>Ga0302170_10000039_pt1 | contig 42711 bp, 32 predicted proteins | sample I_Fen_N2_1_FD_193492 | JGI IMG/M metagenome (GOLD analysis project Ga0302170, IMG submission 193492) | Peat permafrost microbial communities from Stordalen Mire near Abisko, Sweden - I_Fen_N2_1 | ecosystem: Environmental > Terrestrial > Soil > Wetlands > Permafrost | place: Sweden: Abisko...
CCTGGGAAGCTTTTTCCAAAGTACCCGTCACTTGTTTGATGATTTCATTCGCATTCGATCCGGCTGTTTGATAAACAGCACAGATACAACCGGGATTTCCTTCTGCTATACCTTCGATAGAATAACTCAGTCCACCTAATTCTATACGAGCTACATCTTTCAAACGAAGCATTTGTCCGTCGGCATCTGCTTTAAGGATAATGTTCTCGTATTCTGAGATCTTTTTCAAACGTCCAGAATAACGCATTACATACTCAAAACTCTGATTGCCGTTTTCACCAAATTTACCGGGAGCTGCTTCAATATTTTGTTCAGCTAATGCAGCAGTCACGTCATCGGGCATTAACTTATACTCTTTCATCTTCTCAGGATTGAGCCAGATGCGCATTGAATAAGTCTTTGCACCGAATGCTGAAGCTTCACCGACGCCCTGAATACGCTTGATTTGCGGAATCAAGTTGATTGCAGTGTAATTTTGAAGAAATTCCTCAGAGTATTTACCATCTTTGCTGGTAAGAGAGAATACCACCAACATTGAACTTTGTTTCTTTTGGGTGGTTACACCTACCTTTACTACTTCTGAAGGTAACAAGTTCGTTGCAGAGGAAACGCGGTTTTGCACGTTTACTGCGGCCATATCAGGGTTGGAACCTTGTTTGAAATACACATTAATGGACGCTTGTCCATCATTGGTTGCAGTAGAGGTCATGTAAGTCATGTTTTCTACACCATTGATACTTTCTTCAAGTGGAGCAATTACACTGTTTAGTACAGTTTGTGCATCTGCACCCGAATAAGTGGTACTTACCTGAATGGTAGGAGGAGCAATATCAGGATATTGCGTGATCGGTAGGGACACTAATCCCAATACGCCCAAGATGACGATGACAATCGAGATCACCGTACTTAGCACTGGGCGATTTATAAATCTATCTAGTTTCATAGGTTTTTCTTAATACCTTAAATTATTTACCTTGAGGGCTTATTTTTGAGGTGCTTGCCCTTTACTCATTTGAGCAGCGGCTGCAACTTTCTTTGCTGCTTCTTGTTCCGTGATGGGCTTGATCTCCATGCCGTCTTTTAGAGAGGCAATACCTTCTACTACTACACGATTGCCTGCTGACAAACCTTCGAGTACGATATAGTCTTTACCGTTATCAAGTTCAGCCACTTTTATTTGAGTGTTTACTACCTTATTATCTTTACCAACTATAAAGGCATATTTTTGATCTTGTACTTCTGAAGTTGCTTTTTGTGGTATAAGCACTGTACCTTTCGATTCGTAAGGAAGTAGTATCACGCCCGATCCACCACTTTTTAATAAGTGTTGAGGGTTCTTGAAAGTGGCCCGCATACTTACGGATCCTGTAGTTTCATCAATTACTCCACTGATTGTTTCAATTTTGCCGGCATTATCATAGATAGTACCATCGGCTAATTTCAATTTTACAGCAGGATATTCCTTCATAGCACGTTGTGTGGTACCTGACTGACGAGTCATTTCCAAAAGCTGTTTTTCGGTCATAGAGAAGTAAACATACATTTGATCAATGTTCGATACTACAGTGAGTGGCTCTGCGGTTGAGGCACTTATCAAACTACCCACACGATAAGGAATGCTACCTACTACACCATTACTTGGACTAGTAACTGTGCAGAACGAGAGATTCTTTTTTGCAGAGATCAGTGCTGCTTTTGCTTGTGCTAATTGTGCTTTAGCTGATAGTAAAGTATTTTCTGCGGTTTGAAGGTCAAACTTACCAATTACATTTTGAGCGAATAGCTCTTTCTTGTTCTTATAAGTAAGTTCTGCTGTAGCTACAGATGAATTAGCTACATTTACTGAAGCCTTAGCTTGATTGACAGCTTCTTTATACTGCACTGGGTCTATTACGAATAAAGGTTGTCCTTTACGAACAACTGAACCTTCTTCTATACAAAGTTTGGTGATGAAGCCTGAAACTTGTGGACGAATCTCAATATCCTGTTTACCCCGAATTGAAGCAGGGTAGGTATGTGTGAGCTCACTATTAGTAGCCGTTAGGGTTGCTACAGCATACTCTTGGATGCCACCTTCTGGTTGACCTTGCTGGCCACCTCCACATGCAGTGAACAAAGTGGTAAGAGCGGATAGCATTGCTAAATTCTTGATTTTCATACGTTTTCTAATTAATTCCTGAAGTTATTATTTATGTTAGTCCTCGCTTTTATTTGAAAACTATACAGAGTAATTAAGTTTTCAATGCTGCAAATATAGACATTTGTTCCTTATATAAGTAAATAGAACGTTAATATTTAACTAAATATAACCAAGAATTGAGAGCCTTTGCTATTGACTTTTACGACAAAGAGCAAGAATTCTTATTGAGAGTTTGTAAATTCTCTCAAAATGCATTATCTTTGCCTCCTAAATATGTTATTTTCTTATAATTATTATTGCTAAAGCAAGGTTATATACTTATAGCTTAGTTTTCTTCTAGAAATTGAATTTAAAATAAGAAATCAATAAAAATAAAACAATTATGAAAAAAAAGCAGTGGCTTTGGTTGGTTTTACTAACTCCATGGACTGGATTACTTGCACAATCTTTAAATGTGAAGGCAGATCTAGGCAGTAATTTATTAACCACGCCTGTTAGTCTTATCGGCACAAATGAAGTTACTTCAACTTCAATAGTGAAAGGTGGACAGTTCCTTCCTTCAGCTTCGGTTGGATACACTGTAGAGTGGGAAGGAAAAAGTGCAACAGATCAACATGCTTCTCTTGAACTTCGAGTGAATTCGGCAGATGCGAAAGGTGGATTCTATAGTATTTTTCCGCAGCAGATAGAGGATTATAATAAAGCTCAGTTAGCTGCTTTTTTGGATAATCAGTTATCTTTTCATACTTATCGTATTGCTGTGCAAGGCCTTAATGTGTATTATTATCGTGATGGAGTATTGCTGTCGAAAGGAACATTGGGTCAAGTATTAACGGCTAGTGTACAAGAAACTCTTGGGGACAATGTACTGAATTATGGTACTTTTGAAAATTGTACTACCGGAGCTGCGCCTTCTGCAGATTGGGGCACGATTCCTGCAGGACGAATAGGTTCAGGGTCTTATAGTCGTGTGGCTGCAGATGGATGGGCTGTAAATGGTTCAAAGTTCATGTTCCTTCGTATGCGTGATAATGATGCTTTGTCTTCTGAAGTAATTTATACTAAATTGTCTGGACTGATAGGTGGACAAACTTATCAGGTGGCCTTAAACTATAAAGGACATAGCTCTTTCCTCGGTACGATCAATGTAAAAACGATGCTTGATTATACTAATTACAATAATGATAGTTATCTTTTAGGGAAGACGGCTACTATGGAAGCTGAAACGACTGGAACTTCGGGTACAACATCTACCACAAAGGCATTAGTCAGCACTTTTTCTTTACCAATTGGACAGACTGAATGCTATCTTGTTTTTGTGAAAAATGGTAACTCGAATATGTATATTGATGATCTTACAATTAAACCGATTTCTACTTCAAGTGATATTCAACCGGAAATAGCGGTTGCTGTAGATCCTCTTAATAATGGGGCATCTGCAACGACTCAAACGGCACTTGTAAAGAGCGTAAAATATGATCTTACTGGTGCTTATGCACCTGCGTCTCCCAATGCAGGGTGTTTGTCGGATGCGAACAATCTGTTAAGTGACCCCGGATTCGATTTGGGTATGAATGGAGTTGATGGTGGCTTTGTTTCGCAAAACACGCTTTATACAGCTATCGGTGAGGCCGGAATCACTTCTACTGAACCATATTGTGGTCAGAATATGGGCTTTGCCAAAAAAGGAGGTGTGATTACTACTACTCTCACGAATCTCAAAACTTTTAACAAATACACTTTGCGTGCTGCTATTAAAGGTGACAAAGCAGAACTTATGGCACGTAGCGGCTCTTTGAGTGAAAGTATTTATGGCACGGATGCATGGAAAGAGTCTACTCTTAACTTTACTACCGGTGGTAATAGTACAGTGACATTGAACTTTAGTGCAGCTGATGCAGATGCCTATACTGATAATTGGGTGTTAACTGATGCAGGTGCTGCTGAGAGTGTTACTGAAGGTACCATTAATACTTCGTTTGTAAGTGAAAACGAGATGATGAGTTCTCTTCTTCAGATGTTGGCTGATCACATGACTTATGCTAAAAGCATTTATACTACTGCCGGAACAAATAGTGCCGGAGAGCCATTAGGTTATTTTAAAGCTAGTAGTGCGGGGCAGAATAATGAAGACGGAGTTCGTACCAATACCGATTACGCTTTCATCTGTGCTTTCTTGTATACGCATGGAAAAAATGTAAGTTTGCCTTCGGGCATAACTATGGCCGACATAAAAGATATGGCTATTAAAGCTCTAACTTGGGCTTATTCTACGCATCGTGCTAATCAATTGAAGTTGTGTACGAACAATGCCTATTGGGGCTCTTCGATGAAGACGAGCGTATACACGTGGGAGTCTTCGATGTGGGCTGAATCGGCAGCTTATGCTACATGGTTGTTGGGCAATGAGCTTAATGCCACACAGAAAGCTTATACCAAAGCGATGATTATGGATGAAGCAAATTATGAGGTTAGCCGCGACATACCTTCCGGTTATACGGATGATACGAAAGCAGAAGAAAATGGATGGGATACAAACATCTTAGCTTGTGCAGCAGCAATGTATCCTGATGAACCGAATGCGGATGCTTGGTATAATAAGATGCGTCAATTTGCAATGAATTCGTATAGTATAAATCAAGATAAATATGATTATAGTCTTGCCGATGGTAAGCGCGTACGCGATTGGTATATAGGAACAAATCTCTGGGACGATTATACTTTGCAGAACCATGCGTTTTTTCATACTTCGTATCAGAACATAGCCATTCAAGAACTCTCTGAGAGTTTCATGGCTCTAAAAGCTATGCAAGAAGGAAAGACAGCCAAGCGTACGTTCCCTCTTTCGGAAACGTTGAAGCATAATATAGAGCCTATGTGGAATAATGTGTTGAAGGAATTAGCTTTGGCAGATGGTGAGCTTGCAATGCCGAATGGAAACGATTGGTCGATGTTCCTTTACGATCAGTTAGCCTCGTATACTGCTATGGCTACAATTTATCGTGATCCTGATGCTCTGATGCTTGAAAATATGGCATTTAAGTATACTCGTGCTCGTCAACAAACAACTTCCGACGGATCATGGATGCTTAATTCCGATATTGGGCCTCGTCGTATGGGTGTAACAGGACGTCGTATTGTAATGACTTATCTCTATCATAAATACTTTCCTACAGCTTCGCTTACCCCTTCTTCATGGGCCGATTTTAGTTCGCTTCATGAAACGACAAAATACTTCCCTTATGTAAACGTGATTCGTTCACAAACGTCCGACCGATTTACGGCCTTTTCATGGGCTGCCTCTAAGGCTAGTTATACAGGAATGATTGGTACTAGTTCACCCGACAAGAATAAAATATTTATTCCTTATCGTAATAGCAATACCGGTAACTTTACCGGAATTTTTAAGCAAGGTTCTGCGGTTTTAGGAGCTACTCCTGTAATTAGCGGTTATTATGGAATGTATCCAAAGAGTTATCATATGAATGGTAATCTAACGATGGGCTCTTTATTGAATCAACGTTTTGTTCTTTATTCTACATCGGGCAATGCGGTGATTTATCTTTATAATTTAGATGGGGCCGCTTCGGGTACGTTGAATATGGAGGGAGGAGCTGCAATGGCTGTTTCTACTGATCCTTTCACCAAGGAAACGCGTACTCTTTATTATGAGGGAGGAAACCTTCAAAGCAATGGTAATACATTAAATAGTATAGCAAGTAATTGGGTTAATATTGATAATGAAGTAGGTGTTGTTGCTAAGAATGGTGACTTGAAGATGGCCTTCGGCTCACGCAGTTTGGTGAATAGCATTTACACTTCAATACTTTATCCATGTTATAGCGAAGCTGCGCAGACCTATACCACTTCTACTCGCAAAGAGCGCAATGCTGTTTATTATAGTAATGTGAATGCCGAAACGACTGCTAAGTTGGCCAGTCAATTACAAGTCCTTAAATTAGGTTTAGGGTGGAATGGAGTTATTGCTGCGGATCCCAACGGTACTAATTATTTAATTGCTGCAAACTTTACCGGTTCGCTTCGTAGTGCTACTCCAATAACAGTGACTTGCCCGTTAGGTGCCCCTGTTTTTAATAAGGAAACTGTTATTGCGAAAGATTCGGCAACTGCCACATTCTATTGTGTGCAGAATTATTCGGTAGCCAATGAATTGAAAGTATTTGTTCGTGGAGCTGCTTTAACGGCCGTACAAGAAAATGAGAATTCGGAAGCAGCTTATTTGCAAAATAATGCTGATGTAGCTCAAACGGCTCAGGTTTCTATAGTAGCAGGAGGGAAAACAATTTCAGGAGAAGTTGCTATAGAATCTGGAAAAACAGTTTATGTTTCGGTGAAAAACGATTTATTGCAAGTTACTGAAGTTGCACAGTTCCCGGGTAGTTATCGTAATGTGGCATTAGGTACGCATGTGTATGCTTATTCACAGATGCCGGGCAATTTGCCTTTTAATGTAATTGATGAAGATAAGGATACCTATTATCAGAGTGTAACCAATCCGTCTACCGGCAATGAATATTTGACGTTCCGTTTGCGTAATAGCTATACGATCGATAAAATAATCATTACGCCACGTGCCGGATATGCTCCAAAGGACGTTACAATTCAAACGAGCCTTACTGATACTTATTCAGGTATAGCGACTACTACAACCTTACAAGATTCGAGCGATGCTCAAGAAATTAGTTTTGACGCACGCACTGCTCGTTTCGTGCGAATCAAAATTAATAACGGCTATGGTAATCAGGTCGGTATATACGATGTAAAGATTATGGGTACTCCTAATGCAGCAAACTAAAAACAGAATAATGATGAATACTAAAAATAGAACTATAAGTTTGTGTGTCCTCATAAGTCTGTGGGTGAGCACGCTTTTTGCACAAGACATTGTGAGTATAGCAGGTGGCTCTTATACAATGGGAGGAACCGGTGCGGTAAATAGCAGTTGGCGTAACCTCCCTACGCATTCGGTTAAGCTAAACGATTTTAAACTTGGAATTAAAGAAGTCACCAATGCTGATTATCTTGCTTTTTTAAAAGTTTATGACCCTCAAGCAGAAGGTCTTGTAATTAATGGAACCTATGTAGGCAATCCTCTTTTGAAAGAATACGTGTATGGCATCTATAAGAATGGGGCAGGAGAGTGGACAGTAGATGAAGCTTACAAAAAATATCCTGTATCTAGTATTACTTGGTATGGAGCAGATGCTTATTGCAAATGGATAAATGGACGTTTGCCTTCAGAAGCTGAATGGGAATATGCTGCTCGTGGTGGAGCTTCTTCGAAGGGGTACACTTATGCCGGTAGCAATACTTTAGCAAGTGTGGCATGGTGCCACTTGAATAATCCGGGAATTGGTTCTGAGGTAGGAAAACTAGCTGCCAATGAACTAGGACTTTATGATATGAGTGGCAGTGTAGCCGAATGGACTCAAGATAATTTCGGTTATTATTCCGACGTTACTTATGATGGAGGTTCTAATCCAAAAGGAGTAACCGACGGTTGCGCAAAAGTTATTCGTGGAGGAGGACGTATGAGTGCCAGCTTCGAATGTTCTGTGTTTCATCGCGAAAGCTTAGCTCCGGCAGATGCTAGTAGCGTAGTGGGATTTCGTGTAGCTGTTGATACGGGTACCGGAATAGAAGAAACGAAAGACGATGTAGTATCGACCTTTTTGTACCCAAATCCCGTTTCTACTGAGGCTCATGTGTCGAATGCAGGTGAACTAAGTAAACTTACGATAAGTACACTTCAAGGTGCCCCAATAAAGCAATTTACAGGCACTATACCCGAAACACTTTCAGTAACTGACTTAGTGGCGGGAACATACTTGGTACAAATTGTGAATAAAACCACCGGAAAAACTAACACTGAAAAAATGATGATTGTACGATAAAGTTTAAAAATAAATTTATTCTGCAGAAGCAGAGTAGGGAGGAGAGGTGCTTTTTAGCACCTCTCCTTGTTTATTGATATATTCTCGTGGGGGGGTCGAAAATGAAACTCAAATGCGGCAAAACGTCTTAAAACGATAAAAAAACGAGTTTTATGCTTAAAAAGAAGCTCAAAACCTTTCTAAATATAGAAAAATGTTGTATCTTTACGCTGTTTTAACGAATAAACTTAAATAAAGAAATAAGAAAGAATGATAGCTCAAGACAAAATCATTAAGATTAACATTGAGGACGAGATGAAGTCGTCCTACATCGATTATTCGATGTCCGTTATCGTCTCACGCGCTTTGCCTGATGTCCGCGATGGATTTAAACCTGTACATCGCCGCATTCTCTTTGGAATGATGGGATTAGGCAATACCTCAGACAAACCTTATAAGAAATCAGCTCGTATTGTGGGTGAGGTGCTTGGTAAATACCACCCTCATGGTGATTCTTCAGTGTATATGGCCATGGTACGTATGGCACAAGATTGGAGCATGCGTTACATGTTGGTAGACGGACAAGGAAACTACGGCTCTGTAGATGGTGACAGTCCTGCAGCAATGCGTTATACCGAAGCACGTTTAAACCTCCTCGGAGAAGAAATGATGCGCGATCTCGATAAAGAGACAGTTGATATGACACTCAACTTCGATGATACATTAAAGGAACCTACCGTACTTCCTACGCGTATCCCCAACCTTTTGGTAAATGGAGCAAGCGGTATTGCAGTCGGCATGGCTACTAATATGCCTCCTCATAATCTTACTGAAGTGATTAATGCTTGTATTGCTTATATGCAGAATGGCGAAATCACAGTAGAAGAATTAATGCAGTATGTACCTGCTCCCGACTTTCCAACAGGAGGGTATATCTATGGATTATCTGGTGTACGTGAGGCTTACGAAACCGGTCGTGGACGTGTTATCATGCGTGCCAAGGCTGAAATCGAGTCGGGCGCTACACATGATAAGATTGTTATTACTGAAATACCTTACGGTGTTAATAAGAAAGAACTTATTGAGCACATCGCTTCACTTGTAGTTGATAAGCGTATTGAAGGAATCTCAAATGTAAATGACGAATCCGACCGTGAAGGTATGCGTATCGTGGTTGATGTAAAAAGAGATGCCAATGCTAATGTGCTTTTGAACAAGCTTTTCAAGATGACTGCGTTGCAGACTTCATTTAGCGTGAACAACATCGCTTTGGTACATGGTCGTCCAAAGTTGTTGAATCTACGTGAAATGATTCACTATTTCATTGAACATCGTCATGACGTAGTTATTCGTCGTACTCAATACGATTTGCGCAAAGCTCGTGAACGTGCACATATATTAGAAGGCCTAATAATTGCTTCCGACCATATCGACGAGGTTATTCGTTTGATTCGTGCAGCAAAAAATCCGGTAGAAGCTATTGAGAGTTTAATTGCTCGATTCAGCTTAAGCGACATACAAGCACGTGCAATTGTAGAAATGCGTTTGCGTCAGCTGACAGGTCTTGAACAAGATAAGCTCCATACAGAATACGATGAAGTGATGAGACAAATAGCTTTCTTTGAAGGGATCTTGGCCGATGATGAAATTTGCCGCAAAGTAATGAGCGATGAACTTTTAGATATCAAAGAAAAATATGGTGATGCTCGTCGTTCTGAAATCTCTCGTTCTTCACAAGATTTCAATCCAGAGGATTTCTATCCTAACGATCCTGTTGTAATTACGATATCTCATTTGGGCTATATCAAGCGTACTCCGCTTGTCGAATTCCGTCAACAGAATAGAGGAGGAGTAGGCTCAAAAGGTTCTACTACCCGTGAAGAGGATTTCGTTGAAAATATCTATCCGGCTACCATGCACAACACTATGTTGTTCTTTACACAAAAAGGTCGTTGCTATTGGTTGAAGGTTTACGAAATTCCAGAAGGAACGAAAAATTCAAAAGGACGTGCCATTCAGAATGTCTTGAACATTGATTCCGATGATAGCATCAATGCCTTTGTACGTGTGAAGACATTAGACGATCCTGAATACATCAACAACCGCTACATTTTATTCTGTACTAAGAATGGAATTGTAAAGAAAACTTGCTTGGAGCAATATTCTCGTCCGCGTGCCAACGGTGTAAATGCAATTACCATTCGTGAAGATGACCGTGTAATTGAAGTCCGTATGACGAAAGGTGACAATGAAATTGTAATAGCTAACCGCAACGGTCGTGCCATTCGATTTAATGAAACTACAGTTCGTGAGATGGGACGTACTGCTACTGGTGTACGTGGCATGAAACTTGATGAAGACGGAGAAGATGAGGTAATCGGTATGATCTGTATCAAGAATAAAGATACAGAAAGTGTAATGGTTATCTCAGAACAAGGATATGGTAAACGTTCGGATATCGATGGATATCGTATTACCAATCGTGGTGCGAAGGGAGTGAAAACTATCAATATTACCGAGAAAACCGGAAAATTAGTAGCTATAAAGAGTGTAAGCGACGAAAGCGATTTGATGATTATCAACAAATCGGGCATTACTTTGCGTGTGGCTATGGAAGATTTCCGCATCATGGGTCGTGCTACACAAGGTGTCAAGGTTATTGATCTTACGAAGCGTGGCGATCAAATTTCGAGCGTTTGTAAGGTAGATCATATACCCGATGAAATTGAGTTGGAAGAAGAGGAAACCGGAATTACCGCAGAGGCTATTGCCACTCAGCAGACCACCGTTCAATCGCCCGATTTATCGAACCTAATCGATGCTGCCACTGATGAAGATCGTGGAAAATTTGATGATGAAGATAACGATAATGAGGCTGAAGAAAATAATAACTAAATCTATTTTATAAATAACAGCATTATGAGATATTCTATTTTTACTGTAGCTTTACTTCTAGCAACAGGATGTGCATTTGCACAAAAAGAAAATGTGAAGAAAGCAAAGTCTGCACTTGATTCAGACAGCCCTAATTACACTGAAGCTATTTCAGCCATTCAAGCCGCAATGAATGATGAAACAACTAAAGATGAGCCCGAAACTTATAACATCGCAGGTAAGCTTTATCGTAAGATGTACGAAGGTGAGAGTATGAAAGCGATTCAAAAACAGCCTTACGATACTACTAATTTGTATAATAGCGTATTGGAGATGTTTAAGTACTATGAACTTTGCGATCAGAAAGCACAGCTTCCTGATGCGAAGGGTAAACCTCGCAAAAATAAATGGCGTGAGGAGAATCAGAAAGATCTTCAAAAGTATCACGGACAATTGTTCAATGCAGGTGCTGTAGTATATTTGATGAAGAAGAAGGATTATAAAAATGCCGTAAAATATCTTGGAGAATACATTGATAAGGCCAATAGTCCAATGCTAGCTGATTTACATCTTTTAAGCGATAGTGCTAAGAGTCAAACCGCATTCTATGCAGCGTATGGAGCTTATTATGCAAAAGATTATCCAAACACCATTAAATATGGTAAAATGGCCGTAAATGCCAAGGCTTCTGGCGATCAAGCTGCTACATATCAGATGCTTACTGCGGCTTACAAAGAAATGGGTGATACGCTTAACTGGGTAAGCATGTTGCAAGAAGGTATTAAACGCAATCCAACCGCAGAGGGAAATATTGTTCAGTTGATTAACTATTACAATGAGAAAGGAAAACCAGAGGAAGCTATGGGCTTTGCGGATCGATTGATTGCGAACGATCCAAAGAATGATTATAGTTATTTTATTAAGGGAGTACTTCTTCAAGGACAGAAGAAAAACAAAGAAGCTCTTGAGCAATATAAGAAAGCAATTGCCATTAATCCGAATAAGCCTGAATATTATGGCAACTCGGGTACGGTATACATTGAAATTGCACAAGACTTAGATGGCCACATTTCCTTCAATAGTCCAACTTACAAAAACGATCAAAAACTGGTGAACCAAAATTATATATGGGCACGTGAGAGTTTTGAGAAAGTGCGTCAGTTGGCACCAGATAAAGAAGATATTTGGGTTGCGCCATTATATCGTATTTATTACAAATTAGGAATCCATCAAGGAGAAGATTTTCAAGATCTTCAGAAACGTATGGAAATTCGTGAGGGAAAATCAAAGAAGTAACCGGCTGTTGCTTTTTGCTAACTATATTCAAAGAGGCATATCCAGTGGGGTATGCCTCTTTTTTTATGCTACTTCTGTTACTTCTGTTACTTCTGTTACTAATCAACCATTATGGTTCTTATATTCTATGTTTTTCGTTTCTGTATTATCTATTAAACATAATATTGATTATAACTCAAAATAAGGTTTTAAGAAAAAGGCTTCAGAAAGTTCGAGAAAAGCTTCTTTGCAGTGCCTGATAATAAAGACGACATTATGTTTGGTTGCGCTGATGCTTTTCTGTATCTTTGTAAAGTCGTATAGTTGCGAAAAATAAAAAGTAAAAAACAAATGAGTACTATTAATCAATTAGTTGCAGTTCCTACTAATAATGAACAATGTGTTGATGATCATTTCGGTCATTGCCAATTTTATACCATCTTTTCCATTGATTCCGATCGTAAAATCTGTGGCTCTTCTGTATTTCCTTCTCCTCAAGGTTGTGGATGCAAAAGCGACATCGCTAGTGTTTTGAAGGCAAAAGGTGTAACTGTAATGTTGGCTGGTAATATGGGTCAAGGTGCACTAAATGTGCTAACTAAATACGGAATAGAAGTTGTAAGAGGGTGTTTTGGCTCTGTTAGCGATGTTATGGATAGCTATTTGCAAGGTAAAGTGAAAGATTCCGGAGAAGGCTGTACTCAACACGATGATGCCCATGAATGCAACCATTCGGAGTGACTTTAGCGTATAAATTTAGCTACTTTTTCACCCGTTTTGAGAATATAGAGTCCATGTGGAAGCTGCTTCGTACTGATTTCGGTAGTGCCACTGCCTAATTTCCCGGTTTGCACGAGTACCGCACTTTGCGAGAAGATGCGGTAAGTTTCACCATTATTGGCACCTTGAACGCTCACCACTCCGTCTATCGGATTATAAATTCGTAACGCTGTAGAAGCTTCTGCTAGTGCCTCAGAGATGTCAGTCGTAACCGGATTTATCTCTTTAAAAGTCACTACGAGTGCTTGGTTTAATGAAGGGACATACAAATTGATAGAAGCCGTCATCTTACTATCGGCAATTGTTGCATCAACGGTAGCGGAAGTTTCTCCGAATATTGGTCCTAGGTACCTACTTGTCTCATAAAGAGAACCCGCACTGAGCGTGCTATTTTGTGTGCTCATCAAGTGCAAACTCGTGGCAGTCTCTTCTGCGGCAGGTATCTCGCTAAGATATAGGTTGCCGATAGGCGTAGCACTTTCTTCTGTAGCTCCTTTCAAAACAAGCTCTTTGAGTGCCAAGTTGTAAGTACTGTCTTTATTAATAGTCACTGTAATAGAAGCATCTTGTGGAGCTGTTTTTTGTCCGTTAACCAGTACACTTAAATTTTCAGTGTAAGTACCGGTAAACGGGCTATCCATATAATTGGGTGCAAATTGCACAGTATATTCGTGAAAGTTTGCCGGATTTTCGTTATAATCTTGCCCCTCTACGCGAATGGTGGCAACAGCTGAGGAAGGCTCATACGAAGTAATAATTTGTGCAGCGCGTGCATTCGAACTTACGCTTAGCGTACCTTCTTGATACGGTTCATCGAGTACGTAGTGAAATATCGTTGGATCGAACCCCTCTAACGTACTTCCATTTACACTTAGTGAACTTAACTGCGAGTTATATACCATTTTAACATCGTCCACCCATATTGCATCCTCAGCGTCTCCCCCACCCGTTGTGGCGTTTGTGCGTAAGGTAAGGAGCGCAAAAGCAGGATCGGCAATGTTGTTCTCATTATAAATAAAAGGGATGCTGAGCTTCTGCCAGTCCTTACTGCCGCAGGCATAATCCTTTTCTGCCGAAGCCACAACGTGACTTTTCATCAGTTCATTAGCAGTTTGGCTCTGGTAAGAGAAATTGTCGTGCAACACTGCGCTGACGTGTGCCAAGGAGTTTTCTTGTTTCGGCTGGAACTTAACCCATAAAGTGAGGCTGTCCGGTAAACCGGTGAAAGCGTTGTTGTAATTTGAATTGAGCGTATCTGTATAGCTGTAGTTGCTTTTTGTATCAGCAGCAGTTTGAGAACTGATATGGAGTCGACCGGTAGTGATTATGCCGTTCCAAAGTGCCTGATTAAAGTTGCTTGCAGCATAAAACTTAGCACTTCTTTTATCCGTACTACCGGGGCGGACATCAAGACTGGCTTCAACTTGTACTGCTTCCGAACGATCCGCAAAGGCTCCGCTGCACGATCCGAAAGAACGCCAGCCGAGTGGTTCCAGACCTTTTTCTACTTTATCCCATGCTCCTTCAAATCCCCCGTTTATCAGTTGATATTGTGCATGTAAACCATTGATATTAGTCGCAAGTAGAGACACTAGAATAAAGGCAGTTCGTTTTTTCATTTCATCGCAAATTACAAGTACAGATCAATCTTTTTTAAGAGCACCTTTTTGGCAGAGAAGTATTTCTATGTCCTGTGAAGTAACTAAGCAGCCTTTTCCTTGTTCCTTAATCCAAGGCGTAATTTGAGCCACGAAGGTATCAATTTCCTCAGCTTCATCAATAGCTTCAATGATTACAGGCACTTTTTCAGTCAACTCCCAAAACTTGCTTGAATGTAGTTCACTGCTGGAGCCGTATCCCATAAGTCCTTTATACACAGTAACTCCTGCCAATCCGTGCCGTTGAGCTGCAAAGGCAATGCTCTCATACAAGGAATCGTGCTTTGCTTTATCCGTATTGCTAACGTAAATACGAAGCGCTTTCATTCTTTTTTCCATAGTTTTATAAGATTTTTATTGCTAAATGTCCTAAATAAGTGGCTGTCAATCCCAATACAAGGCTAAGCACAGTATAAAGGAGAAAATAAAAAAAGTTCTGATCTTGAAGCAGCAAAAAGTCCTCATTCATGAAGGTAGAAAAGGTGGTAAATCCTCCACAAAAGCCTACTGTAAGAAACAGTCTTAAATTTGAGTTTAGTAAACCTCCATGGTCAAATATGCCGTAAAGCAATCCGATAGCTAAGCACCCTAGTACATTTACAATCAGCGTTCCTAGAGGAAAACTTGTGACCGTTCCATTTTGAATAACCCGAGAAAGCAAGTAGCGTGAAATACCGCCCAAGAAACTTCCGCAACCAATAAATAATAAAGTTCTATACATATTAATAAACCACTTATTCCTCTGCAAATATACACAAAAAATTTAAATTCCTCTTTCTTATGCTTATTCTTATTTGATTTGAGATCTATTTTTATTGAAATATCTCTTCTTCTTCTTCTTTACACTTTATGAAATAATTATTTACAATAGTTGCGCTTATACAGACCATTTCAAATATCTAAAACGCATTTTCCTAATATTGAAAACGCATATATCACAATTGAGAAACGCATTTTTCAAATATTTGAAAAGATCTAAATTAAAAATCCTTGTACACAATTTGAAGTTGTAATTCCTACTATGTGGAGTTGTATATACAATATGCAACTGCTATAATTTATCCTATTGGTTACTTGCTTCGCCTTTTTATGCCTTTTCTTTCTTTTTATGTTACCAGAAAGAAATTTTTTATATAAAAATATTTGTTTCTTTTAGCAGGTCTTCATATCTTTGTCAAATATACTATTTAATAAAAAAATTTGGAATTTATGCAAATCCGTATATCTACTGAAAAACATCAAATTATGAAACACTTTTTATTCGTATCTTTTATATTGCTGTCTTTAAGTCTAAATTTATTGGCGCAGTCGCAGGATTTGGAAAAAGTTCCAAGGAAACTTCTTAGTAAGTTGGTAACAATGGAAACAGATAGTTTACCCTTTTTGAATACTTCTGAAGGTGAGTGTTTAGATTCTGTTTTTAGTGATTGTCGAGAGGCTTTTGATTTTACGGGTAAAAAAGTAGGATTTATTCTCAGGGGAGAGAAACAGAATAAGGCCAATTATTTTAATATGTATAAAGGCTACGTTATTGATAAAAAATCCCCGTTAGACATAGGAACATTATATGTTTTTAATAAAGTTCAAAAGGAACGATCAGGTGGATATGATGCAGCAATTATCTATTGGGACAAATATCTTATGCCAGTGGGATATGCCATAGATCAATTACGAGATCGTAAAAAAATGAGTCCGGAATTATCAGAACGATTCTGGGGGTATCTAAAAATCCCAAAGGAGCTTCTCAGTCGATTGGTTAAAATGGAAACAGATAGTTTACCCTTTTTAAATGCCCTTGAAGGTGAATATTTAGATTCTGTTTTTAGAGATCGTAGGAAAGATTTTGATTTTATCGGCAAAAAAATAGATTTTATTAAAGATGGTAGTAAGGCTGATTATTTTAACTGTCATAAAAAATACTTTTTTGAGAAAACAAATCCTTCTGTAGGATCGTTATATATATTAAATGAAACTCAAAAGAAGGAATTAGGTGGATATGATGCATTAATTTTATATAGATATGATTGTAAATTTCTTAAGCCGATAAAAGCGGTTGTACGAGAATTGATTTTTAGTGCATACAAGCCGCGGACTCCTGAAAATATATTGGCACATAATTTTAATATTAGTTTAAAGGGTTTTGATTATACCATTAACTCATTTCAAGAGCATTGGAAGTTTAGTGGAGATGGGTATTTACGTTTTGTTATTAAGTTTAAAACATTGACTCAAAAAGATATAGCTTATTTTAAGAAACAGTGTAATGGCCAATCACTGCCCGTCTCTAAGGCTTTATACAGAGAAGTGACCCCAAAAGATCTTTCCAAGAGAGTCCTTAGATCGAAAAATGGTTACTATCTATATGATTATGATACTAAGCGGACAATCAAACTTAAAATTTTCATTTTTGATGAAAAGAAAAAAGAGGCTGTTTTCTATATGCAAACCAACTAATTAAAAGGCAGGAAGTCAAATGAATATACATTTATTGAAGCAATCTAAATTCAGATATATAATTGTATCTGTTGTACTACTGATAAGTTCTCTTTTTAGTGCATGCATCACGCGAACTCCAGAGAAAATACTAGAAAACGAGTTTAATGTTAGTTTAATAGGATTTGATTACACCATTGAATCTTTTAACGAGCGATGGTGCCCTAATGGAGATGGATACCAACTTCTTGTTATTAAGTTTAAAACTTTAACCCCTCAAAATATAGCTTATCTCAAGGATAAATGCAATAATAAATTACTGCCTATTCCAGAAATATTGCATGAAGAGATGTTTCCACGTTATCTTTCAGATTCAATCCTTAGATTGCAAACTGGCTACTATATATATGATTGTGAAAACAAGCATACAGATAATTTTAAAATTTTTATTTTTGATAGTAAGAACAAGAAAGTTCTTTTCTATGAGCAAGCTACCTAATTGGATTTGTTTATTAATTATCAGTATTCAGAATAATACCCAAGGACTGGATTAAAGATTAAAACATATGAAGAAAAAATTAGCAATTAAAGCTTTCTTGCGGTTGCATGGATATGATTTAAGAGAAATACTAGGGGTTGATGTAAATGACTCTGCTCTAGTATTCAGAGCTTTAAATAAAGAAGAGGCTCTTAAGATGATTGAATTTTATCGTAGATTAGAAGTTCCGATAGTAGGTGGCGAAGTATATTACTTAAATGATTCTGGGGAAATTGGTCCGACACTTGACAATTGGTCTTGCGACGATATAGAAGGAGAAAGTTCTATTGATTATTTGGACAGAAGCATCCGTCAAGCAATATATTTTGTTGAAAATTTCCATAATAAATTCTACCCAAATTGCACTTTCTTCTTCGATATGCTAGCTGATTACTCTAGTGAATCAGAATCGGAAAAGATATTTGCCATTAATGCTTTCTTGCGAGTACACGGATATGATTTAACAGAACCGATAGGAGTTAATTTGAATGGTCCTATGGCAGTAAGGAAAGCTTTAACTAAAGAAGAATCTCTAAAAGCGATTAAATTTTATCGTGAATTAGAGGTTCAGATATTAGGCATCGATGTCTATTGCTTAGATAAATCAGAGGCAATTAGTAGTACATCTGACGAGTGGTATTGTAATCGAAAATTAGAAGGAGAAAAGTATATTGCCTATTTGGATAGAAGCACTCGCGAGGCAGAAAATTATATTGAAAATTATCAGAATGAATTCTATAAAGATTGTACTTTCTTGTTCGAGGTTATATGCGATAGTTATACCGATTTCATTTACTAAATTTATTATAGAAGATGAAAAGAAATATTATAATTGGATATGTGATACTACTGATAAGTTCTCTTTTTAGTGCATGTACTACAAGAACTCCAGAAAAAGCAGTAGAAGAATCATTTAATATCAGTTTAATTGGTTTTGACTATACCATTGAATCTTATGAAGAGCAATGGAACCCTAATGGGGATGGATCTTTAGATCTTGTTATTAAGTTTAATCATCTAACTTCTCAGAATATAGCTTATTTAAAGAAACAGTGTAATAATCAATCAGTGCTTGTTTCAGAGAAATTAGGGAAAAAGATTCCAGCTTTTCTTTTAAAAATGGGAAATGTTTATTATCTATATGATTATGACAAGAAAGAACCAAATAATTTTAAAGTTTTCATTTTTGACAAGAAAAACAATAAAGCTGTTTTCTATGTACGGGTTACCTAATTATAGTGATTTGTTAAGCATAAGCTTTTAAATGACGTCAAAGAAGTGAGTTAAAGATTAAAACACATGAAAAAAAATATTATAATTGCATCTGTGATACTACTGATAAGTTCTCTTTTTAGTACATGTACTAGAAGAACTCCAGAAAAAGCAGTAGAAGAATTATTTAATATAAGTTTAATTGGTTTTGACTATACCATTGAATCTTATGAAGAGCAATGCTACCCTAATGGGGATGGATCTTTAGATCTTGTTATTAAGTTTAATCATTTAACTCCTCAGAATATAGCTTATTTAAAGAAACAATGCCATAATCAATCACTGCCTATTCCAGAGAAATTAAGAAATAGGATTCCAACTCTGTTTTTAGAAATTGAAAACGGTTACTATCTATATGATTACGATAGAAAAGAGCCAGATAATTTTAAGTTTTTCGTTTTTGATAGGAAAAATAATAAAATTATTGTCTATGTGCAGGTACTATAGTAGTTCATTAAGTATTATGCTTTTAAATGACACTATATAAGTAAATTAAGCATTAAAACAAAGTACCTTTTGGCGAAATTAAAAGAAAGTCCAAAGACGAAGAAAAATATTTTTTTTGAAAAAAAAAGCACAAAAGCTTGCACAGTTCAAATAAACTATATATTTTTGCAGCATAATTAAAAAAAAGAATAACAATGACTATCTTGATGAATGCATATTGGTGGCGTCACTTACAACTGAAACAGTCGTAAGGAAGCCTCGCTTTGTAATTCGTCATATAAATGATATCTAAAGCCCTGCCGCACCTGCGACAGGGCTTTTTTAATGCAACAAATAATAAAAACATAGAATACGAATGGGAACTTTTTTAGTAGATGGCGAAGGCTATTATGGAGAATTTGGTGGGGCTTACATCCCCGAGATCTTACACGGTTGTGTAGAGCACTTACGAAATGAGTACTTAAATGTGCTCAATAGTGAAAAATTTAAGCGTGAATACAACGAGCTGTTGCGCGATTATGTAGGACGCCCCTCCCCTCTTTATTTGGCGAATCGATTGAGTGAGTGTTACGGCTGCAAGATTTATTTAAAACGTGAGGACTTGAACCATACCGGTGCTCACAAAATAAATAACACAGTCGGTCAGATCCTTTTGGCTAAGGCATTAGGTAAAACACGTATTATTGCCGAGACCGGTGCCGGACAGCATGGCGTGGCTACGGCTACCGTTTGCGCACTGATGAACATGGAATGTATCGTGTATATGGGAAAGACCGACGTGGAACGTCAGAGCTTGAACGTGCAGAAGATGGAAATGCTTGGTGCAACGGTATCTCCCGTAACTTCCGGCAACATGACTTTAAAGGATGCTACCAATGAGGCGATACGCGACTGGTGCTGTAATCCTGAAGATACCTTTTATATTATTGGTTCAACAGTCGGCCCTCACCCCTACCCAGATATTGTAGCACGTCTGCAAAGTATCATCTCAGAGGAGATTAAGGAACAAATTCAAGAAAAAGAAGGTCGCGATTATCCCGACTACCTTATGGCTTGTGTGGGCGGTGGAAGTAATGCAGCAGGTACTATTTATCATTATATCGATGACTTACGTGTAAAGATTGTATTGGCTGAGGCCGGCGGTTTGGGTATTGACTCGGGTGAAACGGCTGCAACGATTCAGCGTGGACGATTGGGCATTATTCATGGTGCAAAAACGTTGGTGATGCAGACGGAGGATGGCCAGATTGTAGAGCCCTACTCTATTTCGGCCGGATTGGATTATCCGGGTATCGGACCGATTCATGCAAACTTGGCTACACAGCATCGTGCTACGGTATTGGCTGTAAATGATGATGAGGCGATGAATGCGGGTTTGGAGTTGACAAGATTGGAAGGTATCATTCCTGCTATTGAATCGGCTCATGCGTTAGGTGCATTAGCAAAAATAGATTTTAAACCTACTGACGTGGTGGTGCTTACGGTTTCCGGACGTGGAGATAAGGATATGGATACGTACATCAAATGGATGAACCAATCGAAATAGAACTAAATTATTTACAGAAAAACACTCTTAAATATGAAACAATTTAATTTTAAAACAGCTACGCAACAGGTGCTAGGTGACTTGCATACTCCTGTAAGTATCTACCTTAAGGTGCGTGATATATATCCGGAATCGGCTCTTTTGGAGAGTTCTGACTTTCATTCACTAGAGAATTCGACTTCTTTTATCGGTTTGTGCCCTTTGGCTAGTTTCGGCGTTAATAGCGGGAAGTGTACTTTGAAGTATCCTGATCGCACGGAAGAAACGGTGAATATCGAAAGCGATCATACTATTAGCGAGACGTTGATGCAGTTCTTGGGAGCTTTGAAAGTGGAAGGTGAAGAGAAGGATGTGTGTGGATTGTTTGGATATACTTCATTCAACAGTGTACGTTATTTCGAAAAGATCAATGTGAAGGATACGCATCAAAGTGATAATGATGCTCCTGAAATGCTTTATATCTTATATAAATATGTGTTGGTGTTCAACCATTTTAAGAATACGCTGACTTTGGTTGAGCTTCTTCGTGAAGGCGAGGACTCTAAGATTGAGGATTTGAAATCGCTGTTGAATGATACTAATTTTCCTTGTTACAACTTTGTCCGTGTGGGCGAGGAAACGAGCAATGTTACGGATGAGGAGTACATGGAGTATGTACACAAAGGTATTCAGCATTGCAAGCGTGGTGACGTGTTCCAAATTGTACTGTCACGCCGCTTTATGCAAAAGTTTAATGGCGACGACTTTAAGGTGTATCGTGCACTTCGTAGCATCAACCCTTCTCCTTATCTTTTCTATTTCGATTTTGGTGGATTCCGTATCTTCGGTTCTTCTCCCGAAACGCATTGCAAAATTACGGACGGACGTGCCAGCATTGATCCAATTGCGGGCACTTATCGCCGTACGGGAGATGCAAAACAAGATCGTGAAGCTGCTGATGCTTTGTTGCGTGATCCGAAGGAGAATGCGGAACATGTGATGTTGGTGGATTTGGCACGTAACGATTTATCGCGCAACTGCAATGAGGTGAAGGTCGACTTTTATAAGGAGCCTCAATTCTATAGTCATGTTATTCATTTGGTTTCGCGTGTAAGCGGTAACTTGATAGCCGGGAAGAATCCGATTCAGGCTTTCATCGATACGTTCCCTGCCGGCACTCTTTCGGGGGCTCCTAAGGTACGTGCGATGCAATTGATTTCGGAAATCGAGAATACAAGTCGTGGTGCTTATGGAGGTTGTATCGGATTCATCGGACTGAATGGTGATTTGAATCAGGCGATCACGATCCGCACTTTTGTTAGTCGCAATGGTGAACTATGGTATCAGGCTGGTGCGGGTATCGTTGCCAAGAGTGAGGAAAGTAGTGAACTGCAAGAAGTGAACAACAAGCTGGGTGCGCTGAAGAAAGCTGTAGAACTAGCTGAAACACTTAAAAATTAATTCAACATTCGGTTTCCGATTCTTTAATTTTCGTCACAATGAAAAAAATTCTTTTATTCGACAACTACGACTCTTTTACATACAACTTGTTGCATGCTGTGAAAGAGCTAGGATATACAGAGGTTGATGTGATTCGTAATGATCAGATTTCACTCGATGAGGTGGATCAATATGATAAGATTCTACTTTCTCCAGGGCCTGGAATTCCTTCTGAATCAGGCATCTTATTGCCTTTAATTAAGCGATATGCTTCTACTAAAAGTATTATGGGAGTTTGTTTAGGTGAACAAGCTATTGGTGAAGCGTTTGGAGCTACACTATTCAATCTCCCTGAGGTAATACATGGAGTACAAACTCCGATTCGAATCATCGATGAGGGGGAAGTGCTTTTCCGTAATCTACCTTCAGAAATACAGGGCGGACGTTATCACTCTTGGGTGGTAAGTCGCGAGAACTTCCCGTATGATGAGTTGGAAATCACAGCAGAGGATGAGAATGGACAAATTATGGCGCTTCGCCATCGTACGTACGATGTGCGTGGCATTCAGTTCCATCCTGAAAGTGTGCTTACTCCACAGGGAAAGGTAATTCTTAAAAATTGGTTGGAAGCATAATGCTTCTTTAGAAATTCAATTATATAAAAAAGGTTCGATGAAAAAAATACTTTATAAGCTCTTTGAGCATCAATATATGAGTCGTGCAGAAGCTCGTGAAATTCTGCAAAACATCACGCAAGGTAAATATAGTAATGAGCAAGTAGCTTCTTTGATTACTGTGTTCTTAATGCGTAGTATTACGGTAGAAGAGCTACTTGGATTCCGTGAAGCTCTTTTGGAGATGCGCGTTCCGGTAGACTTGAACGAGTACAAGCCGATTGACATTGTTGGTACGGGAGGTGATGGTAAAAACACGTTTAACATTAGTACTTGTGCTTGTTTTGTGGTGGCTGCTGCGGGTTATCCTGTGGTAAAACACGGCAACTACGGTGCTACGTCGGTAAGTGGTGCTTCTAATGTGATAGAACAACATGGTGTGAAGTTTACCAATCAGATTGATAAACTTCGTAAGAGCATGGATAAAGCGAATATTGCATATCTTCATGCCCCACTCTTTTCTCAGGCTTTAAAGGCCGTTGCACCGATTCGTAAGTCGTTGGGAGTGCGTACGTTCTTTAATATGTTAGGCCCGTTGGTGAATCCTACGATGCCTACTTATCAATTATTAGGTGTTTACAATTTGCCTTTATTGCGTTTGTATAGTTATACTTATCAGGCTTCGGGTACTCAGTTCTCGGTAGTACACAGCTTGGATGGGTACGATGAAATTTCGTTGACTTCTACTTTTAAGGTTTCGAATACGTTGCATGAAAAGGTATATACTCCCGAAGATTTAGGCTTTACGCGTTATACAGAGAACGATTTGTTTGGGGGCGATACACCTGAAGAGGCTTGTGCTATTTTCGATGCCGTATTGAATCAGACTGCTACTAAAGCCCAGACGGATGTGGTGGTGGTGAATGCAGCGTTTGCTATTCAAACGATTCATCCTGAAAAAAGTATTGAAGATTGCATTGCTGAAGCACGCTATTCATTGGAAAGCGGAAAAGCACTAGCTACCTTTAAGCAATTTGTGGCTCTCAATTCATAATCTTAGCTCTTAATGTGATGAAAAAAGATATTTTAAGTGAGATCGTAGCGAACAAGCGTTTTGAAGTAGATTTCCAGAAAACGATTATTCCGTTTGAGGAACTCGAAGTGAGTGCTTTGGAAGCGCGTACATTTCGGTCGATGCGTGCTTCGCTAGCTGCATCGAAGTCGGGTATCATCTCGGAGTTTAAACGTCGTAGTCCTTCGAAGGGATGGATTAAGGAGCGTGCTGATGCTGCTATGATTATTCCTTCGTATGAAGCTGCGGGCGCTTCGGCTTTGAGTATTCTTACCGACGAAAAATTCTTTGGAGGATCATTGGGCGACATTCGTACGGCACGCCCCTTGGTGAACTTGCCTATTTTGCGTAAGGATTTTATTGTTGATGAATACCAAATTCTGCAAGCTCGTGTGGCCGGAGCGGATGCTATCTTGCTCATTGCGGCTTGTTTGTCGCAGCCTCGTTGTGAGGAACTGGCTACTTTTGCCCATAAGCAGGGATTGGAAGTGTTGCTGGAAGTGCACACGGAGGAGGAGCTTGATTATATTTCTTCGAATGTAGATATGGCAGGCATTAACAACCGCAACTTAGGAACTTTCTATACGAGTATTGAGAATTCGTACAATCTCGCGGAACTTTTGAATGAACGGGTAGATGCTTTTGGAAAAGAAGCTCCTTTATTAGTTTCGGAGAGTGGCATCTCTAAACCTGATACAGTGGCTCAGCTTAGAAAGGCCGGATTTCGTGGTTTCTTAATTGGCGAAACGTTTATGAAGACGGAGCAGCCGGGAGAAACTTTAAGAGACTTTATAAAAAACGTTGAATCAGCAAATTAATTCAGTATGATTTTAAAGGTTTGTGGTATGCGTGAAGCCCAAAATATACGCGTAGTAGAACGACTCCTTTTGCAGGCATCGTCTTCGGGAAATGAAGAGAAAGCTGAATTACCGTTAATGGGATTTATCTTCTTTGAGAAATCACCGCGCAATGTGGTGGAGGTTCCGAGCTATTTACCTATGCAAGCCGGACGAGTGGGCGTTTTTGTAGATCCTACTGAGGAGTTTGTTGCGAATAAAGTAAATGAATTTGGACTGAGTCATGTACAATTACATGGTTCTGAATCTCGTTCTTTCTGCCGAACTTTGAAAGGGCTCAATAATCCGTTCACGAATCAGCCTATTAAGGTGCTGAAAGCATTGAAAATAGGGGAAGTTGAGGATTTAGAGAAAGCTGAGATTTATGATCATCCTTCTTTGATTGACTATTTTGTGTTCGACACAAAATGCTCTGGATATGGGGGCTCCGGCATGCAGTTCGACTGGCAAATATTAGAGAATTATAAGGGCTCTACTCCGTTTTTATTGAGCGGGGGTATTAAGCCGGATGATGCTTCTGCATTGGCTTCATTTCATCATAAACGCCTTGTCGGATATGATCTAAATAGTAAATTTGAAATCCAACCTGCATTGAAGGATTCTGAAAAGTTAGAAAGCTTTTTCAATGCATTAAAAAAACAACAATTGATATGAATCGTATTAATAATTTATTTCAAACTCACAAAAAGGATATCTTGTCGATCTATTTTTGTGCAGGTGCCCCTACTCTTGAGGGTACAACGGAGGTAATTCGTACACTGGAAAAGAACGGAGTGAACATGATTGAAATTGGTATTCCTTTTTCCGACCCAATGGCAGATGGACCAGTTATTCAAGAAGCTGCTACACTAGCTTTACGCAATGGCATGAGTTTACGCAAATTGTTCAGTCAGCTGCAAGATATTCGTAAAGATGTTCAGATCCCTTTGATCTTGATGGGTTATTTAAATCCGATTATGCAGTATGGATTTGATGCTTTCTGTAAAAAATGCCAAGAAGTGGGTGTAGACGGTGTGATTATTCCCGACCTTCCTTTTAAAGATTACCAGGAATCGTATCATGCAACTGCTCTGAAATACGATGTGCGTGTAATAATGCTTATTACGCCTGAAACGAGTGATGAACGCATTCGTTTCATCGATGAACATACTGAGGGTTTTATTTATATGGTTTCTTCTGCTAGTACTACCGGTGCTCAAAAAGACTTTAATTCCAGTAAAGTCGACTATTTCCATCGTATTAATGATTTGGGTTTGAAGAATCCACGTATGGTTGGTTTTGGTATTTCAAATAAAGCAACTTTCGATGCGGCTTGTCAATATGCTTCGGGTGGTATCATTGGTAGTAAGTTTGTAACTTTGCTTCAAGAGAAGCAGGGAGATGCTGAATCAGCAATTATAGCATTAAAAGAGGCGTTGAAGGTGTAACGAACTTTAACAAGGTTTCTTTATGAAATAAAATGAGCGTACCGACTCTTTTGGGGGGAATCGGTACGCTCATTTGCTAAGAGGAAGGTCGATTCTATTGATAATTGTACAAAACTTTTGCAAATAAGATGCATTACGATGAAATGCTGAAAACTTAGTTCACGTTAATATAGTGAAAAGGTTTAAAAATGTTTGGTTTTCTCCATAGAATAAATTAACTTTGCATTATAATCAAACACGACTTAACTATGAATTATTCTCTAAAATATATAACCAAAAAAATTCAAAGTCCTCGCTTCGGTTTCTCAGAAAGCGATGGAGAGGACGATTGGGATGTGTCTGAAGAGCCTCAGAGTTCTTCACAAAAGGGGCAGCCTTCACGGGGCACGCAGAGTGATACTCCTTTTCTTGATAAGTACGGCAATGATGCAACTTCGGCTGCAATTGCGGGTAAGTTAGACCCTGTGGTAGGACGAGAATCCGAAATAGAGCGTATCGCGCAAATCTTGTCGCGTCGTAAAAAGAACAATCCTATTTTAATAGGAGAGCCAGGGGTTGGAAAGACTGCTATTGTAGAAGGATTGGCGGAGCGCATCGTACATCGTAAAGTTCCACGTTTGCTCTTAAATAAGCGAATCTTCTTGCTTGACATGGCAAGTGTAGTAGCGGGTACCAAATATCGTGGACAGTTTGAGGAGCGTATGCAAGGACTTATTGACGAGCTTAAAAAACATCCTGAAATAATTCTCTTTATAGATGAGGTGCATACGTTAGTCGGAGCCGGTTCGGCAACGGGTACTATGGATGCGGCTAATTTATTGAAACCTGCGCTGGCTCGTGGAGAGATACAATGTATAGGCTCTACTACAATTGACGAGTATCGAAAGCATATTGAAAAAGATGGAGCACTTGATCGACGCTTTCAAAAGATAATTATACAGCCTACTAACGCTGACGAAACGCTTATTATTCTTCAAAATATAAAGACGCGTTATGAGGATCATCATAATGTACATTATACGGATGAGGCTTTAAAGGCTTGCGTATCTCTTACTGAACGTTATGTAAGCGATCGCTATTTCCCGGACAAAGCAATTGATGCTTTAGATGAGGCGGGGGCTAGAGCTCATATGGTGAATATCGTCGTCCCTCCTGAAATTGAGAATCAGGAAAAACGTATCGATGAGATGATACAGTTGAAACAAGATGCGGTGAAGAATCAGAATTTTGAATTGGCTGCAAATTATCGCGATCACGAAAAACGATTGGAAGCAGAATTGGCTGTCATGAAGAATGAATGGGAGTTATTATTGAGCAAACAACGTGAGGAGGTGACAGAAGATGGAATTGCTGCAACTGTTTCACTAATAAGTGGAGTGCCGGTACAACGTATGGTTGAGGCTGAAAGTAAGCGATTGGCAAATATGCAGACTGAATTGCAAGCAAGCGTAATTGGACAAGATGCTGCGATTGAAACGTTATCGCGTGCTATCCGTCGTAGTCGTATTGGATTGAAAGATCCAAATCATCCGGTAGGTACATTTCTCTTTTTAGGCCCTACGGGAGTTGGCAAAACTTATTTGGCAAAGCAACTTGCTAAATTTATGTTTGGCTCGGAAGATTCATTGATCCGTATTGATATGAGTGAATATATGGAGAAGTTCTCAATCTCTCGATTAGTAGGAGCTCCTCCGGGATATGTGGGTTATGAGGAAGGTGGACAATTAACCGAGAAGGTACGTCGCCGTCCCTACTCTATTGTATTGCTTGATGAAATAGAAAAGGCGCATCCAGATACTTTTAATTTGCTTTTGCAGGTGATGGACGAAGGACGATTGACAGATAGCAATGGTAAAACGGTTGATTTTAAAAACACGGTGATTATCATGACATCGAATGTGGGAACACGACAGCTAAAGGAATTTAGTCATGGTGTCGGATTTTCGATTTCTACTGATTCTACGAATAAAGCTTATTCGCGGTCGGTGATTCAGAAAGCATTAAACAAACAGTTCGCTCCTGAATTTTTGAATCGTGTGGACGAAATTATTACTTTCGAGCAGCTTGCTAAGAAAGATATTATACGTATTATTGCCATTGAGCTCTCTCAAGTAAAGAAACGTGTGGCTGCACTTGGATATTCAATTGAATTAACGGATAGAGCTTTAGACTTTTTGGCTGATAAGAGCTATGATGTACAATTTGGGGCTCGTCCTTTGAAACGCGCTTTGCAACATTATGTGGAGGACGAAATTGCGACTTTCCTATTGGCTTCTCCTTTTACTGAAGAGCTTCAGAAGGAATCTTCTCAACCTAAGGCGTTCCAAGTTGATTATGAGGGAGAAGATGATAAATTGAGTTTAACTTTAAAAAAGACTCCCGCTACGCGTAAACGTAAGGCTATGGTCAAAAAGGAAGAATAGTAAATAATTATATAAGGTACACGTACCTTATATAATTATTATAGAAAACGAAACGGCATACTTTCATTTATAAAGTATGCCGTTTTTTACTGTCAATATGTTTATTTGGCATGGCTTTTGCATATATTTACTCAGAAATAAATTTAAACTAATAACTAAATAATACAACTATGCAAAAAGGAAATATCGGAGTAACGACAGAGAATATTTTTCCTGTAATCAAGAAATTCTTGTATAGCGATCATGAGATTTTTGTTCGTGAAATGGTAAGTAATGCGGTAGATGCCACTCAAAAGCTTAAAACCTTCGCTTCTTTAGGCGAATTTAAAGGTGAGCTGGGTGATTTAACGGTAAATGTATCACTCGATGAGAAAGAAGGTACTATCACCATTTCAGATCGTGGTATTGGTCTTACGGAAGAAGAAATTGAAAAATACATTAATCAGATTGCTTTCTCAGGCGCGAATGAATTCCTTGAAAAATATCAGAAAGATGCGAATGCCATTATCGGACATTTCGGATTAGGTTTTTATTCTTCTTTCATGGTTTCAAAAAAGGTGGAAATTGTGACTCGTTCATTTCGTGAGGAAGCTCAGGCTGTTCATTGGAGTTGTGACGGTAGTCCTGAATACACAATTGAACCTTGTGAAAAGGGTGATCGTGGTACTGATATTATTCTTCACATTGATGATGATTGCAAAGAATTCTTAGAGAAAAGCAAATTGGAAGGTTTATTGAAGAAATATTGCTCTTTCCTCCCTATTCAGATTGCTTTTGGCAAAAAACAAGAGTGGAAAGATGGCAAATATGTTGATACCGATGAATTGAATGTCATAAACGAGACTAATCCGTTGTGGATGAAGAAGCCTAGTGAGCTTTCTGACGAAGACTATAAAGAGTTCTACCGTAAGCTTTATCCGATGAGTGAAGAACCGTTGTTCTGGATTCATTTAAATGTAGATTATCCGTTCCATTTAACAGGAGTGCTTTACTTTCCTAAAATAAAGAATCAAGTAGAATTGCAACGTAACAAGATTCAGCTTTATTGCAATCAGGTATTTGTAACTGACTCCGTAGAGGGCATCGTTCCTGAATTCTTAACCTTACTGCATGGCGTAATTGATTCTCCGGACATTCCTTTGAATGTGTCTCGTTCTTATTTGCAGAGTGATTCTAATGTGAAAAAAATCTCTGGCTATATAACCAAGAAGGTTGCTGATCGTTTGAGCTCAATCTTTAAAAATGATCGTGCTCAATTCGAACAAAAGTGGGACGATTTGAAGATTTTCATTAACTTCGGTATGCTTACTCAAGAAGATTTTTACGAGAAAGCTTCAAAATTTGCTTTATTGAAGGATACGGAAGGTAAGGCTTATACTTTTGATGAATATAAAACGTTAATAGAGAGTACTCAAACCGATAAGGAAGGTCAGCTTATTTATCTTTATGCAAATCATAAAGAAGATCAATATACTTATGTTGAGGCTGCAAATAATAAAGGTTATAGTGTGCTATTGTTTGATGGGCAACTTGACACTGCAGTGATCAATACGCTAGAGCAAAAACTCGAAAAATCGCATTTTATACGAGTAGATAGTGATACAGTGGATAAGTTGATTGTAAAAGACGAGCCTAAAGGTGAGGAACTTCCTGAACTAAGTAAGGATGCCCTTTCAACGATATTTAAAAGCCAGATGCCAAGCATTGAGAAATCAGAGTTCCAAGTATCTGCTGAGGCTTTAGGTGAAAGCGCTGTTCCTGTAATGATTACACAGAGCGAGTATATGCGTCGTATGAAAGAAATGTCTGCACTGAACGCCGGCATGAGCTTCTATGGTGAAATGCCCGATATGTACAATTTGGTTTTAAACTCGGATCATCCGTTGATTCAGTCTGTCCTTGAGGCTGAAAAAGCAGTTTGTAGTGAGCAGCTGACTCCTATTGTAGCACAAGTAGCAACTCTTGAAGGCGAGAAGTCGTCTCTTGAAGCTAGTCATAAAGAATTGAAGCCGGAAGAAATCTTGCAGACCGATAAAGATATACTTGCTGATCTTGATAAAGCTATTGCAACTGAAAAAGCGAAGAAAGAAACTGTCTTCAAACAATTCGCTGCAGGCAATAATGCAGTAAAGCAACTTATAGATCTTGCTTTGTTGCAAAATGGTATGCTTCGTGGTGAAGCGTTGAGCAAATTTGTAAAGAGAAGCATTGAACTTATTAAGTAGGAATTGACAAATAAAGGTCTGTTTCATCAAGTGATCGACTATTTTTTAACTAAAAAGGCCGTTTTAACTAAAAAAGATCGCCGATCACTTGCATGAATGGAAAAAAGTCCGTATATTTGCACCCGTTAAACAAAAAGGCATGGCCGCGTAGCTCAACTGAATAGAGTAGCTGACTACGGATCAGCAGGTTACAGGTTTGAATCCTGTCGCGGTCACTTTCTTTTTTTGTTTATCTTTGGCCGCGTGGCTCAACTGAATAGAGTAGCTGACTACGGATCAGCAGGTTACAGGTTTGAATCCTGTCGCGGTCACACCCAAAAGACTTTCTTTGATTATCGAAGGAAGTCTTTTGTCGTTTTTATCCAATGGAGGATTATACCTAGCTTTCCAAACGGATACGTCGAGACAGCTGTATCTCTTTTACTAAATGGCTATTTTAAGACAGCTAAAAAAAACAGCAGAAATTATCTGTCAAATAATATCTTTTTTGTATTTTTGCAAGCGTTAGATATTAAGATAGTGATTTTTATGAAATTATGATTCGAACGAATAATAAATATAGCTGTTCGTTTTTTTTTATTAGTAAATGCAACATGTTAAAAGTCCACATTAAATTATGAAAGTAGCTCATTTGACCTATACTATGACTGTTGGTGGTATTGAGACCATGTTGGTTAATATACTAAATGAGCAGGTCAAAATTATAGACGTTTCTTTAGTTATTATTAATCAGCAAGTAGAATATTCTATCCTGTCTGGCATTGATAAGCGCGTTAAGATTATAAAAATTGGTCGTCCAATAGGTAATAAAAACCCTTGGTACTTATTAAAACTCAACTATTTATTGTGGAAAGAACATTTTGATCTTATTCATGTACACCATCCGGGTATAGTAAGATTTCTTAATTTTCCGTTGCTGAAGAATAAACTCTGTTTTACAATGCATCATATTGCAATATCCAATGATGTCTCTTTTCTAAAATATTATAAGCATATTTTTGCTATTTCTAAAACAGTGTATGACGACTTGCTTAGTTATGGCTATCAGTCAAGTATTATAATGAATGGCATTATTTCTGAGTCATTTATACCGAAAAAGGAAAATCAAGACAATAATGAGTTTCGCATTGTGCAAGTTGGTAGATTATCCCATGCTGAGAAAGGTCAGGATCTTTTAATACAAGCATGTGTACAATTACTGAAAAGGGGAATTACAAATTTTCATCTTGACTTTATTGGTAATGGTCCTTCAGAAGGTTATTTGCAAGAACTTGCGCAAAAGTATATGCTTCAAAAGTATATATCCTTTTTGGGAAACAAACCGCAGGAATATGTGCATACTCATTTAAAGAACTATTCTCTTTTTGTTCAACCATCTCGTTATGAAGGATTCGGTTTAACAGTGGCAGAAGCAATGGCGGCCAAAATACCTATATTGGTCTCTAATCAACAGGGACCAATGGAAATAATAGATAATGGAGAATTCGGCTTCTATTTTGAAACTGACGATGTGAATGATTGTGCGGATAAAATAGTGCAAATTATGAATTTAAAAACATTGGATATATTGACAGAAAAAGCTTATAATAGAGTTCGAGAATTATACGACGTAAAAAGAACGGCAAAAGAATATATAAACTATTATAAAACTATTATAGCAAATAAAGCATGAATATCTTGATCTTAAATCAAATTCTATTTACTGCCGATAATAATGTTATTCCTAAAGTATATAGTATAAAGGATACCATGATTTATGGAATGTGTCTAGCTTTCTTACAACTTGGGCATCAGGTAACTCTTGCAGCATCAATTGAGTATAAGGCTTCGATAGATGAAGAATATGATTTTAATATTAAATTCTTTCGTTCCGATTTTAAAAAGTTATGTCCTCCTAGTATGTTGCCATTTTCCATAGAACTCTGGAATTATTTAAAAAATGAAAGTGACAAATATGATTTAGTTATATCGAGTGAAGTCTTCTCATTTCCTACTTTGTTTGCAGCATTACTATGCCCTAAAAAAACGTTGATTTGGCAGGAATTAACAGATCATCAGAATAAGTTTCATCGTATACCTTCTAAGATTTGGCATAAATTTATTGTGCCAACCATTATTAATAAAGTTTGTATTACTGTGCCTAGATCAGAAAAAGCTCAACTATTCATAAGAAAATACATACAAAATGTTTCTTCGCGTGTTGTAGATCATGGCATTAATATAGATAAGTTTACTTTCTCAGAAAGAAAAGAGAGATCTATTGTAAGTTCTTCTCAGTTGATATATCGTAAAAATGTAGATGGTATTATTAGAATATTCAGCCGTTTTACTAAAATGGAAGGATACGAAGATATAAGGTTGCTTATTATAGGTAGAGGTGAATCAAGGGCCGAATTAGAGAGCTTGGTTAGAGAGCTTAGTTTGCAAAATAAAATTGATTTTCTTGGATTCTTATCTCAAAAAGAATTAAATCAAAAGATTAGAAATTCTCTTTGTTTTTTAGTTAATACCCGAAAGGATTTGAATATGGTTTCTATCCCAGAAGCAATTATTTCGGGCACTCCTATATTAACTAATCTGCAACCAGCTTCAGCAGGATATATTCATAAATATAAATTGGGAATTGCCAAGGCCAATTGGAATGAATATGATCTTAAGAAAATAATAGATGAGAATGAAATGTATGTATACAACTGCATAAATTATAGACAGAATCTTACAAGTGAATATTCCGCGCAATGTTTAATAGATATATTTAATAACAAAAAGGACTCTTTTTAAGGCTCAATTTGTTTAACTATTTTATTGTAAGTTTAGTAAGTTCTTCTATTGTACCATGGAAAATATTTAGATCTACGTATGGATCAATGCCAGGGATCTTAGCCATGTCTGTGTTTTGCCAAAAATGCCATGGCCCTTTATATTGTACACTATCTACATAATAGTGGGCAATCCATAAGGGGTAACTATTGAGTTCGTCATCACTTAGATAATTTTCTTTAAATCGCAAAGAGGCATAGATAATAGGTTTGGCACCATAATGTTTTTCGATGAGTGAAAGCCAACGTTTTATTTCGCGCTTCAATTCTTTTTTAGTTCTGCCACCGGTCGATTCAACATCGAGAACCGGGGGAAGGTCACCAGGTGATAATTGAACTTGTGCGATAAAGTTCTTAGCTTGCTTTTCGGCTGTAATAGAAGGTATATAGAAATGATAGGCTCCTCGTATAAATCCATATTTACGGGCATTCTCGAAATTTTTATTGAAGAGTTCATCGTGGTGATTTTCTCCTTCGGTAGCTTTAACAAATATAAACTTTAAAGGATACTCTTTCCTTTCTACGTCTTTAACCATTTTCTCCCAATCGATATCTTTCTGGTAGTGAGAAATGTCTATTCCATAGATGGTATATCCATTGGGAATGTAAACACCATATTCTCCTTCTGTGTGGATATACTTCCATTTTCGAATATATGGGGCTAGAAAAAAATAATAAAACAACCCACAAAACACAAGAACTGCTAAACCCATCATCGTTTTTGAGGTGACAGGGGGCTTCCTCCATTGGAAGAAACTTGTTTTTTGAGCGTTTTTCTTATGTTGCTGCATGCATTTCTAAATGAAAAGAACGAGCTACCAGCGACTAGTGATTGTATCACCTTGTCACTTGTAGCTCGTGATAGAATTAGTTCACGGGAAACTTATTTACCTTGTTCCAGTGCCAAAGTTTTAGTAGGTTGATCGCAAACTTCTGTAGGGCCAAAATATTGAATAGGTCCTGGGTATACGAAGCAAGTGTTTTTAGCCCACTCTTCACGATTTGCAGCAAACTTCTTAAAGGGAGCTGCATCAAGTTTTACGAGTGCTTTCTGAATAACCGATTTCATTTCACCATTTCTACGTTCCATATTCATCATCATGGTGATTGGGATACCTCCTGCAATCCATTGTTCAGCTGGAGCAGTAGTGTTGCGAATGCTTGACATGTAACCGGTTTTACCATCTGCAATTAGGCGTGAAGCGGTAAAACCTAAGCTGTAGCAATAGTCTGCATCGTAATTGGAAGGAGCAGCACAACGACCTTCATAACCGAAGAAGTGATGCTGTGCAGCAAATTTACCTGTATATTTACCTTCTTTTTCCCATTGTGCTAGTTTGATAGCAACCATATCAGAAAGTAATTTCTCGGTTTCAATAAGCGAAACCTGAACATTTCCGTGTGGATCGCGATCAAGTGTGAGTTGACGTGCAACACCCTCAGGAAGGCTTGCATAGATTGCAGAATTTTCAGCAGAAAGTTTTGAGATGATATACTCGCGTTGTTGGCTCTTCTTGATGCGTGCAAAATCCTCTGCATTAGCTGCAAGGAAGTCGTTGAGTTCTGCCATTAAGACCTTCATGGCAGGGATGAATTCAATCAGTCCTTCAGGGATTAGCACTGTGCCGAAGTTATTGCCATCAGCAGCACGATTTGCAACAGCTTGAGCGATATAAGTTACTACGTCGTCAAGGCTTTCGTTCTTAGCTTCTACCTCTTCACTGATGATGCAGATGTTCGGTTGAGTTTGAAGTGCGCATTCCAATGCGATATGTGAAGCAGAGCGACCCATCAATTTGATAAAGTGCCAGTACTTACGTGCTGAGTTGCAGTCGCGTTGAATGTTACCGATAACTTCTGAATATACTTTGGTAGCAGTGTCGAAACCAAAAGAAGTCTCAATTTGCTCGTTTTTTAAATCGCCATCAATTGTTTTAGGGCAGCCGATTACTTGTACGCCGTATTTCTTTGCTGCATAATATTCAGCCAATACACAAGCATTGGTGTTTGAATCGTCACCACCGATAATAACAAGTGCTTTGATATTCAATTCACGAATGATTTCAAGACCTTTCTCGAATTGTGATTCTTCTTCCAATTTAGTACGGCCTGAACCGATAATATCGAAGCCACCAGTATTACGATATTCATCGATAATCTCAGAAGTTAGCTCTTTATAGTCATGATCTACTAAACCGCCTGGGCCCAGGATGAAACCGAAAAGACGGCTTTCTGCATTTAATGATTTAATGCCATCGAAAAGACCCGAAATAACGTTGTGGCCACCTGGAGCCTGACCTCCTGAAAGGATAACACCTACATTAAATGCAGGAATTTTAACCTCTTCTTTGGTAGCCTCGAAAGTTACGGTTGGCATACCATAGGTGTTTGGAAATAGTTTTTTTATTTCTGCTTGGTCGGCCACACTTTCTGTAGCGGCACCAATCACAGCTTTCACGTTGCTTTTCAGAGCTTTGGGAAGCTTTGGCTGATAAACAGCTCTTGCAATTTGCAATGCACTTGTTGTCATTTTCTAGCTTTTTTTATTTATGAGTTTATATTTTTTCTCGGTAGAATTAAAAATTCACTGCAAAGATAATTTTTTTATTTGAAATAATAGTCGTACCTTTACCGAAAATTTAGCAAAACCACTACTTTTTTAAAAGATTAAGATTATGGCAAAAAGAAGAGTCTTAAAGAAGAACGTAAACATTCTTTGTGAAATGTTGCTTCTTCAATGTTTATTATACGCAGATTTAAAAAAGGGGACAATTGAAAATACAGACGAGCTTTTCAGTGAAATCCTTGCAATCCGCGATGAGTTTATCTCGCGTATTTCACATACAGAAAAAGGAAGTGAAAAACTGTTTTATAAGAAATTTCATGAGAATTTCGGTGCCCAATTTGAGGCCGTAGTTTCTAAATTTGACGAATTAGCTAAGTAGGATTTTATTATAATGTGGCAGAAATTAGCGCGACTCATCTATTATAAATGGATGGGTTGGAAAACTTTCGTAACGGTCCCTGATATGGAAAAGTGCATTATCTGCGTAGCACCGCATACTAGTAATTGGGATTTTATTATCGCAGAACTTTTTTATACCGCGATTGGTCGTAAGGCTGGTTTTTTAATGAAGAAGTCTTGGTTTTTTTTCCCGTTGGGCACTTTGCTAAGAGCAATTGGTGGAGTTCCGGTCGACCGTAGTCGTAAAACGTCCTTGGTAGAACAAATTGTAAAACGCAGCAAGCATTCCGGTCATTTTCATTTAGCAATTACGCCGGAGGCTACACGTAGCTTAAATCCAAATTGGAAACAAGGATTCTATTATATGGCATTGGGCGCTGAGTTGCCCATCGTTCTTTATGCAATTGATTATAAGCATAAAGCTATTTATGGAGAGAAAGTAATATACCCTACTGGTAATGTAGAAGAAGAGATGCGTGAAATAAAACTTTATTTTAAAACATTTGGTAAAAATGCGCGTCATTTAAAGAAGTTCACGGTAGGAGAAATTTAAAAAACTTCTAATGATGAGTTCATTACGTATTACTCTAGCCCAGATGGATATTTTTTGGGAAAATAAGGCTGCAAATTTCGATTATTTGAAGTTGGTGGTAGGCAATGTGTGTGCTCACGAGAAGCCTGATATCGTAGTGCTTCCGGAAATGTTTTCTACAGGTTTCTCGATGCATAGTCACGAATTGGCTGAATCCTTTCACGGCGAAACTATTTCTCAATTGACCGCCTTTGCGGCAACGTTTGAAGTGGCTATTGTAGGCAGCTTTATTTGCAGAGAAGGAGAGCACTATTATAATCGCGCTTTTTTCATCACTCCTCAAGAATCATATTATTATAATAAGCATCACCTTTTCCGTATGGGAGGTGAAGCACAATCATTTTCTCCTGGCGAAGAGCGTGTTATTGTGGCGTATAAACAATGGCAGATTATGCTTCTTGTATGCTACGATTTGCGATTCCCTGTATGGAGCAGAAATAGAGGATGCGAATATGACCTTTGTATCTATGTAGCCAATTGGCCTGCTTCACGCATCCAAGTCTGGGATGCCCTACTCTTAGCACGTGCATTAGAAAATCAAACCTATGTTTGTGGTGTAAACCGTGTGGGAATAGATGGGAATGACATTTCTTATAATGGACATTCCAAACTTATAGACCCTCGTGGAAAAGTACTTCTTCAACTTGATAAAAATAAAGCATGTACAGAGGTTGTAACAATTGACAAAGAACCGTTACTTCGTTTTCGAGAAAAATTTCCGGTCTGGATGGATGCCGATTAACTAATATCTTTTCAAAAATGCGTTGTACTTCATTTTTTGCAATATTAGTCGCAAGCTTCCTTTTTACCTCTTCTGTAAAAGCGCAAGTGAATTGGGTGACCAATGTCTCTCATCCGGTAGAGAAATACAGTCGAGGGCTGTCTGGCCACCATCTTGCCATTGCGCAAAGCCATGGCCGTTATTATAAATCAGAAAAGGGACAATGGATGTGGCAGCGTCCGCGATTGTTTTGCACTACTGAAGATTTGTTTACACAAAGTGTAGTAGTACCTTATTTAATTCCAATGTTGGAAAAAGCAGGAGCGGTTGTTTTCACTCCTCGTGAACGTGATGTTCAAGTTTGTGAAGCAATTGTGGATAATGATTTCAAATCACCTGGGTCATTTTATATTGAGCAGAAAAGCAGAAAAGGCAAATTTTCGTCTCCTGTGGTAGGCGGTTTTGCTACGAAGCGCACCGTTTATCAAAATGGAGAAAATCCTTTTACAGAAGGGACTGTCCGTGCATTAACTACCGAAAAGAAACCACATCGTGCTTTTGTACAATGGGTACCCAATATTCCAGAAGAAGGTGAATATGCGGTGTACGTATCTTATCAATCTCTTAAAAATAGCGTAGAAGATGCTCATTATTATGTGTATCATAAAGGAGGAAGAAGTGAATTTATAGTCAATCAGCGTATCGGAGGCGGAACGTGGGTTTATTTAGGTACTTTTGCTTTCGATAAAGGAAATAATGAAACCGGCATGGTAGCACTAAGTAACCAAAGCCATCAACGCAAAGGCATGGTAACTGCTGATGCAGTGCGTTTTGGAGGAGGCATGGGGAATATCGCTCGCGGAAATTCTGTCAGTGGATTGCCTCGTTCTTTAGAAGGAGCTCGTTATGCAGCACAATGGAGTGGTATGCCTAGCTCTGTATACAATAAGAAGCAAGGGGAAAATGATTATTCTGATGATATTAATACGCGAGGACTTGAAATCGATTATCTTTCGGGTGGTTCTGAATACAACCCTTCTGAGAAAGGATTGGAAGTGCCGATTGAACTTTCTTTTTCACTTCATAGTGATGCCGGATATAAACTCAATGATGAGCTCGTTGGTTCGCTTTCTATTTGCACTACCGACTATAATCAAGGAAAATTAGCTTCAGGAAGTCCCCGTACATTGTCGCGTGATTTTGCACAACGTTTGCTCGATCATATTCAAATTGACATTCAAAATGAATTCTCAGTGGTATGGCCAAAGCGAGATTTATGGGATAAAAATTATAGTGAAACCCGTTTACCTGTTGTTCCTTCTTCTATTTTGGAATTTCTCTCCCATCAAAATTTTGCGGACATGCAACTCGGACATGATCCGGTTTTTAAGTTTGTGGTGGCCAGAAGTATTTATAAATCGATGCTTCGTCAGATTGCTGCGCAACATCATTGCCGTTATGTTGTGCAGCCTTTACCCGTTAGTCATTTTGCCGTGCAGCTCGATTCCAAAGTGAAAAAACATAAGGGGAAAATCCATCTCTCGTGGAAGTCTAAACAAGATGTTTTGGAACCTTCCGCAAAAGCGAAAGATTATATTGTGTATACCCGTATTGGGCAGTCTGGATTCGACAATGGAATAAAAGTGAGCGGTACTTCGTGTACGCTAGAAATAGAAGAAGGCCTTACTTATTGTTTTCGTGTTACAGCCATCAATGATGGAGGTGAAAGTTTCCCTTCAGAAACGCTGGCTGCTTATCTTGCACCCCATGAAACAGCTCGTGCCTTAATTATAAACGGTTTCGATAGACTTAGTGGCCCAGCAATAGTGTCAAATTCTACTCAAGAGGGTTTCGATATAGATGCTGATCCAGGTGTTCCCTATATTTCTACCAATTCACTTTGTGGACGTCAAACGGGCTTCGATCGTGCCAAGGCAGGTGTAGAAACTGAAGGTGGATGGGGATATTCTACGAATGAGTTGGAAGGGAAAACTTTAATTGGCAATTCTTTTGATTATCCGATTATCCATGGGAAGGCCCTACAAGCAGCAGGGCATGTAAGTTTTTCCTCTTGTAGCAAACGAGCTTTCGAAGAAGGAGATATTTCGTTAAAGCATTTTACTTTTGTTGATCTTATTCTAGGTTTGCAAAAACAAGATCCGGAGATGCTTCGCCTTCGTCAGGCCGACTATCGGTGCTTCTCTTCTACCCTTCAGCAAATTTTATCTGCTTACTTAAATAAAGGAGGTAATCTTTTGGTCAGTGGCTCTTATGTAGGCAGTGATCTTTCTACAAACTTTCCCGATTTAGCGTTTGCGAAGCGTTATTTAAAATGTGCGTATGTTAACGACAAGCGCAATTTTCCGGCGGCTACACTTGAAGGAATGCAACGTTCCTTTACTATTCCGCGTAGTATTGAAGCAACCAATGTGCAGCTTAATCATTCGCTTCGTGATGGAGCCTATCCGGTGTTAGCTCCTGAACAATTGGATCCTATAGAAGGAAGCTTCGCACTTTTTCGATATGCTGATCGTACTTCCGCCGGAATAGCTTATAAAGGTTTGCATCGTGTAATTGTGTTGGGTTTCCCATTCGAAAGCATCCAGCAAAGTAATGTTCGAGGACAACTGATGAAAGGTTTCGTGCAATTCTTTAGCAAATAAAAGTTCTTCGTTTGCAAATAAATAGCAATTCACTTTTATAAAGTGAAAAGCGCGCTAAAAAATTTGGAAGTTCGGAATAAATCTCTATCTTTGCAGGATAAGTAACATTAAAAACATAACGCATATGTATACCATACAATCGAATACCTCAGGTACCCGCAACATGGATATCTCCGAAGAACACTTGCTTACAGTTCAAAAATACAACCTCTTTTCACAACTTGTTGATAGCTCAGGGGTTATTGATGAGGATACGTTGGAAAAGTTGCGTCTTAACATTCGTGGCATTATTGCTACTCAAGAAACTGATTGCAAAGATTTACTTGATTTGTGTATTGATGTTATTTATCATAACAACATGAAAGCCTTTGCACTTAATCAACTTGTTGACTTGTATAAATCAAAAATAGAAGCTTGATGCGTCCCTAGGATGATTCAAAGGCAGAAACTTTACTAGTAAAATGAATTTTAAATTAACCGACTTTCTTCCAACTACAAAAAAAGAGCTTGAGATTCGTGGTTGGGATGAAGTAGATGTGATTCTTTTCTCCGGTGATGCCTATGTAGATCATCCTTCTTTTGGATCGGCTGTGATTGGTCGTGTACTTGAGGCTGATGGCTTGCGTGTTGCGTTGGTTCCTCAACCTGATTGGCATGGAGACTTCCGCGACTTTAAAAAGTTAGGTCGTCCACGTCTTTTCTTTGGTGTATCTGCCGGAGCCATGGACTCCATGGTAAATAAATACACTGCTGGCAAGCGGATGCGCAGTGATGATGCCTATACACCCGATGCACGTCCCGGCATGCGCCCAGATTATCCAAGTGTGGTTTATACCCAGATACTCAAAAAACTATATCCCGATGTACCCGTGGTGTTGGGAGGAATTGAAGCCTCTATGCGGCGACTTACTCATTACGATTACTGGGAAGATAAGTTGCGTACTAGTATTTTGCTTGATTCCGGAGCTGATTTACTTATTTACGGCATGGGCGAAAAGGGAAGCAGTGAAATCGCTCGTCGCTTAAAATCAGGTGAGCCACTAAGCAGCCTTACTGATATCCCTCAAACGGTTTATGCCCGTCCAACGACAGAAGTGCAGTCCGAAGAGGGAGATATACTTTTGCATTCGCATGAAGATTGTCTTTCTAATAAGAAACACCAGGCAGAGAACTTTCGTCATATTGAGGAAGAAAGTAATAAGTGGGAAGCTTCACGTATGCTACAACAAGTTGGAAAGCAATGTGTTGTAGTCAATGCCCCCTATCCTCCGATGACTGAGGCGGAAGTCGATGCAGCTTATGATCTTCCGTATACTCGACTTCCTCATCCCAAATACAAAGAAAAGCGAATTCCAGCGTACGACATGATCAAATTCTCCGTCAATATCCATCGTGGTTGTTTTGGCGGTTGTGCTTTTTGTACGATCTCGGCGCATCAAGGTAAATTTATAGCCTCACGTAGCAAGGAAAGTATCCTTCGTGAGATAAAATTAATTACTGAACTTCCCGATTTCAAGGGAAATTTAAGTGATCTAGGAGGCCCTTCAGCCAACATGTATCGCATGGGAGGGCGCAATCTAGATATTTGTCGAAAATGCAAACGTCCTTCTTGCATTCATCCGGCTATTTGTAAAAATTTGAATGTAGATCATCGTCCTCTACTCGACCTATACAAAACAGTCGATTCACTTCCTTCTATCAAACGAAGTTTTATAGGAAGTGGAGTGCGTTATGATCTTCTTTTACATCCGCAACAAGAACCTGCCTTGCAGAAAGCTTCGAAAGACTATACTCGTGAATTGATTCTTCATCATGTAAGTGGGCGATTGAAAGTAGCTCCTGAACATACTTCAGATAAAGTGTTGAGTGTAATGCGGAAACCCTCATTCCAGCAATTTGAGGCTTTTAAAAAGCAGTTCGATGAACTCAACCGCGAAGCCGGACTTCGCCAACAATTGATACCTTATTTCATTAGCAGCCATCCCGGCTGTCATGAAGGAGATATGGCAGAATTGGCAGTACTAACCAAACGTCTTGATTTCCATCTGGAACAAATA
>Ga0302170_10000040_pt1 | contig 42637 bp, 26 predicted proteins | sample I_Fen_N2_1_FD_193492 | JGI IMG/M metagenome (GOLD analysis project Ga0302170, IMG submission 193492) | Peat permafrost microbial communities from Stordalen Mire near Abisko, Sweden - I_Fen_N2_1 | ecosystem: Environmental > Terrestrial > Soil > Wetlands > Permafrost | place: Sweden: Abisko...
GCATGTGCTGATTGCTTCGGGGCTTACCATAAAGAATGGTGGTACAGATGTAACGGGCAATTATGATATCAGCTATACAACTGTTACAGGAACGATCAATAAACTGGCAGTAACTGTAACAGCAACAGCCGACACCAAAACTTACGATGGAACGACAGTTTCTACAACTGTTCCTACAGTAGGAACTCTGTCTACAGGTGATGCGATAAATGTAGTTCCTACACAAGCATTCGATAATGCTGTGGTTGGAACAGCACATGTGCTGACTGCTTCGGGACTGACTATAAAGAATGGTACTACAGATGTAACAGGCAATTATGATATTAGCTATGCGCAGGCTACAGGAACGATCAATAAGTTGGGTGTAACCGTAACAGCCGTAGCAGATACCAAAACCTATGATGGCACAACTATTTCTACAGCTGTCCCTACTGTTGGAGCATTGGCCATTGGTGATGCGATAAATTTAGCTCCTACACAAACATTCAATAATGCAACGGTTGGAACAACAACACATGTATTGACTGCCTCAGGGCTTACCATTAAAAAGGGCAGCGCAGATGTAACGGGTAATTATGATATCAGTTATGTGTCTGCCAACGGTAATATTACTCCAAAATCACTGACAATAACTGCCCCTACCATAACACTTAGTAAAGTGTATGATGGAAACAATGTGGCAACATCAACTGTAGGAACCTTATCGGGTGTAGTGGCAAGTGATGCGGGCAAGGTTACCGTTACTGCCGTAGCAAGTTATGACAATGCTACTGTTGGGACCAATAAAAGGATAACGGTAGCTTATACTTTGGGCGGTAGTGCTGCCGGAAATTATAGCGCCCCTGCTAATTTTGTAGCCACGGGAGCTGAGATATCTTCAGGTGCCATTACATTAGAACCCTTATCGAATCCAATTATCAATCCAGCAAACACTGACTTAGTTTTGTCCTATAACGTTGTTAATGGAGGTCCAACACAATATAAGATAACTTTTGAAGCAGCTGCCTTGGCAGTAGGCATGCAGAATGTAAGCTATACCGTTTTAGCAACTACAGGGGCGGATGGAAGGATAACCATTAGCGTACCGAAAGGGACAAGACCCGGAAAGTACAAAGGAACATTGCAACTGAAAAATGATTCAGGTGTAGAAAGTGCTGCTTATGACTTTGTAATTACAGTCAATATCCCAACAGAATATATTGCTGTAAAGTACAATCGGGTGCTGGTTTTGGATAATAGTACAAGGATGTTCAGTGCTTACCAGTGGTACAAAGACGGAGTAGCTATTGACGGTGCTACTAAACAGTTCTACAGCGATCCGAAAGGATTGGTGGGAACTTATTCGATACAGGCCACCACTACTGATGGCGAAATACTTTATTCATATCCTAAGGTGTTGAATATACCCCTGATTAAAAAGGTAACTGCATATCCTACTATGGTAAGAGCAAACCAAACCTGCACGGTGGAAATTACCGATGAGGCTATGGAGTTAGATTTGAAGGGAGCTGAACTATCCGTCTATTCATCACAGGGTATTCGTGTGTACTATTCAACGAAGGTTGAAAAGATAAACACAATTAAACTTCCGATAATGAATGGTATGTACTCCGGACGTGTAACTACAGCCGACGGGCAATCATTCTTATTCAAAGTCATTGTGGCAAACTAACAATAAGCTTTGCAGTAGCTCTTTTTGCTACTGCAAAGCTTATTCATTACTAAAACAACATTAATTTGTAAACGAAAATATAAATGAAAAGATATATTACAATTGCACTGGGCTTTCTTTTTTGCAGTTTGCTTCAAGCACAGGAGAAGCAACAGTATCTACACTTGACCGTTGGAGGCGGGTTACATAATCTCTCGGACGATTTGCAAAACGGGACACAAAGCGGTAGGTTCGGAAACTCAATAAATGCAGGATACAGCTATTTTTTTAATCAACACTGGGGAGTACAATCCGGACTCGGACTGCAATGGTTCAACGCCCGGTCGACTGTAAACTACCTATCGGCAACACCACAAGTGGATATTGATGGAGAGAACTTTGAGTTTCGCGCCAATTACAAGAACTGGCAGGAAAAACAACAAGCCTTGTTTATGGATATTCCCTTAACCCTTCAATATAGACATGCACTGAGCAACAAAATAAGTCTTCAAGGATCGGCTGGTGGCAAGATATCTATTCCCATTAGTAGTCGTTTTAAAACAACTGGTGGTAGCATAACGACTACCGGTTATTACTCCCGATTAAATGCAGAGCTAAGCGACTTACCCGAATATGGTTTTACAACTATTACTGAGAGCCATAATGGCAAACTATCATTGCGACCATCGTATATGGCAATAGCTGATTTGGGAGGGCTTTACACTTTATCACCAAAAGTTGACCTATATCTTGGAGCTTATATCAACTACGGATTGAACAATGCATTGAAAGCAGATACGAAAGAAATTTACCAGCTAGATGGTATGTACAATGGTGTTTTGGCAAGTACACTAACCACGAAGGTAACTCCTGTGTCGGTAGGAATTAAAGTAGGTGTCTATTTCCGTCTGACTGAACCACTGAAAGTAATGATTACTGATAAACTTCAGGTGATTACCCGACCAACAGAACCTGCTCAAAAAATGGACACGGTGGTTGCCCCTCAAAAAGTAGAAACTGTTACGGTAGTTGCTGTAGAACAGCCAGTCATCAAAGACTATACTCCTATTGAAAAAGAAAATGTAGTAGAACAACCATTAGATACAGTATCAACGATCACCATCAATTTTACAAAGAATTCCAATAAAACGATGAATAATGAAAACTCAGAAATAAAAGAACTTCGTGATATGCTCAACGCAAACCCCAACCGGTGTTTACGGATTATCGGTCACACTTGTAATTGGGGAACATGCAGAAACAATTTTCGGGTTGGGCTGAGAAGAGCAAATAGTGTGAAAACGAAACTCAATGCTGAAGGCGTGCCTGCAAATAAAATGACTACTGAAAGTAAAGGTGAAAACGAACCATTAGTTCCAAATACTTCTGAAGCAAACCGCAAGAAGAACCGAAGAGTAGAAATCAAAGTTATGAATTGCAAGTAATAAATAGAGAACACTCAATATATGACTCATAATGAAAACCTAAAGTTTTTAGAGCTAGTCATATATTGTTAGGTGCTTTGATATTATTTGACAGTCAATTACTGTATCTCAACAACTAATTTGTATTGCGAGTTTCATTTTGTAAGTGAAGTTTTTTTTCATTTATAAAAGATGTTGTGAAAAATAAGGGTTCTTGCTTTCCTCTAAACTTACATGAGTAATGATGCAGTTCGATGCTAGTTATTAAAGTTGAAATTTGCACTGCTGAACGATTCGTATTAAGCAACCTGGCTTGCTTGGTAGCTTTTGCTTGTTCATTAAAAACGCTTGTTCATTGGCAATGAACATCTACAAGTGTTGAACACACATGATGCTTTGAATAGCTCTGATTAATATCATTTGCTTTGCCATGTGAGAGTCTCTCGATTAGCACCATCTAAAGCTAAGTCGTAGGCTTCAATAAATGGATCGTACCAATCTGCTTTTTTACGCGCCCATTCAATCCATTTTTGTTGTTCCTCTGTTAGCGAATTGTTTTTTATTGCATTATCTTCAAATGCACTTATATAATTCCTTAACTCTATGGCTTTCTGATAACGACCTGCGAGTTGAAGTGTTGATTTGAAATCTGACAATTCTCTTTCTTTTATAGCTATAAGATCCTTTTTTATTTGCTCTTTACGGCTTTGTTCAGCCCAATATATTTCTCTTTCTTCCCGTTGAGTTTTCTCATTGTGTGCTATTACTTCGAGTTTTGCAACTATGTCAAAAAGCTTATCTTCTAAAAGAATAGTGCTGTCAGTCCATTCTCTTCTGGGATATAAATAATAATACTTTAGACATAGTTTACCATTGTATTCTAATCTTGAACTATACCAACTACCATCCTGATAATTAATTCTGTTTGATTTTTCAGCTATTGATAGTTGAAGCTCTTCTCCATAAATTACAGCATAGCTTTTGCCAGCCTTTCCAATTACCGAATGTCCACAAGCATTCATCATATTGACAAATTGCTCCATTACACGCAAAGCACGTGGCACTAAAGCTGTTGAAACGTCTATCAAAAAGGTATTTCCTCTTTTTGAATCCCAATTGCTATGGCCTTTCTTATTGTAGAATTCTTTAGTTATGGTAATTATCGGATCAACATTTCGGGGACTAATTTTTTTCGTATCCTCAGACTTGAGTTTCTTTGAAATTACAGTTTTATTTTTGTTTAGTGCAGTTGTATCTTTTGAAAAGTACTCTTCTGTATCTTCATCAGTTCTTAACCATAGGGATATTTCTTGTTTTGCTTTGGTCGATTCCCTAAAATTCTCTTTTGTAACCGGTTTGCCAAATTTCAGTTTAGACCAATAGCCATTGGGCGGAATGGTAATAGCCATTTCATTGCAAACTTCACGCAGACAAGTGTAGGAAATATTGTATTTCCTTGAAATGGCTGCCAAAGGCTCAGTCCAAACAAGGTCAAAGAATTGATTTCTAGGGAAAGTTGTTTTTGCCATATCATGATAGCTTTTTTAGATACAAGATGTTGAATTTAAAGAATGCGTTACTTTTGTATCGTTATTTAATATTGAAAGAAATTTACAAAGGTTTTAAGCGTTGAACCCGAATAAATATTTATTTATGCTCCTATCAATGATTCAGAAGATTATTGAATGCTCTTATAGCAGGCAGAAAGAAAAGATAGCTCCACAGGGTTTGAATGGAAATGGAAGCTGAACAATAAAAAAAATCACCTTGTTATTCAACAAATATACAAATTATTACTATTAAGTCAGACAAAGCAAGAACATGAGATTTTACCCTATGAGCTGCCTGTAATTATCTTTTATGTCTTACTGACTGCTTCATTTCTATTTATACTTCAATAATAATTTACATTCATCTTTTTTACGACGTTCTTCATTTCCTCTCTAAACAATAGAGGTGAAATGACTTCTACATCTTCACCCATCGACAATAATTCTTGTCGGAAATCGAATGTAGGTTTGATAAAGAATTTGAATATTGAATAATTCTCATTCGTTTCAATTTCTTGCTGAGAATGATGCAAAGGCAACGTGCGCATGTAATTGGCTTGTCGCCTTGAGAGTCTTACTTTTATTTCCTGCGCAACTGAATCATCTCCAATGATAACACCATAGCAATCATTGAAAAATGTCTCAGGTTGAATATCTGAAGGTATTTTGAATTTACTTGTTCCCGGACTAAGACTTTTTACACGGTCCAAGGAATAAATACGCAGTTTATCACTTTGCCCAATCAAGTACCAGCGTTGTTTAAAGACTTTTACAAAATAGGGTTTTACTTCGAATTCCGAAGGCTCCTCCATCCAGTAGGCCTGATAACTCATATTTAATTTCAACCCATCACGCATCGCTTCAATAATGGTAGTCAGATGTTGTTGCCCAGAGGGGATGTCTTCAAACAAAATACGTTGTTTGAGTTTATGACTTTCGTTTATCAGGTTATTTACCGCAAAGCTATTAATCAGCCAACGTCGCACACCTCCTCGTTCCAGATCTTCTGCATTGTCGATGTAATACTCGTATGTATTTTTGGTACATTCAATGTTGATATCAAACATTGCTTCAATGGCTTTACGCTGATTGTGAAATGTCTTTTTCGGGATAGGATTACCTTCCGACATCGCATTCCGCATCCATTTCCGGTTAATATCATCTAGCGTAATTTTACCCGCATTGTAAATAGTATCTACAAGCCAAATGTATCTGTTGAAAAGATCTTTTGCCATAATTGTATTATTTTATTTATAGATGCAAAGATATAATTTAGTTGCGCCAAAATATAGCATAGGCTATTCTTTTTCTGGTTCTTTTGTCAAAGTATTTTTCATCATCTCACTGCTGCTAATCAGACCAACAAGTTTATCTTGTTCGCTATGATCTCCTTTTACTTTGTTTGCAGCTTCCAGCACAGTCTTATCACTCCAAAACATGCAGTTTATGTCATGCTCCTCTGAATCGTAAACCAAATTTAGCTCAAATAAGAATAACTCAAGAAGTTTCTTCTCTGAAAGAGTAAGGAGTATTTCGCTAAAGCGGGGGTAATAATCTAAATAGCGAATATACATGATGTAATATATAATAGTCTGCGAGAAGATACTTTTGGTATGCGTAAAGTGACTTCTTTTATTATCATCAATGAATGCCTTTAAGTCAAAGCCCTTAGCTTGAAGAAAACCTAAATCTAGCAACTTTGCATTAAGAGTAATAGTGCTGGAAGTAGAACTTTGCCAATTAAAGTAGCAATCTGCATCTCTAGGCAATGCCAGATTACCGTCTAAATTATAAAATCGTTTAAACCTATCAGCTACCTCAATATGATTCTCCACCTTTGGGTTTTGCTTCACTTCATGTTGTTTTTTCATAAAGCATTGTTTAAAGGGTAGGGGAGTGTTTACCTTTATTACTTCCATTTGGATGTCGCTGACAACTGCTGGCTGTCATAGTAGCAATAGAACTGAAACTTTGACCGCAGAACTTGCAGAAATACTTCGATTTTTCCGATCCTTCATACAGTTTATGTCTACCTTTGTTTGAACCACTTGGATGGCGTTGGCAACTACTAGCTGTTAATGTAGAAATACTTGAGAATTTCAGACCGCAATACTCACACTGAAAATTTGGCATAATGTGTTGGTTTTTTAATATTGATTAATTGTTTAATGAAAACAGTATTAGATTCCCGAAAGGATATAAGCAGCTATGAATAGGAAAAATAGTACGGCCATCAAAAATCGACTGGCTGCATAACCAATTATTGATGTTGAAATAGAGGTTATATCTTTTCTGAACAATCGTTGAATTCGAACATTCTCATAGTTGGTATACGAGTATATAGCCGTCTTAAACGAAAGAAACAATGTAAGTGCTGACAACAGATACTTCGTAAGTGCAAACTGAATAGCATTAGAGCTTACAGCCACCATCTGTTGATGCTGAAGTTTTTCATCCATTGTGGGTGGAAATACATATCGTACTATTACTACGAATATTATAAATCCACTAAGGGTGAGCCAACCCATATTGGCTATTACCCAACATTTCATTTTTTTATTCATGGTTTACTGTGTATTTAATTTGATTGCAAAGTAAGAATATGACTGTGCCATTTCACGGCACTGCTCTACTTTTGATTTATTGAAATCCTAGTTTTTTTACTCCGGAGGTTGAACTGAACTTCTCGTTTTCACAATATGTCATCAACTGATCGAAAGTGGGCTTTTCGCCGGTTAATACCTCCTCCATAGTTGCTTTCCGAACAATGTTTTCTATCTCACCACCCGAAAATGAATAATTGGTGGCTAACTGACCTGCTTCAGCTTCACTTAACCAGTCTATTTTACTTAGCCATATCTTTTGTTTAGCTTCCAGAGTCGGTTTTTCAAATTGCACCTTAAACAAAAACCGTCGCTCAAAGGCAGCATCCAGGTTTTTGTTCAAGTTGGTGGTAGCTATAAGTATTCCGTCCAGCTTTTCCATCTCTTCCAGTATGATATTCTGAATGGCATTTTCGGTTTGTGCTACCGATGAGGCATTGTTGTCTTTTCGTTTACCAAATATGGCATCAGCTTCGTTGAATAACAGAATAGGTTTAAGTGATTCTGTTTTACACAAGGCTTTATAATTTGTAAAAATTTCCTTAATTCGTTTTTCACTCTCGCCAAACCACATCGACTTCGACTGGCTTATGTCCACGTGCAGAATTGAACGACCGGTCTGACGAGCCAGTTGATATACCGATTCTGTTTTCCCTGTACCGGGACCACCATAGAATATTGCTGACATTCCTCTCGGGAGTCCTTTCGCGTCCAAACGACTTTGCAGATTTTCAAACATAGTTTCATCAAGACTCTGTCGTATAAAATTGACCTGCCTTTCTAAATTTTCATCAAAATACAGCGTTTTGATACCTATTTTGTCAGGAGTTATCAGTTTGTTCTCTTTCGTTTTTTTTAGAAAAAGAACCGCATCTTCGCCCATGAATATCTCCCGTCCTTTATCAGTCAAAACAATAGAGGCATTTGAAACGAAACCACCATCTTGCAACTCAATCCAATCCAACTCAAAAAGTTTGTTTTTTCTCTCTAAAAGCTCACTTGATTTCCTCATGCGTTGCCAAGCAGATTTGTAAATATCGTTCATAGTTGATTCAAGTGACGTTTTACTTCCATTAACCATATCGTCACAGATTTCGTACCATAACGTGCGGTCTTCAAGTCCCATTCCCATATTGACAACCTGCTTTACCATAATCAAATCGGGATTCTCATCCTCCAATTGTCCCACCATCTGAAACAATTCTCTTGTATTGAAAGCATCATTTGATCTATCCTCTATGTAATCCGAAACTGTTTTTACAAACTGATAAATATCCATAGGCTCACCTGCAGGGCATTCTGGCATAGAGGCATTACTTATAATAGCATCTACCAATTCAGAAGAAACGCTGTAACTATAATTTAATATTTTTACCCTTGGGCCACGTCGATTTCTTTCTTTTTCGAGCATATTCTTTTGGGTAAGCAAGTTAAATTCAGGCTGATAGGCTACCACATCAATTATCTCACTATTCAGAAAAATGGAAATATCAGAAAAACTAACACCACTATGTTCGCCATTACAATACAACCAGAATACAATTGAAAAGATAAAAGCTTCACGAGATGTGACACCCATATAATTGGCCAAATACTGAATATTTATATCTATTTCGGCTAGTAATTCATCACTGTATGTATTATCTTTAAATCTTTTACCTATTGAATTTAGGGCTCGAAAGGCATTACAAGGTGGAGTAGTAGCTATTTCCATAATCTTTGTTTTAAATTTGAGACAAAGGTAGGAGTCGCCTATGCCATTTCATAGCACAGGTGCTAAAAAGTAGCAGAAGTATTCATGTTCATGAGGTCTAGGCATAAAAAAACCGTCACTTGGTTAGAAGTGACGGTTTTGGAAGGTTTCAAAGCACTCTGAGGTTAATATGTCGGTTTTTTACAATATAAATCATTAAAGTTTGTAATCAATTTGTTGGCATGCATATCGCAGTTTATGCAATCAGGTTATCTTCAGAGAATTTTTAGGCCATACTGTAACTATTTATGAACAGAAAGATTCTTGTTACATATTTGCTATTTCAGATAATGCATTTATCTTTGATATTAATTCTTGCCCCTTTTCTATTTTGTCTTCATTTTCTAAGATTGTAATTATCCCCTCTTTGGATATTATATTCTCTACGACTAATTTATTAAATACAATATTGTTTTCATTAGTTGCTTTTAATTCATATCCACTTTGAACTCCATTAATTGACAAACCTATTTTGAACAACATCAAACTTGATGCACCATGATAATCTAAGGATGATATTTCTTTGTTATTATCATAAAGAATCCAATTATAAATATTCCATTCCAAATTTGATGCTGATTCATAACTACTATTAAGCATTATCACTTCCAATGGGGAGTTTATACGATCATTCCAATAGTAGTATCCTTGTGTCTCTGGACTATGAAATTGTTTATCATATTTTACAAAATAGTATTTCCAATCCTTCTTTCCTGAAGACAGATAGTAATTAACAATATTTTCAAGGTCATTTTTTAAATTTTCATTGATTGAGATTTTATCAATGATATCAATTATTTTATCTTGGTCTTTCCTCCTTTGATTTATTGTGAAAAATTTACGCCATTCATCGTTTCTGTGAACAAAAAAACGTTTACGAGCATCTGTATCTTGTTGTGAATAATCAGCTATTGATAACAAAGCTTGTCTTATTAAAGATGTATTCTCCTTGTGATTGTTATCGAAAATCGTAGTAAACTTCTTAAGAATTTCTGTATGATTAATGTTGTTTATAAATAGGCCTAAAGATCCTTTTAAAATATCGTGATTCTCAAATATTAAAAGTTGATTACCAATATCTGAAATTTTACTCTCATGTTTTTCTTCTATAATCTGATTATTATTGAATGTGTCTTCTGGAAGTATTCCATTTAAAATAAGCTCTTTTACGTATAAAAGCATTTTATGAATATTTTCGGGGCGCAATTCAAATCCACTGTTTGATATCAAATTACGAAGCTGTCTGAATCTGAAGAATAGTATGTTTTCATTAATATTATTTTGTAATGATATAATTAGAGCATAAAACATTAATGTTTCAGCCCATGTTAATGTTGAGGAGCTTGCTCTCATAAAAAGATTTTCTTTAGCTTGCCAAAAAACTCTTATCAATCTATTTTTGCCGAGAGCTTCATCAGAAGAGTAAAAAAATCTATTATAATACTCATCAATCCCCTTAGACTCCTTTGTATATAATTTATAGAAAGCATCCAATGAATTTACACAAAAAATTAAGGATTCTTCTTCTAATAGCATTTCTTTAAAACATTTATCTACATCATCTATCTTTTTTATAGCTGAATTATTTAGATAGTAGTTGATAATGAAAATATTTTTGAACAAATGCAAAAATCCAGAATCTATTTCACAGCCTTCCACCCAAAGCATATTTGTCCATTCTACATCAAGTCTTTTAGATATTTCCTCTTTATAATTAGGATGGTTTTCTTCCAAAAATTTCTCGAATGAGGATTTGAAAATTTCGTATTTCGTGAGACTTTTACCACGAGAATTCATTTTTATATATAAATCGTCTGTCAAACCAAATTTCTCTAAATCTAAATAATAGAAAATAATTCGTTCTTGAATGGTTAATTTGTGCCAAAGGTCGTCAACATCAAAAAACTTATTATGTATATCATCTAACACAACTATCATAGACTGAATTGTTGGATCATCATTATATGAATTGAGATATTTAGCCTCATTTTTGATTTGGTCTATCAAAGTAATTTCAGATTGTAAGTCATACTTAAAATCATTAATTAGAGATTTGCAAAATTCATTTGCGGAATGTCGGGTTTCATAACTAAACTTAAGCAGTTTTGTTTTTTCAACATTATTTTCTTTAATGCAAGCATACAAATGAAGTAAGAACAAGGTTGTCAATCTTTGTTGTCCATCAAGCGGAGTCATGCTTTTATCCTTCAGTAAACTTCCATATACAAAATCTAAAACTAAAGTTTTTTGTGTGTTGAATGTTTTATCTTCCAGCGATTTAAACATGCCTTCAAGCAACTCTGTTCTAACATTTATTGCTTTTTCAGTAGTTCTGCCATATGCATAATCACGTTGTATTTGAGGGATCACAATTCTACCTCTTTCCAATAACGACCAAAAAGTATATTTTCTATTATTCATTCTTAATTCTCTTGTTAGTTAATAACTTCTGATATTGGCAATAACATTTCTAATGGATAATATTCACTTAACACTTCCCTGATGTGTGACAAATAATTTGTCCTATCTTTTTCTCCCCAAAAATAATGCTGCTGATTTGAAAAGTTGTCTTCATTTATATTATGATATTTTAAAAATACATATTTTGTGCATAATGGAATATATTTACCTTTTGCATCCATTTTAAGTATTTCTTTTCTTTTCGCTTCAAAGATTGAATTGCTCAATATCGAATTTTCAATTCCACCAAGTAGCGCCATATTCGATAGCAAATGAACTGATTTTGAATCTCCGTTTTGGTTGTTTAATAATTCAAAAAATATTATTACCCGATTGAATTCGTTCAAAAAAGTAGAAAAATCTAATTTATTATTTGCTCTGATAAGATTCAAATTTCTAAGAATTAATATAAGTTCATTTTTATTTTCATTTTGAATATAATCTGACTCAATAAGTGTTGAAATAACTGATATATGTTCATCCAACCATGTAAACCATGAATTTTGATCATCCCTGCTTAAGTAATCAGAATTCTGGGCATGAATATGTTCAAGTGTCCAATTCTTTTCTTTATGTAAATGAAAAGGATAATATTCTAAGCTCTCTAATTTTCTGACAGTTTCAATATTATATAATATCAATAATTTCTGTATTTTATCGTAATCATCTTTATAATTTATTTTAGCAAGATCGCAATTTACACTTTCAAATATAGTATTATTCAAATTTTTGATGAAATCCGTCTTGTTTTGTTTCATAGCCTTACACAGCAAGTCAATCAAAATTGTATCATCATTTATACAAACCAGATAACCAATCTTATGATAAAGATTTCTGTTTTCAAACCAATAACAAATCGTTTCATAGTATTGCTCTATTTGCATCCATAGATTCCAAAGGTCTTCTCCTTTTCGTATTAACCTATCAAAGAACAAGAATGTATATAAATTATCTTTTTTGTTTAACTCACTGTTACGTTCGTTCTTAGTGTATTTTCCAGATAGCAAATCAAATATTAATTCAATCTTTGTGTCATAGCTTTCAATTTCTCTATTAGTTGCAAAATTCCAAAGTCTTGTATTTCCAAGAGAATGTTCAATTAAATCCCATTGTTTTGCAATGTGGTTTTGCTTCTTAGCTCTATCAATTTTCAAGGTGCTTTTTTGAGCATCCTCATCGATATTACTTTCGGAATTGTAGTCTAGTTTATATTTGCTATCCTGAGATAAGAACAATGCTTTTATGAGTTCGGAATTTGACAAAGGAATTTTGGTGTCGTTAAGACGTTTAAATATTGTTTTTGCATCAGAACCTTCATTTACAACACTATCCTCATTGGAACTCTGATTAACAACATACCAGATTACTTGTGTAGATTTTCCTTGTCGTTGTGATGTGTCTGATGATTTTTCACCAAAAAATACCGAAAAGAAACTTGGAAATTGTTGAATTGTAGCTCTTTTTTCATAATCTTTTCCCGAATTACAAAACCAATCTACAATATGTTTAAATCCTGAAGTAATAAAATAAGAGTCAATACTTGTTTTGTCAATTTTAACCTCAATACTTTCATCAACAGTTGAGATACTTAGTTTATTGAATATATCTTTAAGCTCTGGACGTGTTTCATAAAACAGATTGAAACAATTTCTAACTTTTGAAATGGGCGAGATTATGTTATTCATTTGAATAATGAGCCTTATTGTTGTTAGTCTCTGTTGCCCATCAATCACCTCAAACCATCTGTTGTTATCAAATTCAGAATTGAGCTTATATTTCTCACAGACTTCTTTACTACATTCTTTTACTACAATAGGCTGTAGACAATAGAATTCTCCATTACTATTATTCGAAAAATCCCAAATATCAGAAAGTAATTGATAAATATGAATTTCTTCCCAACGGTAACCCCTCTGATAATCAGGGATTAAAAAATTCTTGCCCATTAATTCTGGAATAGAGAGTCGTTCTAGTTCGTTTGTTTCTATATTACTCATGATGTTGTTTTGTTATCATTCAGATTAAGCATTGCTTAATTCTCGATTTGTTTGATAGGAAAAGATTTACTACTTGACCCTTATCATCTCCTTTCACTTTCCTTTTTGATATCAGTAACTATATGTTTAAGATATTCTTTTAGTAACTTATGTAGTTGCAAATAATTAGGGTGATAGGTTCTATATACTAAGATTTCATTTGAAATTGAAATTCTTGCTAGTTTATTCGTTTCATGATTTGAAATTGAATGATAGCCTCTTATTCCAAATTTCTTATTGACTCTTGCTTCGTAGTTTGGCCCAGTTAAAAACAGAATGACATCGGGTTTCAGTATTGATATTTCTTCCTGAATAACATCAAAAAAGTCATTTTCAATTTGCCGAATCGTCTGATGTGGTCTATTCATATTCTTTCCTCTGTTACCAATTTTATAAACGTTGTTCCAAACAATTTCGCAATTCATGTCTTGTGTCAACTTACGTATATTTTTAAATGCATTCCAGAAAGGTGATTTCAGATCTGTTTTTTTGAAAAAATTATAGTAGGTATTCATAAATGTATCAACCGTTTTATCTACATGATCAATACTTTTATTCGTAGGAACTTCTATATCAGAAACTTTTGTTTCCCAACCATTTGTTTCCTGACCAAAAACCATGATTTTCAAATCTGCTTTTGCGTAATTTTCCTCATTTATTTTAATAAGTAACGGATATGCAGGTTGAATATACTTATCTGTATTTCGACGTTGTTCTCTGAGAATCTGAAGTAAACATGGATTACCAGCGCTTAATTTATTTCTGTACAATTGACTGAGTTTATCATTTAAAGTGTTATCTTCCATATCTTATCTGTGTTTGTTTACAGCTGTATTTTGATCATACTAAAATGTGTATTTTTTCGATACTCACTATTCTAATCTAGCTAAAGAGATTTGTAATCCCGGCTTTTGTCCAACAATTTAAAATATTAATCAAATAGGTGGTAATTTTAATTCTCTATATTTTATCACTAGTGTCCGGTTCAACAACCGGACACTAGTGATTTTCAATAATGTTGTATCACATTTAAAGTGCAATTTATACTCCCACAAGGTGGATTCAAATCAGCTAAATTAGATGTCATTGCTATACTCCCATTAACTGTTTCTGTTTTATTAACCCACCCTTTGTTGGAATATGCTTTTTTTGCCTTCTCTGTAGGGTGGTTTTCATGGTTATTTATGCCAAATGAGTATACAGTCATTGCCGGCAAATTCGAATTTGGCATGCCATTAATCTCACCAGATGAGCCGTGATGACTTACAACTAATCCTGTAAATCTTTCATTTGAACAATCTGGGATCTTAGCAAACTTGGCATCTCCAGGCAACAAAATGTGGTTCCCATCTCTCTGGTTTACAAATAAAGCCAGTCCTGAACTGTTTTTATACTTTGGATCTCCAAAACATTTTACAATGGAGAAGTTATTGAAATCATATCTTGGTAACAATTCTGAATTCCAGCATAAAAGATTATTTCTTTGCTGAAGTGCATAGGCAATATGTTTTGCTGTTATTCCAATTTTTTGGAAGGGAACAAGCCATTTTGAATTAAAAATTTCCTCTTCCGTGTCTAATACTGCTGTTTGATAGTGATCTTGATCCCAATGTGATAAAATTACAGGTGGGTTGCGTGTGTTACACAGCTTAAAAACAGCAGGATAAGTGTGAGCGTTTCGTTTATATCCACCACCAACATCAAAATATAATAATGGTTGATTCTCTGAAGTTACCAACCCAACGCAATTCCCTTGTCCAACGTTATAAACATTTACATGTGATAAATTACTTAAACGCCGTTCTGCTTCGTTAAAAAACTCAGTAATTTCTTCTGCCGGAGATTCTTCTAAAATTGTAGCTCGCTCAAGTTCTCGAACCTTAGCTTGTTCCTCAGTACTCAAATCTCTAAATAATCGAATTGATTCCAAGTTATATGAAAGTGAATTCTCACTTCTTACTTCCTGAAAATTAAAATATAAGTTTTGACTTAGTTTGGAGTCTGATTTATTGAATTGAGTTTTAATTACCATCCATTGGCTTTCAAGTTGGTATAAACTGCCATAATTAAAAAGACTTTTAATCTCACTAACAGAACCTTTTGTGCTTATTATAATTGAAGGTAGGTCCATCAGTGCTTCTGATGAAATTTGAGTTTCATCAACTACTTTTTTCACAACGCAGTCAAACTGAATGTAAAATTCATTATCTATTTGTTCTACAGTATCCAAATAAGCGTAATAAGTCTCTGGCAATAATTCAGTTGGCTTTTCACCCTTGAATAAATTAGGGTTTGGTTTGTTTGTGTTTGATCCAGGTATCATTGCATTTTTAAATTAACAATATGTTTATTTCTTTTTTCGTGATTTACCACTAATTGAGGGCATCATAAAATCATCTTCATTTCTTTCAACTTTTTCATAAAAGTATTCTAATTCAGACTCTTCTTCAAGAGTATCTTCAACATTATTGACTTCGATTACATTTATTTTCTCCGTAATTTCATGATTGATTCTAATAATTATTTCACCTTCATCACTATAATCTCTCGAAAGTAATTCCCATGTAAGTTTTATTTCATTGACATCCAAATTTGGAAGTATAAATATTTTAAAAGACCTTGAGTCTTTTTGTATTAAAGGGCAATTTTCTAATGGATTATATGAAAAGTAATTTTTTTCTTTATGAACCCAACAGGTTTGATATTTATGCCAATCTTTGAATGATAACCTATCAAATCCTTTTGGAGAATCATCATCAATATATTTAAATTTGTTTTTTTCTACATTCAAAAACAATTTCCAATCCTCAATTACTTTTTCACCTGTGTTCCTGATTATTATTTCAGTTTCACTCCAACTTTTGTTGATTTTATCAGGGCCGGAAAATGGAGATCTTATTTGTAGAGCTGCATCAAAAATTGAAAATTTAGGACTAACAATTAGATTGGAATTAAAATATGGATTAGGTTCAACATACAAGTATTTTTTTATATGGTTTACAACCGGCATATTAAATGTAAATTCTTCCTTTTGACCTTCAAACCCAACCCAAACTTTATGCGACTCTTTGAACTGCTGCCCATTTATATACCAATTAAAAACAATTCGGTTTTCTTCTATCAAATCAGCTAAATCTTCCCAGCAATAAAGCAGAATTCCAAATCCTCCGGCCTTGCGATGCTCAATATCTTTTAAGCGTATGTATTCTTCAATTGTGGAGTTTTTATTGGCAGTGGTAGCAAAAATGAATGTCTTAAGTTTGGGCTTAAATGTTTCTGCTTTTTTTATTTCACGGTCGATTTCAGTTGTAGTAAGTTGCTTATGAGCATATTCATCTTTTCCTTTGCACTGAACTCCCCAATATTCTGTCTCATCTTTGGGTATTGCATAAACATCAACTCCAAATTGTTCCTCGCCTTGTCGACCGTTCTTTTTTATAGAATAGGTACACTGCCAAATCTCACCAAAGAGTTTCTTGCAAAGATCTTCGAAGTCAGACCAATAAATGGGTTTGCGAATAGTTTTTTTCATAAATATAATTTTTCTGCAAGAATAAATTATAGAAAATCATCACTACTGAAAAGTACACCTTCACTTGGATAGAAATAATCAATTTTTACATTTTGTATCAAATCTTTTTTTACTCCTAATTTGATTAGTATTTGAGTATGTTTAATAACATCTTCTTGTTTATGATAATGCACAAACCATTTTACTTCTGAAGAGTTAATTCGATTTACTATTTCTTCAAAATAGGGCATGTCAACACTCTCTAATGAGTGTCCAATAATAGTAATTTTACTTATCTTACTTAATTCTTCAAAAAAGACTTTATTTTCAGTTATAATTACTTCGGTTGGCTTAAATGTTTCGGTAAAGTATGAATTCAAAATTTCGGTTCCTTCCGTTACTCGAATATCTCCATCACTCAGTTTTTCAACATATTCATAGTATGCTTCTTCACCTAATTCATTTTTAATTTTCTCTAAATCAATATTGTTTGAGGGTTTAATATAGTTATGACCAAAAATTAATTCATTCTTCTCTTTTGAAACATAGCCATGTATGTGGAGGATTCTTGTCTCATCAATTCCATATAGTTTTTCTAATGTAGATGTATAATTGAATGTTAGAAAAATTGAATTTTCTTCAAAACAAAGCAACTGGTTTTTGAAATGACTAATTTCTAATTGTTTCACCCATTGTGTAAAGTTTTTTTGTAAACCAGAAGTTAAGGGTTTTGTTATTTGCTCAATTTCGTATTGATAATCATGATGATTTGCGTCACTCCAGTCATCAGCACCATAGCTTACTAAATAATTTGATGCATGATCTAATATGCTATCCTCATCCAGGTATGCTAGGTTTTGCTCAAATGAATACCAAAAATTCTGAGTGTTACCCAAGTATTTTTCAATCATTTCAAATACATCTGAATCATTATCCTCAAGATAATCCTTGAAGTTGAAATAACTTGAACGAATACCATGATGTAAATCAAATCCATTTCCAATAATATTTAGTATCATACTTTTTTTCATTTTTTTTATTCAAACTCCATCTTTGGCTCACCCAATACTTCTGAATCAGCCTTTATTTCGTTTCGCGATTTCCTTTGCCGGAATAAGAATTTACAGTCAAAATTATTTCGCTTTTTTTGTTTCACATCTTTGTACTGACTATGATATGGCTGAAAATCTTACGCTACCACAGCTCTTCCCATCTGTGCCAGTTCGAAGAAATGCTGATAAGTGATATCTACTTTTTGAGTAAAAAGAATTCTGTCATAAACAGGCTCGGGTAGGTGTTTGCCTAATACAATTTGTATTTCGCGTTTTACTTTTTCCTGAGTGGCCTTTTCCTTCCACCATTCTTGTATCAGAATTTTATTGTTGGCATCATAAAGTTTTTCCAACAAGGAATGCGCAGCCAGTTTCACGCTTTTCTCTTCGGCTTGCGTGAGTTTGTCTTTTTTGAGCAAATCAAATAATTCCTGCTCTTCTTCGGTCATTTCGTTTTTGGCTGCCCGTTGTTGTTCTTCAGACATGACTTCAGCTTGTTTGAGTAATTTTTCGTAAGCTTCTTCTATCGAAATACTACCTGTGTTGTAATCATCAATAATTTTCTGAAAATCGACCAGGAATGAACCCCGTGTTTTATTTTGAGCCAACATCTGTTTGAGTTTCACTTCCAACAATTCTCTAAGGTCAGCAAATTGAATATTTTTATGTTTCTTTTCAGGGAATTCGTTTCGAAGTAAGCTAAAGTCCAGTTTACTCAAATCAATTTGCTTAGAAGGGTCAATAATAAATTCACCTTTCGGACTTGCCAGTAAATCGCCTTTACCAACAATGCTCGAATCCAGCAATTCATCTATTTTCTTTTTTGCTCTTTCAACCGCTTCGTCCTGATCAATTTTACGGTCAACAATATCTCTCAGGTATTGCAAGACATCCCTGTTCTTTTTTATTCCAGGGAAATCATACACTTCAGGTTTTGCCGAATCGTACAAGGATGTAATTGTATTTACATACAGTCCCAATTGCTTTTTGTATTCATCTTTGGCTAGAATCAAATCGGCATATTCCTGAAATATCTCAATATCTTTAAAGCCTTTTTCTCCGAAATCCAGGATATGATCAATGTCAGCACCCAGTGTGGCACAATAAACCTTGGCTTCCTGAATGGCTTCATTCAATAAAGCCAGTAATTCTTCAAACTCTTTAGCCGGATATTCATCCTCATCATCTGTACCGGTTTTTCCTTTTGTGCCTTCGGCATAGGCAGCCAATGCTTTTTTCAGATTACGGAACACACCGAAATAGTCAACAACCAATCCGTTTTTCTTTCCTTCAATGACCCTATTTGCCCGTGCAATGGTCTGCATTAATGTGTGGTTCTGTAAAGGTTTATCCAGATACAGGGTTGATACTGATGGAGCATCAAAGCCCGTCATCCACATAGCCGTCACAAAAACAATCCGATAAGTATTGTTAGGGTCTTTGAAGTAATCTTCAATATTTCGACCATCTTCATCCGGATTATCCATTAGTTTACGATGTAAAGTAATATCGAGCCCTTCTTTTTTGAATACTGCTTCTTCTTCCTTGTCGCTGCCTTCCTGACTGATAACTACAGCCATTTTGGTTTCCAGCATAAAGGCAATAGCTTTTTCGTATCGTGCTTTTATTTCCGGATTCTTTTCAGTGAATATTTTTTTTCTCAGTACTTTAATCTCTTCTTTAAGATGATATTGCACTTTGTCGTACATTCTTACAGCAGTAAACTTATCAATACTGATAACCATAGCTTTCATTGGGCGGCGTTTACCTTCATCATCAACCACATCCAACCGGTACGGGAAATGTTGTACTATATGTTTGGCAATTTCTTCCAATCTATCATCGCGCCTCACCACATTGAAAAGCGTTGAATATTCTTTATCCAACTTTCTTTGTTGTTCCTCCGATAATTTTTCTTCTTCTAAAATTGCTGCTGCATCTTTAACCAAATCAGGATTAATTTGCTCCACACGGGGGACGCTTTTCTTGTAATAAAGCGGAACTGTTGCGCCATCTTCGATGCTTTGTGCAAAGTTATATTCCGACACATAGGGTCCAAACCAATCTTTGGTCAATTCACTTTTCAATAATGGAGTTCCTGTAAAGGCGATGTATTGCGCATGTGGTAATCCAATACGCATATTCTCAGCCAAACTTTTGTACTGGGTTCTGTGCGCTTCATCCACGATTACAATCCAATCCTTTCGGTCGGTGAGTTGCTTAAAGGTTTTTCCGGCTTCCACCCCAAATTTGAATATCAGGCTAAACACATACGCCCGATTAGTCTGTAGATATTCAGCTAACTTCACTTTATCTGCAGGTCTGAAATAATTCTCTCTCTGATCCTGTGTTTCTACAATGGCTTCTGTTTCCAGAAAGTTGCGGTATATCTGACCATCCAAGTCTTTGCGGTCGGTAATAATCAGAAACGACCAATTACCTGCCACTTTTCGGTGTATCTTTTTGGAAAAGAATATCATAGAGTATGATTTCCCTGATCCCTGCGTATGCCAGAACACACCCAGCTTTCCTTTGTTCTCGTCCTTATTTTCCAAAGCAACAATAGCATTGTTTACCCCCAAGTATTGGTGATTTTTGGCAATAATTTTTACTTTATTTTTGTGATACAACACAAAATTCTCAAAATAATCCAGCAGTATGTCCTTCCGGCACATCCCTTCACCAAAAATCTTCAAACTAAGGTGTTCCCCGGTTCTTTCGCTTTCGCTTTCTATTTCATCTTTGGTGGGTTGTTCGTGCGTAATGGAAGTATCCAGTAGCTTCAGCCAAGTAAAAAAGTGTCCCCATTCAGCATTAAAACTGCCTACACGGGTTTGAATGCCGTTGGATATACATACAAAAAGGTTGAACCAAAATAATTGTGGAATATCACGCTTATAATCGGTCAGGTTTTTATCAAAGCCTGTCTTTACTTTTTCACTGGCATTTTTCAACTCAATCATCACTAATGGCAAGCCATTGACGTACAGTAACAAATCAGGACGACGGGTAATGTTTTCTGTCAGTTGATATTCGATACTTAACTGCGATACCAATAAGAAATCATTGTCTGCTCGTTCTATGAAATCGATTATTCGCACATAATCATTCACCTCCACGCCATGTTCATTTTTATAACTTACCTGAACGCCATTTTTAATTAGTTCGTATACTTCTTTGTTTGCCAGTATCGGTGACAAGGTGGCCCTGCTTTTAGTCACTTCACTCACCGCAAAATCAATACACGATTCGGGCATCTGGTCGTTGAGCTTTATCAGGCTACTTTTCAACCGATCCCTCAGCACCACTTCTTTCAGATTTTTCCGTCCTAATAGCTGTTTTTCCCAGGCATTGATATGCGTGTATCCTAGTTTCTCAGTAAAGAAATTAATATCAGCGACTTCAATGTGCGATTCGTTCAGATAGGCCATAGGTAGGTAATTAGTTGACAGTTGATAGTTAATAATTATTCGTTGACAGTTTTGGGTTCAATTAATTAAAGCTTTCGGCTTATTCAAGTTCCTTATTCATTTTTGCAATTTCAAGAGCACGGTGCAATTTATCGGCAAACCATTTTTTCGAAGGTAGTTCGGTGAGATACTGTGCCACTTTTATTTCTTTCTCATCGAGCATCAACAATTCAATATGTTCTGTATTCCCTTCGCTGCAAAGCAAAAGACCAATGGGTTTCTCTTCTCCTGGCTGCATTTCGTATCGTTCGAGCCAGCGGAGGTACAGTTCCATTTGCGATTTGTACTCGTGTTTGAATTTTCCTAATTTCAAGTCGATAGCCACTAATCTCCGAAGCTTGCGATGATAAAATAGCAAATCTAAGTGATAATCTGTAGCATCAATGGAGATTCGTTTTTGACGTTCCACAAAGGCGAACCCGTTCCCTAATTCTAAAATAAACGCTTCTATATTAGCGAGCAATGCATTTTCTAATTCTTTTTCGGAATGTGTATTTTTTATTCCAAGAAAATCGAGAATATAGGTATTTTTGAAAAACAAATCGGGATTGATAAGATCCTCAACTTTGAGTTCTTGTAAGGCTTGTTTTATTTGTTCGTCCGGCTTTTTTGCAATTGCAGTTCGCTCAAAGAGCATTTTATCTATTTGGTCGGCTAATGTTCTTGTGTTCCACTGTTGATTGATTGCCATCTCCAAATAAAACTGACGTTTAAGTGCATCTTTTTCGTACGAAATTGTTTTTATATGTGTCCAACTCAATTGTCTCTGCACTGCGGAGACAATTTGCTCTTCCGAAAAACTCTCTGCACTGCGGAGACAATGCATCAATTGCTTCTGCGACCATCCTGAACCGAAATTCAGAACCATTAACTCAGATAAATTTGAAATAATTTGCTTCCCATAAGGAGCCCGGTTGCCTTGCAGTACAAACTGATGAATATACACACCTACGCGCCAGTTGAGCATAGCCACTTCGGCATTTACCGTAATGGCTACACGGGTTTTTGCCTGCGTTATCAGTGCCGCAATGCTGCCATAAAGGTTTTGTATTTCATCTTGAATTTTTATTTCTTCCATAGCTGAATTATATTTTTATTTCACCTGATATTCACTTTTCGGCTCCGCCGCCATTAAACCCTCACTCTCTGCATATAGCAAATGCTCTATACTTAACTTACCACTTATTAATCTTGGCAATAATAAATCACGGGTTTGTTGGAGAAGCTGGTTTTTCTGCAATAAAATCTTATGTTCTTTGTCAATAGGCTCAATAATCAAATAAAACTTATTTAAAACATCTATCGTTGGAATTAAAATAGGTGTTTTTCTTAAAATTTCAGTGTTTATGTTTTGAATTGCTGCACCATAAGAGAAATTATTAAAATACTCCTTTAGCGAGTTGATTTTAAAATACATGAACATTGGAGTAATACCTTTTTTGTAATCGTTAAAATAAATCCACCCGTCATGAATACAGCCTTTCACGCCTAATATTACACTAAATCCTAAAGTTCCACTTGTTGCTATTATTAGACTACCCTCATCTAAGTATCGGCTAAATGAAGCTCCATGTTCATTTACATATTCTTTTGTTTCTAATATAAACTTAGAAGAGGAAGTTGCATCAGCAATTTTTATCCAAGGGATTGTACCATCTTTAAAAAATTGTTCATCTGTTATTGGTCTTGGTGAAGAACCTCTTCCTACATTACAAATATCTCCGATTGAACCATTCACCCATCCTTCCGGCAACCCTCCCTCTGTTCCACACTTTACTTCAACGCCATGTTCATTGAAGAATTTTGCTGTTTCGTAACCCGGAAAACGCATCCGTACAAACCATTCTTTGTAAATTTCCTCCGCCATTTCTTCCAATAGCTTAATGCGCTGTTTGTTGTTTTCTATCAACTCATCGTAGGAGGAGAGAATGGAAGCAATTCTATTTTGAATAGGAAGTCTTGGGAGTGGTATCTTTAGATTCTCAATTACTTCCTTTGTCAATGCCTCTCTTGTTGCTCCGGCGGCAGATAAACCTAAAAGATAACTTTTATATGAAGGCGAATTTATAAAGAACAATACATATTTTGGATTAGCTATATTTTTATCAATCCGAATAATACTAACATGTTGATTAACTCTTGCGGGTAAAATTTCAAGAGGTACCATACAACATCTTGCAACAGAAGCGCCAGTAATATTCAACAAAATATCATCTTCCTCTATTGTTACACCCCTTAATTTGTAGGCTTGTTCATCATCTATATATGCTAATCCATCATAATCAAAAACAAAATCATACACATTCATACTTCTTATTAAAGAAATACCTGATGTTTTGTAAGACTCATTACCACCAGTTGGTGTAGAACCACTTCCAATTTTCGTTGTAATATCTTTTAAATCAAATATTTCAATCATAGTAAATCTTTCAGTTGTTGTAAAATTATGTCTTCCAATTTATTTGACATATAATTTAATTTTTCAAGAGAAAAGATCTTTTCATCTATCAATTGATTAAATTCTGTTTTTGAAATCTCTACTCCATCAATCTCTACTCCTACATATCGTCCGGCATTAAGGGAATAATTTTGTTCCTCGGCATATTCCTTTTTGTCCGCCATTTTACAAAGACCCACTACATCGGTATATACCGCATCGGGGAAGCGGCTTTGTAGCCACGAAATGTTGTCGTTCCAATAAGCTGCCCGGTTTACAGCATCGGTATAGGCAGCCAGTGTTTCTTCCAAGGCTTTGTCGGCCCTGTTCAAGTCATTGCTCACCCACTGTTTATCCATTTTTAACTTCAGGTTACTGTCGGCCATTTTCCATACTTCCAGCAAGGCGTTGGCATCGTTTTTTAGTGCCACCAGGTCGTAGCCGTTTTGGGTGACGCTCCATTGCAGGTGAAATGCGGCCTCCAGTTGTGCGGCATTCTCCAGTGGAGTTTTGGCTATTGGGTAAAGTAGGTTATTCAACACTACCTCATTCTGTTGTGCTTCGGTGAGTGCAAAAGCATTCAGCTTGTTGTAAAAATCAGCTGCCTGCAAGGCCTCTGTTTTTGCAGGAGTTCGTTTTTCGGCTTTGGTAGCTTTTATGTATTCCAGCAAACTTGCATAGGAATTCTTTAATTGATTTACAAGCGCAGCTTTGCAAGGTTCTACTTCAGTTATTGCACTATCAGCTTCAAGCAAATAATGCTGTATCAGCTCCAGATAACGGTCGGTTTCGCCACGGTACAAGCGCACTATGGCCGAGAGGTTCTGAATGTGTTCTTCTTTCCATTCGCGGTGTGCACGGTCTATCTGATAGTAGGTATTGCGGGCATCCAGAAAGAGAATTTTGTCTTTTCGGTTGGGTCCTTCGACAAGCTCAGGATGACACTTTCTTTTGTCAAAAAACCACAAGGTAGCCGGAAGTGTAACGGTAAAAAACATATTGCTGGGCATAGACACCATGCAATCCACAATGCCGCTATCCACTATCTTTTTACGAATTTCATATTCGGAGTTTCCGGCATCCGAAGCCGAGTTAGGCATTACAAATCCTGCCCGTCCTGTGTCGTTCAGCGAGGTAGCAAACAACGAAACCCACAGATAATTGGCATCTGTTATGCTGTCGTCGGTATTTTTCCCTTTGTTTTTGGGCAAGCCGTAGGTATAAAAACGTTCATCGTTTTTCACCGTACTTTCCTTTACCGATTTTACGTTGAAAGGGGGATTAGCCATTACAAAATCGAACTTGCCTAAGCTGGTGTAGGGGTCGTTTTCGTAAGAGTTTGTTTCGGTAATCTCGCCGCGGATATTGTTTACCATCAGGTTCATTTTGGCCAACCTTACGGTCTCGCCCATATATTCCTGTCCGCAAACATAAATATCGCTCAGGTCGTGGTTGGCTTCCTGAATAAACTTGGCACTCTGCACAAACATACCACCCGAACCACAGGCGGGATCGTATATTTTACCGGCATAAGGCTCTATCACTTCCACAATAAAACGCACCACCGAAGTAGGCGTGAAAAATTCACCTCCCTTTTGTCCTTCGCTCATGGCAAACTTGCCCAGGAAGTATTCGTATATCTTCCCGAAAATATCGCCGCTGGCATCTTTCGGTATATCCGAAAAGGTTTTCAGCAAAGATGGTAGTATGTCGGCTTTCTTTTTCTCAATGTCAAAGAATGCTTCTTTGGGAAGTACATCTTTAAACTTTTCGTCCTGATATTCTTCAATACCTTCCATCGCTTCTCGCAGGGCTTTAGCCAGACTTTCCTCACCAGGCAGGTTCAGCAAATAATCGTATCGGGCATGAGCGGGCAGGTAGAACCCACATTTAGTCAAGGCTATCGATTCGATAGTGCGTTCCAGTCGTGTTTCCTTATCCGCTTCGTATTCGGCATTAATCTCCGTTTCGTAGTGACTGTATTTATTATCGGCAAATCGTAAGAAGATTAACCCCAGCACGGGCACCGCATAATCGGCAGCCTTCAATCCTCCATAAGCCCTGAGCGAATTGGCTGACGCCCAGAGATCATCTTCTAACTTTTTGAGTTGTTCGTTGGTCATATTGTTTTATTGAATTTTACTATATTTTGGGTAATAGAAATCGGATATTACAATCAGTAGATTCGACAGTCCTCCTATCCAAAACGCTTCCCACACTTTATCTATCTGCGATTTCAATTCTCCTGTGATCATTGTTTTTATTTTATTGTTTTTATTCGTATAATTATTTTATTTTTTTTGTTTCCAGCCAACAACATATAAAATTCCATTATTTCTAGATTCTTTGTTGAATATCCCTAAATCAGTGTCAAAATCATCTTGGAGTTCATAATCATATAATTCTTCTTTTGACCTGTCAATTTTCCAACCATTTTCTATTCCACCATCAGGTCTAATTATAAGTTCAAATTCATTATTTGAAATTGAAAGTTCTCTATAATGAGGAAGATATCCTTCCTCAATTTCCGGATTGATATTCAGAATTTGATTCGAACATGCATTCATGTATTTATTACGAGTGTCAGAACTTACAAAATCTTGACTAATTAATCCATCATATTGAATATAGGACTTATTAAACGACGCAAAATTAAATCTAATACTCTTAATTGAAAAGTCAAAGAACTTACTTAACCAATTGATTGTATGTATAAGCATATAACAAGCCAATGGAGTTTTTACGTAAATGTCTGTATAACTTACATTTACTGTTTTGTTGGAAATACTACTTTTAATACTATCCCATTTCTCAGAATTTTGTTTATAAAGTAAATTTCCTAATAGTTTAGCGTTAATATTCTTTTCCATTATTTTGAAATCGAACATAATATTTGTTCTGTCTTGAATTGAAAATAAATCAGGTTGATAACGTTCTAATTGATATCGGAAATAAGATTCTGAACGATATAAATTACAATTGGCACCCCATTCATCGTTAAAATAATAACATTCAGTATCACTGAAATAATGTACTTTTTTACCATTTAAAAATGTAGCCTGAATAAGTGGATATAAGCCTTTTTGTTTGTTTGAAACAAAATTAAGATTATAAGAGACACTGGCATTTACTAATGTGACAAGTTCTGATGCAGACAGATTCGACAAGACAATTTCTTTTTTAGGCATGGCAAAGAATATCTTCTTGTCTTGCATAGCTAGTCTTTGGATTGTTCTGTTTTTGTTGAATATCCATTCATTTGGATTCCATGAAGCAATATCGTTTGATATAAAAATCTCAACTTCACGTAAGGTCGGATTTAGCAAAACATTATTCAATTCCGAAAACAAATCCGATGTAACCAAAGAAGCATCTGGAATAAGTTCTAAGATCTCACGAGACACAGCATTTCTTGATTCAAATTCATATTGCAACCATTCCAATGCCGAATATCGGTCTAGTTTGTCCATGTACCATTGAGTATCACGATCAATCAAACAAGAAGTACAAGCTTTCTTACATTGACAATCTAAAGCTTTACGAGCCAAATCAAGTACTTCCTCCTTGTATAATGGTAATAATGAGGAATATCCAGCGCCACCCAGCGCTGTGTCGAAAATGAAAATAGAATGATAGGCTTCATTTACACCAAATCCAATTTCTTGTTGATTGATTCCTAAATATTCAGCTAACTTTCGACTCAAAATAACACCAAGAGTCCACAATGTTTCAACATCCAACGAGCGATTATCTTTATTATTGAAACGGATTTCGACCAAGTCAGTTTGATAACGACCAACTAAGAGTACATTTCTTCGAATTCCATTTCCATTATTTTCAGTACCTGTACAATGGCTTCCAGTGCTCAGATGTAAATGATGAAGAAGCGGATTTTTATCATTATCAGCACCTGCGAAAGAGTTTTCCTTATCCATTTTCCCACAATGAGCACATAAAGCAAAACCTTTTCCGTTTCCCTTATTATAATAGAGTATCTCTGATTGAGAAGTACCGCAACGAACATTATATATATTACCAATATTATTCCAGGGTTCCATTTCAAGTAAAGCTGGTTGAACAATATTCATTTCGCTTGATTTGACCTTTCTGGTTGGCTCATATTTATAGTCAACCATAAAACCTGCTGGCTCAATTATTTCAGTATAAGGAGAATTCAATGATAAACCCTGAACCCCTTGTAATTTTTGGCCATTACCACAGTGAGGACACTCCTCCAAATGATTCCCAAAAATAAGTTTTGAGAGTCCACATCTGGGGCAATTCTGCAGCAATGCTCTTTTTGATTCGCTCCACTGACTCTTTAATTGTATACCACTTGGGACATAACACCACTCATTAACCACAACTTGATTTCCCGGTGCAAATTCAGATATTGCCATACTTAAGTGGCGACTCTGCAATTTTCGATTTTTATCGTATTTGTCATAGCCAGGATTAAACTCAACTAATCCTGTTGGAATACCCGCACTTGGAAGAAAATTATGTTCAGCTAAGAATCCAATTAAATTTTCATTTATGATCCTGTCAATTTGATATTGTAAGGCTTTTATTTGGGAGGTAGTACAACTTTCATCCTCTAGTTTTGATTTATTGTTTTGAAGTGTTTCAACCTGATTTTTAAGAATACCAAATAATTGAATAATACTTCTCGAACATGTGTCAGCCGATTCTTGTAATGGAATGGTGCTTTTAGATGTGTTTTTAACCAGTTGTTTGTATGATTCTAGCATTAATGAATCAAACTTACCTTCAATGAGCTTATTCAGTGACTTTTGAAACTCAACAAAATAATTCTTTGGGGAATAAAAGAAGCTTTCAACAGAGTCAGTTACTTTTATTCCTCCAACACTTGAAATAAATGCTGAAAAAAGAAATGAATTAATATGCCTTTGAATTAATGTGTCACTTTCTAATTTTACAATTGGCATAGCAACAGTATGTTCCATAGCCCACTTTGGATTGTTAAAAGTATTTGTTCCGATTGGAGTTGGAGAACAAAATGTCAATGACATTGCTTTTGATTCCATCCTACGACCTGCACGTCCTGCACGTTGCAAATAATTAGCTGGTTTTGGGGGCACATTGTTCATTACAACTTCAGAAATACCTCCAATATCAACTCCCATTTCCATGGTTGTTGAGCATGAAAGAATATTCAATTTTCCTTTATTAAAATCATCTTCAAACTTCGTTAAGACCTCACGTTTCTGCTGTGCAGAATGCTCCGCCGCGATATAAATTGGTCTCTTCTGTATAACACCTTCGTGTAAATCGGACCAAAGTCCTAGCTGTTTTTGTTCTGAGAAGGCAGATTTTATCCATTTAAGAACTTCATTTTCATCTTGAACTTCTATTTTATTACCATCCGGACCAATTACCAATCCATTTGCGTATGGGAAAAAAGGATATTTTATTGCTTCAGTTTTAATTTTAAAACGCTGATATGTCATTGGACTTATAAAACCACTCATAAGAGGACTATAACCCAAAAATGGAACATCTACCGAAACATTATTTATTGGACAGATGTACGCATCTTCAATAATTTGCAGACATACTTTTTGAGAATTAAAAAAATTTAACTTGTAAGCTCCATAATTTTTACCATCTATTGGAATCGTATCAACTTTATCAAGAACATTATGAGATATAAATTGCCATGCAGCTTGCAAGATATCGTTAACAGTATCTTCTTGTTCTTGAGTAATAGATTCTGTATCTGTCAGACTTAAAGCAGCACAGACAAGCAGTACGATTCTTGGTTGTTTTTCGTAAATACGAACATCTCTTTTAAGTAATGGCCATTTTTTCATCAAATAACCTTTATCATTTTTGGATAGAGGAAAATCGTATGAATATATAGGTGAAGAGAGATTACTTTGTGTAAGAAAAGGGAATGCACCATCGGGAATAACAAAATGTCTATTTGAACGAATATAGTAATCGATGCATATTTTGAGAAAATTTCGCCAATCTTTATCGTTCCAACCTTGAGCTATTACACTCTGAGGTGCTTTAGCCTTAATAAGAGGCGGATAAGTTAGACACACGAATCCCATTGTTTCTAAAGAATTTGATTTGCGAGGTCTCGTACCAAACTCATCTAAAAATAAAGCTTTCAAATAATCATTCTTATTACTTTGAGATTGAGCACTTTCATCTTTTATTTGAGTAATTGCTTTTTTTCGAGCATCACTAAGATGTATGAATAGTCTTGTAAGGTCTTTGTCACTCATCAATTCAGATTCAATAACAGACCAAGGAGTCGGTTCAGCTTCTGGATTTGGATTACCTGATATCTTTAATTCTAGTTTTTCAATTAAACCATCAACTAATCTATTCCCTTTTAATGGAAGAAGTTGATTATATTCGTCTAATTCTTTTTCGTCTAATTCTCCTGCTATTTCATAATTTTCGCGACGTTTGTCGGAAAGTAAATGGTAAATAGCTGATCTTAGCCATGCCTTTTCCACATCTTGATTTTGCGAAAGAGCTGATTTTGCGGTACCTTGCCTACTATCAGTAAAAGATATGTATTTACGACCTTCCCAAAGAGTTCCAGCCGCATCTAGATTTCTCATTGGTTCTGCTTGCTCTAACAAGGTTGAAGAAAGAATTCGACTCAAAAAAGTTGCACTCGTTCTGGCAAAATCTAAACGTCCAGTAGCACTACCGCAGTGAGGGCATAATGAGTTTCCATTGTTTACATTATAACATTCCTGATAAGTATCCTTTTCATCCTTTCCTACTAATTTGTATTTTGATTTTAAAGCAGATAATTTTAAATTATGAATATCAGTTTTACTTCTTGGAGGCTGAGTAATATTTTTGGCAAGAACAAATCTTTTCCAGTAGCCATTTATTCTTGGGTTTGTTGAGGTTTCATTGTCGTCTTCATCATCATCAATTTCCAAAGATACGTCAAATAGCGCCTGATCTTTATGTGATTGATTTGACTCCATTCTATATTCTTTTGTTTCCGGGTTAGCTTCACCAACAAGAAGTAGGCTTTTACAAGAATTACAAAATTCAACTTCCAATAATTGAGAACCACAAGATTTACATTTGATACCAATTTCTGTTGTGAGCGATCCAATTGGTAAGCGTTTATCTTTGTCTTTATCACATTCAGTATTTGTACAGGCATATAAACCGCCAATACTTCTTAAAAAGAAGTGAGCCCTCGTAGGTAAAAGTGCATCACTTTGCCCAGAGCTACATAAATCATCAACCTTGTTCCCTAGTCGGTCGATTATTTGAAGTTTTTCTACAAGTGTAATATCTTTAGAAAAACCAGCAGTTATTTCACTAGCTGATAAAGCAGATGTTGAATTTAATTTTTCGCGAAGTTGTATTATTTGATCAGCATTAATTTTAGAATTAAACTCTGTGTTGATTTTCGACAATTCTTCAATTAGAATATCTTCTTTCAGTTCGGGTATAATACGGCTTCCATCTACAATTTCAATATCATTTTTATTCTTTCCCGTCAATTGTGATACAAATTCTAATAATTGTGAACTATTATCTCCTATTGTAGCTGAAGTGGCGACAAAATTCACATTATCAAGTGTCACTCCAAAAGCATCCAAAACTCTTCGAAGTTGTAATGCAAGTTCAGCAGCTGAAGAGCCACTATATGTGTGTGTTTCATCAAGAATAATCCAACGTAGTGTTCCTTGTGATTGTTGAAGAATTGGTCTATCATCAGCTCTAACCATCATGTATTCTAACATAGTGGGGTTAGTAAAAAGTATCTGAGGGGGAGAGTTACGAATTGTTTTTCTACAACAAAGCTCAGGATAATGTTTATCTTCTATGTTACTTTGTAAAGTTTCAGGAGTGTCACCATTATAAATTGAATATGTTAGTTTTGGTGATACAGCGTCACACCATGCATGTACACGCTTTTTCTGACTATCCATTAGCGCATTAAGTGGATACAGAAATATAGCCTGAACTCCTTGATTATTTCCCAATTTCTTTTGCCTTAATAAATCCTGCAAAACTGGTATCATAAAACATTCAGTTTTACCAGAGCCCGTTCCACTTGTAACAATTACTGATTTATTACTTAATAGTTGCTGCCAACTTTTAGTTTGGTGAGTGTATGGAAAACGATTTTTTGGAAATTTATAATCGGAATCTTTCACTTTGTCAGACAAAGCATCAACAAAATCTTTGTCCAATACATTCAACTTACTTGCGTGGTCTTCAAATGTATAAACAGATGATTCCCATGGAAAAATTGATTGAAAAACAGGTTCAGCGAATAGTGGTTCTTTTTCTTCTAAGATATACCGAAGATAGTTTTGTTCATCTTTTTTACCGGCAACCCACAATGAAAGCAATCCATTAGTAAGTCTTCGTTTAGCATTTTGATAGAAATCCAGGTAATTCATATGTCAATAATCTAGGGCGTTAATTTTCTTTACCACTGCGGTTAATATCTCATTATAAACTTCTGATTGATAAGAACGATAAAAATTTATAACTCTTCGAAGTTTCATAGATTCATCATCATATTTCCATAAGTCATCATTTTTACCCATCAAAGATTCAGCTGCTTTAACGGGAGAAAGAAGGCACGTAACCTGATAACCATTAGCTCCTTCTAAATCAAAAAACTTTTCGCTGTTTGAAACTTTACACATTGGTAAATCTTGATTGTTTCCTGTTCTCCCAATAATTTTACTTCTCATATTTTGAATATCAAATCGAGTTATAGTAGGTATATTTTTACATTTAACACCTTGAAGTGCAAAACGAATTAAATCTCCTGTATTGGAATTTAATGTTGCTTCTATAACAGTTTTTTGACTTTCAGCACAGACTTTAATTACTTCATTTTTTAACATATCTGGCACGCTATTTAAAAGCTTTTCAAATTCGATATTCCAAATATCTGTTTTTATCCAGTGATAAGAGGTCGCAAACTCATTTTCGAATTTAATAATTCCAGATATCCATTCCTCCTTATCTAATTTTAAAGAAATAGCGAATAGCATTCGCACCATTAAATTTGCAGAGCCCGCAATTGAGCTGAAATAATTTAAAGTTCTAAATGGGAGCTGTTGCTGTAAAATAATTTTAAAATAAATTATTACCTTTTCCCATGATTCACCTTGGTAGCCGTTTTCTTCAAATAAAACCTCGGTCATTTCTTCAATATTCGTAATGCTCTGTATTTTTCTTTGTTCTTGAGGAAAATCTTGCGGTTCATCAAAATCATAAAATTTTGGCACTATTTTTTCATATGCTTGATAATCAGAGAAAACAATTATTTTTTTTAAAGAATGATTTTCAGGAAGTGAGAAATGGTCGTTATTTCGAACCATTTTTTCAATATTGATTTCGTTTGGTGAAACATCAACGGGCAACATCCAAATGTCATCATAATAATCACTTACAATCTTAGATTCATTTTCATTCAACAAACTAGTATTTCCAAACTCATCTATTCTTATGTTTTTAAATGGATTTTTAATTGAATTGGATAGAAAATCCCTGGTAACATGAACTTCACAATTTTCATTTATGTATGAATCTAAATCAAAACGACGAATTTCAATGTGTTTTCTTGTTTTTCCAACCCCAAAATACATTTGAACACTACTTTTTCTATTAAATGAGTTATATCCGTACAATTCAAACATTTTATTAATCTGCTCATTGTATAGACTCAAAGAATGGATACCACTTTTTATTTTTTCTCTAATGATAACAGACTCTGGCTGATCCTCCTTTGATTTCTGGTAATATATCTCAGTTGTTATTTCGTCATACCCCAGGACAATAATCTTAAATCGACGAAGTGAATCCAATGCTATTATTTCACCATCATTTAATTCGATACCATTACAATTTACAATATTTACTCCTCTAAATGGTGAAGCTATTCTGATTTTTAAAGATGGCATCCCAAAAATCTGAATTCTAAACTGAACAGTTTCTGGATATTTAGTTATATCCTTTTGCTTTTCAATATAAAAGTGGTTAAATGCTTCTTGTTTTATTTGCAAACCATCTTCTGAAAAACCTGATATAGCTCCTTCTTGTAATTTCCACACGATTTCGCCAGAATCAGAATTCATATTAAGATACTGGCATTGTAGATTATCCAAATAAAAAAACTTCTCTATTTCAAATTTTTTATCTGGCAACTCAATTTTAAATTCTAATAATCCTGCTGGTAATCCAAATCCTTTAAATAATTTCCATTCAGAAGTCTTATATTTTTTATAATATATTTCATAGTGTTTCGCATTGACAATATCGTGATCACAGTCATAAACTCGTATTTCCGGGTTGTTTACAAGCACTTTGTAATTTGCTTCTTCTATCCAATTTAAGGTCCAGTTTAAAAATTCAATAAAATAGGCAGAAACTTTATTATCGTAAGTTGTTTCTTCATTAGTCATAGTATTTACTAAAGTAACGAAATCCTGAAACTCAACCCATGAAAACGCCTTATCAATAAGACTCAATTTTTCAAATTCAAATAAACCATCTTTACACAACCATTCATCAGTAAATAAAATCGCATTTTCGAAAGATTCTTTTCGGTTACTCTTAAGAAGCCACTTGTTCTCAAATTTCTGAAACACTTGAGGGGAGCTGAAATCAGGCGCAAAACACTTTGGAGCAGTTATATCATATATCGTTTCGTTATCACCTTTTAATTGAATATTAATGACTGACTCACCTTTCCATAGAAATTTCTCTGGATGATTGTCCATTCTTAAATAGTAATAATCGCTATCTGAACTTTCATTCATTCTTCGATATGATGCTATATATTTATCTTGTACATAGAGTGAGAACGAATAACAACCAGACAAGTTTGTTTTAACTATTGTTTGAGAGTCTATTTTTTTTGCATTCTCAACATAATAATATAGAGAAAGATTGTCTTTTTTTTGTAATTCCCAATTTACTAAAAATGGAACTCTGTTTCTTTCTTTTGAAATCTCATTCTTTAATTCTTCTGTAAGTTTTTTCCATTCACTATCTTCTGAATCATATGGCAATAAATCCTCCCGATCTTCAACGATTGCGTGAGCTATTTGGAGACTCAAATTGAAGATTCCTTCATTGCAAAAAGAAATAGGCAAATAGTTACTACATGGCAAAGTTTCAATAAAACTTATATCGTTCCAATCAATTGATAATGATTGAACTTCTTTCACTAAACCAAGTAAAAACTTTTTATATCCATTAAAACCTCCCTCATTATTACGAATATGATTGATAGGTAATCCTCCTTGCAAAAGCATTGTTCGAAAATAATAGTTTCGACCTCTTCTATTTATAAAATCGATTTTTAATTGTTTGGCACCGCTTTTGGCTGCAATATAGAACTCCTCGGAATAACTGCTTTTAAATCCTAAATTATATATTAATGATTCAGTCGAAGGTGAACCACCATTATATTCACGACGCCACCATTCTGCATAGTATAAAGTCGCCTCCGTTTGAAATGATATAATTTCATTATTACTTATAGCAATTCTCAAGGTCTCCTTTAATTCAGTATACTCACTTTCTGTAATACGCAATTTCCAAATTGGTAGAATACAATTTTCTAAACCTCTTGAATTTAATATTTCTTTTAGTGTTATCATGAAAAAAACAGTATTAATTAAATCTTTTACAAAGGGAATCACTAATAGTGCACTGTATCTGCACAGTTCTAAACATAATTATTCAAAATCATTTGAACCCTGTTTTTAATCTTATCCCGAAGTGTTTCCGGAGAAAGAACTTCTATCCCTTCCCCAAAAGAAAGTATCAGAGATTCCAATTCGTAGTTGGGAATCAATTCAAGCTCAATCACAACGTATGTATCACCCTTTTCTTTTGTCTTTTGTGAACCGTGCAGGGGTTTGGTTTGGATATAAGGGTACAAATCGTTACTAATTCTCAACTGTATTTTTTCAAGTTTAGCTTCTTTATCGAGTGTTACACCAATCACATCTTCAAAGTACTCGTTGAAGTCAATAGTTGTATTGGGAATGTATGCTTGTTTGCTTTCATCAATGCTTGCTATCCTATCCAATGCAAGGTTAGTTATCTGGCCGAATTCCTCATTCAGACCGAATACAAACCAGCGGTTCTTGTATTGCTTCAGGTAGTATGGATGAAAGATTATAGATTGGTTGACTTCTCGCTTGAAACTTTTGTATATGACATTGAGGGCTTTCTTGTAGAGAATAGCATTGTACAAAGGGGTAATATATTCCAGTCCCTGCAGGTAGTCATTTTGTTCAAATTCTATTATCTGTTGGTTAATTTTCGAAAGGCCTAACCCTGAGTCAAGTCGTGCAGTAATTTCATCCACCCATTCAAACTGTGGCATCCCTTTAAATCGCGAAAGAGTCAGTAAGGCTTCTTTGAGTTGGTTTTCTTCTGTTTCGTTTAAGGGTTGATTATTGATTGAGAAACCCATATTTTCATAACGAAAATAGACTTTATGGCCTTCGCGGATATGATCTAGTGGTATGTTCCAGCCTTGCTCACTTTCCATAAATTTAATGTCATCCAGTACCTGACGGCGCTTTACCCCATTTTCATTACCTGTATAATCATAAATGGCATCATTGCAAGCGTCAATCAAATCTTCAATATAGTAAGTTCTTCCCGGGTTTCGGAAGCATTTATCCAACGTTTGATAGCGTATGATTGCGTGTTTATTTGTAGCCATCTAATTAAATAATTGTTTTTCGAGAATCGAATATCTTAGCTATGTTCATTGAGTTAGATTTATATTAAAAAACGAAAGGTTTGTATCAATAAATACAAACCAATTCATTAATTATCTACAAAAATAGAGAATTCATCTCGTATTTTAATGTATTTGTAAAAAAAAGATTTGTGTTTAAATTTCTTCTAAATTTAAACGATCCATTAGACTAAATAATGCGGGATTTATTTCGAGCATTGATTGGAGAGTTGGGGAAAAATGACTTTGGATTTCCAGCACCGGTTCAGCTTTCGTTTTACTTAGTTGTTCAATCATAAAGTCAGCTACATCAAGACCGTTGGCTTTTGCTTCGGGAGTGGCAATGTCCTCTAAAAGAGTAGAAACACTGATTTTGCAATTGCATTGTTTTCCAATTAGTATGGCTTTTTCATTCCATTTCTCATATGCTCCTAAATCAGGAAATAAGATTACATTTCTGCTTTTAAGTACCTGACTTTTTTCAATAGATAATCCGTTTAGGTTTCCAGCTGCAAGCCAAATCAAGTCAGGGAAAAAGGCACTGGCGATTAAGGCGGATTTTTCACTTTCAACGATTGCTATTGTTTTTTCAAGGTTGACTTTTAATAAATGTTCGCCAAAGAAACATTGTTTTAGATTAAAGTCTTCTGGTAATGTACCGATCTTTTTTAGTTTGTTGTGAACCCAATCAATTGCCCCGCTTTCGTGTTTTAGTCTACGTCCGGTATCAGGGTTGTATTGCATAATTTTACCTGTACGGACTTTGCCTTGAATGTCAATCTGCCAAAAGATTACCTCGCTTGTTTTTGTAGCCCCTAAGGCATAGTTTTCACCGATTGCTTGTATCTGTTCATCAGTCAATATTTCGCAAAGGAAGCGCACAAAATTGCTTTTGTAACTAACTGATCGTTCAACAAAAGAAAAAGGAATTGTTCCAGGTGGTATTAGTGGTACAATTGGTTTAGATTTATCCCAACATCCATTAAGTGAGGTAGTATCTATGGAAATGGAGGGATTGTCATTATAAAACTGTTTAGGGGTGTAGTGATATCCACACTTTGATTCCCTATTACATTTTCCGACTTTACTATGAATTGGTGCATTATTTTTACCATCTAAATAAAGCGTGAAACTCTGCTTTTGTCCACATTCTGGGCAAGTGTGGCGGGTAGATATACCTTTGTATTTTTGGAGATATGGAGAACTGTATGGTTGCATAATATTTTATATTTATGTGCATTGTGAATAATGAATATGTAGATATTGTGTTTAATATCATTGCTTTATGGTTATTTCCATTATTCATAGTGCTTAAAGATTGGAAATTGGATGAATAATGAAAAGTGAAGTAATGGGCTGTAAAATAACTAATTACAATACTTTTCATTATTCATTATTCATTATTCAATCACTTTATTCGACTGATTGTAGATTGCGATAAGCCGGTAATTCGTGCAGCCTCTGTTTGAGTTATATTTTTTTCAAGAAGTAATTTTGCAACATCTTTCATTTCATTTTGTTTATTCTTGTTATTTGAGCTGCCTAACTTTTCAACTTTTAACCCGCATATAATAAAGTACCTACAAATGTCAATTGCATATTTCATTGTTTCCAACGAAACAGATTTCGAATCATTTATACCAATTGGATAAGATTTGATTAATTCCATTATAAGAGCAATTCTTAGAACATGCATTCGAAATCGTGAATATAAAGCTTGATGATACTCAATGTCTATTTTGTTTCGCTCATTAACCATTTCATTCACAAAGTCGATATAAACCAGTTTAGCTTCTAAAGAAAGGGTAAGAGTGCCAAAGTCATTCTCATGCAAATACTCTATCAGTTTTTTGTAGCGTAAAGCAAATACCGGATTTGGAATTGCTTCATTGTACATCGGCTGTTTTGCATTATCAGGATAAGCGAATAAAAACCTTTGAGCAAGACCGTTTTCTCTCATTTGATTCTCATTGAGTGTTGAAGCTAATACTAACGGTTGTATGCCTCCAATAATTGAATAGTATGGATCAGAGATTTTTATATGGTCTTTCCCAACTCTGTTTATTGAAAATGGGCCATTAGTAAAAAGTGATAAATATCGAGCCACCTCTCCACTCTTGGCATATCTACCAAAATCAGCAAACCAACCACTTAACTCGTCTCTATGTAATGTCAAGCCGCCATTCTGTTGAAGGGCAGGATATAGGCTTTCTGGAGTTGCATCGTCAATAAGTATCATTCTCGGGAATGGTTTTTCGGGTGAAGATTCTTTGACTTTCTTACAAGCTGCATCTACTATTTTCCACTCAGCCAATTCTTGTTCATATTTGCTGTAAGCTGCCAGATCATATTCAATTATTGGTTTAAATGCGATTTTCAAAGGTGCATCTTTTCCAATGCCTGAAGAGCCAATGTACATTATCCATAATTGAGGGTAATTCTTGTATTTTCCATCGTCTAATATGGCGCGTTTACGAACTACAGAGCCACAAGCAACTAATAAAGTACTTGCAAAGTATTCAAGTGGGCTGCCATAAACAGCCACACTGTCATTTATAAGTTCAGCAAGAACCTGAGGCATTCCACTCATTGGGAAATGATTATCTTTTGCTTTGTCCTGCCTTGAATTAGATTCAATTACGGTTGACAATAATTTTATAACATCAGTATTTTTATCTAGCATTATTTTACTTTTCCCTACTGACTCCGTAAAGTCAGTAGGGGAGTGGTTTAAATCAATCATCTCTTAATACCTTTCTTAAGCACGTTCAGTTGACTTGTCAATAGTTTTTTTACATTACTTCTTAGATAATAAATTCTTCCATTTATTTTAAAAAATCGGATATATCCTAGATCTCTCCACAATTTTGCAAGTGATTGATCGAATTTCATAACCTTCATAAATTCGTCATTTGTTAGATAGGGTTTTTCTAGTTTTTCGAAGTTTTTGTTTAAAGTTTCTGTTAGTTTACGAAAACGAATTAGAGCCCTCTCATACTTTTCTATATCTTTTCTTGATGATTTTTGAATTTCACTATTTCTAAAAACTCTTTTACGAATATCAGCATCGATATTATCTAAAACTCTTTGGTATTTCATCATTTTTTAGACCTCCCGTTTTTTTGATTATTGTTAGCAATATGTTTCATTGCTTCCTCTTCTATTTCACTTTGCGTTTTAATTCTTACTTTAAGTAGAAAACACTCTAGTTCTTCTCGATCAAAATAGATCATTTTTCCGTTTGGCTTATAGTGTGGAATAAGTCTTTGTGAAGTCATTTTGTATAAACTGCTTTTTGATAAACCGGTATACTTTGATGCTTCATCGAATGTTAGAACTTTTTTGTTCATGTTTGTATTTTATAATTAAATAATAAACAAAGGGCGTGCACTCCCTTTGTATTTACTTCGATTAATCGTGATCAAAACAAATAAAATTCTTTTAAAATGCAATAACAAAAAAAGCATACTATATATATAGTATATATGCATAAAAATATATATGGTATATATTAAAAAGAATAGTTTTTCATTAGAATTTTCGTTTGTTGTTTTTTTTTTTGTTTTTTTAGGCTAAGTCTATGTGTATTAATTAAGTATGTGGTTTTTATGTGTTGTCTGAATTTCCTATAGATACGCAAAAAGGGGACTGAATCCGTCCCCTTTTTTGCGTTATTGCTGAAAAAAAATGATTAAAAATCTTTACGGGTTAACGATTTTTAGTATATCGTCTATCCTTTTGTATTCTCTTGGCAACTGAGAAATGCTTTTTAGGTATTGGTTTTTTAACTGTGCTATGTTTTTTATATTGAAAATTTTTGATCCGTTCGCCCATCTGTTAGAATTTTTATGACAAATTTGATCTATCAAATATGCTAATAGAGTATGATCAGCCACCCAATTTATTGTAAAACTATTATACTTAATGGTACCACCACCAAATGCACCAATGAAATGTTCTTTGTCAGTGTTTTTTATTAAAGACTTCTCATTAAGCAAATCATATAGTTTAGAGAGTTGATTATCATTATAAAAAGATTCCAAACTTATCTTAGTATTTCTATTTTCCTTACCAAATTCAAAATATTCATATCTGGAAACTAAATATTCATAAAACATCAATAAAGCTAAATTATTTGTATAATTGTCAAATGCAGGAAATGTTTCTGAAATATGATCAGACTTTTTATGTATAAGTTTTTCAACGTCAAGGTTTATATGTTCGGGATTAAAATATGGGTAATACTCATGTTTTATATTTATATCTTTTACGATTTTGCTTTCTGATTTTGCATATGAAGCAATGAAATCAACTATAAATGGAAATTCCTGAGCTGTTTGTTTGGTATCTGGTCTAAATATTTTGTTTTTTGATATTTTTCGATTAATTTCTAAAATAGTATTTCTCAAATGATCTGTTTTCAAACTCTTAGGTAAGTATAGCATTTCATTATTAAAATCACTAACTAAATCACCCTGCTTTTTTATTGCGAATTTAGATATTATCCAGCAAATACGCCGAGGCATGCTTACTATTTGTTTATTCTTTAATTTGAAATGGGTACCTTTTATAATTCTTATTGGATCGTTGATTTCCATAAATAATTTGACAGATTAATTGAAAAGTCCGTTTTGTAAATTTACAGCGGCTTCTTTATTCTTATCAATAATTTTTGCATAGATTTGGGTCGTTGATATTTTAGAGTGCCCTAATAGTTTTGAGACCGTCTCAATAGGTGTTCCTAAACTTAGTTGCAAGGTTGCAGCTGTGTGACGGCTAACGTGGAATGTAATTTTCTTACTTATTTTTGCCGTTGTTGCCCATTTTTCTAAAACTTCATTAGTAGTTTCGTTTTTGGGTAAATGATATATTTTATCAGAAAGCTTTTTGTTAGTTCTTATTGGTAAAAATTTCATTGCTTCATCGCTTATAGGCAATGTTTCGTAGGTTTCTACTTTTATTTGTTTGTAGCTTAATACAGTTCCTGTGCTATTAGTTACAATGTCACTCCATTTTAAATTCTTTACGTTTTCAAATCTAATACCCACTAAGCAACAAAAAAGAAAAGCACCTTTAATGTCTGGTTTACTACAATCTGTTTCAATTAGTATTTTAATTTCATCTAATGTCAAATACTCACGCTTACTAGGCTTTGTTTTAGGTTTGTCTTTATCGTTTATTTTATGCAATGGGTTTATATTGAGAATATCATCTTGAACAGCTTTTTTCAAGACGGCACTAAACTTAGCAAATAACTTGTGTGCTGTGTTTTCTGAAATGATTGGTTGATTTATCTGTCCTTCAAAATTACCATTCTTAGCTGTTTTAAGGTAGTCGATGAACCCATTGATATAAACCTTATCTATGTTGTTTATTAGTGTTCTGTCGCCTCTATATATCTTTAGGTGATGAACTAAAGATTTGAATGTGTAATACTCACTTCTTTTCTTATTTGTGTCAGCAAAAGCTTTGTTTGCAATTTCACCTACATAATCGATAAGATTGACTTTGATTTGTTTCTTTATTTGTAAACCACTATTTTGAGTTTGCAAATCTACAATTCGTTTGGATTTAATTGTGCTTGCCATTCTCATTGTAGCTTCATTTGCAATTTTACTTGCAGGCGTTGTTTCAGGAATCAAATATAGTTTAAGAAACTCATAGCTTTTCTTTGTGGAAATTGTTCCAGAACTCGTAATCTTATAGCTGTCGTATTTTTCTAAATAAATGCTTTGATTACCATTTGCGAGTTTTTTTAATCTTAATCGGATTGGTTCCTTTTCTTTTGTAATTTGAATCGTTTTGTTAGTTCGTTTTGTGTTTCTCATTTGCGATTTCTGTTTACTTAATACACATTGCAAAGATAGTCTGAATTTTTTATTCAGGTGACAAACGAGTAACAAACGAGTAACAAAAAATGAGAAAAAAAAGAAAGCCATTCGCAAACA
>Ga0302170_10000041_pt1 | contig 42601 bp, 29 predicted proteins | sample I_Fen_N2_1_FD_193492 | JGI IMG/M metagenome (GOLD analysis project Ga0302170, IMG submission 193492) | Peat permafrost microbial communities from Stordalen Mire near Abisko, Sweden - I_Fen_N2_1 | ecosystem: Environmental > Terrestrial > Soil > Wetlands > Permafrost | place: Sweden: Abisko...
CAGAAAATGTTGAATGTAAATTTAAACTATACCGTCATACAAAATAGCCAAACGATGGGATATGTATACAACAAATTAACCGGCGTACGCACTTCCATGCCTGATAATATTAACGGCAATTGGACTAGTTCTATTGATATAAACTTTTCCTCTCCCCTCGACAAGGCCAAACGCTTAAACTTCTCCACTTCTACAAATGCTTTTTACGCTAACAATGTAGATTTGGTAAGTGTATCGGGATCTACCGCCAGTAGTCGCAGCACCGTAGGTTCGCTTCGCCTCAACGAGAACCTAAGAGTCGATTATCAAATCAGCCCGAAAGTCAAAATAGGTACAAAAATAAAAGGAGCATGGACACATGCTACGAGTGCTCGTGAAAACTTTACCACTATTAATGCGGGAGATTTCAATTACGGTTTAACCGGGCAAATAGAGCTGCCATGGAACATGCAGTTCAGCACTGACTTTACTGAATACAGTCGTCGAGGCTATGAAAATCATTCCATGAACACCAATGAACTAGTATGGAATGCTCGTCTAGCCAAACGAATTATTCATGGCAACCTCACCTTTATGCTCGATGGCTTCGACATACTTGGCAATCTCTCCAATGTATTTCGCACGATTAATGCACAAGGGCGTACAGAAAGTTATTATAATGTTATCCCCAGTTACGTAATGTTGCATGCTATCTATCGACTGAACATACAGCCGAAAAAGAAATAACAAAACCGATCTGCCCTTGTTGCAAAGGTTTATTTCTAAAAAACAATAAAACCTGCTTTTATAAACCTAAAAATTAAATAAAAAGAAATAACTTTGTAGCTGAATAAAATTCCTATTTTAATAACACAATGAAACATACTCTCACGACACTCTTGTTACTAGCAAGTACGCTGGCCATTGAAGCACAGCAAGTTCCGAAAGACTGGAGCAACTATCCGAGCGTAACCTTGCTGGATAGTACCTCTGTGCAAATAGCCAATACCGGCTCGGGGCACTTTTTAATAAAAAAGACAGTACGCATCCAAAATGCAGAAGGTGCCCTCAACTATCGCGTGCTAAAGTATAACTACGACGCACTGACCGCAGAGGCGCACTTTTCTAAAGTAGAGGTACGAAAAGCCAATGGCAAGAAGCAACTCTTTGAGGTCAGTCGTACTGCTGACTATGTAGCCCCCGCCCGAATGATTTACTGGGGCGAGCGCCAGATCATGATGGAGCTCGGCGCACTCAACCCCGGCGACACTGTGGATTATGAAATTCAGAAAAGCGGTTTCACGTACGCCCTACTCAACCCCACGGCAGAAAATGACGAAGATGAATCCCGCTTCATTCCTCCGATGAAAGGAGAGTTTTATGACATTGTACCTTTCTGGACTTCCGAACCTACCCTTCGCAAAGTGTACCGTATGGCTATTCCCCGCCAACGCGACATGCAATATACTTTCTACCAAGGGCAGTGCCAAACTTCTGTACGCTACCAAGATGATCAGAAGATTTACACCTTTGCGATGAATGATATGACACCAATCTTTCATGAACCCAACGGACTCGACCCGTTTGACTATGCACCGAAACTCGTTGCCTCCTCCACCCCGGAGTGGCAGGAAAAGTCGCGTTGGTTTTACGGTGTAAACGAAGCTTACGGCAGCTTCAAGCCCATCCCCGAAGCAGTGAAAAAGGTAAAAGAGCTACTTAAAGGAAAGAAAACCGAACTCGACAGCATTTCCGTCCTCTCCCACTGGGTAGCAGACAACATCCGCTATTCCGGCGTTTCTATGGGCAAAGGTGAAGGTTATACACTTCACAACCTAACGACCAACTATACAGATCGTTGCGGAGTGTGCAAAGACATAGCAGGCACGCTTATCGCCTTCCTCCGCATTGCAGGTTTCGAAGCCTATCCCGCTATGACCATGGCAGGCAGCCGCATCGAAAAAGGAATTCCTGCCGACCATTTCAACCACTGTGTAGTTGTGGTACGACGCAGAAGCGGGGTATTACAGCCTATCGATCCTACCTGGATTCCTTTCTGCCGTGAACTATGGAGTAGCGCTGAACAACAGCAAAACTATCTACCGGGCACAAAAGAAGGTTCCGACCTCTGCCTCACCCCTGTATCTCCGGCAGAAAATCACTATCTTCGCATCAAGGCTCAAACTCATCTTGCAACCGACGGCACGCTAAAAGGAACATTTATCCTCACCGCTGAAGGACAAAGCGATTCCGGTATTCGTCGTATATTTACCACCGGATGGCAATGTCTGTGGTTTCAAAACTTGGAAGCACAATTATTAACTGTATCTCCCCTTGCCAAAGTAACGAGCATAGACTGGGGGAAGAATCCGAAAGATTATCAGGCAGCTCCATTGAAGCTGATTATCTCGTTCGAGATTCCCGACTATGCTCTTTCTGCAGGTTCCGACTTACTCGTAAAACCACTCGTATTGAACCATCTCTTTGCTCGTTATCAACAACAGAATCGTCTCGATCTATCGGTCGACACGCGTCGTGCCGGATTCAAAATAGGTTGCTCACAACTCTTGGATTTGGAAGAAACCATGACACTACCTTCCGGTTACACCCTGACCAACGGAAAGTCTGACGAAACGAAAGGTACAGCTGCTTCTTACAAAGGATCTATTTCTGGAAAAGGAAATAAACTGCAAGTAAAGGAACAACTTTCGCTTCATAAACGCGTCTATACCGACTCAGAATGGGCCGAAGTACGCGGAGCAGTACAAAAATTCCGTACACAAGGCGACTACCTTATTCTACACAAAAAACAGTAACGACAAAAAGACACCTAATTATGAATTCAATTTATAAAAAAGCTTATCCACGCATCGCAGTCACTCTGCTCCTCTGGATCATGGGTTGCATCACTCTGCTTCAGGCAGCCGACTCTCACGAGGCCTCCTTCCGCAAGCTTGAATACAATTATACGCTCCTACCCGACGGTTCACAGAAACTACATTTCCGCAAAGAGTTGACTATCTTCACTCATACGGCAATGAATTCCACCTACGGTGAAAGTTTTGTGGTATACAATCCTGCCTATCAAGAACTGGTAATCAACGAATCGTATACGCGCCAAAAAGACGGGCACATCGTACGTACTCCTGCCAATGCATTGGTAAACCAACTACCCGGACGTGCCAGCGATGCTCCGGCTTACAGCAGACTGGTTGAAATGGTCGTGGTACACACCGGCTTGGAACTTGGCGCTACCATTGTGCTCGACTATACACTGAAGAGCCGTCCCGAATACCTTGGAGAACTGGACGTTTGTGAACCTCTGCAACAAAGTTCTGCTGTAGAAAATTGCGAAGTAACGTTTACACTTCCGTCAGAAAAGAAGCCTTGCATTTCGCAACTCACGCTCAACGATGGCAAAGAACTCGCTCCCACGCTCCGTAAAGAAGGAAGCAACCAAATCTATAGTTGGACATTGAAGAACATTCCTGCCTCTTCACATCAGGATGCTGAAAAGCCTGCTTATGTAGTTGCTTTTTCTTCTTTTTCCGACAGCAAAGAATCAATGCAATATCTACTTAACCAGTTTGATACAAACGAATCGCCTCTTGTAAACGAGAAAGCAACGTCCTTAGCAAAAGGCAAATCAACTTCTGAAACAGTAGCTGCATTCGTTCACTACGTAGCCGACCAATTGGACGGCACAGGCCTTCGCCTCTCCGATATAGCCTATCGCATCCGTCCTGCCGACGAAGTAATCCGCACTGCCTATGGGTCGGAAGTGGAGAAAGCCAATCTTTTGGCTGCATTGCTACAGGCAGTCCACATCCCTTATACTCTCAACTGGCCACGCTCGCAAGGAAGCTCTGCTGCAACTCTTTCACAGATTCAGTTAGTATACGTAGTGGTGAATGTAAACGGAAAGGAATACCCCATCCGTGCATCTATCGGCTCTCTGGATTTGTATAGTCAACTTCGCACTCCAATGAAGGTAGTTACAGAAACAACGCTCACTCCGGATGCAAAAATAGCTGCTGTAAGTAGCGCAAAAGTTCCTTATGCCTTGCTAAATTTGAGCGAAGCATTAAACGCCAAGGAAGAGTATGTAAATAGTACCGATACCATTCGTTGCACTACGGATTCAATTGGTGTAGGCTATGAAAAACTTACCTTGCCGGCTCCTTCGCATGCAGCCTGTGCACTTTCAGCAGACGCTGTACGTCTGCCTTCACAGCGCAGTGAGACTTACGTATTGCCGTATCCGTCTACCGACGAAGTGAAATACCATCTCATCCTACCCGCAGGTAAACAGTTGGCAAGCAAAGAATATACTATTCGTCGTGACAACGCCTACGGTACAATAGAACTTTCTTTGAAAAAGACAGAAAAAGGTGCAGAAGTAGTCCGCACATTAACCCTCAAGCAAACCGAAATCCCCGTGAAAGCATATACCGCTTTCCGCGAATTAATCGCATTATGGAACGATACTTCCCTTCAAGTCCTTTTGCTCAAGAATGGTAAATAAATATATTATGAATTTCGAAACAAAAAGATTAGAATTAAGACCTGTTGAAATTGATGATAAAGAATCAATTTTTGAATATCGCTCAGATCATAAAACAAATAAATATCAAGGTTGGATTCCCCAAAGCCTTAAAGATGTTGAAGAATTCATTAAGAAATTAGCTTCTATTCCCAACCAACCAGAATCATGGTTTCAATTTGTAATTGTTGAGAAAGAAACAAAGAAAATTATTGGTGACTTAGGAATTCATTTTTTGAATACTGATAATCAACAAGTAGAGATTGGTTGCACTTTGAATAAAAATTATCAAAGCCAAGGATATGCTACTGAAGCTTTATATAAAGTAATAGACTATTTGTTTAATGACTTAAAAAAACATAGAATTATTGCATCAGTTGATCCCAATAATATTAAATCAATAAGATTAGTTGAGGGGTTAGGATTTAGAAAGGAAGCTTATTTTGTTGAAAGTTTATATCTAAATGAAAAATGGAGTGATGATATAGTGTTTGCATTATTAAGGAGAGAGTGGAGTTGCTATCATCGAGCTTAGCATCAATAAAAAGATAGGACTATTCGTAAAAAATTTAAGCCTAGCCTTTCTTCTTCTTCCGATAGTCACTGGGAGAATTCCCCATAGTTTTAGCAAACAATCGACTAAAATAAAGAGGATCTGAAAATCCAAGAAGCATACTAATCTGATTGATCTTCATATCTGTGAAATCAAGATGATGGCATGCTTCTTGGATTTTCAGATGAATAAAGTAATTGAGTGGCGAAAAGCCCGTTTTACTCTGAAATAAAGTAGAAAAATGCGAAGTCGAAAGTCCAACATAATCTGCTAGTTCTTTTAAAGTAAGCCTTTTCCGTACATTTTCGCGCATATAATGAATAGCCTCATCAATCACATCACGTTGAGATTGTTGATCGAAATTATTACATAACCGATACGTGCTCAGATATTTTAACGACCCCAAGAAATAAAAAAGAGCTGTGATGCTGAATTCAAGGTTGTTTTTAGCGTATCCGTTTTTAAGAGATAAAAATATATCCTCAAATAGCTTAAACCGCTCTTCAATTCGAGAGTCTTTTTCTGGCGAAACAAGCAATGGCTTTTCGAGACCATCCGCAAAAAACTTTGCTTGTTCACCATCGAAGTGTATCCAATAGATTGTCCATGGATTGCTTGTTTTACTTCCATAGGAATGCGCTTTTTCTTTCGGCAAAACAAAAACCTGATTCGCTGTTACTTTTTCAATGTGATTATCCACTTGAAACCAACCTTCACCTTCCACACAATAGATCAAGATATACTGTGTGGATTCTTCTTTTGTTCTCTTTCTGAAATGAAAGCTAGCTTTGGGATAAAAACCTAAATCAGTGATATATAGCAAAGATCCTAAATCCGTATTTTTGAATTCATCTACAATTGGAATCGGTAAAACGATAGCTCGTTCCCCTATAAATCCACTTTTTATTCTGACCATAACTATATTAGATTTTAATTCGGAATCAAAAATAATTAAAATATTCCAATTAGAACCATAATAACATGATAATCCATGTAAATAGTAAAATGCTCTATTTGCATGAATCGAAAAATTGCTTTACTTTGCAACTGTAATTCTTAAATCTAATTTGATGAACAAATTCAATAAATCCTATTTATTTGCCATCTCTATGGTTTCGGCTATGGGTGGCTTACTTTTTGGTTATGATTGGGTAGTAATAGGTGGTGCGAAACCTTTTTACGAACGTTTTTTCGACATCACTACATCTGCTAACCTGCAAGCCTGGGCTATGAGCTGTGCGTTGATTGGATGCATTGTAGGTGCAGTTATATCAGGTGTAATTAGTGATAAATTTGGACGCAAATGGCCGTTACTGCTTTCTGCCTTTTTATTCACTGCCGCTTCGTTAGGTACAGGCTTAGCCTCAAGTTACATGGCATTTGTTTTTTTTAGAATCATTGGAGGTGTCGGCATTGGCCTCGCATCCGCACTCTCCCCTATGTATATTGCAGAAGTGGCTCCATCTCATTTGAGAGGTCGCTTTGTTTCATTGAATCAGATGACCCTAGTCATCGGTATCCTTGCCGCACAAATTATCAACTTGATTATTGCCGAGAAAGTCCCGCTAGGAGCAACCGATGAGTTTATTCGTGCTTCGTGGAACGGACAAATGGGTTGGCGTTGGATGTTCTTTGCATGTGCAGTGCCCTCAGTTGCCTTCTTTCTACTAGCCTTTATCCTTCCCGAAAGTCCACGTTGGTTAATAAAAGCCGGAAAACAAGAGAAAGCATTCCCAACCTTGAATAAAATTGGTGGCGAAGCATATGCTCACAAAGAAATGGCAAATATACAGGCTACTTTGAACGACGTCTCTGAAAAGATTAATTTCAAAACACTTTTTAATCCCAAGTTCCGCCTAGTACTGGTAATTGGAATCGTGATAGCCGTTTTCCAACAATGGTGCGGCATAAATACTGTTTTTAATTATGCAGAGGAAATTTTCACAGCTGCCGGTTATGGAGTAAGCGATACCTTATTTAATATTGTGATAACCGGAACTGTAAACCTCGTGTTTACACTCGTTGCCATGTTTACCGTTGACAGATGGGGACGTAAAAAGTTGATGATCTTCGGTTCTGCCGGTTTGGCAATTACCTATTTACTCTTGGGTAGTGCATTCTATTTTCAATTGAAAGGAATTGCTGTTCTATCGTTAGTAGTAATAGCTATTGGGATCTATGCTATGTCGTTGGCACCTATCACCTGGGTCATCCTTTCCGAAATTTTCCCTAATCGAATGCGCGGTGCAGCTATGGCATTAGCCACTTTTGCCTTATGGATTGCCTGCTTTATTCTTACTTATACGTTTCCCTTACTCAATAAATCATTGGGTGCAGCCGGAACATTCTGGGTATATGCCGGAATTTGTATCCTCGGATTCTTATTTGTTTTGAGTAAATTACCCGAAACAAAAGGAAAAACTCTGGAAGAAATAGAGAGTGAGTTAGTAAAAGAATAGAAATAAGCAAATAATAGAATAATAGAATAAATATGAGTGTTAGAGCTTGGTTAGAGGATGTTGTTATCCCAACTTACGAAATCGGCAAAGCTGAAAAGAATCCAATCTTTCTTGAGAAACGTGTTTATCAGGGAAGTAGCGGAGTTGTTTATCCATATCCGGTAATTGAAAAGATTGAAGACGAAAAAAAGGATAAGGTTTATAAAGCGGTTTATCTTGAGAATGAATATATCAAAGTAATGATTTTACCCGAATTGGGGGGACGTGTGCAAATGGCTTACGATAAAATGAAACAGCGTCACTTCATTTACTATAATCAGGTAATAAAACCTGCCTTGGTAGGGCTTACCGGACCGTGGATTTCGGGTGGAATAGAATTCAACTGGCCACAACACCACCGTCCAAGCACTTTTTTACCGGTTGACCATACCATTGAGCACAATGCCGACGGAAGCATTACTGTTTGGGTGAGCGAAAACGAAAAGATGTTCCACCAAAAAGGCATGGCCGGATTTACCTTACATCCGAGAAAAGCTTATCTGGAAATTAAAGGTAAACTTTATAATCCAACCCCTTTCCCACAAACATTCTTGTGGTGGGCGAATCCCGCAGTGGCTGTGAATGAGCATTATCAATCGGTATTTCCACCCGATGTACATGCTGTTTTCGACCATGGAAAACGCGACGTATCCACCTTTCCTATTGCCACCGGTACGTATTATAAAATTGATTATTCGGCAGGTGTTGATATTTCAAATTATAAAAACATCCCTGTTCCAACATCATATATGGCTATTAATTCGGAGTTCAACTTCGTAGGTGGATATGAAAACGACACAAAAGCCGGTGTACTTCATGTAGCCAGTCATCATATTTCACCCGGAAAAAAACAATGGACTTGGGGAAATGGTGATTTTGGAAAAGCATGGGATCGTAATCTGACCGATGAAGATGGCCCATACATCGAATTGATGGCGGGCGTTTATACTGACAATCAACCCGATTTTAGTTGGATGCAACCCTATGAAGAAAAAACATTTACCCAATATTTCCTGCCTTATCGTGAACTAGGTATCGTGAAAAATGCATCACAAGACTTGCTCTTGAACCTTGACAAAGTGGGCGATAAAGCCATAATAAAAGTCTTTGCAACCTCTTTACAGAAAAAAGCACGAGTGGTATTAAGCCCTCTAAGCACCTCCAAGGGCAACTTCGAAGAGGTGATTGATTTATCACCTGAAAAGGTTTATGTTAGAGAAATAGTTGTCGGCGATATTTCTTTAACTGATCTGCAACTAACCGTTTATTCTGAAAACGGACGTGAACTGCTTGCCATAAGAAGTGAAAAAAAAGAAAGCCCAAAAGCGGAGGCAGCCAAAGCCGCTTTATCTCCTGAAGAAACACCAACTTGTGAACAATTGTACCTGACCGGATTGCATTTGGAACAATATCGTCATGCTACCTACGCAACAACAGATTATTATCAGGAAGCCTTGAAACGAGATGCTTCGGACGTGAGAAACAACAACGCCATGGGCTTGTGGTTGCTGCGTCGTGGCAAATTTGCTGAGTCGGAAAACTATTTTCAAACGGCTATTAACACCCAGTTGCAACGAAACCCGAACCCTTATGATGGCGAACCGCGCTACAACTTAGCGCTTGCACTGCAATATCAGGATAAAAACAAGGAAGCATACGATGCATTCTACAAATCGTGCTGGAATGCAGCCATGCAGGATGCAGGATATTTTGGCTGTGCTCAACTCTCTTGTATCAAGGGTCATTTGGCGGATGCTCTTTACGAAGTTGATAAATCATTGATTCGCAATTGGCACAATCACAAAGCCCGTACTTTAAAAACAGCTATTCTCCGAAAACTGGGTCGTGAGGAAGAGGCATTCACTTTGATTGAAGATTCACTGAAAATCGACTTGTTTAATTTCGGCTGTCGATTCGAACATTATCTGATGCAAAACTCATCAACCATTTTAGCTGAGATGCATCAATTGATGCACGGTGAAATACATAATTACGAAGTGGTAGCACTCGATTATATTGCTGCCGGCATGTATGATGAAGCCGTTAAATTATTAGAGGAAGGGGCAAAAGTATGTGCTACAACTCCAATGACTTATTACTATATGGGTTGGGCATTGGGTAAATCAGGTAAAGATGCTACAGCTATCTTGGAGAAAGCCGCTTCGCATGCACCGGAATATTGTTTTCCGAATCGCTTAGAAGCTATTCTGTGTCTTGAATATGCACAAACAATCAATCCCAAAGATGCAAAAGCTCCTTTCTATTTAGGAAATCTATGGTATGACAAAAGACAATATGCTGAAGCCATAAGTTGCTGGGGAAAATCAGAAACCATTGACAATCAATTCCCTACCGTATTACGTAATCTTTCTCTAGCCTATTTCAATAAACAGAATAAAAGCGAAAAGGCTGTTTCGTCTCTTGAAAAAGCATTTGTACTAGATTCAACGGATGCTCGTATTCTGATGGAACTTGATCAACTTTATAAACGATTGTGTCGTCCTCATCAGGAGAGACTCGCCTTTCTGGAGAAGTACATTGACTTGGTTGAGCAGCGAGATGATGTGTATCTCGAAAGAGCTACTTTGTGCAATCAATTAGGAGATTATGTAAAGGCAATAGAACTTATTGCCAATCGGATTTTCCATCCATGGGAGGGAGGTGAAGGAAAAGTTCCCGCACAATATCAATTTGCCAGAGTTGAATTAGCCAAAATAGCGATAAAGAATAAAGAGTACACGAAAGCTATAAAATTACTTACTGAATGTTTGGAATACCCACATAACTTAGGTGAAGGAAAACTATATGGAGCACAAGAAAATGATTTTCATTATTGGCTAGGGTGTGCGTATGAAGGTTTGCAATTAACCGAAGAAGCTGAAAAATGCTGGGAAATGGCAAAAGATGGAAAGAGTGAGCCGGCAGCAGCAATCTTTTATAATGACCAAAAACCGGATAAAATATTCTATCAAGGGCTTGCATTACTTAAACTAAATAGAAAAGACGAAGCGAATGCACGTTTTGAGAAACTTATAAAGTTTGGCAACGAGCATTTAGAAGAAGAGATAAAAATGGATTATTTTGCGGTCTCTCTTCCTGATCTTCTCATTTGGGATGACGACTTGACATTTAGAAATAAAATTCACTGCCAGTATATGTTAGGGCTAGGATACTTAGGAAAGGGCGAATATGAAAAATCGGAGGCCTTTCTTAAAAAGGCATACAAAATGGATCTTAATCATCAGGGAATTCAATCTCATATAGCCTTATTAAAAAAGTGATGGGCATTAGTGCTAAACTAGAAATTGAAAAAACGAACTACCGTCATAAGGGCTAGCTGTACAATGATTTCCTATTAATTAAAACATTTGCAAAATATCGATGCAAAGATAATAAAAAGTCATGTTTTTGACGTAGAAAACATGACTTTTTATTAAAGTGTTGAAGAAAAAAGATAATTATTCTATTCGAATAATGCAAATCAAATAATTGTTTTTTTTTGGAAAAACCACCTTCTTACATACAAAAGTAAGCGTTGTAATATAAAATTAATATCTCGGGCTCAAACCCTTCAGCGTTAACGTATAATGAACTGATTTACAAATAGTAATCGACTGAATGGTACTACTAAAACCCTTCAGTATCTTTCAGCCGATTTCTTCTCAGCAAGGGGTCTATTTAATTTTCCGTTCCAAATCAATGAATTGTGTTTAGGAAAGTGTATATTTGTGAATTGATTGTATTTCAAAAAATAAGTAGTATGAGTTCTGCTGTAGAAAATTGCGAAGTAACCTTTACACTCCCGTCAGAAAAGAAGCCTTGTATTTCGCAACTCACACTGACCAACGGCAAAGAACTAGCTCCCACGCTCCATAAAGAAGGAAGTAACCAAATCTATAGTTGGACATTGAAGAATATTCCTGCCTCTTCACATCAGGATGCTGAAAAACCTGCTTATATAGTCGCTTTTTCTTCTTTTTCTGACGAAAGAGGCCCGCTATATTTACGAATTATCGGTTGAGTAAAAGTCTAAAGAGGCTGATTATTTCTTTTGCTTCAAAGCTTTTTTCTCGTCACTATTTAACTTGCGTTCGACCTTTTTAATATCTTCAGCAGGAGGCAATTGCTCAGGCACGATACCACGCTCCAATAACATCTTTCTTACAGCTAAATTATTATCAACATGTTCGTTTTCTATTGGATTCAGACCTTTCAACTCTTTTGCTTGTACATTTACAGAAGTCATCTCTGCCGCCAAGTCTTTAGCCTTAATGCTAATTGTGGGCAAGAAGTCAGCCACAGGACGGTTGCTAGGAGCACCTAACCTACGTTTCAGCATCGAAGTGCTCAGTCGAAATAAGGCTTGATCGCCTTTGGAACGAATGATAGCAAAATCTTTATCGTTCACTCCACATTCATACAAAATACCAGATAATTTCTTCTCCGTTTCAGCTAATTTCGCGCGAGCCTTTACGCGTTCATAATCCAATAAACGCTGTTCTATTATTTCGGCACGACGAGTTTGAACCGCAAAATAATTCTGAGCAAAAGCTATTTGCTCTTTTCTACTGTCACCATTTTGAGCAATTAAATAACAAGCATAACGAGTAAGAAGAATGTCATCTATTTCTTTTTCAGCACCTGAACCAATCACAACCATTTTCCTGACGTCAGGAAAATGGTTGCTAATTTCTTGCCCTGCATTTTTACAAGATTCTTTAGCTTTCTCTATTACCTTAAAGAAATTCTCCCACTTGGCATAACCTAATAAGCCTTGTAGTTCCCTTGCACTCCAACATTCTACACCTTCAAATTCCGAAGACACTAGTTCAAATTGTGCAAATAATTTTTTTATTTCTTCTGATTTCATCTTTACTATTCTTTCAGTACAAAATATAATGTGACTACAAATGTAGTCATTTATTATTTCTTTTTATTCTTGAATTGTATCCTTTTTCAAGAAATTTATTAAAAACCTACTTTTGTGGGTATCATTATGAGAAAAAAATAAATATCTTTGCATTTGGGAAAATTTATCTGATTGACAACATCAAAACGGAGCGATAATTATTCGATTCAAATAGCACAAATCGAATAACGCTTTTTTAGATCATAAGTTCAAATCAGTAAAAAAGAACAGTATTCAAGGGTATAGCTGCATAATAATTCCCTTTTAATTAATTCATTTACAATATTTTATTTTTAGCAGTATGAGCTTAATCGATGTTAGTAACGAACTCTGTATGAGATGTGGAGTTTGTGTAGAGACTTGTCCGATTTCTATAATTTGCCAGGGCGCTCACAACCTTGTTATAGGCTATACTGACGCTTCTTACCCTGCCGGAGCAATAGATTCTATCATTGCTACCTCTCATCTGGAATTACTACTGCCGTCATTCGGACTTGGTGGTTGTTGGGCAGGATACTTGATGATCGCCTTGCGGAGTACTCCGGATATACGAAAAATTATTGGATTAGACGATTCTCACACCATACATTCCGTACTGATGGTGGGTTATCCCAAATACCACTTTTACAAAATACCTTACCGCAAAGAGCCACAAATAAGTTGGCTCTAACGAAGCAATCGACTATTTAAAGCCATAATTAATTAACCGAAAACCATAAAATCTCAATATTTAGATCAACAAACAGAACAATAACATTTTGACTTATGAAAATAAAAAGAACAATATTTGCAGTTATAGCAATCCTTATAGCAAGTGGGTTGCAAGCTGAAACAGTGGAAGTGAAGGTGGAAAAACCAGGAACGTTGTCAGAACTAATCGGCAATCAGAACAAGTACAAGGTCAGTGAACTTAAAATTTCCGGAGCACTAAACGGCAGCGACCTGCGCTTCCTGCGCGACATGGCCGGATGCAACTATCTGGAGCAACCTACAAGCGGAAAACTCTTGAAGGTAAATCTATCGGATGTAACATTCGCTAAAGGTGGGGACTTCTATATACGCAAGGGAACTGAAGGAGATTTCTATCCTACAAGTTCTCATACGATACCCAAATTCCTTTTTCGTGGCTGTAACATTGAGCAGGTAGTTCTGCCCAACCGCACAGATACAATCGCCACGGGCGCCTTCGAACTCTCAAAGTTGCGCAGCATCGCACTGCCCAATCATGTAACATTGGGTAGTTGGGTGTTCAACCAAGATTCGTTGCTGAAAGAAATAAAATTTCCTGCCTACATTCGCGAGATAGGACAGAACTGTTTCCTCAACTGCAATGCATTAAAGAACATAACAATCAACAACATAAGCTACATTCCTTGGAACTGCTTCAGCAACATGCCTAACTTGGAAACATGCACCATCAGCGGTGACCTGCTGCACGTAGACGGCAATCCGTTCCATAACTGTCCCCGGCTAAGGCAGGCAATGTGCTGAGTACGGGCGGAAATTCCTTTGCTGACAACTGTCCACAACTACAGACGGTAACATTCATGGGCAATATGCTAAACAACGGATTCAGTTGCGTGCAGAATTGTCAGTTGTTGAAACGATGCATCGTCAAAGGAAGCGTCATCTTCGGGAAAAATAGTGACTTCATCAAAACGACAAACGGAAAAACGACACCATTCGTCGTGAAATCGTTGAGCGAGACAGCAGACAAATTCCACGAAATTGATTCAACAAGCCATACGCTGAATTTCGTAGGCGGTAGAATCTTCTACGACATAGCTTGCTTCCATTCGCTTGCCGGTAACAAAGAGTCGGCACTGCACTACCTCGGATTGGCCGTACATTACGGCTACAACGACTATGTGCACATGAAGAAAGATTCTGATTTGCTCAGTCTACACGGCAAGAAACAGTTCGACGCACTAGTACTAGAAGCACGGAAAACAGGTGACAAGCTATATATACTCCAACAGACCGCATCTTACGACAAGGCGGAAAAAGCAGGAGAATCGTTCACTTATGAAGCGACAACAGATTCAAACCTCACACGCGTACGGGAATACTTCCATCTGGACAGTATAGCCGGCAACGGCGACGAGATCTCGCGCATCAAGAACATCATGTACTGGCTTCACGACCAGATACGGCATGATGGATCGGGTGGATTTCCTCAAAATTGCTCGCGCAACTCCATCGACCTATACAAAGCTTGTAAGGCACAAAACAGAGGGTTAAACTGTAGAGGGCTGGCCATTGTGCTGAGCGAGCTGTACCTATCGATGGGATGGCCTGCACGGTTCGTCACTTGCCAGTCAAAGGCGTACGACACCGACGGAGATTGCCACGTAATTGACATGGTATGGAGCCGCACGCTCAACAAGTGGATATGGATGGATCCGAGTTTCGCAGCCTACGTTACGGATGAGAATGGACTCCTGCTACACCCGGGAGAAGTGCGCCAAAGACTTATCGACGGTCGGCCACTCATACTCAACGAAGATGCCAATTGGAATCACAAAAATAAGCAAACCAAAGAAGATTATCTTGAAAACTATATGGCAAAAAACCTGTATCTGATGAGCGCCCACTTATGGAATGGGTATCAAACAGAAGGTGGAAAAAGCAAATCGCCAACCATGACGCTTACGCCCAAAGGCTTTTGGTACAAATGGGATTTAACGACAGCTAACGATGATTACTTCTGGCAAAAACCTAATATGTAAAACCGAAGTATGCTGCCATTCTATGAAAGCAAAGATAATTATTCTATTCGAATAATGCAAATCAAATAATTGTTTTTTTGGAAAAACGGCCTTCTTTCCTACAAAAGTAAGCGTTGTAATATAAAATTAATATCTCGGACTCAAACCCTCCAACCCTTCAGCGTTAACATATAATAAACTGATTTACAAACAGTAATAGGCTGAAGGGTACTACTAAAACCCTTCAGAACCTTTCAGCCGTTTTCTTTTCAGTAAGAGGCATCTTTAATTTTCCGTTCCAAACCAATGAATTGTGTTTAGGAAAGTGTATATTTGTGAATTGATTGTATTTCAAAAAAATAAGTAGTATGAGTACCTCTTTTCAGAAAAATTTAAAGCGTGAACTAGATCTCTTTTTATCCATTCAGGAAGATAAGTTCCCCAAAGAAGATATCCTCAAAATAGATCTTCATTGTCACGACTATAATAGTGATGTACCGGATGAATTAATCGGGCGAATATTACGCGTACCGGAAACATGGCTTTCAAGCGAACGGCTGCTGGAAGAATTGGAGAAGAACGGATGTAACGCGCTAACCATCACCAATCACAACAACGCGCGTTCGTGTTACATCTTGCAAGATAAAGGGATCGATGTACTCACGGCAGCAGAGTTTAGCTGCTGGGTACCCGACTTTGAAATAGGCATACACGTATTGACTTATGGTTTCACTCGCGAGCAGGAGGTAGAACTGGAAGAATCAAGGAAAAACATTTATCTCTTTTTGCAATATGCCCGAAAACAAAATATCCCAACTATTTGGGCGCACCCTCTTTATCACTATGCCACAAAAAAGATGCCTCCCAAGGAATTCTTTGATAAAATGCTACTGATATTTGAACGCTTCGAAACATTGAACGGACAAAGAGATACCTGGCAAAACATGCTGGTAAAAGAGTGGATAGAGCAAGTAACCGAAGAGAAAATCACCGAATATTCTAAAACATTCGGAATCGATCCGACAATCTATTGCGTAGATCCGTATAAAAAAGTGCTAACCGGAGGTTCGGATAGCCACATGGGAATTTTCTCCGGAATGACAGGCTCGTATCTTTACGTGCCGGATCTGCAAAACCGACTGAAAACGGAATCAAAATCGAAGTTGGCACTAGAAGCCTTGCGCAAGGGCAACATAGCTCCATTCGGAGCTCACCAAAATACAGAGAAGTTGACCATCGCGTTCTTGAATTATGCGTGCCATATAGCTTTGAATTATAAAGATCCGGGACTAGTACGCCTGCTCTTGCACAAAGGAGACTTGTCCGATAAGATGATCTCTTTTGTGGTTTCAAATATGTTTAGTGAGGTACAAAGGCATAAAGTAACCATGTCCTTTATCAAACTCTTTTACAACTGCCTGATGGGAGAAAAGCCTTCCTTCTTTAAGAAGTTACTTTTACCCTCGTATTATAAGCCGATCTTCGAGGATGCAGTAAAAATAGCGGAGACCGATCAGCATGCCTCGCCAAACCAAATCGTAAATAGTTACTACGATTCCGTGCTCTCTATCAACAACCTATTGAATAATTTATTGGCGAATCGACTGAATAAGAAAATGACGGATTTACACTTGGAAGAGAAAATTGGAGAGAAATCGCTGAATTCAATTCTAGACAATCTCGAGTTGCCTACCAGCATACGTTCGTATATCGAGAACGAGAATAGCGATTCCCCACTCGATTTATCAAAGTTTCTCGATGGACTTTCATTTCCGTTCTTTGCCTCCTCCTTTATTTTGGCCGCACATTTTACCAGTGCGAAAACGATGTTCCATACCCGTCCGTTTTTACGGCATTTCTCCAAGCAGTTAGGTAAATTCGAACAACCGAAACGGATTCTTTGGCTTACCGACACTTTCGGTGACAAAAATGGAGTGTCGATATTCTTTCAAGAATTGCACAAACAAATAAAAGAGCGCAACCTTCCCATTGATATAATCACTTGTAGCAACGAGGTAAAAGCCGATGATAACCTTATTGTGTTAAAGCCTATCAGTGAATTCTCTATCCCGGGTTACAAGGAGCAGAAAATTGGCATTCCTAATTTTGTAGAACTCCATAACCTGTTTCTGGAAAGAGAATACGACCGCGTAATCTGTTCCACAGAAGGCATCATGGGGCTTTGCGGATTATATCTGAAACAAGCTTACACCATTGAAGCCAGCTTCTACATGCATACCGACTGGCTGATGTTTGCACGCAAAGTATTGGGAATCACAGGGCAGAATCTAGACCGGATTCGAAGGATGTTTCGCTTATTTTACAAGTCGTTCGACCGAGTATTGGTCTTAAATTCCGACCAGAAGAAATGGTTGAGCGGACCGGATATGAACCTTGACCCTGAGAAAGTGTACCAAACCGCACATTGGGTTAACACTTGCTTTACTCCGCAAGAAGCAGATAAAGAGGAGCTGTTCGGCATAAAAGATCAAGCTCCGGTTCTACTTTATGTAGGGCGCATCGGCAAGGAAAAAGGGGTTTTAGAACTTCCTTCCATTTATAGGAATGTAAAGAGTGTACACAAGGAGGTCAAAATTGTCATCGTAGGAAAAGGCCCTGCCTTAGAGCAGCTAAAGGAAGAAATTCCGGATGGCATTTTCATCAGTTGGGTAGAACATTCGAAATTGCCTAAAATATACTCTTCGGCCGACATTCTTTTGTTGCCCTCAAAATTCGATACGTTCTGCAACGTCGTACTCGAAGCTTTGAGTTGCGGTTTGCCGGTTATTGCCTACAACAAAAAAGGACCGAAAGATATCATTCTTCACAACGAATGCGGGTATCTGGTTCAGACAATGGCAGAAATGGCAGTGAAAACAATCAATTTTCTATCGTCTGCCCCGAATGAAGCTTTTAGGAAATCAGCAATAGCCCGTGCTAAAAATTATGATGCCCGATCTATTGTAAATGAACTGTTCAACTCAATTGGAATGAATGATGAGTGAGCAATCGAAAACCTCAATTTGGTGGAAGCATGGCGTTATATATCATATCTATCCACAAAGTTTTATGGATACGAATGGAGATGGCATTGGCGATCTGGAAGGAATCATTCAGAAGTTGGATTATCTTATTTCACTGGGAATAAACGCGATATGGCTCTCACCAATCTATCCTTCGCCCATGGTCGATTCGGGTTATGACATTACTAATTATAAAGGCATTGCTTCCGTATATGGCAGCATGGACGATTTTAAACGTTTGCTTGAGCAAGCTCACTCAAAAGGATTAAAAGTGATTATGGATTTGGTGTTAAATCACACCTCCGATCAGCATCCGTGGTTCTTGGAATCTAAATCCTCTAAAGAGAACCCTAAACGGGATTGGTATATCTGGGAAAGTCCAAAAGCGGGGAAAAAGCCGAACAACTGGACCACCAACTTCGGGCAAAGTGCCTGGAAGTACGATCCACAGACCGCGGAATATTATTACCATTCTTTCTTTAAAGAGCAGCCCGACCTGAACTGGAGAAATCCGGAATTGCGAAACACGATGTTCGGCATCATCCGTTTCTGGCTCGATTTAGGAGTTGACGGCTTTCGTCTTGATGTCATCAATTTGCTTTTCAAAGACAAACAGCTGCGAAAGAATCCGATCAATTTCCTTTTTGGGAAAAAGAAAGTCTATAACCGCAACCGTCCGTCTGTATACGAGATGCTCATCGAATTTCGAGAAATACTCGATCAATACCCCGATAAAACCAGCGTGGGAGAAATCTATAGCCCTCCTCCCGGCGATCCTTCTCTAACGGCCAAGTTTTTAGGTAACGGAACGGATATGCTACACATGGCATTTGATTTCTCTATCTTCTTTTCACGATGGAATGCCGGCAATTATCAAAAAACGATCAACGACTATTACGAAGCTTTGCCAACAGAGGGTTGGCCTTGTTTTGTAATCTCGAATCACGATTTGGGACGCAGCTTCAACCGATGGATGTTTGGTTTTCATAAAAAAGGGAAAGCAAAAATACGGGCGATGCTGCAACTCACACTAAAAGGGACTCCTTTTATCTATTATGGAGATGAAATAGGGATGGAGAATGTAAACATTCCTAGGAACAAGATACAGGATATGTATGGCAAATTGTTTTATCCTTTTTTTAAAGGCCGTGATGCCTATCGCACTCCCATGCAATGGAACGATACCAAATATGCCGGATTCAGCAAAAAGCAGCCTTGGCTACCTGTACATAGCAACTATAAAACCATCAATGTGGAAGCAGAAAAGGAAAATAAAAATTCAATGCTCTCCTTCTACAAAAAGCTAATACAGCTGCGTAAAGAATCTGCCGTTTTACAATCCGGTGAATTTAAGTTCCTCGATGCTGCAAATCCGAATGTCTTAGCTTATATGCGCTTTTCAGAAAACGAGAACCTGATTGTTTTACTCAACTTTAAGAATAAAGTCGAAAAGGTTGCAATACCGTTAATAAAGGAATATTCCTGTGTTTTTTCTAGCTGTGGGATGGACGAGGTGAAAGAGTTTAATATTGATTCTCTAGAGCTAAAGCCGTTGGAGGGGCTGATAATCTGTAAATAAAGCCCCTCTCTAAAACTAAAGTTATAACTATCCTTCCACCAATTGCAAAGAATCTACCCGCACCTTGGCGAGTATTCTGCCTCACGAAGTAAGCAAAATGCTCTGTCGCAACTTTTCATACGCAACAAAAAGGTTACTGCCAGCTGGCAAAAACAAATTTGCCAGCTGTTAAAAACGAATTCGCCAATTGGCAAAAATGAATTCAACAGTTGGCATTCGCAACTTTGATAGCAAGCTTATTATACTTACAAGCTTAAAGGAGGGAAAACGGCTGCAAGACAAATAAAATGAAGACTTTTTCTTATAGAATAAATGTTGAACAATAAATTATTCAATCTATCTCCAGAAAAGTCTAAACAGGAAGAATTGCGAAAGCAATTATCCATGTAAGCGTATCCGCAATTATCTTACCAACAAAAATATTCTGAAAAGTTTGAAAAGCCAAACCTTTCAGGATTATCTGCTTATAAAACGACTTAATGAAAAACTGAAAGGTGAAAGGTTATTTCTCGTTCTTATTTATAAATTGAAAGGAAAGAAGATAAACTGAAAATAAAGTCCCATTTATAATGCTATCTATTTTGCACAAAACAATTTATTATCAGAATATACAATATATATACGTATTTGGATATACTAAAGTATATTTTTTACCCCTTAATGAATATTTTTGAATTCAAGTGTTGAATAATAAAAAACAATAACTTAGATTTGCAGTCTTGATAATACCATATATTTAATAAAAACAAAGTCAAAAAACCATGAAGCCAAGTCTTTTATTTAAATAATATCAAAGTTACAGCTAATATTTATAATTTGAGCCGAAAAAGAATATGCCTGAAAATGATCGTTCATATTGGGTTGATATATTAAACCGAATATCCACACCTATACTTTGTAACATGAGTAAGGGTGAGCTGATAAAGAATATGCCTTTGGAATTAAGTCCTATTTGGGATGGCAGGAATCCCAAAGTTGGCTATTTAGAGGCTTTTGCTCGTTTAATGGCTGGTATATCACCTTTTCTTTCTCTTCCTGATGAAGACACTGCAGAGGGAATAATACGTAAGCAACTCCGTGAGTGGGCTTTGCAGAGCTACACAAATGCCGTTGATCCCGAAAGCCCTGATTACTTGCTATGGGACGAACATGGGCAAGTACTGGTAGACGCAGCCTATTTAGCCGAAAGTTTCTGGCGCGCGCCCGAACAACTATGGGAACCTCTTGACAGCGTAACAAAAGAACGATATATCAATCATTTTATAGCATTGCGTAAATTTGTGCCTGTGTACAGTAATTGGATTTTATTTCCCGCTGTAATAGAAACCTTTCTTTTACAGATAGGAGTACCCGCTGATCAGTTCAGAATTGATATGGCGTTGCATAAAATAGAAGAATGGTATGTAGGCGATGGATGGTATTCGGATGGGCCTAACTTTGCATTCGACTATTATAATAGCTATGCGATACAGCCTATGTATTTAGAAATATTAAGTTTTTTCCCATCTAAGAAGAAACAATATCTTTTTGCACTGAAACGAATGCAGCGCTTTTCCGAACATCTTGAACGTTTCATCTCGCCTGAAGGTTCTTTTCCCATTTTTGGACGTTCTATAACCTATCGTATGGGCGTGTTCCAGCCACTTGCATTACTAGCACTCCAAGAACTTCTTCCAGAAAATCTTCCTGAAGGGCAGGTTCGTAGTGCTTTAACTTGCGTAATGAAACGGCTATATAATCTCCCTGGAGTTTTTAACAATGAAAGTTTTTTGAGATTAGGATTTGCTGATTATCAACCCAATAGTGCTGATTTTTACACAAACACCGGAAGCCTATATATGACCTCGTTAGCACTCCTTCCTCTTGGACTACCTACCAATCATTCCTTTTGGGAATCATCTATGCAAGATTGGACTTCCCTTCGGGCATGGTCCGGAAAAGATTTCTTACGAGACGAAGCCATTTTTTAAAAGCTCTTAATGTAAAAAACAGAACTAGAGCCCTTAAATAGATTTAACAATGAAAATAAACGAAACATTTACAAGCACTTCAAAGAACGCGATTCTTTTCACTACCCACTTCTTTAATGACTTCGTATTAAGCCAATATAGAAAATTACGGGATGAAGTTTCTAGTACAGCAGATGTTGTTTTGTTAATACAAATAGAAGAAGAGATATCAATGCCTACAGATGTTGTATATTATGAGTTTTCCATTGAATCTTTAAAAAGCCTTGGGTTTAATATGATAGAAAACGCAATAGTTCCGGGCAGCAATCATTTTCCACTTTTGCAGTTTTTTATAAAATATCCCAACTATCAGTATTATTGGAGTATAGAATATGATGTACATTTTTCAGGAGAATGGAATATGTTTCTCAAAAATTTCGAAAACGACACAAATGATTTTATATCTTCACACATTCAAAAATATTCAGAAACTCCCGATTGGTGTTGGTGGAATTCTATGAAAATGATTAGCTATGTAATCCCTGAAGTAGAATATATTAAATCATTTAATCCAATCTATAGAATTTCAAATCTAGCTGTAGGAGAAATAAAAAAATTCTTGACAGAAGGAAATTCAGGGCATCATGAAGTAGTAATACCCACAGTACTTAATTATTCGGGATTTAGCTTGGAAGATTTTTCCACTGCAGGAACTTTCCATTCTAAGCATGAACAATATTATATTACATCAGGTTCTTTAGATACAAATGATCCCTCTATAGGAAGTACGATGCGCTATCGTCCCGTTTACGAGAATATAACGGAATTAATATGCAAAAATAAATTGTACCATCCTGTAAAACAACAAATAATGAATAATACGATCAACGAACTACGTAAAAAGATTATCAGTTCTATTGATATTGTCCAATCACTAGGAATTGCTAATGGGAAAATGGGGATCTGCATTTTTCTATATGAAGAAAGCCGCCGTCTTAAAGATAAGAGATTAGAACTACTAGCTGATGAAGTTTTCGACATGGTACATTCCAATTTATCAGAGAATATGTCTTTTGGAATAGAGAATGGATTAATGGGAATAGGAATAGGAATAGATTACTTGATAAAAAAGGAATTTATTCAGGGAGATGTAAATCAAATATTAAAAACAATAGATAACTATGTGTTCCAGAACATTTGCAATCATTTAGAAACTTCCATTACAGATAAAGACATTGATTTAATGGATCAGTATTTGACTAGTATCCTTCATACATTATTATATTTTTCTTTTCGCCTAAAAAACAAAAAGCTAAAAGCTATCGATAGGCTTATACTTGAGAAAAGTGAGATCAAGCTAATAAATGTATTCTATCGAACTCTATCAGATTCACTTATTTATGAACCATTGCCTTTTTCGATAAGAAATAAAATACCTCTATTTTTACTTGGATTAAGAGATTTAGCTCATTCTAATTTTTATACTGAAAGAATAAACTGTATTATACATGAAATAGAAAATCGAGTATTAACTTATTTTCCTTACATTCAGGGAAATCGCCTAATGCAATTATGGGCAGCTGAATCCATTGCAAACTATACAAAAAAGATCAATTGGGTTCAGTATGCTCGACTCTTGAGGGATAATATTTGTATGGATGACATTCTACAGAAAGAAATGAAAGATTTTAATCTCTTTTTTGCGAATGGAATCTCTGGGATTTATTATATAGGGTCACAATATAATAAGATTGCATATCAACCAATTGAAATAGATAAGCATAAAGTGTTAAATAGAATATACTCGTCTAGACTTTGGGAGCGATTGCTAAAAGACGATGAATATTTTATAGATAGCATAGGGCTTGATGGCGCTTGTGGGTTAATCTTATTTACTGAATATTTAATAGAAAAAAAATAAGCCCAATGAAATTAGATTTAAAAGATGTCACATTTCTTCTTCCAATACGTGTGGATTCAATTGTAAGGCTTGAAAATGTTTTAGAAGTGATTCATTATTTGCAAAAATGCTTCAAAACGAATATAATTGTGCATGAAGGATCCTCCAACGAGAGAAGCCTTTTAAAGCGGCTCCTCCCAAAAAAAAGTGTTCAGTATTATTACAATTTTGATGAGGATCCTATATTTTATAGGACAAAATATTTAAATCTGATGACCTTGCAAGTAAAAACAAAATATTTAGCTATTTGGGATGTAGATGTCATTATTCCAAAAAAGCAAATACTCGATTCCGTGAATGCTCTTAGAACTTTTTCTTTTGATATAGCCTTTCCATATGACGGAACCTTCTTAGATACCTCTGAGATCCTAAGATTAATTTATATAAAGGAAAGGAACATTAATATATTGATTCGGAATCACGAAAAAATGAATAAAATATATGGAGAGGGAGTACTTTGTGGGGGAGCTATCATAGTGAATACTGATAAATATATTCAGTCTGGAATGGAAAATGAGTCATTTTATGGATGGGGCCCCGAAGATTCTGAACGCTTTTGTCGCTGGAGCAATCTGGAATATAGAATATATAGAAGCAATGGGCCTCTTTTCCATTTCACTCATCCAAGAGATTTAAATGGGAAATTCAATTCTCATCATCAAAGGCAAGAAGCAAGTAAGGAGTTACAGATTATAAAAAATAGCTCCTCAGAAGAAATATTAGAACGAATAAATTGCAATAATACCATTGTAAAGCGGAAGCCGAAAAGCGAATAGAGTAGGCACAAATAATACATAAAAGTATGAAAAAATTAAAAAAACTTGTTCTTAAAAAAGAAGTGATCACACAATTGAACAACAAAGAAATGAATGAACTCAACGGTGGGTTGTTTGACACACGTGTTGTATGCATTACAATTTATGCAAAAACTTGCCACACGCAGAATTCCTGCACAGAGTTGGCATGTATTCCTCTCTGAAAAAATACGAGGGCAACTATTTTGTTGCCCTCGTATCTGACAATTAATATATTGTAATATGCTTTTGGCATTACTATACACATCAAACTGTTACTAATATGCTGATCTTGTTGAATTAAGAATCAAACAAAATAGCAATAAAGGAATAGGTAAATAATAAATTATATGAGAAAAGGAATAGCCTTCAAAAAAACAATAGTTATGCAACTATTGTTGCTTACATGTTTTTTCAATTTGGGTGTGTCAGGTGCTGTCAAACTTGATTCGATAAAAATAACATCCGTTCAACAAAATAACTTAATGATCCTTTCTAGGCTCTACGGTTATGCGCGTTATTTCTACCCAAATCCAAATTTGAAGGATTTCAACTGGCTTCGCTTCTTAATGTATGCCGTACCTGAAACAATGGAAGCAAAGGACAATGCAGAGTTGAGAAAAACTTTTCAAGAACTGTTTACTCCTCTAGTTCCGGAAATGACGTTCTCAAAAACGGCTCAAGAGAAAAAGGGAACAAATGCTTTTTCGGAAGAAGGGAAAACAATGTATGTACGAGAAATTTGTATCCCATCTGGATATTTCTACGACTCGACTATCGGACAGATTAAACACATGCCTTATAGTGAAGGCTTACCTTATCCCGACAAAATATACTCTTTTAAACTGACAGAAGGGCTTTATATAAACTATCCTATTGCACTCGCAAAACTCTCAGAAACTAAAAAGAAGTATTTAAAAGAGTTAATCAAAAAAACTAAAAAGATAGAATGGAATAATAAAAACTATTTTAGTAGTCCGACTTATCGACTTGCAAATGCACTAATCTCTTTTAATTATGTAACCCACTTTTATCCTTATTTCGAAGAAGATAGTTTGTCAACTTATTGGGATACTGCGTGTGCAGAGCATTTAAAAAAGATAGCAGCTTGTACGCATTATCCTGAATATCTACTTTGTGCATACGAATTAATGTCGCAACTTCATGATTCTCATGTCTCTGTAATGAATCGAGTTAAATATATTAAGCTTGCAAGTCATTATCAACCATATTATCTGCCTTGGAATTTCACTACCTCTTTTATAGAGAATCGAATGATTGTCACTTGGTCTGGCATAGATTCATTAAAACGAGGAGATGAAATTATAGGAGTGAATAATACTCCAATCGATCAGTTTATTGCAAAGAAGCTAAAATACATTTCTGCTTCTACTCCCGCTTCTGCATTACTCAAATTTAAGAATGAAGAGGCCTTTAAAACATTTTCGAAAGATTCAGTAATCACTCTTTCTACTAGATCATTAGAAGGGGCATTTAAGAAGGTCAATATTATTCCGGATTCTCAGAATGGGGCTGCAGCAGACCAAAGTGCAAAGTTTATTACAAATCTTGGGGAAGGAATTTATAAAATAAATCCTTGTATAGATGCAGCTAATTACAAAGAATTTTCAGATCAATTTACTGAATTTAAGGAAGCGAAAGGCATTGTAATTGATATGCGGGGATATCCAAGAGATTGTATTTACTCCATTTTGAGCAATTTAATTGACACTACTTTACATGTAGGTAGGATTGAAACCCCTATTTATTATTTCCCAAATCAACAGAACCGTAAGTTAGTGATTAATCATGGAGCAAGTGACTGGGCTATTTATCCAGCAACACAAGAACAAAAAGGGCGTTGGGAATCTGCATTCACTGAAGAAGAAGTACAAAAACTAGTAAAAGCACAATTAAATGTACCGATAGTTTTCATAACCAACGCAGAATGCATGAGCAAGGGAGAAACAGTTATGGAAATGGTAAAACGTCAAAAAGTCGGAAAAATAGTAGGTGAACCTACTTGTGGTACCAATGGAAACGCTATATCCTTCTTCCTAAATACCGTGGGCTATGTAATGACTTCACAACATTTTGTAAACGGTGACGGCACTCAGCATCATGGCATCGGCGTGCTTCCCGACGTACCTTGTTCACAAACACTTGCTGACTTCAAAGATCATAAGGACACAATGATAGAAAAAGCAAAAAGTATCTTGAAAGGAAACACGAAAGAGCTATACGCTAAAAGTAATCGTGAAGACAAACAAGTAATCACCCAATAATACCATAGAATTATGAAACAAATAAAAGTCAGATCCCTTTTTGCGATACTGATACTGTTAGCATGCTCGCTAAATCTGAATGCGGTGGGTATCGCACCTCTAAATCCAATGCAAATAACATCTGTTCAGCAAAAGAACTTGATGGCACTGTCCAAGCTTTACGGTTATGCGCGTTATTTCTACCCAAATCCCAATTTAAAGGAATTCGACTGGCTCAGATTCTTAATGTATGCGGTGCCTCAAACGCTAAGAGCAAATAACAATACAGAATTGAAAAGAACACTTCATCAATTATTTGTTCCTCTTGTTCCGGAACTCACTTTTTCGAGAACACCAAAAGAGAATGATAAAGCAAAGTCATCTTCAGACGAAAAGAAAGAGATGTACGTACGGGAAATACAAGCTCAAGCTGGCGACTGTTCGGATTTAACTTTTGGTGAAATCAAACATATACCTTATAGCGAGGGGCTGCCTTATCCTGACAAAATCTATTCTTTTCAACTAGCCAAACGATTGTACGCAAACTATTCGATTTCTATTACAAAATTGCCACAAGAAAAGAATGAGAATTTAACGAAGCTTATTAATAATGCAAACAAAGAAGCTTGGCTAAATATGACTTACTTTTGCAATCCGGTTTATCGTCTTGCCAATGCAATAATAGAGATTACCTTTCCTCTACATTTCTATCCCTACTTTCAGGAAGACAGTTTAGCATCACATTGGGATCCTGCTTGTGCAGAGCACCTAGAAAAAGTTGCAGCTTGTACTCGCTATCCTGAATATCTATATTGTACCTATGAATTAATGTCACAGCTTCATGATTGTCACCTCTTACCAATGAATGGCATTGCTTATACAAAATCATTAGGACGTTGCCAGCATTGTTACATGCCTTGGAACTTTACAACTGCCCCCATAGAGAATCGTATGATTGTAACTTGGTCCGGCATAGATTCTTTAAAACGAGGAGATGAAATTGTGGCAGTAAATGGCATTCCAATGAGTCAATTCTTTGCCGAAAAATTGAAATACATCCCAGCCTCAACTCATGCAGCTGCATTCTTGAGATTTAACAATGAAGAGGCCTTCAAGACTTTTTCAAAAGACTCTGTAATTACACTTTCGGCAAAATCTTTAGATGGAAAAATAAAAAAGGCAAAGATCACTCCAGATTCCGAATATGGTGCAGCAGAGGATCAAAACGCAAAATTCATAACTAATTTGGGTGATAGCATTTATAAGATAAATGCATGTGTAAATGCTAGTAGCTATAAACAATTCTTAGCGCAATTCGCTGAATTCAAAAAGGCAAAAGGTCTTATTATAGACATGCGAGGCTATCCGAGAGAATGCATTTACTATATTCTTAGCAATCTTATTGATACAACCTTACATGTAGGAAAGATTGAAACGCCCATTTACTATTTCCCCCATCAACGAAACCGTAAGCTAGTGATTAATCATGGAGAAAGTGACTGGGCTATCTATCCGGCTATACAGGAGCACAGAGATCCTCAGACATCCATCTTCAATGACGAAGAAGCGAAACAATTAGTGAAAGAGCGTTTGAATGTACCAATAATATTTCTAACAGATGCACGATGTATGAGTCAGGGAGAGACACTAATGGAAATGATAAAACGTCAAAAAGTCGGGAAAATAGTAGGTGAACCGACTTGTGGCACGAATGGAGATGCGATTACTTTGTTTTTAAAAACTGTAGGTTATTCTATGACTTCGAAGCGTTTTACAAACGGCGACGGCACTCAACATCATGGCATCGGCGTGCTTCCCGATGTGCCTTGTTCACAAACGCTTGCTGACTTCAAAGATCATAAAGATACAATGGTAGAAAGGGCAAAAAGTTTACTGAAAGGAGACAAAAAATAAAAAAGGTATTAAGCAGAAGCCGAAAAGCTATATAGAGTAGGCATAATTATAAGAAAAATTAATCATGAAAAAATTAAAAAAGTTGATTCTTAAGAAAGAGGTAATCACACAATTGAACAAATTTGAAATGACAGAACTTAATGGAGGAGCGTTTGCTACATATGGAGCAGCCTGCCCTAAGCCAGGAGGTACTCAAAACTCTTGTACCGTTGCGAAATGCATACCTCTTTAAATAAAAGGGCAGCAAATGCTGCCCTTTTATTTAAAGACCATTTAATATCTACAAAAGAATGATTAGTTCAAAAAAGAATCTTTGGAAACCAATAAGCCCAGTAGAAGACCCTACTATTTTTAAGTTTTTGTCTCATATCTATCAATTTATTGTTAAAGAGAAAACCTTTAAAGACTTAGGAATTTATACTGGGAAAATGGGTAATTGCTTATTTCTATTTCATTTTCTGAGATTTAAAAAGCATCCCTTGGACGAAGCTTATCAGATGCTTCAGGCTATAAACGAAGAATTATTAGATATTGATTCTCTATCAGAGAAAAAAAGTCTCGAATTATGTGAATTTGGAAGATTCACTTTTATTTTGTATCATGAAGGCTTCCTGAATAAAGAAAAGATAGAAGATGTAACTTCAGAATTTGATCCCTTATTTTTACGTTGCATGTCAATGGCTCTTCAAGCAAAATTTTATAATTTATATACTGGAGCGTTAAATTGGGGACTCTATTTTCTTGAAAAATATATAATTTTCCATAAGGAGAGCGATAAGCGAGCGCTAGAAGTTTTTATTGAATTGCTACTAGAAAAAAGTACAAATATAAGTGAAGATAAAATAGGTTGGGAAAATATACTGAGTCTAAAATATCCAGACACAAGAGGATACAATCTTGGATTCCCCTATGGAATTGGATCTATCATTCAGTTTTGCAGCAGATTATATCAGTTGGGCATCTCCAAAAATGAAACAGAAGATATAATTTCTCGTTCTCTAAATTTATTATTAGAATCCAGACAAGATAAACTTTCAAACATTAAAACATTATTCCCCTATGGCGTTAAATGTGATTTATCAGTAATTACTGGAGATTCACCATTGTCTTGGAGTGGAGGAGACCTTATGATTGCTACCGTTTTAAAAAACACATTATTAAATCACTCTTTAAAATCTTCTCTAAAAATAAAAGAAAATTTTGATGATATTTTAAATAATTTTGAAAGAAGATTAGAGCTAGATCTAAAAATAAAAGAAAATAATATTATGGCAGGAAAAGCTGGCATTGCTATTACCCTAAATTCATTATATCAAAGTACCAATGATCCTCGATTAAAAGATTATGTCTTGTTTTGGCAAGAGAATATGCTAAACTCAGAAATGGAAAAGAAATCAAATGATGATAATTCTTTAATTTGTGGCCTCTCAGGAATCGGGCTCGTTTTACTAGCCAATCTTGAAACCCAAAAGCCTTATTGGATATCAAATATATTGCTATTATGAAAAAGATAAAATACGTTGATTTTGGAACATTTGTTTTGAGAACTCCAATGTTCCCATTCCAATATTATGAAAAAAAAGTTCTCTCTACAAATCCTCTTTTTAAGGAGGCTATTTATTTAGCTTCAGAAACCTTGTATAAAGAGTTATATATTTGCCCCAGTAAAAGAAAAAATCATAAGGTAGATATATCTGAATATAAGTATCAAACACGCTCATGTACACGATGCACTCCATTTGGGCTATTTGCATGTTGTTCTATTGGTGAAATTGGAAAGGATACACTCATAGATATTGGATCTAATTTGAATCTACAACGGTCGACTAGATTGGATATGCAAATTTTAGATATGCTACTAAATAAGCTAATAGGAAGAATGGAATTTAGATTAAAAGAAAATTTAAAATATTTTCCTAATGATAGCATTTATAAGATTGGAAACACTTTTAGATATGTTGAATATTATGAGGATAATAATCATATAAGAAAGCATCAGATATCAAGCACTGAGGCAAGTTTATATCTGCAACATTTACTGAAATTTGCAAATACAGGAAAAAGAATTAGTGAACTTATCTCATTTCTGCAGAGTTTCCAGTTTTCAAAGTCAGAATCTTTAGGATATGTAAATGAGTTAATTGACTCCCAAATTCTAAAAAATGAATTTTGCATAAATCTTACTGGTGAATTCCTATTAGATCGAATCGTAAGAATGTTGAATACTGATAGCGAACTTTCTGTTCCTCTTTCAAAATTGAAAAGTCTTGTTAATAATCTTGATTGCAAAATCATAAATAATATTCAATCATATGAAAATATTAAAGCAAACATAACTAAATTAGATATTAAGACGGATCTAAAATCTATCTTCCAGACAGATGTTTATAGAAATAACAAAACATGCAAAATTTCTAAAGAATTTGTGGAAAATATAATAGATACAATTCAATTTTTAAGTAAATTACCACATAGTGTAGGCATATCTCGTCTAGATAAGTTCAAGGATAAATTTATACAGAAATTTGGCGTAAATAGACAAATCGCATTAAGCTTGGCCTTAGATCCAGAAATCGGTGTTCAATATGGAGATCCTTATATTCTAGCCGACAATGTTTTACTTAAAGACATTCCATTATATCAAAATGAATCGCATCAAATCTCTGTGGATGAATTACAATTCCGATTATTGGATAAAATAGTCAACTCCCAAAGAGAGGCAGAGATTGTATTGAGCGATGATGATTTTAAAGATTTTAAGGAGGATTTAAATGATTTGCCAGATACAATTAGTGCACTTTGCAGAATGTATAAAAACGACAACAAACTACAGTTTGAATTAATTTCTATAGGAGGTACTACTGCTGCAAATCTTCTTGGCCGATTCTCACATATAAACAAAGGAATAGAGGACTTAGTAGAGTCGATCTTTGAAAAAGAACAAGAGATTAGAGATAATTATATTGTTGCTGAGATTGTTCATTCGCCAGAGGCAAGAACTGGGAATATATTGCACCGCAAGGTTTGTCGAAAATACGAGATCCATTATTTAGCAAATAGCGTTTTAGCAAACGAATTTCAAATTCCAATTTCAGATTTACAAATCTCCGTAGTTGATCAACTTCTAGTATTAACTTCAAAAAAATTGAAAAAAAAAATTCTTCCACGCTTGAGTACAGCACATAATTTTAATCTAAACTCATTGCCTATTTATCGTTTTTTATGCGAAATGCAATTTACAACTTGCCCAAAAAACTTATTTTTTCAATTGGGAGATATTTTCAGTTCATTTGATGATATTCCTAGAATTCGATATAAAAATTGTATTCTATCAAGAAAAAAATGGAGGATAAAAAAACAAGAATTTGAATTATTACACATTACTGATAATGATATTGAGAAAATTGGACAATGGAGAACTAGAAGAGGAATTCCAAGATATGCTTTATTTTGCCAAGGAGATAATGAATTACTTATTGATTTCAATTCTGTAGTTGGCTTGAAAGCTTTTTTTGATATTCTTAAAACTAACAAGGCATTTTATTTGCAAGAATTTTTATTTAAAGAATTATCTCCTGTTGCTACGGGAGAAGGCGGTACACATTATTGCAACGAGATTATTCTCCCATTGATGAAAATAAAAAACGACTAGAAAAGATGGTAATGCGTAAATATATTCCTGGGAGTAAATGGGTCTATTTTAAGATTTATACAAGTGAAAGATATTCTAAAACTTTGTTAAAAAAAGATATTCGACTCTTCATAAAGAACCTTAACGGAAAAGGAGCAATAGACAGATTCTTTTTCATTCGTTATTCTGACCCAGAATATCACATAAGATTGAGATTCAGATTAAAAGATTTAGGAAGTTATCCATTCGTCTTTCTTGAATTTCAGAAACGATTTGAACCTTTATTAAATAATGGTGCTATATGGGATATTCAGTCTCACACTTATGATAGAGAATTAGAAAGATATGGCATGAAGACAATCGATATCGTAGAAGAAATATTTCAGGCTGACAGTTATTCCATGTTCGAAATTATCAAGTTAGAACTTAATGATATAACATTAATTGAGATGGGTATAATGATTGTACTACAGTATTTGGCTTTGTTTAAACTGTCAAAGGAAGAAACCGATAAATTTATAAATGCATTGGCCTCCTCATACCAAGCGGAATTTAAAATAAAAGATAATAAAGCATCAAAAGTTGTAAATGACAAATATAGAAAATATAGATCTAATGTAGATCGCATTTTGTCCGGCAATATTAATGAACCCTATGATGCAATCTTGAGATCAAGAGAATGTGCATTAAGCAATTGTGTCCTTAAACTTATAACAACGAGCAAAGAGATCTCTTCAGGCGTCAATATACATGAATTAATAGGTAGCATAATACACATGAGTCTTAATCGCCTATTTCCCATTGCAAGCCGTTTGCAAGAAGCTCTTATATATTATTTTATAAATAAATCAATACAATCACAAAATGCAAGAAGAAAGATCATTAAATAGTTATTTTTTGCAAGATGAAATCGCTTCTAAGATTTCTGAAATAGCCAATACTTTAACGAAATCTGATTGTAAGAGTTTCGGATTATATGGTGAATTGGGAGGAAAGTCTTTATTCTATTCAGCTTATTATCAATATACAAAAGATCCCTTTTGGCTTGACTGCTTGATGAAAAACATAGAACTTAGTTTTAATTATTTCAATAAAACTAGCATTAGTTTCTCTTTTGGGAATGGAGCTGCAGGCCTTTTCTTTTTATATGATTATTTGAACAGAACGCAAGGGAATATAATTAACTACAAAGAAGCAGAAGATGCCTACAAAGAAACGCTAATTAAAGCTATGATGGAACAGCTAGAGAGTGGAAATTATGATTTTATTCATAAATCAATAGGAATTGCATATTATATTTTTAAAGACAAGAAAAACAAAAAACTTCTAGACTCTTATTTGGATACTCTTATCAATATAGCCCAAAAAGAAAAAAATTCTTTTTGGTGGAAAGACTGCTTTGATAATGATAATTTTGGATATCCTAATATTGGAGTAGCTCATGGTATGGCAGGCATTGCTCTCTTTCTAACATTCATCTGCAAAGAATACCAAAGCAAAAAAGCCTTTTTATTATTAAGAAAGACAATTGAATTTATCTTGACACAAGAACAAGAGCATTTTTTAGGGTCCTATTATCCAACATTCTCGTTAAAGGAGAAGGGAAAGAGTCGTTTGGGCTGGTGCTATGGAGATTTAGGCATAGCAATGGCTCTTTATAAAGCTGGAATAGTTACTGGAAATAATGAGTATTGCAAAAAAGCTTCTGAAATATTTATCAATTCGTGTACTCGGAAAGATCTACAAGAGAATCTTGTTTTCGATGCAGGACTATGCCATGGCACAGCCGGTATATCTCATATTTATAGGCGAATCTATTTTGAGACCAAAGATCGAAGGTTTCTTTGGGCTAACAAGTATTGGCTTGAAGAAACAATAAAAATGTCAAAATACCCAGATGGAAATATTGGATATAAATCTCTATCCCAAGAAGGTTTTACAAAAACTGATAATTCTTTTTTAGAAGGCATTTCAGGAATAGGACTATCGTTATTAGCGAATTTAACAACGAATCCCAAGTTTCTGGCATGGGATGAATGCTTGATGATGAATTTATAATATATGAAATACAATTTTCCACATTATCATCAACTCGATGCTATGGACTGCGGTCCGGCGTGTTTACGAATGATTACTAAGTTCTATGGTAAAAGCTATTCCATTCAAACCTTACGTAACCGTTGTTTTATAACACGCGAAGGAGTATCAATGCTCGGGATTAGTGATGCTGCAGAAAGTATAGGCTTTCGCACTTCAGGAGTAAAAATCACATTTGCTCAACTTATAGAAGATATGCCTTTACCTTGCATTTTGCATTGGAATCAAAATCACTTTGTTGTATGCTATGATATAAAAAAAAGCAAGCGGAATGGTTACAAAATATATATTTCAGATCCTGCATCTGGAATTTTAGTTTATCAAGAACAAGAATTTTTGAAATGCTGGATAAGCACTAAACATGGCCAAGAAGACAAGGGCACAGGATTGGTTCTTGAGCCAACCCCTGCATTTAATGATATAGAAGACGAAGGAACTGTAAAAGAACGTGATTTTACTTATTTTATACGATATCTAATACCACACCGTAAGCAATTTCTCCAACTTATATTAGGAATGGTTGTTGTTAGTGGGCTACAATTAATTTTTCCTTTCTTGACTCAATCGTTAGTCGATGTGGGAATACGTGATAGCAACTTGAATTTCATTAAGTTAATACTTATTGCTCAGCTCACCATTTTTATTGCGCAACTTTCAGTAGAATTTATTCGTAGCTGGATTGTATTGCATGTAAATACGCGCATTAATATTGCCCTAATTTCGGACTTTCTTATGAAATTAATGAAGTTACCACTTCATTATTTTGATACTAAAATGACTGGTGACATAATGCAACGTATTGGTGACCACGGTCGTATAAAATCATTTCTTACTGGAAACTCGATAAGTACACTATTCTCGTTCGTTAATTTCTTTATATTTGCAGGAATTTTAGCTTATTATAATTGGGTAATATTACTTATATTTTTGGCTGGAAATACTTTGTATGTAATTTGGATACTTTGTTTTATGAAGTATCGTCGAGAGCTTGACTATAAAAGGTTCACTCAATCGTCAGGAGAACAAAGCAATATTATTCAGCTTATTCAAGGAATGCAAGAAATTAAACTTAATAATTGTGAAAAACAAAAACGCTGGGAATGGGAACGTATTCAGGTGAAACTATTTAAAATTGGCGTAAAGGGTTTAGCTATAGGCCAAATACAACAAGTTGGTTCTGTTTTTTTCACTCAAACTACAAGCATCATAATTTCCTTTTTGGCTGCCAAAGATGTAGTAGAAGGAGGTATGACGTTAGGAATGATGATGTCTCTTACATATATAATAGGGCAGGTTTCAGCTCCTATTTCACAGTTTATAGGATTTGCGCAAGCTTTTCAAGATGCAAAGATAAGTCTTGAACGCCTTAATGAAATACATGGAAAAGAGGATGAAGAACAACAGATCACAAGCAAATTATCTACATTACCTGACAAAAAGGATCTTTTTATAGAGAATGTTTCCTTTAGTTATAGTGGAGCTGATCGTGATTATGCGTTAGAAGGAGTGACCTTGCATATCCCTCAACAGAAAGTCACAGCAATTGTAGGTGCAAGCGGCAGTGGAAAGACTACTCTCATTAAATTGATACAAGGTTTCTATGAACCGAATCAAGGAAATATAAAAATAGGTGAAACACCTCTTGCTCTAATCAATCCACATTTATGGCGTAGCAAAACAGGATCGGTAATGCAAGATGGCTTTATTTTTTCGGATAGTATAGCTAAAAATATAGCAGTCAGCACAGACGAAGTAGATATAGAACGACTGAAACGTGCGGTAAGTGTGGCCAACATTCGAGAATTTATCGATTCACTACCACTCGGCTACAGCACAAAAATAGGTATGGAGGGAAATGGAATTAGCCAAGGCCAACGGCAACGCATTCTTATCGCCCGGGCTGTATATAAAAATCCTGAATTTATATTTTTTGACGAGGCTACAAACTCGCTTGATGCCAATAACGAGAAAGTTATTATGGAACATTTACATGAATTTTACAAAGGCAAAACAGTAGTAGTGGTGGCACATCGATTAAGTACAGTTAAGGATGCAGATAAAATTGTGGTACTCGATAAAGGCAAAGTGGTGGAAGAAGGTACTCATCATGAGCTGACAGAGAAGCGAGGAGCTTATTATCAATTAGTAAAGAATCAATTGGAATTGGGCAGTGAATAAGACTCAAAAGAAATAATATGGAAAAGATTGATTTAAAAGAAAAAAAAATATACAAAGAGATAGAACTTCGCAGTGAAGAAGTTCAAGAAGTAATGGGACAAGTGCCACCTTACATTCAACGATGGGGCATTACAGTTCTTTTTGCAATAGTAGCAGCATTGCTTGTGGGTTGTTATTTCTTTAAGTCTCCAGATACACTTACTGCAGAAGCGATACTCACAACCTCAACTCCTCCCGTAAATATTGTAGCTCGTTCTACAGGGAAACTGGACAGAGTGTTAGTAAGCAATAGAGAACTGATAGAAGCGGGAGAAGTACTTGCCGTTATACAGAATCCTGCAAAGTATGAAGATATCTGTTTTCTTGTAAAGAATGTTGAGGATTGGAAAAATGGAATTATTTCTTTATCAAGTTTGTGCACCCAACTAAGCAAAGCTAATCTGCAATTAGGGGAATTGCAAAATGCTTATATCCAATTTCTTAAAAGCGTAAAGGAATATTTGCAACAAGATAATCTTGGTTATTATCCCAAAAAGATACGTATGAAAAGATTGCAAATGAGCAAGCGTGGAGAACTGGGGCAAAAAATGCAAGAGGAAAAAAACCTAGGAAAGGAACAAGCAAAATTAGCAAGTTCATTGTTTTATCGTGATTCTATATTATATCATCGGGGCATTTTGACAGGCGAGAATTATGACCAGGCGCGGCAAACATACTTGCAAAGTAGGCAAACTGTCATAGGAAAGGAAAGCTCAGAAAAACAGATGCAAATGCAAGATATGCAAGAAGAAGAAACCTTATTGGACTTAGAGAAGCAAGACCTTGAAAGCACAAATCAGTACTCACAAGCCTTACAGGCGGCTACTCAACAACTTTCCGCACAGCTGAAAAGCTGGCAGCAAAATTATGTACTGTACAGTCCTATTCAAGGTATTGTAAACCTTATAGGACTATGGAGTCGAAACCAAAATGTAACAGCAGGAGAAACGGCTTTTGTAGTAATTCCACAGCATCCTGATGCTCCAATAGGGAAGGCTTTATTTCCTGCTGCCGGAGCTGGAAAGGTTATGATAAAGCAAAAGGTCAATGTACGACTTAGCAACTTTCCTGACGCTGAGTTTGGATATTTGGAGGGCGTAGTAAAAAGCATCTCGGATATTCCTACGGCAGATGGACTTTATTTAGTGGAGATCGCTTTCCCGAATGGATTACAGACCAATTATGGGAAGCAATTGCCTACTACACAACAGATGAGTGGCACGGCACAAGTCGTTATAAAAGAGCAACGATTAATAGAACGCTTCATTCAGCCTATAAAATTACTTTTGCAAGAACAAAAATGAAGTCTAAGAAATGAAACAATATTTTCTCTTTTTTCTCATCGGTGGAATGTTATTACTCACGGTAACTTCGAAATCACAAGAAGCTTCTAAGAAGGTTTTAAGCTTGTCGGAGGCTATTGCGTTAGCTAATGAAGCCTCTCTGGAAGCTTTTCGTATAAAGAATCTCTATTTAAGTAGTTATTGGGAATATCGCAGCTTTAAAGCGGAACGACTTCCTAGTCTCAGTTTAAATCTTACTCCGGCAAAATATCAAAGTTATTTAGTGGAACGGTACATTTCGGAATTGGATAGAGATGAATATCGCAAACAACAATCTTTCTATTCATATGGAAATTTGTCAATACAACAAAATTTAGATTGTACCGGAGGTACATTTTATATTGATTCTGAGCTTGGTTATTTGCGAACATTTGGAGCTAGTAACGCAACCCAGTACTCATCTGTACCTATTCGAATTGGCTATTCGCAAACTCTTGTAGGTTATAATTCTTTTAAATGGGAAAAACGCATTGAACCGCTAAAGTATGAAAGAGCTAAGAAGGAGCTCCTTTATAATATGGAAGACATGGCAGAACAAGCTACTACCTATTTTTTTAATTTGGCCTTAGCTGAAGCTAAATGCCAACTTGCAATTGATAATTTAGCTTCGTGCGACACTCTTTATCAAATGGGAGAGCTACGACATGAATTGGCTGCTCTCTCTAAAGCCGATTTGCTTACACTTAATTTGGAAAAAATAAATGCTGAGAATACTTTATTGAGTAATACAAGTAGCAAAAAACGTGCAATGTTCTCACTACTTTCTTTCTTGAATTTAACCAAAGATACAAATTTAGAATTAAAACTTCCTACTAGCCCTAGCTCCTGTTTGATTTTACCTGCGGAAGCTTTACAAAAAGCAAAAGACAACAATCCTGAATTCTTGGCACAAAGACAAAATGTACTAGAAGCAGAGCAAGCTTTAGATAAAGTAAAGAAACAACGTTATGTAGAAGCCAGCGTTAGTGCAAGCATCGGTTTTAATCAAGTATCAAATACTCTGAGTAAAGCATATGTGAAGCCGATGCAACAAGACATAGTTTCTGTGGGCTTATCGATTCCACTCGTAGACTGGGGAGTGAGAAAAGGCAAATGCAATATGGCTAATAATAACTTGAACATAATAAAAACAACCGCAGAACAAGAGACTCAGAGCGTAGAGGAAGAGGTTGTTATGACTGTAACTGACTTCAATATACAACAAAAAATAGTAATAAGTACAGAAAAAGCACTAGATCTCTCTATTCTTGCTTATAATGAAACACGAGAAAGATTTATTATAGGAAAAACAGATTTAAATAGCGTTACACTCGCACATAATCGCCAGCAGCAAGCACAAGAAAATTTCCTTATCGCATTACGTGATTATTGGATATATTATTACAAAATCCGAAAACTTACTTTATTTGATTTTGATTTAAATATCTCATTAGCCAATAAATTTGATTATGAGAATTATCTAAAATGAGCTCTTCATAATAAATGAGATTGCAGAAATAGAGAATATTAGTTAAAAAACAGACAAATGGAAACGACATTGAATCTCACTTATGATCTTCTAATTGTTGGGAGCGGACTTTATGGAGCTGTAATAGCTTATCGCGCTAAACAAATGGGATTACGATGTTTAGTCCTTGAGAAAAGAGCACATTTGGGAGGCAACATCTATCAAGAAGAATTGGAAGGGATTCGAATACATCGTTACGGTCCACATATTTTCCATACAAAGAATAAAGAAATCTGGAAGTTTGTTTGTCAATTTATTGATTTTAATCACTTTCGGTATTCACCTCTTGCACATTACAATGGAAGGTTTTACAATCTTCCATTCAATATGCATACATTCTATCAACTCTTCGGCACCACAACTCCAGAAGATGCTAAAAAGTGTATTGAACAAGAACTTAAAAAAGAATCATTTAAAAAGCCTTGTAACCTTGAAGAGAAAGCAATATCACTAATAGGACGTACATTATATGAGTATCTTATAAAAGGATATACAGAAAAACAATGGGGACGACCCGCCAATGAGCTTCCATCTTTTATAATTGAGCGCCTACCTGTACGCTATACGTATGATAATAATTATTTTAACGACCCATATCAAGGAATTCCCATTGGTGGATACGGGAAGCTGATAAGCGCATTGCTGAAGGGTGCAGATGTATTATTAAATACAGATTTTCTTTTGCATAGAAATGAATACGAGACTCTATGCAAAAGAATCGTATATACTGGGCCAATAGATGCTTATTATAAATATTGCTACGGTTATCTACAATATCGTAGTCTACGTTTTGAAGATACTTTATACTATAAAGAGAACTATCAAGGATGTGCCGCCATTAATGAAACTGACGCTACTGTGCCTTATACTCGGAGCATCGAACATAAACATTTTGAATTCGGCACGCAGCCAGTCACTATTGTAACTCGTGAATTTTCTGAAGAATGGAAAGAAGGAGCAGAGCCTTTCTATCCTATTAATAACAAACGAAATACCGAAGTTTTTAACCGTTACAATATCTTAGCCCAAGAAGAAAAGCATATTATATTTGGTGGTCGCTTGGCTGACTATAAATATTATGATATGGATGTAGTTATACAGAAAGCACTAGAAAGGGATTTAAATAAGATTGCCCTACCTTAAATCCGATGAAACAAAAAATAAAAAAAATAATTGATTTGAATAAATTCAAAAAGAACTGTGTTATTTCAGCTGTTGGAAAAAACAGTCTGCACCGTAAATGGATAAAGAAAACTTCAGATTTTGATTTACATCTGATTTTTTATGATGATTCATACAACAACTTCTATAACGGTACTAATTTTACAACTTATCAAAAAGGAAATAAGCTTAAATTAGTTTACAATTATCTGCAAAGAAACCCAGAATACTTAGAAAAATATGATTATTTCTTTTTGCCAGATGATGATATACTAATGGATAGTGAAAATATCTCAGAGTTATTTAGATTAATGAAAGAACAAAATCTGGAAATAGCTCAACCGGCATTATCAAATTCGTACTATACCTACGAGCATACTATCTATGATAAGTTTTGTCTATTGCGTTATACAAATTTTGTAGAAATGATGGCACCCTGTTTTTCTCGTAGAGCACTTAAAAAAGTAATCATAACTTTTAATGAAAATAACAGTGGATGGGGCCTTGAGCATCACTGGCCTCAATTGATCGGCTTTACAGACAAGGAAATGGCTATAATAGATTCATTAGAGGCCATCCATACACGCCCTGTACAATCTTTTAACTCACAAAATATGAATGAGTTAAATGAATATACTCAAAAATACAATTTAAGCTTAGATATCTTGGAAACTGGCTTTATCTCAGCAAATTTAAATGCTATAAATGAATCCGAAAGTTTCATAACAGATAGAACAACATATAAGATTTTGGACTCACTAATAGATTTTATAGCTAACAATTTATCGCAATCCATCGACGCTGTAAATGCCTACTCAAAAGGGCTATCTGGCCTAGCAGGGATTTCGTTATTTTTAACCAATTACTACAGCATATCAGGAAAAAAGAAATATCTTGATGCTGCTTTGTCTATTATAGAAAAGGCAGGCGATAATATTGGATGTCTTAAAGATAATATAAGTTTTGAAACAGGGCTATCCGGTTTTAGTTGGTACATTGAATATCTTGCTCGATTGGGATTTATTGAAAACAACACTAATGAAATTCTGGAAGAAGTCTATAAACATCTTAACAAACATTACTCAGAAGAAGCAACTTATCTTGATATAAATCAATTAACGGGACTTGCTCGGCATCATTTATCTAGAAAAACGAATCATTCTATGACAAATATGGAACTCAAGAACAGCGAAAATGAATTACTGATAAATATAATTGATGCAATAAATAAATGGGCTGAAAATGCATCAAATCAAAAAAAAGGCATAGAACCTAAGAGCGTTATCAGCTGTATACTATTATTACATGAAGCAAAAAAAACTTTGAGATTCCCAGAAATCGATTTAGCTCTAGAAAAACTAATTGATTTATTTAAATATTTTCAGAACAATGACGAGTTGCCATCTTTGCTAAAAACGTACATTACAATACTTACTTCTGAAGATATAAATAAAGTTCAGTTAAAAAGTGAAACAATTAAAAGTGCCATTAAACACAAGAAACGTATTGATAATCTAAATTTTAAGCAAGTATTGAACCTTTATCTTCTATATAAGATTTACCTAGAAACAAAAGAAGAAATTTTTAAAACTCGGGCTCTCGAAATTATAGATGCTCTAATCAATCAATATAAAAATGAACCATCAATTTTTATCAATATGATAAACAATTCGGGGGAAAAAAATTATTTGACAACCGCAAATAATCTAACTCGCGTTGGATTAATACTAATATCTCTTTTATCTGATAAAAACACTGAACTTGATAGTTGCATCCTTTAATATATTACTCGCCAAAATTTAGACAGCGTTTTTCGTGTGTTTTCTTATCTTTCGGCCTTAAAGAAAACCATTTATAAGAAAGAGTGTAACCATTCGGTGAACCCCGTCTTGTTAGCTTTAGTCTTCTCTAAAAAACTTGCAAAACATTCAGAGTCAAGTTAGAGTTTTTTAGAGTGACTCTAGTTTTAAGT
>Ga0302170_10000044_pt1 | contig 42029 bp, 34 predicted proteins | sample I_Fen_N2_1_FD_193492 | JGI IMG/M metagenome (GOLD analysis project Ga0302170, IMG submission 193492) | Peat permafrost microbial communities from Stordalen Mire near Abisko, Sweden - I_Fen_N2_1 | ecosystem: Environmental > Terrestrial > Soil > Wetlands > Permafrost | place: Sweden: Abisko...
TAATTGAAATTCTTTTACTTCAGCTTTACGTCTCGCTTCAAGTTCTTTTAGTTCAGCTCTACGTTTCGCCTCGAATTCTTCTCGTATTCGTTTTTCCTCCTCCAACTTAATTCTTCGATTCTCCTCTTCTAATCGATTTTCTTTAATTTCCTCTGATTTTATTTCGCAAAAAGCAATGATTGCTGCTATCTTATCTTCCAATTTAGTAAATGCGGTATCTTTATAGCATGTGTTTTTCTCCCAATAATCATAGAAATAAAATATATTGAAATGTAGTTCTCCACAAAACATATTATTATAATTATTATGAGGATTATCACTATTGCGGTTTTGTTTTTTGCGTTCAGTAATATTTATACGAAATTCTTCTCCATTTACAACTGCATATGTTTTCTCTTTGTTTATTTTTATGTTATGCCCCCTGTTTCTTAGCACCTTAATTACTGTGTAAAATATTGATAATGCCCGATCAGTCGACTCAATAGAAACATGAAAGTCCAGAGTTTCTTTAATCTGGCTTTTATAAGGATTATTTCTCAAATAAATATTACTTGCATTAGGTTCATTTTCTAACCTGAGTTTTTCTTTTGTATCAAAAATGAGTGCTTCTTTTGCATACAATACTTCTGGAACAATATAGCTATCTGGATTTTCACTTGCAAGTCTCTTTTCAAGCTCTCTCTGCTTATTTACGGGAGGATCAAGATCAACAATAATATCATTTGGATCAACTTCACGTAAATTGACATTTTGTTTATTTCCGTTATAATCGCTGGGGAGAGGTATTTTTTCCACTTGCTTCTGATTTTGGAATTTTGCCCAATACCCCATAGGAGGTGTGGGTATATTCATGGATTTACAATGCTTTCTTAATCCATTATCTGATATACCAAAGCGCTTGCATACGGTAGTCATTGGTTCGCTCCAAACCAAATCATATAATTCCTTTCTGGTTAATTTCATAATGTATTATCTCCTTCTAAAATTATATTCTTCAGTAAAAGTCCTAACGCGAACTGATTCTACCCATTTAACTAATTCATCCTCAAAAAAATATACCTTTTTATCTTGTACATAATGTGGAATGCTTCTTGATCGAACCATTTTGTTTACCATGTTTACTGTTTGATCTAATATCTTACAAGCATCTTCAATTCCAATTGGGCGATGCTTATCAACACCTAAACCCAACTGTTTTTCGATGTGTTCTAACAGTACTCTCATTTCAGCAACTTCATTGATTAAATAATTGACTGCTTTAGGCACATTCTGTAGAGTCAATTCTTCTTTGATTTCATTTAGTGCTTTTTCCATATTATAATTTATTTATTGAGGGTACAATATTAGAGATTTTTTCGAAAAAATATCCGAAATAACACAACATTATGACAAAATTCTTTACTTGAAAGTAAGTGATGATATGAAAGCTTTGAAAGAAAAGTTTGGAGACGGAAATCAGATGATGTGAAAAAATCAATAGGATAATTTAAAAACCAGACAATGATCTAAAATCAATTGTCTGGTTTTTTACTTCCTTAATCTTCAAAAAGAAATCTTTTCAATTTTGCAACCCCTACATTAAATTTAGAGGGATTCGTTTCTTTCAGTGTTAGAATATTTTTCAACTTCCATTGTATGGAAGGATAACCACTCAAATCACCGGCACAACATTTATCCCATTCAGGACTCCCACTTTCGAAAGAAAGCAGAAATTTCCTATCAGTATCGGTAAGGTTTTGATTAACAGTTTCTATTAACTCCATCCGGGTAGTCTCGAAATCTGAATAATCGAATGGCACATCGGACATACCTTGAAATTGATTTTCAAGGGCTTGTTTCTGATCTACCGGATTTGGTTGCAAAGATTCTATAACAGGTTTATCGCTTCCCAACAAATAGAAAGTGAAACCTTTCTTTATATCGGCAAATGATTCGATTTCCATGTACTTATAATCAAAAAGATCGCGAGGGTGTTGACGGCCTAATGCCGCAGCAATTTTACCGCCATATAATAATGAAAAGGGGACTATTCTTGCTACACAGTCCATTTTAAATTCATTTCTGGCCTTTTCACAAAGTTGTCGGTCTTTCACCTCACCTATTATACCCCTCTTAATTCCATTTACCTCAATTTTTACCATAGCATCACTATGAGTACACAACAATTTCAATATTGCAGGTTTATGAACTACTCGAATACCTGGAATGGCCTTTTCAATTTGTTGCTTCAAACTAATCAGATGATTATTGATTTCTTGTAAGCTTTCCTCTCTGTTTTTAAGCGGAAGATAAGTCAGGTCTACATCTACAGAATAACGAGGCATGTTTTTCACAAACAAATTAATAGCTGTACCTCCATGAACTGCAAAATCCTTTATTTTGTAAACCAATGGCATAATCCGGATTAAAAGTGCCACCTGTTTTTTATATGCTTCATTCATATTCGTATAATTCTTTAGGTATGGTCATCATGTATTCCGGAATATAAACCCCATTATCCACTAACTTTTGTTTGCCAGTGCCTATGTCTACTTTGCTTATATCTAACCTTTCGAACCAGTCATGTCTAGCTTTCTTAGCCATGTATAAGAATAGCCGCTTAACCTTTAAATTGTTGGTGTTTTCAAGAAGTTGCTGTACAACCTCACTTCTTAAGGTTGTCAGTTGCTCCATGATATAAAACATATCCATATAGTTGTATTGGTTTGGAGCGAGCAACAAGCATTCAAGAAAAGCTTGTTCTGGAACAGATGTAAGTATTTTAAAATCCCCTTTATTGACGAATGTCAATTGGGGATTCAGGAAAACCTTTGTAGAAAAGAATTTTAGTTCATATTCAAAATCAGTTTTTGTCATCCAATATGGAACTTCATCTTCTTGAGGGTGTCCTATCATTAATGCAGGCTTTCCCATTGGGACATAATGGTTAAACCCTGACAATTCGAGAGCAGAATGAGCTCCTACATAAAAGTTTTTATTCAACTGAGTGTTGTAACTCGATAATGCACCATAAGAAGTATGTTTATCTCCGGTTCTATACATTACACCTTTTGATAATGTAGAAAACCAACCAGACTTGCGATATTGCTGCATTAATTGGTCTGAGTACTCATTTTTTTTCAACCAAGAAGAAAAAAACAATCCTCCGGGCTGCCAATATTTCAAAAGCTGGTTTAATTTATCCTTGTTTTCTATATTCATACTATATAACTGGCGTTTAAATTCAACTACAAAAATATAGTTTTAAATCAGTTTATACAAATTTATTCTTGATTTATTTAAATGTTTGACTGAATTTAGTTGAATTATTCCGCCTAATATATATTTAAACTATATGTTTTACGGAATAATTCAACCGAACAACAGTTTTTTCCTTCACTTCTTCTTATCCTTTGCTCCACCGTCAAATGCAATAAAATTAAACATTTCTCGCATGCAGGAACGAACACGGTACAGTAATAATATTCGAACTTGGAGGCAGAGAGATTGGTGAAGGCATGGCTGAGCATGTGGTTGCTGATAAATTGGTCATATCGGGAAAGCAGAATTTCACCCATAACTTTGCACTGATTGCCATAGTATTTAAAGGTACTCACTGCTCCAAGATCATCAAAAACAATAAGGAGGAGGCTGAGTAGGAATTGTTGAACTAATATTTGCCTGGCTTCAGTAAAAACACTCCTATTAACTTAAAACCATGCCCAATCAAATAACATTATTTATTGTAGATAGTAATGAAGAAGAACTTTCAACGAACGGCATGTAAACGGTTAGTAATTATGTACAAAAGAATTATGTATATTTGCAAGGAAAAAAGTACAACTTAAAAGACTTAAATAACACTGATAACTTACATATTCGGTTGAATACTTGTCACTAATACAATAATCAATAAGGGTATCTTTACAAAAATTGAAAGAAAAATTACAAATTAAGATTTAAGATAAATTTATGTGGATAACGCAAATAATTGAATCAGTCAAAGAAATAGCTGAAAGTTTAAAATCAGGACAAATAACACTGCTTACTGAAAGTGACCTCAAAACAAATTTAAGTAACAAAATACAAAGTAAACTTGCAGATAATATAACGGTCAATACTGAAAGTCCATGGTACGACACTTATGAAACAAATTCGACTTATTTTGTTGATATAACTGCATTTGACAGTGATAAACTCAAAATTACATATGATCGGGAAACAAATAGAAAAGGTTACAAATATGATGATGAGGCATTAGCAATTGAATTAAAATATTTCAGACATAACGATGACGTTCAAAAAATCGCTGAAGATTTCAGTAAAATGCGTTTATTGATTAAAGCTCCTAAAAATGACTGCTTCATAATAGCTTGCGCAAGAACGAATACACTTTTTGAAACTGCAAAACAGTTTATGCAAAATCAGATGGATATTCATAAAAAAAACTATTCCGATCGTGTTAAAGTTTTCTTATTCAGTTCGGAACTAATTGTTGAAATAAAATAAAACTAATTAAATTTCAACTATGTCTGACACTCATCTATAGAATATTATGTTGAACCGGCTAATAAATGAAATCAATATATCTATTAGAGAAAAATCCACTGCTATCTTCTGTGGTGCTGGAATTTCATATAATTCAGGCTTACCTCTAGCAACTGATTTAGTTAAAAATATACTTGATATTATTGATATTAAAGACAATGATGCCTCAGCTATTCTGAACTCAAATATGCCTTTTGAATTTTTCATTGAGACGATTAAAAGCGAAGTAAGTGTTGATGAAATCTTAGATGTTTTTAGCAAAGGAGAGCCAAATATTAATCATAAATTGATTGCTGAACTTATCAAATTGGGGTTCATCAAAACTGTTCTGACTACTAATTTTGATTTGTTGATTGAAAAATCACTGTTAATCATAGGTTTGAAAAAGGGGGAGCACTTCGATGTGTTTTCAACAGAAGAAGAGTTTGGAAACGTAAATTGGGACGACAATAAAATTAAGATAATCAAAATACATGGATGCATCTCAAATAAAAGTGATATGGCTATTACTCTTGATGATGTGGCAAGTAAAACGGTATGTGAAAATAGAAATAGCATTATAAAAAATTTCTTCTCTGATAAAATTAATCCTAATATACTCGTTATTGGTTATAGCTGTTCTGATTTATTTGATATTTCACCTCAAATAGAGCTTTTAAAAGAAAACAGTAGTGTCGTTTTTTTTATTCAACATACTGGCAAAGAATATAATTTTAAAATTGAAGATATATCTGTTGAAAATCTCAAAAACCCATTCAAATCTTTCTCAGGTCAAAGGATAAATGTTAATTCTGATCACTTGGTAAAAAAAATATGGGAAACATTTGTAATCAAACCATACAAATTAGAGCAGTTTTCAACCCAATGGGTTGAAAACGTAAAAAATGGCTGAATCAGGCAGTTATTAGTAATTCTATTGGAGTAAAGCACCATATAGCCGCAAGACTATATTATAACATTGGTGAATATGATTGTTCTATAAAGCATTTGGAACAAGGAATTAGCATTGCTCAAAAAGAAAAAAAATTAATTACATTTTACAGTGAACTTGGAAACCTTGGAATGACATTTAATGCTCTTGGTAGATATGAAGAAGCAAAACATTGTTTGGAAGAATCAATAAAAGCATGTCATGATATTGGAAATTTACAGGGAGAAATTGCACAATTACAATCATTAGGAAATGTTTACCGGAATCTCGGCGATTTTGATTCTGCAATAACTGTTTACAAAAAAGCTGTTGCTGTTGCTAAAAAAGAGGACTTAGATGGTTTGTGTAGTTCGTTAGGGAACTTAGCATCTATTTTCACACAAAAAGAACAACCTGATGCAGCTATCGAATGTTTGAAAAATGGATTGGAATTAGCCAGGCATATTGGGAATAAGCAATCGGAAGGAAGTATGTTGTGTAGTTTGGGCATCGCTTATTCTCAAAAAGGGAACAATACAAAAGCAACTCAGTACATACATGAAAGCATCAATATAACAAGATTAATAGGTGATAGACAAGGTGAATGTATGGCATTATTTAACTTATCGAATATTGACTTAATAAATGATAACTACGATAATTGTTTAAGTAATGCAGCTTCTTCCCTTTTGATAGCGCAAAGTATTAATATTAAACAAAGCGAAGGTAATGCATTTTACAATATTGGAAGTGCTTACTTTTTTATGGGAGATTCTAAATCTGCAATTCAAAATTTGAAAAAAGCAATAGAAATTTTCACAGAAATATACGGGATTGAGCATAGACAAACTCAAGCAGCAATTATAAGCCTTTTTCATGCTGAAAATTGAAATAGCTTTTATCGGTATTTATTATTGTTGTTATAAAATCAATGTAAATTGTAAAATAAATTGTACACAATAAAAATGCACAACATTTTTGGCAATTTTCATTGCCAATTGCCAAAAACGTTATATATTTGTAAGCACAAATAATTTTATATGGCAACAATCACAGACATTCTACATTTTGCCACTACCAATAGTCAATTTACACGTAAAGAGCTGATTGCATATCTGGAAAAACAGAAACAAACTGTTTCTCCGAACGCCTTATCAATACAATTGGACCGTTTATTGAAAAATAATGAATTGCTACGCTTGGAACGTGGCATCTATCGTCTGCCTGCAACTTCTCAAAGAAACTTTATAGCTTTAATTTCTGATGAAATAAGGAAATTAAACTTACAATTAAAAGAACAATTTCCTTTTGTAAATTATTGTGTTTGGAGTAGTAAAACACTAATTTCTTACATGCATCATATTCCAAATCTCAACCACACCTATATAGATGTCGAACGTGAAGCAACAGAATCAGTATTCAGGTTTCTCAACGAAAATAGTAATAGCCGCGTTTTTATATGTCCTGATTCCGAAAACTTTGATCGTTATATTAATGGAACAGAATCTATCATTATCCGTACTTTAATATCTGAAGCCCCTTTACAGTTGTTGAACGGATTTAACACACCCACTATTGAGAAAATTATGGTTGATGTTGTTCGCGATGTTGAATTTGAATTTATGCAGGGTTCTGAAGTGAGTAATTTTTACAAAAATGTCATAGAACAACACACCATAAATAATAGAAAACTCATGCGTTACGCTTCACGTCGTGGACGTCGTCAGCAGGTTGAAGATTTGATCAATAAAATTTTATAATATAAATCAATAGCAAAACCACAGATTAGCAAACCATTTAAAACAAAATATTATGTCAGACTACAGCAGTTCCACAGAAAGAGACGCTTTTAATGAAGCACTCTGTAATCTTGTAGAAGAATATTTACAAGATAAAGATGCCTATCCCGCAAATACGGTACTTGCCATCAACGGCAAAACTATGGAAATCGAATTAGGCACGCAAGCTGACTTCGTAACAGGTTGGAAAACTTATGCAATTCAAAGCTTGATTCGAAACAATGAAGATAATTCAGGTAAAGAAGCAGACATAGATGCTACATACGATTTGGCGTCTTCATATTTTTTTGTACGATAAAATCAGAACAAAATGATACTCGATTTAAAAGGTAATCAGACAACAACCGTTCATAAAATTTGTATATCTAACTTTACGTGTGACAAATTCCTTACAATTATGTCATCTAAAGTGAAATGGACAGATAATATATTATTTGCACGTACTTTTGAAACACCTGATGAAGCTGTTGATTTTGCAGAAAATAAAATAGTTAAAGAAGTTATTGGTGATGAATTAGAATTATATATCTGGACTGATACAAAGCTATCTATTTACGAAAGCAATTAGATTAATCTATTATGATTAAAGAAATCAGCACAATAGAAAATGTATAGTTTTTTTGCTTTTCAACTTGTAAACGAAGAGAACCTTAGTTTTTACCCCGACGACGACTTTGCAGATTATATTAATTTGGAAACCTGGGAACCTGTTTATTCTGTAGATGAAGTTCAATTTCTAAATCAATTAATGGAAAAATGTTTCAATATTTGGTGAACAATTTGGTGCAGATATTTACGAATTAATGGGACAACCCCTTTTTGAAAAAATGAAACTAGGTGAATATGCTGAAATAACTTAACATTAATGAATTTTTATTGATACATTTGTAGTTCAAATTTTGATAATTTGTTATAAAGACTAAGAAATGGCTGATGTTCACGACAAAGCTACCCGTAGCTACAACATGAGCCGTATAAAAAACAAGAATACCAAACCGGAAATTCTTGTTCGCAAATTCTTGTTTGCAAACGGATTTAGATACAGAATAAATGACAAGAAACTACCTGGAAAGCCGGATATAGTTTTACCAAAATACAAAACGGTAATTTTTGTAAATGGATGTTTCTGGCATGGACATGAGAATTGCAGGTATTTTAAGCTACCGGCTACCAGAACAGACTGGTGGAAGGAAAAAATTGAAAAGAATATAGAAAATGATTTGAAAAAGCATGCTCAACTTAAAGTAGCCGGATATAAGGTTATTGTGATCTGGGAGTGTGAATTGAAAGGTAAAACAAAAGAAATTACTCTAATTGAATTAAAAAAAGAGTTTGAAATTACAAAAAAAAAATGAAATACACAGAAATTAAACAGATATTAGATCTAAAACCTCTAAATAAAAGCATTGACGATAATGCTTTTATTACTCATTTTCTTCAAAATCCCAATAGTAAAAACAGAATAAATGAAATAGCTAAAACAATAATTGCTGAAAGATCTGAAAGTATTGAAAAAATAATTAAAGACATAGAATGGGATATTCCATTTCCGTTCCCCGAAAATACAAATTTTTCTTTTATTGATCTATTTGCCGGTATTGGTGGTTTTCGAATGGCACTTCAAAATTTAGGAGGTAAATGTGTTTTTTCTTCAGAAATTGATAATTCAGTAAAAGTAACGTATGAAAAAAATTATGGTGAGTTTCCATTTGGTGATATTAAGGAGTTTACAGGACCTAACGTTTCAGATGATTTGCTCAATAAATTAATCCCGGATCATAATGTGTTAGCTGCAGGATTTCCATGTCAGCCATTTAGCCTTGCCGGAGTTTCAGCAAGAATTTCGTTAGGTCAGGAACATGGATTTTTAGACAAAATTAAAGGAAATCTTTTCTTTGATATTGCAAGAATTGTAAGTATTAAACAACCAGAAGTCATTTTTCTTGAAAATGTAAAGAACTTTCACAATCATGATGAAGGAAATACTTTTAGAACAGTAAAGACCACTATCGAAGGTTTAGGTTATAAATTATTTAGCGCAATAATAAACTCAGAACAACTTGTGCCTCAGAGTAGAAGAAGATTTTATATGATTGGGATTAGAAATGATCTGCTGATAAGAGGTGATTATACTTTCCCTGAATTTAACGGTGAACCATTAAAACTTAGGGATTTTCTTGAGCCTAACGTTCCGGATATTTATACAATATCTGACAAGTTGTGGACTGGGCATAAAAATAGAACTCAACGAAACATTGAAAGAGGCACAGGATTTACAGCACATGTTGCAGATTTAGATAAGCCGTCAAAAACTCTTGTTGCGAGATATGGAAAAGATGGAAAGGAGTGTTTAATACCGCAAGATGGACAGAATCCCAGGAAACTGACACCAAGAGAGTGCGCTAGATTACAGGGATTTCCTGAAGAATTTACCCTTCCTGTTTCAAGAGCTGCTGCATATCATCAATTTGGGAATTCAGTATCGGTGCCTGTAATTCAGGCAATAGCAGAAAATTTTATTAACTACTTAATTGAATAATAGCCCATGAAATTCAGCGAAATACATAATGAGTTTTTTGACACAGAAAACGGTGCTTATTCTGTAGTAACAGAAAGAGAAAACTTTGATTCTCAAATAACAGTAACAAGAGAAGAAAAAGAAATAATCCTGAATTTTTTTGATGTTGAGAATATCCATAAAGGAAATAAATCCTCGAACCCAATAGGTTCATTGAAGGATTTTTTACTATATCCTGATATGGAACCTATCAAACTAAATCTGGTTTTCCCAAAACCAAATAAAGCTGAACTCAGATTATATTTGTCTAAAGAATCCGGTTTTAAACCCAATGGTAATGATATCTGGTTTGTTTATACCAATAATGAAAATCAACTTGTTATAGGTAGTTATCCTGAATCTATTTGGCGAACTGTGGGTCGTGACATCAATCAACATTCATTTGAGCCTGGTGCAATGTCAATAATTCAAATGGGAGAAGAATTAATCGGACATCCCAGTACTGCTATTAATGAACTGGTGAAAAATGGCTATGATGCAGATGCAAAAAATTGCAAAGTCTATTTTCATATTGATGAAGAGAATATTGATAATTCATTTGCTTTTGTTTATGACGATGGAACTGGAATGGATGAAGAAACTCTTTTTGGTAATTGGCTTAAACCATCAGTCAGTACTAAAAGAGGAGGAGATGCCAAAAGTGAGTTATATAGGCGAAATCTTTTAGGTAGTAAAGGGATTGGGCGCCTTGCAGCGATGGCAATTGGAGAATATGTAACTGTTATTACCAGAAAAGAAAAATCCAGGCCATACAACTGGATTACGGTAAACAGAGCCCTTTTTCGTGAAGATAAATTGCTGTCAGAGGTGAAATTTCCCGGCGACAGAATAGAATCATTCACAACACTCTTTAATGAAAAATTCTATTTTGGAGAAAGAGGCTGTCCCAAAAACAATAACCTGATAAATATACTGAGAAAGAATAAAATAAACTCTTTTAGAAAAGGAACACTTATTATTATTGAGAAACTTGATAACTCGGTAATAAAACAGTTGTATGATGACTTTAGTCAGAATACATTGTTCTTTGATGATAAAAATCAATTTATTAATACTAGTTTTTATAAATCATTATCAACATTAATTACACCTTTGAAGATTGGTACTGAAATTCAAAATGAGTTAATCGACAAAAAAATAATTCAAAATGGAATGGTCAATTTGTCAAAAGAAAATTTATTTGAAATCCAGTTCTCTACAAATCTTATACCTGATAATGCATACCCGTTGATAGACTGGATTAACGTAGAATCAATTTCCATACAAAAAACATATGATTACAGAGTATATGGGAAAGTAGACAGAAAGGGAAATGTGGATGCTTTTTATAGTGTAAGACGAATAGAGAATGAGTTTATTGATGAGAAACTCAACCTGACAAGAGATGAAATCTATGATAATAGTTTAAGTGGAAAAAGTGTTCCTAATCTCTTCGAACAAAACAATGAGAATGAAACGGGTGAATATTATTTTGATATTCGTGTTTATGACATTGGAGAAAGAGATAATCTGGATAAATTGGCCCAACAATCAAAATTTGAATCGGGTGCGAAATTTAAATCAGCCTTTAAAAATCTTCAGGGATTGAGAATATCTAAAAATGGGTTCGGAGTAAAACCATATGGAGACGAAGTAGAGGACTGGATCGGATTATCAAAAGAAAGGTTACAAAATCCGGGGCAGAATATAAGTACAAATCAGATTATTGGCTACGTATATTTTTTCTCACCAGAAAATGAAGTATTAGAAGAAAAAACTAATAGGGAAGGTTTTATTGAAAATACAGCATTTAGTCAGGTAAAAACAACTCTGACAGCTATCTTTAAAGATCTGGGGAGAAGAAGATATAATTATCGTTTGGCATTTGGTTTAGGTCGAATACCTGATAGTAAACATAAAAGACCAGATTTTAATACTTTTCTCGAAAAACTGAAATCAAGTCAATATGCAGATGAGAGATTCATAAGTTATTCTGAAAAATTTATGACGGAAGTAAATACGTCAATGGATAATCTTGAAGAATCATTGACTTTTGCAGAACGTTTAGCGTCTTTAGGTAGCGGGATTGAGCTGGTATATCATGAAATGGCCCAACCAATATCAGGTTTAAAAACAACCAAGTCTTCATTAGATCTGAAAATAAAAAAAATGGATCCAAGTGTTTTGAATTTTTACATTAATGACATCAACAATTTGGCTCATGCCTCAGAAGTGTTAGTGGAGTTGAGAGAATCACTACAACCAGCTATTGGCAGAGCAAGAAAGAAAAGATTTTCTCCATATGACACATTCATGAAGGTAGTAAATCTATTTAAATCAGATTTGGATGATTATAATATTACTGTTTCTGGAGATGAAAGGCTTAAAGATTTTTTTATAGATGATTTTGAATATGCATTCTGGATATCGTTTCTGAATATTGTAAATAATGCGGTTTATTGGATAAAAAAATCAGAGAGAGATTGTGAAATTCGTTTTTATGTTGAAAGAGATAAATTTATAATTAGTAACAATGGACCTCTTATTAAGCATGATATTATTGATCATATTTTCAAATATGGCGTAACTGCGAGAACTGAAAAAAATGCAACGGGCCTAGGACTTGCCTTTACACAAAGTATCCTCAGTAGAAATAACTGGGATATAACCGCAGAAAATAGTGAGTTTGGCCCTACATTTATAATTAGCAAAACTGAAGATAATGAGTAAAGGAGTTGTAGTACATTTGGATAATGATGTCAAGGGAGTTCTTAAGCCAGCTAAGAATCTATTTGACCAATTGGGATTAGAATTGGATTATGTTATATGTGGTTCAAAAGAGGAATTTAATTCATACCTGATTGCAGCTGAATTACCAGTTAAATCACTGATTTTTGATTTGATGAGTGATATTCCAGGATCTGATCCTGATTTTTTAGATCAAATAGAAACATCTTTTCTTCGCTACAATGTCCCGGTATTTATTTATAGTGGATATTTGCAGTCAATTGGGGATAGGTTTGACAACAATGGAACAGTATATAAATTTGATAAAGCAACGGAAGTTACTAAGATATTTGATAAAATTCAATTTTATCAAAATTCCGGATTTATTGATGTATTTTGTCCTGGTGGTATTCTAGAAAGCGAAATAAACAAGGATATTAATGCTTCATTTACCAAGCAGTTTTCAAAAAACGAAGAAATTGAAAGTGTAATTAATACTATTCTAAATACAGAAGAAGTAGATGAGAAAAAAGATAAAAGTCAAAGAGTTAGAGATATCTTTAAGAGGATTGCAATAAAATCTCTTTCTGCAGATATTCTTGCACCAATTGCAGAAAGCAAAGACAAAGTTCATCCAATAGAGCATTTTTATAAAAGGCAAAGTAATTTAAATTTTTGGACAGGTGATATCTGGATGAATAAAGCTGATAAAGTTACTTATGTAATTATTTTAACCCCAAGATGTGATATTGCAAATGATAAGGTTGAACATATATTATTATGCAAAATAAGCCAATTACCAGAACCAATAAAGCTTACAGGAAAAGAAAAAGACGTTAAGGATCGACTTCGTAAATATCTAACTGACAATCTTGATAGTGTAAAATCCAAAAGATATATTCCTGAAACTATTTACTTTAAACAAGGCGGACTAGTTGATTTTAGTACATATCACACAATTGAGAAAAAGACATTTGCCACTATTTATGAATATGTCGTAACACTGAGTGACGAATTTACAAATGAAATTCTTGGAAAGCTAAGTTATTTCTTCCTGCGAACGGGTATTTCAACTATTAATGAATCTGAATTTAAAGCAACTATTGAATCGTTAAAAATAATGGAAAGTGCCGAATAATAATTGGACACGAGAAGAACATGTACTCGCATTTAATCTTTATTGTAAAATCCCTTTTACAAAGATCAATGCTAACTATGCTCCTGTTAAAGAATTGGCATTGCTTATAGGAAGAACGAATGGATCTGTAGCAATGAAACTGGCAAATTTCGCCCGCCTTGATCCGGCTTTAAAAGCAAGAAATATATCAGGTCTCACACAGGGAGCAAAAGGTGAAGAAGTTGTCTGGAAAGAATTTAATAGTGATTGGAATAAACTTGCATGGGAAAGTGAAAAGATACTAACTAGGTATAAAGGCACAAAAATAGAATTATTAAATGACCTGGATGATAAAGAAATTGTAATTGAGGGGTTAGAAAGGGAGGCTATTATAAAAGCAAGGGTAAATCAGTCATTTTTTAGAAAAACAATATTAGCAGCATATAATAGCACTTGTTGTATAACTGGAATAAATAAACCAGAATTATTAATTGCAAGTCACATTATTCCTTGGGCTACAAATAAAGAATTAAGAGTAAATCCTACAAATGGGCTTTGTTTAAACGCTTTGCACGATAAAGCTTTTGATAACGGATTAATAGCTATACGTCCTGAAGATTATAGCTTAGTAATTTCGTCGGAACTCAAGCAAAAGAAGTTTTTTTCTCCTACTTGCGAAACTAATTTTATCAGCTACGAAAGTAAACAGATCATCTTACCGGACAAATTTCTTCCTTCACGGGAGTTTCTTGATTATCACTATAATAAGATATTTAAAAAATAGAAAAATATTATGGCTGAATACAAATCAAATATACCTCAGGCCGAATTCCTTATGGGTGCCATGCGCTCAATGGGTTACTCCTTTGAAGCTGCAATTGCTGATATAATTGATAATAGTATCAGTGCTGATGCAAAGAATATCCAGATTAAATTTCCTTCAAATCCGACCAACTGTTATGTATCAATTCTTGATGACGGTAATGGCATGAATCAGTATGAATTGTTTGATGCTATGAAATATGGAAGCAATTCATGTGAACAGGAAAGAGATGAGAATGATTTGGGAAGATTTGGATTAGGTATGAAGGCTGCATCTCTCTCTCAATGTAAAATTCTCACAGTAGTTAGTAAGCAAAATGGGCAAATATCAGCTTATCAGTGGAATTATGATATAATTCTTAATAAAAAAGAATGGCTGGTTGCAGAATTAAATGAAACTGAAATATCTCGGCTACTGGAAATAGAAGAACTTGAAATGTTTGTTTCTGGAACATTAGTTATTTGGCAGAATTTCGATATTCTTGAGAAATCTTCAGGTGATGTATTTTCTTCATTAAAAGATTTCAAAATCAAGATTGTAGATTATTTGTCATTGATTTTCCATAGATATTTAAACGGCGAGACAGACAACAAGGTAAATATTAAAGTAAATAGTTTGAAGATTAAAGGTCTGGACCCTTTTTTAGAGAAACACAAAAAAACGAATATACGCCAAGAGTTTAATCTTGATATTAAAGATACTCAGGGTGTTGAAAGGCATGTAATTGTACAACCCTATGTGCTGCCATATCAGAAAGATTTATCAAAAGAAGATTTAGAATTGCTGGGTGGTATTACAAATCTAAGAACAAAACAGGGATTTTATATTTATCGAAATAAAAGACTAATAATTTGGGGAACATGGTTTGGGATTGCCAGAAATGAATTGACTAAGAATGCACGAATAAGAGTAGATATACCAAATACCCTGGATGATATTTGGAGTATAGATATTAAAAAACAGAATGCAATAATTCCTAAATCAATAAAGAACAGCCTGACTAAAGCAGTAACTGAAACAATGGATTTTTCTGTGAAAATTCAAAATCATAGAGGGAGAATTGCAAAGCTTAATGATGATCTGGATTATATCTGGAATCGTGAAAAATGTAGAGATAAATACATTTATACCATAAATCGTGATAGTCGGATTTTTGAACTTCTCAATGAAAATGTGGATGATGAAGCCTTGAGCCGTTTTGAAATGGTGCTGGAAGAAATTGAACGTAGTATCCCTTATCAACAGATTTATATTGATATTTCTCAGGATATTGTAGATGAAGAAGATAATGAAGAAAGATTGAAAGATATTGAAAACAAAGGTCTGATGTGGGTGAAACATGTTATGGAACTTGGGCATCTGACTCCTAAGCAAACAATTGACCAGTTGTTTAAATCAGAGCCCTTTTGCAAGCATACCGGAATGATAACCAATTTTTATAACCGCTTTGAAATATGACACTAACTCCTAATGTTCTAGAAACGATTGTTCGTATTATTCAGGATTCAGCAGTACTCAACGGTATTGATATATATTCTATTCCTGAAGATAAAGTTGATGAAATTATAAAAAGAGGGTTAAACAATGCACTCATCGATGTCAATGAAGAAGATTATAAAAGGATAAAAAATGAATTTGAATATAAATGCCATATTCAACAAAAAGAAGGAGTAAGCATTGTTGATGATTACTACGAGCATAGAGACTGGTATTCAATAAAATGCGAGGAAGAAGGGTTTAATGAGTTCTTCTGGAAAAGATACAGGGATTATTTAATTCGGGAAGTGAAACTGAATTTAAATGTTGTAAATAATCTTGATAACAGCACCCTGAAGGATTTAATGAATTATCTGGGTGACCCTACCAGTGCAGCTCCATTTTTCAGACGTGGTCTTGTAATTGGAGATGTTCAGTCAGGAAAGACTTCTACTTATACAGGATTAATCAGCAAAGCAGCAGATGCAGGGTATAAGATTGTAATTTTACTTACCGGTGTAACTGAGACATTAAGATCTCAGACTCAAAAAAGAATAGAATCCGGGATTATCGGTATTAGTATAACTGGTTTAAAGGATAAAAATCAAGCCAAAGTAGTCAGAAGAGTTGGTGTTGGCAAAGATGGTGGTCCAATCAAAGTAACTGCAATGACATCAATGGAATATGATTTCATTGGCAGTAGTGATCAAATAACAACCTCACTGGCTAACCATCAGTTAGTCATGTTCATTGTAAAGAAGAACACAAAAGTTCTTGACAAATTGTACAGTTGGCTTTATAATATGAATGCAGAATCAGGTGATAAGAAAATCCATTATCCAATGCTAATGATTGATGATGAAGCTGATAATGCATCAATTAATACCAGTAAAGAAGAGGAAGACCCAACAAAAACAAATGAAATTATAAGGAAACTTGCACATGTTTTCACACAAACAACTTATGTCGGATTTACGGCAACTCCTTACGCCAATGTATTCATAAATCCGGATACCACAGAAGAAATGCTTAATGATGATCTCTTTCCTAAGAACTTCATTTATGTATTACAGGCTCCTTCAAATTACATCGGAGCAACAAAGATTTTCGGGAAGGATGCCAAACATGCAGACTCACTGGTCTGGATTCAGGATATTGAGGAGCCTTTTGATATTGAAGATTATGATACAGTGAATAATTTCTATTACAAGCATAAAAAAGAGTGGTCTGGAGTTTTACCTAAGAGTTTGAAAACCTCAGTTTATTGCTTTTTCCTGGCAAATATAATCAGAGATTTGAGGGGTGATTCTTTAGAACCCCGCACAATGATGATTAATATCTCAAGATTTGTAAAGGTTCAGAAATATATAAAAGGAACCATTGAAACCTTATTCAATGATGTTTATCACGAAATTGAAACAAGCTTTTCTGATAATTCTGAAAAGAATAAGCCACTAAAGTTATATACAGAATTAAAAGAATGCTGGGATAAACACTATTCGAAACTTGATATTGAATGGACTGAAGTATGTAAAAAGGAAAATCTGATTGCTGCTATTGAAAATATCGAAGTATTGGTAATCAATAGTGGAAAAAATTCAGGAAAACTTGATTTTGAAAAAAATCCTCACTTAAGGGCTATTGCTGTTGGAGGTCTTGCTCTTTCCCGTGGTCTGACGCTCGAAGGATTACTTGTAAGCTATTTCTATCGCAATACTTCAACTTATGATGTTCTTATGCAAATGGGCCGGTGGTTTGGCTATAGAAAGAATTACGAAGATCTTTTTAAAATATGGACAAGTAAAAAATCAGCTGACTGGTATAATGAGATTTCTGAAAATACAGAAGATCTGAAGAAAGATATTTCCCGAATGAGGGAAGCAAAATTAACGCCGGAATATTTTGGTCTGAGAGTTCGTAATGACAGTGATGAGTTATTGATTACAGCCCGTAATAAAATGAGAATGGCTGTTGACCATTTGGAGCAGGTTTCTTACTGGGGTTCGGTTTTTGATACACCATATATTGATTCGGATATCAATAAAATCATTAAAAACCGTGACTTGATAAAACAGTTTATAGAAACTCTAAAAAATGATAACTATCATTTTAAAAGAGAAGATGAAATCGCAAAAGGTCTGTTCTTTCGCAAAGATATTCCTGCAGAAAGAATAATAAAACTCCTCAGAGAAATAAATATTTCGCCTTTTAATATGAAATTCGACACATCACAGATTATTGATTTTCTTGAAAGTACAAAAGAATATGTTTTGACAAAATGGGATGTTGTTTTAATTGAAGGCAGTAGAGAAGGTAATGCTGAACAGAATCAATTTGAGTTGAATTCTGAGATTACTTTAATACCTACAAGTCGTGGTTTTGATTTGTCTAAAAACAAAATAAATATTGGTGGAAAAAGCGGTAGATTAGCAAGTCCGACAGATGCCAGAAATGGACTTTCAAAAAAACAAATTGAAGAAGCTAAATCTAAAGCATTTTTAGCTGATGATTGGAATGGAATAAGTAGTACAATTAAACAGGAAGTCTGGTTTAAACATGTGCCTGATCGAAATCCGCTCTTAATGATTTACTTTATTGATTTAAAGGATGAAGGTCTTTCCACAAGTGAACAGTCATTTATCGAAAAATTAAACGGATTACCTGTAATGGGCTTCTCTGTTGGTTTTCCTATGAGTAAAAATTCTTATGCAGCTGAGTACCATAAATATAAAGTAAACTTGATTTACACCAGACAAGAGATTGAAGAAAACCTTGAAGAATCAATAGAAGAATAATATGGAAAAAATAAAAGAGCGGTTTCTTGATATTGAGGGGAAAAATACATTTACCCGGATCAATCCTTCGCATATTATTGATTTATATGTTGGACATGATGAACAAGGCAGATATGCTATTAAATATAGAGGAAATTTCAAACCTGAAAGCAGTATAAAATCAGTTGCAGGCATAGCAGTAAATCAATATAAAAATGAAGATTTTAATACGCTTCAATTTTCATTGATGCATAATGATAACAAAGAATTATTTTTCACATTTTGTGAAGATATTATTGAAGCCACAAGATCAATTGCTGATAACAGAAATGCCTATAAAACGATTCTTGATAGATATTACTCCTGGAAGAAAATGTTTTCAACACCAAAAAAACTGTTATCAGAGTCAGAAATTATGGGGCTTATTGGCGAACTTCTTTTTTTACGTGATTACTTGTTTGAAAAATATGGAAAAGGTGAAGCATTAAGAAGCTGGAGTGGTCAGGAATTGACGCACAAAGACTTTTCATATAATGATATCTGGTATGAAGTAAAAGCAATTCATTCAGGGAAAGACAGTGTAAAAATATCTTCACTTGAACAATTACAGAGTAAAAACGATGGTGAACTTGTTGTTTTTTCAATTGAAAAAATGAGTGCTTCATACGATGGAATTAAAATCAATAAATTGGCTTTAGAAATTCTTAATTCACTCGAATTTGATGTAAGAAAAGATCTTTTTCTTTCTGCAATAATGTCTCAGGGTTTTGCATTCGATGAGAGCTACGATGAATTTGTTTATGAATTAGTTTCAATGACCCGATATTTGGTAAATTCAGATTTCCCGAAACTCACAAGAAACGATGTTAATGACGCAATAATTAAAGCACAATATGATTTATCATTGGCAATTTTAAATAACTTTTTGATTTAACACTTGATTTATGGTTATAGAAGAATACAGAAAAGATTTTCTTGAACAGATACGTTCTGATGCTGCATTAAATAGTACTGATCCTAACGAAGAATTCATTCAGAAAACTATTGATTTATTGATAGAAAATGAGGAATTCCCTGATCCTATAATACATTATTATGGTAGCAAAGGACGCAGAAACCGCATGATGCAATTTAATGCTTTTGGTTTCGATGAAGCTGATGGGTCTATTTGTCTTTTGATAAGTGATTTTAACAACTCAGAAAATCCGGTAACTCTTATTAATAATCAAATAGATATTCTTTATTCGAGAATGCAAAACTTTATCGAAGAAGCATATCAGGGTAATATATCTGATTTTTGTGATGAGTCTGACCAAACAATTGATATTGCAAGACAAATAAGAAAATTGATGGGTAAAAGTAGTTTTGAATCATCTGTTTTAAAGTTTAAATTCTATATAATAACAAACTCAGTTCTTAGTTTCCGTGTAAAATCTATTCAAAAAGAAAATCTGTTTGACAGACCTGTTGAAGTAAATCTGTGGTACCTTGAACGGTTTTATGATTTATTTACTTCAACAAATAGTGAAGCAATTGAAATAAATGTTCCGAATTTCGGAATAGATGGTATTCAATGTATTAAAGCAAATATGACGGATTGCGATGAATATGATGCATATCTGGCAATTGTTCCGGGAAAGTTTCTTGCAGATATTTATTTAAAACATGGTAGCCGTTTATTACAGGGGAATGTACGTGCGTTCCTGAGTCTTAAAAATTCAGTTAATAAAGGAATAAGGAAAACAATTATAAGTGAACCCAATAAATTCTTCACTTATAATAATGGAATTGCAACAATTTCACAATCTATTGTTTTGTCTAACGATGGTAGTAAAATAGTTTCTTTTAATGGTTTACAGATAATAAATGGTGGTCAAACCACAGCATCAATGGCAAGTTCTGTAGTTAAGAAAGATAATGTGATGTTGGAAAACATCTTTGTGCCTATGAAACTTACCGTTCTCAAATCAAACAGTGAAGTTGATGATAATGAAAAGGATAAGCAATACAATGATATGATTCAAAAAATATCTGAATATGCCAATAGTCAAACTAAAGTAACAACATCCGATTTCTTCTCTAATCACAAATTCCATGTTTTAATGGAAACACTTTCTATATCTGCTAAGAATTATGCCCCACCGGTAAATGGAAATCCATTTCCTACTGTTTGGTTTTATGAAAGATCAAGAGGTAAATGGGAACAGGAACAGATGAAATTATCTTCATCTGATAGAGATAAATTCATTAAAAAGCACCCCAAAAATCAGGTCGTAAAAAAAGAACAACTCATAAAATGTATGACCATAATGGATGGTCAACCTTATACAGCATGTGATATTTCAACTAAAATGATGAAACAGATAGCTGATAAAATTACTGATATTTGTGAGAATTCTGTTGAACAAATCAATGATTATTTCTTTAAAAAATCAATTGCTTCAATTATAATATATAATGCTGTAGAAAAGATTATTGGCAGACAAACATGGTATCCTAAAGGAGGTAACAGAGCTCAAATTGTTCCATATACTATAGCTAAATTATTGACTTCAATTCCAGGCAATAAAACCATAGATTATGACCTTATATGGAAAGGTCAATGCCTCTATCCTTCATTTGTTTACGAAGTTGAAGCTATTGGTTTAATAACTCATAAATTTTTGGAGAATTCAGGAGGTGAGATTGTTCGTGAATATGCCCGTCATAAGGACACATGGTTTAAATACAAAAATTTGCCTTATGAAATATCTGAATTCTTTTATAATGATTTAAAGTATCTTCGTTCTGAAAAAAATGAAGAAATACAGGCTAAAAAAGAAAGGAAATTCAACATTGATATTGATGCTTCAGTTGATGTATTTAAATTAGGAACAGGATATTGGATGAATGTTTACAAAAAAGTTGAAAATGAGAAAGTAGTAAGTTTTGCTGATAAGATGATAATTAAATCTATTGCTGATATGATAAGTCGAAATATGTTACCAAGTGCTGCACAAGCAAAAAGATTGATTAAAATATACAATGCTGCTGAGGATGCAGGGATAATTTTTGAATAATTTATAAGGATCAGCCAATCTCGAACGAAATACGGTTAAAGATATACTTAAAAATATACGCCCAAAGCTATTTCAGGAAGGATGCTCAAAATAATTATTGGTTCAGTTACTGTTTTTATAACATAGCATTTACTAACAGTAATGCAATTACTGATGAATTAAAAATTGAGAAATATAAAGAGTTAATACAATTTATACTATTTACAAAAAAATAAAGTATGAATAATAATTTCCCATTTTATTACGAAGTTCGTGTAAAATTATTGGCATTTGACAAAGACAATAATGTTAGAAATGAATCTTTTACAAGAGTTTTTAAAGACTCAACGCCTTTAGAAAACAGAAAGAATGCTTTTGACGACTTTAATGGATATATGTCAGATCTTGATTCTTTGAAGCGATTACAAAGAGACAAGAAAGGGAATTTTGTTATTAGTCAACCAACATTTATTTCAGAAATACTACATAGTGCAGAAAAGAAAGAGAATTATTTTGAATCTTTAAAAGAAATAAATCAATTTAGAGAAGAAATTTCTATTTTTTTGGTTGTTACAGATTTAGATGTTTTAAATTCTGTCGTAGATCCACCGATTCCTTCTCTTGAAAACCTCTTAAATAAATTAGATCAAAGTGTTTTTGTTTCAGAAAGAAATCAAAACGAATTTGAGATTCATAAAACTGCGTCTTATTCATTTGAAGAGCAAGATATTATTGACAATTTAGAAGTGCATGAACTTCCATTATATGAATACTACAAGATTAATGTGAGTTCTCAGATTGAGACTGTATATCATTTTGGATTAGACTACAGTGAATCTGGAGAAAACAAAGAAAGTGGAGCTGAAAGAACAATTTTAAAAACACCTTATATTTGGAATAGTCTTGATGATTACAATGAATCGATTAATTCAAATTCAACTATTAACAAGGATCAAGTAAATACAAATATTGATTTCTTGAAAATAATCCAAATAGGAGAAAACAACCAAATTGAATTTAAACCTTCTTTACTATATAATTTTAAAACTCAGAAAGCGGGAATAACCCCTAAATTCCATATAGCCAAAACTATTTGCGCTTTTTTAAACTCAAATGGTGGAGTACTTTTCATTGGTGTTACTGACAAAGGTGAAATACAAGGTTTAGACTTTGATTATTCGCTTTTTCCTGACAAAAATTCTAAAGACAAAATCTTATTAGAACTTGACTCCTTAATAGCATATTTTTTGGGTTTGTCAATAAAACCATTTATAGATTCGAAGATTGAAACTATTGAAGGCAAAGATGTTCTCATACTTGTTGTTTCTGAAAGTTACAAACCTACTTTTCTGAAAAATAAGAGAGATGATAAAATCGAAAAAGAAATGTACATTAGAATGAACGCTTCAACGCACCTCCTTTCTGACAACGAGGAGCTTGTAGAATATGTACTTAATAAAGTATGGAAAAAGCCCTAGTTAGCGTAGCCTCTACTTGTGCTGTATATAAATCCAGCCAGACAAATGGACAATTAAAAGTGGGAGATATGGAAGAAGTGGGTAGCTTATTGGCTGCCGATCTGAGACAATAGTCTAAAAATGATTGTTATTAAGGAGAACAAAGCTTAAATCCTTTATGTAGTAGACTGCTAATATTAAAGAGCTGTTAAAGAATAAATTCAGAAGAACTAAATTATATGAACACTTGCTTGAAACTCGCAATAACCAAAATCGGAGACTTATTGTTGCGCCATGAAATCACAATTGATAAAGACGGTAAGAGGATGAATGACATTAATTTGGTTATACCAAATTATCAGCGTCCCTACAAATGGACAGCAAAAAATGTAATCCAACTGCTTGACGATATTATTGATGCCAAAAAAGAAAATAAAGAAACTTATCGTGTAGGGACACTTATTCTCCACCAGGAAGAAGGAAAGTCAACTTATAATATAGTAGATGGTCAACAGAGAATTATTAGCTTTTCATTGTTACTCAAAGCTCTTGGCTCTGATTCAATAAATTTTCTTGAGCAGTCGCTCACTAATAATTTCCATAATATACGCAATATCCCCAACAATTTCCGGACATTGGAAAGGCGGGTAAATAATATTACTGACTTCAGGGAAAGAGAGGATTTGAAAACTTACATAGAAGACAACTGCGAACTCATTGTGGTAATAACTGAAGACATATCAGAGGCCTTCCAGTTTTTTGATTCACAAAATGCGCGTGGCAAGAAACTTTACCCGCATGATTTACTGAAAGCTTATCATTTACGCGAAATGAAAGATTTGGAAGTAACGGAAACCGAGAAGGTTGTGAAAAGTTGGGAGGATTTGGAACAAAGAAAACTATCTATACTCTTCAGCGATTATCTCTATCGGTTGAAAGAATGGACAAAAGGTAACAAGGCATGGGAACTAACTGAGCATAATATTGAAAAATTTAAGGGTATTAACCGACAAGAAAACTTTCCGTATGCTCAATTCTACAAAGGAGCTTATGCTTATGCAGAGATGGTCAATGATACTGCAATACCTTTTGTATCAGGTACACGAAATCTAAGACCTTTTCAGTTAGATACGCCCATTGTGGCCGGCAAACCTTTTTTCGACTATGCTAAACACTATTTCGAAATACTTAAAGATATTCAAAACAACGACAAGTACGAGGGCTATTTTATCAATGACAACGAGATTGTAAAAACGCTTGAACTTAGAAAGTACAAAAATGGTGTTGGCAACCGAATTACACGCTTACTATTTGATACTACTATTTTGCTCTATGTTGACAGATTCTGCCCCGAACGTCCGGATAAGTCGGATTTAAATATGTTAGATCAATTTGTGGTGTTTACTTTCGTTTGGTCGTATTCGCTCAGAGCACAATATTATAATCTTGGCTGGCTTACAGCACAAAACTACATTATGGGTAACGGTGTAATTAACTCATTTAATATATATAGGGTAATTGCCGATGCTGATTCTCCGGTTTCACTTTTAAGCACACTTTCTGACAGAGTAAATCCGTTACCGGAGAAATACATTGTAGCAAAAAAAGATAATGTGAATGAACAAGACGAAAACCACATTTATCAAAACTATCTCCACTATTTCAATACTAACAATTTTATTGACGAATAATATGGGAACTAAAATACTGCCGCTTAAAGAATTGTCTATCAGCGAACTCTATAATGGTGAAAAAGCTACTTATGAAGTCCCAATATACCAGAGAAATTATGCATGGGAAAAAGATGAGATTTCCACGCTGATACAGGATGTGTATGATGCGTACAGCACCCAAAAAACAACTTATTATATCGGAACCCTGGTATCTTTCCATAAAGGAGATCAGGTATATGAAGTGATTGATGGTCAACAGCGACTTACTACAATAAACATTGTGTTAAGTGCTTTGGGTATTCCTTTAAATAATAAACTTACTTATCGGGCGCGCAGGAAGTCAAATGACACCATACAAAGCATTCCAGATTTTATGATTGACGAAAAAGATAATGGAATCGTAAACGGTTATAAATATGCCTTGGACTCAATCAAAGAGATAGTACCGGAAACAGATAAAGATAAGTTCAAGAATTATTTTCAACATAAGGTTCACCTGATTCACTATCAGGTACCGAAAGACATAGACTTAAACCATTACTTCGAGATTATGAATTCCAGAGGTGAGCAACTGGAAAAGCACGAAATTATTAAGGCACGTCTTATTGAAAAGCTCACTGACGAGGACAAAGCAAAATTTAATTGTATTTGGGAATCGTGTAGTGAGATGAATGTATACATACAACAAAAATATCAGGAATCAGCAATTTTCGGGAATACGCTATGTGATTTTGTACTATCGGATTTTGATGAAATACCACTAGTGGATTCCAAGCTCAATACACTTAAAATCAATGAACTGATTTATAATAAAAGCACAGGCAAACAGCCTGAGGATGAAGATAAAATCGATACGTTTCAGCCGATTATCGACTTTACAAACTTCTTGTTAATTGTATTGAAAATAACCCGAATTGAAGAGGACAGCTTTGACCCTAAGAGTTTTAATCTTGACGATAAAGAATTGATTCATGAATTTGATAAGTTGAAGGTTGGTGAGGATTTTGTAAAAAGGTACGGTTTCAACCTTTTGAGAGCAAAATTTCTACTGGACAACTATCTTGTGCATCATTCTAATGAAGATGATAGTATTGAAAACAATCCATGGAAACTACAATACTGGCAAAAAGAAGAAAAAAAAGGTTATCTTAAAAATCTCAGTGATGAAAGCGACATACAACAGAAATTAGTTCAGTTACTTTCGATGTTCGAGGTGTCATTTACGGCAAGACAAAGGAAAAATTACCTGTTTTATTGTTTATTATACATGTTCCGTTCGGACGAAAAAGATAATAGTAAATATTGCGAATTCGTATCGGAGCTGGCCGATAAATTCTTCAAAGATGTGTATTTGGTGGCTGATAACCTAAATGAAATCAACACCCCAAAACCGGGTAGTTTTGACGATACCGTATTGATTGGAAATAAATTAGATATTAAGTCATACAATGATACTTGTGATTTTACTTCTATCTATGGTGATGGTACGTACGTATCAAAGGGGATTTCATTATTTGTTTTTAACTATCTTGACTATAAACTGTGGGAGAAATATGCAGATCAGCTTCGCGGTGAAAAGAAAAAAGAAGGCAGTAAAGAACGAATTGATTTTTTTGAAATACTTGGATGTGGTGATTTTGGGTTGAAAGTATTCGAACAGTTCTATTTTTCAAGAACGCGCAGAAGTTTGGAGCATTTCTTCCCACAAGCCAATGCCAATGGAGAAAACGGTGCGCCAACTCAGGAACAAATAAATTGTTTCGGAAATTACGCCATGATTGGAAGCGAAGCAAATAGTTCCGGTTCAAACTGGAGTCCCAAAGCTAAACTCGACCATTATTTGGATGATTCGGGAAAGATAAAGCTGATAAGTGTGGCTTCAATCAAGTTTATGATTATGATGCAGAAATGCAAAGACAATCATTACACCCAAAAGAAAGAGCAAGCCTGGGCTTTTGATGATATTATAAAGCACCAAGAAAAAATGTTAGCTTTATTAGTAGGCAATAAAAGTAAAAGTTTTCCGCAAGAATATTTGGTAATGTAATCTCTATAGATAGAGAGTATGTGCAATAAAATATAGGTTATAAAGCTGATCTATGTGCAATTGCTCATATATTGGATATTAGCGGTAATTATAAAAAATATACAATGCTCGAGGAAGTACAAAATTCAATTAAAATAATAAAAGAACTTGATTTGTCAAAATATCCTTTTAGCGATATTATTTCTCAAATTAAAAATGCAGGTGAAATAGGTCATTTAGAGGTTATTTTTCACCCTGGTAAACCTATATTCCGTGCGCGATTAAATGAAAACGATGAGCATTTTTATTCTAAATGCCAGCTAACCTATAAACCTCAGCAATTTAACAAAACGTGCCAACGTGCAAGTACTCCAAATATGACCATGTTTTATGGCTCTATTTTACCAGAAGAATTAAAAGAAGGAGAACTAGACAATGCGAGAGTTATTGCTTCATATGAAGCTATTCCTTGGTTAAGAGATAAAACTGTAAAAGGTAAGAAGGTAATTACATTTACAAAATGGAAAGTTATTCAAGAGATTAAACTAATCGCAATATTGCAACATGGAATTTTCTACGATAAAAGTTCTTACACTAAAAAGCTAATGGACGACTTTGAAACTTTTTTAAATCAAAACTTAGATAAAAAAGAAGAAACTATCGCTTTTACTACCTTTTTGGCATCCGAATTTGCGAAAGAAGTAGATACTACAAAGGATTATGAATATCTAATTTCAGCAGCTTTTACAGAAAGTATTGTTTCATTAGGATATGATGGAGTTTTATATCCAAGTGTTCAACTAAATGGAACAGGATTTAATGTAGCAATTACACCAAAAGTAGCTGATACAAAATTAGAGCTTGAGGCAGTAATGGAATGTTCTGCTTACAAACTTCTTGACAAAATTATTTTAGATAATGACTATCAAGCAATACTTTATCCAAATCAGACTAATTTCGTATTTAGTAATCTTGAAGAAAAATATCATGCAGGAGAAACAAATTGTTTAAGAGAGTTAGGCTTAAGTTCAATTGATGAATTAATAAAATAAATAACCACTGCTAATACTTAAGCTATGCACATTGACTGGCTGACGTACACTCAGCGGTCTTTGCTCCCGTAAATGAAACATCCTGTGAAACGGAAACTGTCCATTTACTAAGTCTTAGACTGTAATTTTAAAAATAAAATATCATATCATGAATCAAATTCTAAATTTTTTGGGGGTAAATAAGAAATCCCTTGAGGCAGTTTTCACACCAACAAATGCCGCAACAGTTAATTATATCAAAAGACCTGAACTTGAAAAGAAAATTGACAAAGCTTTGAAAATAGTTGGGACTCAACTAATTGTTTATGGTCATTCTGGCAGTGGAAAAACGACATTAGTTAGAAAAGCTCTTAACCGAAGTAAAAGAAATTTTATAAAAACAAGTTGTATCTCAACTACTACTTTAGAAGAATTGATAGTGAATGCATTTGATAAACTAAATCCATTTTACACTAGTAAAAAATCGCATAAATTTGCGACTAAAATTAGTTCAAATTTAAGTGTATCTTATAAAGGTATTGGTTCTGCTTTACAGACAGAATCTTCTCGTGAAATTACCACTGAATTACAACGAGTTTTGCCGGTTCAACTTACATATGAAAAACTTGCTGAATTTTTAGGTGCGGCAAATTGCGTATGGTTAATAGATGATTTTCATAAAGTAGCTGATACTGAAAAAAAGAAACTTGCCGAAGTTATGAAAGCATTTGTTGATATTTCAGATGAATACTCACAAGTCAAAATAATAGCAATTGGCGCAGTTAATTCGGCAAGAGAAGTTGTAAATTACAATGACGAGTTAAAGCCAAGATTGTCTGAAACATTAGTACCCCTACTATCTAAAAGTGAATTAAGCGAGATACTAGTTAATGGAGCAAAGTTGCTCAACGTTTCATTTTCTCAGAAACTTACTGACCAAACAGTTAACTATTCTAACTCACTTGGCTCAATCTGTCATATTTTAGCTTACAATCATTGTGACTTGTCGGGGGTTGAATGTACAAATAGGATAAATCAAGAAATACCTGACAATATAATGCCCTCATCTATAGAAGAGTATATAAAAGATAAAGCAGACACATTTAAAGAAAAGCTAGATAACGTATTAAAACAGCGTGAGAGAAAATTTAAAAATGTAGAACTTATTTTAAATGCATTTATTGTATTAAATAAAGAAGAAGTAACGCACAATGAAATTCTCACAAAAATACAAGAAGAAACTCCAGAATACCCACAAGGTAACTGTACAACATATCTTAAGAAACTTATTTCGAATGATGGTAATGAAATATTAAGATATGATGAAAACTCTGGAAAGTATTCATTCTCAGATCCTTTTTTCAAAGCATTTTGCAAAATGGCATTAGTAAAATTAACAGAAGAACCTGACAAAGAATACAAAGATTATATAATAACAGAACTTCTACATAACATAAAAATTGAATTTAGCAAACCCATTTAATCACCTTGTTGAGCTTAGGCTCTTCTTGTTCGGCGTATCGCTCCAGCCTACGTCGTAGCAATATCAATTTAAGTGAATTGGTTCATATCGTAAAGAATTACATTAATTTCTACAGACCTAAGACTATTTTAAATTTTGAAATACCTGATAATAAACAGCAATAATCACGTTTGTTATTAAAAGACAACAAGAAGCTGTCAGATTTGCCTGATATATTATTACGGGCAACTCCGCAGGGGCTAATCTCCCACTGGCACAGTTTTGCAAACTGTTTCGCTTTAAATAAGTTTTCAAATCATTATACCCGAAATGATATAATCCACAAGATTATGTTCCAATTTATACCCTATAAGGTATAGAAACGATACAAATCAATAAATTATACCCGAAATGGTATAATTTCAAAATATATTATTATATTTGCACCCGATAGGGTATAAATATAATAAATTTTCATCTAACTTCTCACTATATATGACATTGACCGAATTTGTAAAATCAAAAAGAAACAATGCAAAACTGACACAACCGGAGTTGGCCGAGAAGGCAGGCGTCGGTCTACGGTTTCTACGTGATTTGGAACAAGGTAAACCAACTTTGCGGTTGGACAAAGTAAATCAGGTATTGCAGTTATTTGGTCATCAACTTGGCCCCGTAAAAATAGATTCTAACGATTAAACACCGAAACAAAAGGGATATGAGAAAGGCTGAAATAAAATTCAACGAACATATAGCAGGTTTCCTTTCACAAGATGAAAATGGCTTTCATTTTATCTACGAGAAAGCCTATATCAATAGTGAAAAGCCTATTCCGGTTAGTCTGACACTACCGTTACAAGAAAAGGCATTTGATAGTCCGGTCCTGTTCCCTTTTTTTGATGGGTTAATACCTGAGGGTTGGTTGTTAGATATTGCTGAATCAAACTGGAAACTTAACTCTCGCGATAGAATGGAATTATTATTGGCATGTTGTAAAGATTGTATTGGAGCCGTCAGTGTATTTCCTGTTGAGAATAACGAATCATAAATTATAATTTTACCATGCGTTGTTTATATTGTTATCAGCCATTATCCGAAAATGAAGTTGATTTTCATGCTTCATGCAGCAAGAAAATATTCGGCTCCGCTACACCTCCGGAATTACCTTATGATGAAAGTCAAATGAAAGATTTGGCACTCCGGGTCGTACAGAGACAAATGACAGTTACAGGAGTACAACCCAAACTTTCACTAAACCTGGCAGGTGGGGTGACTAAAAATGAGCCCAAACGCTTTACTATTGTTGGGCTTTGGGGAAACTATATATTGAAGCCACCGGCCGAGAAATATCCTCAAATGCCTGAGGTAGAAGATTTGACCATGCATTTGGCCGAAATAGCAAAAATAAATGTAGTGCCTCATTCTCTTATTCGCCTAAAATCAGGTCAATTAGCTTATATAACAAAACGAATTGACAGAGTTAATAAACATAAATTACACATGGAAGACATGTGTCAACTTACCGAAAGGCAAACAGAACATAAATACCTTGCTTCATATGAACAAGTAGCAAAAGCTATATTTAAATACTCAACGAATCCGGGATTAGATCTCGTCAATTTTTCAGAGCTGGTACTGTTCTCATTTCTTACCGGTAATGCTGATATGCACCTCAAGAACTTTTCGTTGATTTATGATCATATAAACGGACCTGTATTATCACCGGCTTATGATATGTTATCTACTGTGTTGGTGAACCCCAAAGATGATGAAGATTTAGCGTTAAATTTAAATGGGAAAAAGAAAAAAATAAACCGTAAAGATTTTGAGTTAGCATTTAATACCATGAAATTAGATGCTAAACAACAGACAAATATTTTTGCTAAAATGGAGAAAGTCAGAAATAAATGGTTTGATTTTATTCAAATAAGCTTTTTAAGCCCCGATTTCAAAGAAAAGTACATCCAACTCATAAACGAAAGATTTGACAGGATGAAATAAGAAAAGCACTCAGGACATCGTATGGAAATTTATCACTGAGCAGCTGCCAATACATATTATCTATCGCCAAAAATGTTATACTTTTGCAACAAGCAGACAATCTAAATAAATACTGTCACTCTATTTTAGAACAAAAAAATTTGTTTGATAAATAGGTTTGAATTATAATATTCTTGTTTTGATAGTACATAAGTAATATTTCTGGCAATATTTATAAAAACCAAATCAAAATATTTTGGATATGAATACTGAATTTACCCCCAATCTATCTGTTTCTGATAATGATATTGCTGAAGATTTATCGGTTGATTGTTTGAAAGAGATTCTACAACATGCCGATATAAAAACTCATTTCACAACTAATGACAAAACAGCAAATATCGATGGATGCGTAGAGTTGATGAAAGAGCGTAGAATTTGTGGAAAGATAACCGTCCAAATCAAAACTTATCCACATAAGTACATAGGACAAGCCAAATTTGATTTTCCAACTTCGCTTTTTGCTTACGCTCAAAAATGTAGTCCTGAATTGGTCTTTTTAATTGCTGTGGATCGTGTGCAAAAAACAGCTTACTGGAAATACATTAACTTATCACTAATTAATGATAACACAAGTAAAACAAATCAACATTCAATTACTATTGGATTTGAAAAATCAGAGATATTGAACAAAGAGAATTTGGAAGAAACAATTGTACATTGGAAATCTTTATATCAGACTCAAAGCAATTTAATTATAAATAGTGCACTGATTAGTCAGGAAAATGAAGAGCTCAAATCGAAGTTATCAAAATATCAAAATCCAGAATTTTCAATTAATAAAGATTACGTAGTCAGTCTCCAAAAATTCATAGACACCTACAATACCCTCCTTGATAATGAGTTTCGTTCAATCAAAAATCACTATTATTTTGATACATGGAAAATTGGTATTGCATTATTTGAATGCGAAAGTAATGCAGTATCATACATACTGTACGACATAAAAAATGGCAAAAACGATCTTATAATAAGACAGATTCCAATAGACCAAGTTAGGAATTTTTCTATTTATACTGAGATGTACAGAAATTGCATGGAAAATGTCATTCACAATTCTCCGGAGAGTTATGCAATCAGTCTGATAAAGCATAAAACTATCGAGTTTATTAAAGGCAAATCCGTTTTATTTCAAACTCCGGAAATCGCAACCGAATATATTTTTGATTTTATCAAAAGAGAAGGAAATTACATAAAACTACAACAGGAAGAGCAGTACATTCTACCAAATATCAAAGAAAAATTAGAAGCTCAATTTCCCAATATAATCAATAACAATATATTCCATTATATAATAGGACATCACAGAATAAACATGAATGTTGTATATGGTTGTATCTGTTATTTAATAAACAATGGTGTCACTCTTTTAGAAAGAAATTATCCAGACAAAGGAAACTATGCTAATACTGGATTTGTTTCCGATTCTTATACATCAGAACTTGCCTTCGAAAAACTAAAATACTTCTACACAAGAATTCCAGTATTATTCGACTCTTATATGGAAGCAATGTTTCCCATGCTGAAAAACAAAATTCGTTTTTTTGATGGATATGATTTAGTACTAGTAAATCTTAAATATACTGATTCTGACAAAGAAAGATATCATCAAGACCACCATATAGTTTTACATTACTTGAAGGCTCATTCAAAAACTGCAATTCAACCTGAAATAATAGTTTCGCTCAATTATGCTGATGAAATTTACTCCCAAAATGGAATTAGTTCTTATGAGTCACTTAACTATTATTTGGGATTTGAAAAATACATTTTGTATAATGAAATCAAATATGAAATATTCAAACAGGAAGGTCTGGATATATCATTATTTTTTGGCGATTATTACATACACAACATGCTTTACCATTATTTACACGAAAGGTTCAAAGGTTACTTTGAACAATAGTATAATTCTATGAGAGATAATTTTTCTTCCAAGACTAAAAGAACCCTTGCTGATAGGGTTGCATGGAAATGTTCTTTTCCGGGATGTTCACAAATTACAATTGGACCTAATGCTAGTCAGGATAAATCTACAAATCTGGGCGAAGCTGCTCACATATTTGCAGCATCTGAAGATGGTCCAAGATACAATCCATACATGACTCCAGATGAGCGGAAATCTATCGATAATGGTATTTGGATGTGCAGACATCACGCAAGACTGATTGATGCTGATTTTTTTAACTATTCTGCAGCAACATTACAACAATGGAAGTTAATAGCAGAAGAGAATGCTTATAAAAAAATTGCAGAGATTGGCTCAAATCAACGCAATCACCCATATACTCTCGTTGCTATCGATAATGATATTGTATTTGAAGGAGTTTGGCTTTCTGCAAAAAACGATACATGGAGGTTTGAAATAAACAAATTTATCATTGGATCTATTGAACTAATGATTGACAAGTCTACGTCTGTGAATAATTCCTGTAGTTTTGTTGTGGTAGAAAGTCAAGGAGATGGGCGTGTTCTAAAGGAGCCTTTATCTTGGGAGTTGTTTAATAATAAGTATATTGTATCATTAATTGTAAGAGACAAGTCAATTCGAAAATCTCCACACAGTATTGTCGGTGGTATTGCGTTGGGAATCGATGGTGAAATAATTATCGAAAATAGAACAATGAAAATAATCAAGGGAGTTGATTATGCCATACAATTGGTTAGAATATGCCTTAGTGTCGGATTTGGAGAAATTAGGGAAGTACCAACTATTGGATCGAACCTTTCTACATACTATTGGAGGTTTCGCGACAATTTAGATCAACTTAGAAAATTAACAAAACTTGATATCACTCGATTAGTATCAATTCCAGAGCTTGTAAATAATGACTCGTCAATGCCTACATTAAATTTTATCAATAGAATAATTGATGTTGAGATATTAAATAATGGCATTTTGAACAATGATAAGGTTGCTTTAAAATTAAAATTAGAATGGGGCGACAGCACTTATTGGGAAGATAAAGTCAATATAAACATTAACAAATTAGCTTCTTTTGTTTAACTCAGAAGGTAGACATGGAAAATATCTTAAATATCTGTCTGCTCGAATTCTCCTATTACTTGTAGCATATCCAGAACATCACTTCCTTCAATAATATAGTTGCCTGTTCTTAAATCAATTATTTGATACAGGGTCGGATTCTCCCATAGATTTTCATCTTTAATCGTTCTTTGATTTGTTAGTAACATTAGTTCTTTATTCTTGCAGTAATTATTAAAGTGTCTGCAATTGATTAATTCATTCCTCAGGTTATTAACACGCTCTGTGGGTAATTTCTTTAATTTTATAATCTGACAAGAAAATTGTTCTATAGCTTCATCTGAGAAATCTATTGTATTTTCTGTAGAACTGTATGTGGAACAGTAGAAGTCAACTGTTGAATTATGTTGTGAATAAAATTCACAATCCGAAAACTGCTCAATCTTTTCTTTGATCTGCTCAATGTTTATTATGTGATCTAATTTTATTTCTAAAGCTTCTTCTGATAACCGATACAAATCATACAACGTTCTTATTGCAAGATATGATTCTTTAAGCATTGAAGATTCTTGAAATAAATTGTGGCTATCAAGGGCATATTGTAAAGCTTCTTCAAACTGTTTTTTTACATATTCTATATTACTAGGTTTTTGCTGATTGAAAAAATGTGAATAATTTACTGCAAAGTGTAAATTTGCTATTGTATTTTTTGCATGAGCTTCTATTAGTGGAATATTATTCTTTTTTGAATAGAGAATAGCAGCTTTATTTATATCTAAAATAAACTGAAATCGTTCTGTTATATATTGAAATAAGTCAATGCGTTCTTGAGTTTCACCGAAAGGATATAATTTGCTGTTGTTTATATAGTCGGCATATAGCCTATTTACTGCATGTAAAAGAAGTTCTGATTGAAATATTTTTTGAAAATATCTTTGTTTTTCGCTACCTGTTGTATTTTCAATAGTTTCAAACCCCCTTTCGATATCTTCAATGTCCTTTTTCTCAAAATCTGTATTTCCTATGCTATTCCCTAATTGTAACATACAGATTAAATGATCAATAGTAGCCACATTATCTTGACTAACCACATTATCTTTTAATTCAGATAATTTCTCCAACAGTTTTGTATCATTGTATTTCCCAAATGCAAAATCAACTTTAATTTTTTGTAACTCTAGAATTTCCATTAATCCTTTGTTAAATAAATCCCTATTCTTAAAACATTTGGACAAATAGAACTCTGCATCTAAAAGTTTTCCTACTTCGGTATAAGATACCGCAGCCAAAAATAATAGAAGTTTTTTAGATGAGATATCCTGTATTGAAAGTTCTTCAAGCAACTGGATAATATCTTTATATTGATTTTTATTAAATAAATCAGCTCCTTTTTCTTCTAAATGCTTTATAATTTCATGTTTTTGTTTGAAAGGAATATCTCTACTACCCTTTTCGATGACTGGTATATTGTAATTTATTCCAAGGTCGTTTATAAGTCTTGTATTATTGTAATAAATCCTTATAAAAATCTCTCGAATATTCATTATCGTGTTCGATTCAAGAATATTTTCAACAGGAAAATGTATGTATATGTGTTTATTATTTTTCCATGAAGCATCTTTTTTATCATTCATTACTCTTTTGTATATTTCCCAAACATAATCAAAATATAAAATGTCAGAGTCTTCATCATAAAATATTATAATTCCATAATAAGGCACATGTCTACACAAATGCCCTAATCTACTTGTACTGAACTTCAAACTAATAAAATCACCTCTTCTTTTGCAAATGCCCTGTCCTTTTTTAGCACTTTTAATTTGAATGGGTACTAGTCCTCCGGAAACATTAGAGTCTTCTATTAATTGAGCATAAATATCAACTCCGTAATCCTGGGTCCCATTTACTTCATGCGATACAAATCCATTCCTTTTAGAGAAGAATTCTCTTGTTCTCAATACAGATATTTCTGATCTTTCTGCATTTAAATCTATTTTGGGGCAGGTGTTAAATGACATTATTTTATTTTTTAATCAAGATAAATCCTTTTATTTATATGAGAATTGCGTAATGATTGACAATATGTACAATTTTCTCAATACATACTTGAAAAAACAAAGTTAGCAAATAGATTCAAATTTAAGTACGAATATATAATTAAGATTAAATACAAATCTAATTGGCTAATTTCATAAACAATAAGAAAGCGGTCATGCTTTGCCTGTAAGTTCATTACGGGCAGCTCTTCAGGTCAATTCCTCAGCCGCCAAAAATCCCCACCCATCATACCTATGGGCTTGCACGGTCTTTTTGTAGGCTTCCGCACAATCAACCCAGCTGTTGTTTTTTTCTGTCACACTTTTTGCGAAAAGGCAAAAAAGACGTTTGCACGGAAATTTATCCCGGTCTAAAGCGGGATCGCCTCCTCCGTGCTGCACTTGCGCCAGAAAAAAAACAACCCGAAGCTATTATACATAACATGTAGGTATATTCGATCCCTTTACTTCGGAAAATTAATAGGGATAAATATAACCTAATTATGTATAATAACCGCACAAAATCAACGCTTTTGCTCCGCTGCCCGAAAACCACAAGAATTCCCCACCACCCATTAGTTGTTGCAGTATCAAAAAACAGGTTGGGTTTTATTTCCTTGTGCTTGAGGTCGGTTCATTAACCTCAGCACCGCACAGGTGGATTAGTTGCTCTATTCCTCTATTTGCAATCTATCTCGATTTATTTTACAAATCGCATTTATAGACTTCTTAAAAATCACACTTTACTTCTTCACCAAATGGCTTAACTCCGGATTATTTCTAATTCGTTCCATCTCGTCTACGATAATTTGGGCAACTTCTTGTTTAATTCGATTATAGTTTTTGTCAATTTCTTGTTTCATGTTGTCGTTCCCATCGCTATCAACAAAGGATGCAATTTCGGGTATCATTTTATAAGCTTTTGTTTCGGCTGCTACTTTGGCATTATCGACTACTATTTCTGCATGAAAAATCTTTTGCTCGATGCGTTCCTCAAAATTATCGGATACAGCACCCACAAAAACTCCTTGAGTCAGGTTACTAATCTTTGATGCAGGAATAAGACTATCCAGCTGAGTACTGATTGATGTAGATTTATCCTGACGGTTGATGGTCATGGATTGGCGCAGTTGCAAAACTTTTCCGAATCGGTCGGATAAGTTCTTGGCAGTTTCGCCTACCACTTGTCCGCTGAATATATTCCCAACCGTATTCTGAATCACTTTCGCTTCTTTATCTCCATAATCCCGATTTAATTGGCTGTAGTCCTGAAACCCCAAACATACAGCTACTTTATTACTACGGGCGGTAGCAATTAGATTGTCCAACCCACGAAAATATATGGTTGGTAACTCATCAATGATTACGGAACTTTTGAGTTGCCCTTTCTTGTTGATAAGCTTTACAATACGGCTGTTGTATAACCCTAGTGCTGCCGAATAAATACTTTGCCGGTCAGGATTATTTCCCACACAAAGTATTTTTGGAGCATCAGGATTATTGATATCCAGTGTGAAATCATCGCCGGTCATTACCCAATAAAGTTGTGGCGAAATCATACGGGACAGTGGAATCTTGGCAGATGCAATTTGGCCTTGTAATTGATCTTGCGCACCACCTTCCCATGCATCCATAAAAGGTGACAGGTAATTTTCGAGATCCGTATAAGAAGTCAGAATAGTGAAGGTATCGGAATATTTTTTATTCAAAAACTCAATAGCATGGGGAAAGGTGCAATACTTGCCGTCCTTATAGATTTTCAAATACCAAATAATAGCTGCCAACAGAATAATTGGAGATTCGACAAAGAAATCTCCTTGCTTTTGTATCCAACTGCGATTCAGGTTAAGCATAATGGTATAAGCACTTTCATAAGCATCGCTAATGTCCGTCATAAATAATGGGTTAATGGGGTTGCACCGGTGACTTTTTCTTGGATTGTCAAAGTTAATAACATAAAACTTGGGTGCCACTTTGTACTTATCCCGGTGTTTTAGTAAATGGTTATAAGCAATAGTTGATAAATCGTCAAACTTAAAATCATAGATGTACATAGCAAAGCCTTTTTCAATCTGCTGTTTGATAAAATTATTGACCACCGCATACGATTTACCACTCCCGGGCGTACCCAACACGATAGTGGCCCTGAAAGGATTGACAATGTTAATCCAACCATCCCACTGTTTCTTCTTATACCAGAATTTGGTAGGCAGGTTTATGGAATATTCATTCTCCATTAACCGGGTTTCCTGCATAAAGCTTTCATTCTCGTTGTTGAACACATCGTCCATCATGCTATTCTTCAAAAGCCGACTCATATACAAGCCAGCCATCATCATACAAATATACCCAACGGTCAAGGTTGAAATATAGATGGCTACTTTTGCTTGTATTGGTAAAAACAAAGAAAGTATCCACCAATTCAGGAAAAATAGTTGAGTTCCAATAATCAGTAGAATTGCGATTTTTGTCCATGATATTTTCTCTTCTTTCACGCCTTTGGTGCCAAGGCATGACAACCCCAGAAAAACCACTGCGAACAACTTTGTCCAAAGGATAGAGGAGAATAATCCTGACGTTCGCTGAAAACCCAATAGGATTTTGTTCAATGTTTCGATAGTCAGGTTCCACAGTTGGAAAGCTTCATAACAGTACCAGTAGATATTTATCAGCACGAATAGTATACTGATGGCTCGCATAAATTCCATGACTTTTGCCAAGCCTCTTAAATCATCTTCTTGTTGCATAATATTTATTGTTTTAGTTTGAATTTGTTAGTTTCTAATTTTTTTATATGTTTTCTTGTTTGTTGTTTTTGAATCTTCAATATCTTATCAGATCGGTTTCTTTCGCTTTTTCTTCTTTTTCATCCGACGGATAAAAGCTTCTTCCTCTGAATCAATACCTCCGTTGGTCTCCATACTGAATAAATTGAGAGAATCATCGAAATTTTCTTTATCGTGTTGAGACTTGAAATCAGCCTTATCATCGTGTCCCATATTAATATTAGGTTGTTGATATGATTGCTTGTTATTATCCTCTTTAGACGTCGTAAAAAGCTCATTAAAGAGATTTGCCGAAAACTCTTTGCCCAAACGGGAACCATTGAGTACACATTTGTTTTGATGATCAATAAATGTTACTCCATAAATACGCCCGGCATCATTTTGACGGAACACTACATTTATATTATTAGCGGATAGTTGTTTTTCAAAGTCAGCTCGATTTAAAGGTAATTTCATCGCTTTAGTAACTACAGCTCTGGTTCTTTCTTTTAACTTTTTTTGTTTAATAATTTCTCCTGACTGAGCCATTCGTTGTTGCAACGCTTCATATCCAACCGTTTTTCCAAATAATGACGATTTGAACGATTTACCAATTCGTTCTCCTTTGTCATTGGTGGCAGAATACACTAAGCCGTTAAACATCTTATCTGCCGAACCACCTTTGATTTCTTCAACCTTAATATTATACAATGACAATAATGCTTTGTATTCTCCCAAAGTCTGAAAATAATAGGATTTCACCAACGGACGAATGACTCCCGCTATCTGACTTTTCAAATTTCCCTCGCCATATTGAATCCCTTTAATTGGGGTCTCAGGTTGTTTTTCTTTCTTATCAGCAGGGATCAGATGAAACTTTTGCTCAAGATGCCGGCAAATTTCCATGGATTTACGGAATTCAAAATTGTGATCCAGTTTTTTTCCATTCTCATCTACTCGGACCGATACAATGTGGAGGTGATGGCGGTCAATATCCTCGTGCTTATATACTACAAAAGGTTGGTTGCCATAGCCCAGTTTTTCCATATACTCCTGCGCTATTTCTGAAAGCTGGTTATCCGTCAAAACATCTTTCGGATCGGGATTCAGTGAGATATGCAGAATCGGGTTTTCCGTTTTTTGGTTGGCAGCCAGATAGGGTTCAAACGAACGCATGCAGACACCTACAGTATAACTGCCATCCCGGGGTTCTATCATCCGGTTGGTAAGAATTACCTTCGCTTGCAACTCTTCTACCTTGGTTTGATTATAGGCCAATGCTCCAAAAATAGAGCTACCCGAACTGATTTTAGCAACCATTTTGACTATCATTTCAAATTTGCATCACTTTTTTCTGATTCTGCATTTGCTGAACCGTATATTTTTACTTCAAGTTTATCTGTCATATCCATAATCTGACGGTTCAATACGACCAGTTCAAGGGTTGCTTTTTCCAGTTTAGCCAGATAGTAAAGGGCCTTTTTCTCTTCAAAAGCAAATTTAATTGACTTCACTGCCTGATTATAATTGTTCCCAATTGCGCGAAACTGTGAGTAAAAAGTTGTCAATCGCATATAATAATCCATCACTGCTTTATCCAATTTGACTATCCGAATCGTTTTATTGAAGATGCAAGCGGTGATAAAATGCGCTTTTACCTTCATTCCGGATTCATCAAAACGACCTAAAAAAGCGACATGTTCTACCGAATTGAAACTTATAGAGTAACGAAATATAGCCGGATCGCTCTTTTGATTCCTTCCAACCTTGGTTTTTCGAGGTGCTTTTTTCTCTTCTTTCTTCATATCATTGAAATTTTACTTTTGAGCTATTTGCTCCATAAATTCTTCTTCTAAAGCACCGACTTCGGAGGGTGCGCTTCCCCTGAAAGGGCAAGTCATTTTGAGCTGCTGAAAGAATTTCAAGCAGCTCAAAATACAACTTGCCATTTGCCAAATGCAAATGTGATTAGCATTATTGAATGAGCATATAGCCTATTCATATTCTCTTGTTTCATGACAGCGCAAAATTAGTATCTGTTTCCCAGCTGTACCATAGCTGGATATAGGACAAAATAGGTCAGAGAGTGCCAAACGAGGACAGATTGAAAAAGAGGCCGATTTAATGTATTTATTTGCTTGAAATATTGATTTACTGCTTTCTTGACAACTATAAATCATGAATGATTGAAAAAAGTCTTTAATGATTGAATAAATGAATAATTGACTTCAATAAAAATTGAAATCTTGAAACCATGACACCATGAAATCTTGACACCAAGAATTCTTGACACCATGCATTTTTGACACCATGACAACAAGAAGTCTTGACAACAAGACACCAAGAATTCTTGATTCCATAATATCTTGAAAACTTGCAAACATTCATTCTTGATTTCATAAATGAGGTATAGCAATAATACAACCCAGAATTAAAAACTTAAAAAATGATTGAAATGAAGAAAGAAACATTGTTTGTCGCTTTCTCTACCCAAAAGGGAGGAGTTGGCAAAACGACCTTTACCGTTTTAGCAGCAAGCTATCTGCATTACCTCAAAGGCTATAATGTGGCGGTGTTAGATTGTGATTATCCACAATACAGCATTAATGCCATGCGGAAACGGGATACCCAACAAGTGGAGACAGATGACTATTACAAGCTGATAGCCTTTAACCAGTTCAAGCAATTGAATAAAAAGGCTTATCCAATTATTTGCAGCACGCCCGAGGATGCTATCGCATCGGCCAACAGCTTTTTAGCATCTACTGACATGGAATTCGATGTAGTATTTTTTGATTTGCCCGG
>Ga0302170_10000049_pt1 | contig 40133 bp, 65 predicted proteins | sample I_Fen_N2_1_FD_193492 | JGI IMG/M metagenome (GOLD analysis project Ga0302170, IMG submission 193492) | Peat permafrost microbial communities from Stordalen Mire near Abisko, Sweden - I_Fen_N2_1 | ecosystem: Environmental > Terrestrial > Soil > Wetlands > Permafrost | place: Sweden: Abisko...
AACACTCTTACATTTCTCATAACCTTCATTTCCAACTCTGGGGCATGTCTCTTGTGGATTATAACAAATGTTCATCCCTTTATACGTAGCCCCCTCAAGAGTAATAATGTCGCATGTTACAACTTTCTTTGCACAATGTCCTATCATTGCTCACTCTTCACAATAAACATTCCATCTTTAACGGAACCATGAAACATTGCCTCAGTAAGTGCAGATTTAGCAGGAATTGTAAATGGAAGCAACGCTTCAATAACCTTGTGAAAACTATCGAATGAGACTTCATATTTATCCCACAAGTATTGTTCAACTTCGTCACTATCTGCATCATCATTATTCATCATTCCACGAACAAGTTCTCCAACATCAAAATAATCAACTCTCATCATTTCTCCTCCTTAATAGGCCAATAATAATCACAAAATCCCATATCAAACTTAAACTCAGCATAACTCTGTGCATATTCATCAGGCTTCGCCTGAGCACGATAACAAGATTGAAATTGTGGGCATTGTTTATTGTCGCACATACAAATATCGCTCATGATTTGTTTACATTGTGTAGTTCACCATTGTTACACTTTACTTGGAATAATCGGGTGAAGTCAGTAATAGCAAACAATGTTGGAGCAATAAATTGTTCAACTCCACCTTTGTCTTTGCAACGATCAGTTGCTCGTTGTAGTTCTCCACTTGTAATTGTTGGGGAACATGCTGAAAGAGTCAATGCAATACTTGCTAAATAAATCTTGTTCATTTATTCTCCTTAATTTAAACGAAGACTAATATTGTAGCATACAATTAGCGATAAAGCAATATTATCGCTAAAATAATTACACATTAGAATGTACGATATTGTGTAAGCACAAACACGCCTACAGGAGCACACCACTCATGCTCCATTTTATACAATTCCCAAGAGGCTACAGCCTTATCTTCAGAGTCATAATATTCCTTGATTGTATTCTCACAGTCAACATCTGCAACAGGGAAGAATAACTCAATGTTTCCATTATTATTGTACGCCAGTACAAACACCTTACGTAAAATCAATGTTGTCTCCTTTGTGTAACATTAGTTTGCATTATAACATGCACAGTGTTAATGTGCAAGAGTTGTGTTATCCTTTACGTGCTGAAAAGTCTTCGGCAAACCATTTTACCTTGTTCATATCGTAGTCAATTGGCGCTCCTTGTTTCCCTTGCCCAATTGTAGCCAAATATGAACGACGACATGCTTTAACAATATTGCCAAGGTCAAAGTCTCCTCCGAATACGGAGTAGATAATGTCTCCCATTTCACAATCAAATGTTTCGCCATCGCTAACGCGAGTAATAGTTAGTTTGTAATAGTCGCTACTTCCGCCGTTCGATGCTACCAATTGTTTATTAGGCATTCTCTACTCCTTTGGTGCTATTGGGGCGATCACCGAAATGCTTTTCAGACGCATTGTCATATGCAACAGCAGCTTCATGCTCGTCTAAAAAGTGGCCAGGATCGTGTTCTTTGAATTAATACAAATCTGCGCCATAAATTTTTGCTCTCGACTGTGGAAGCAAACACCAATATACTCAGACGAGCAATTGGACTGCTTTCTTTGAACGTGAGATTGTATACTATCAGTCCCCCACTTGCAGTTTTCTGGTGTGTAGTCACCATTGTTATCTATTCGGTGTATAGACAGTCCTTCTTGATAAGACGGATACATATCTTCAATAAAGTTTTCAATAGATAACCATCTATCACAAATCTTAATACCTCTTCCACCGTAGTGCTTGTATGATGGACAATCTTCATTAAATATACGCTTCTTCATGTCAGGCCATACAAAGTATAATGGATGATTAGTCATCCCATGTGTTGTATTCCTTCCTGCAATAGTGTCTCTTTGTAGACAGCCACAAGATTTAGTAATACCCTCACGGATGTCTTGGCTAACAACAGCGACTTCTTCCCCACAATCACACAAACACTTCCACATTACTTTCCCGTTTTTGTTACTTCCTCTTGATGTGACCAAGAGTCTTCCAAACCTCTGGTCAACTAAGTTTATAAATTTGCCCCGCATAGACTCTCCTTAATAATTAATTACATAGATGCAACAGCGTCAACCAATCCCGTAAACAATTCATCTTCGCCATAGAAATCAGCAAGCAACTTTACGTCATTATACATGATATTCTGATAACGTGCAATACTTCGCAAGTAATCTTCCAAATCATGATAGCCTTGCTCATGAATCTTGTCAAGTGTTTGTTGGCTAATGTTCATTACTAATCTTCAACTTGTGACAATATATCACACATTCTATCAATCTTCTTACGAAGATGCTCATTCTCCGCAAGGAGAATGACAATCTCTTGCAACATTGCTTCGCGTAATGCCTGTTGCGAAGCGTACTTGCTCATGACAAATTCTTGTGCTACGGCATCAAGTTCTTCTGTGTTGGTCATTTGTAGTCTTCCTTCAGAAAGTCAAAATTAATATTTATCTGATCCCCGCTAATTATGAGTGCAATCCCTGCAAATAACTCTGCAAAGAATCCAAATGGGATTGACAACAGAAATCGAAATGTGCTATTGCTCTGTTTAATCTTCATTTGATAGACCCTTTTAATTCGAGATGACCTATTATTGCACATGTTGTTGTATATGTCAAGAACTACCAGCTACGAATGATAGCCTTCTTTGAACAATGTGGACAATCAACCCACTCGTATCCATCAGAACCTCCTGAGTAATCCTTACCATGATATTCTTTCACGTTACTGGGAACATACTCAAGAGTGCTTCCACAATGACGACATACAACTTGTTTGACTACTGAACGATCTGGGATACTGCTAACAATTTGCACCATGATTATCTCCTTAATTAGCAATTAATTATATTCGCACAATCAACGTATAAGCGTTTATTTTATGGCTACCTATACGTTCGTATGGGCTTATGTGTATAAATTGAATGTAGGGCTATTGTGTGGGTTTATTGGCTACTTTGCAATAGCAACAAGAGTGTAACTTCCATCAGGAAGCCCTGTTTCAAAGTAGACACACTGATTAAGTGTCACCCCTTGAGCAACATCAAACTTTCCGACAACTTTCAACTCAACTTTGTCATCAGCAGACAAGTCTTCATATTCAATAGTTTCCATATCATCCTCCTATTCGTTATTCAATGTGTTCATGCTACAGCAGGAATTGTGGGTTGTCAATACACCAAGTCATCATAACCCCAATATTCGTCACTGTCCAGTGGAAACTTAGCAATTGGCCTCCAAAAGTTATAACGCTGCATATATTCTTCATCATAAGGCATACTCGGGCCTTCATAGTTGGAACAATCATTATATGCCATAGAGTTCTTTTCGTCACGGGTCATAATAGTCTCCTTGTTGATGTATGTAGCAATTCTATAGCACACTCTTCATATTGTCAACACATTTCTACATTCTTTGTGTTAATTTATTTATGTGTTGGTGTTGACAATTTAACAATTGTAGGATATAATATATGTATGAGTTGAAGAGGGAAGCGATTCTCTTGGTTGTAGAATATAACACTAACTCTAGTGTGTCAAGCAATTGATGCACGACTTCACAGAAATTTTTGACCACTTGTTCGTCTGTGTCGTAGCCATCGAAATACCATGTTGGCAAGGGTGGAGAAACTACTTAAAGAGATTTCGGGTGCTGGAACATCAGTTGCCCCCTGTTCAATCAGGATACTGTAGTGGGAAGGCCCGGTAAGAGGGGATGCACATCTTGAGAGATGCCCTTTAAACTTCCCATGTTGTTGTGTTCTTGCAAAGCACACCAATGCTAATGTTCCGACGGTTGATGCTAACGCATTCTGTCAATAGCTTCCTCTCCCCTGAACACGTTACAGGCGCATCTCTGATGCCTCTCTGCGTATAAGGGGAGAAATGCGCTAAGAACCTCGGGTTGATGTTATAAAGAACTAATATAAGAACTAAGTATACAACACAGTATAAGGCGCTTACAGCGCTAGTATACGTCTACTACCTGCCCTTCGGGCTAGTGTACACATCCTAGAGCATACCTCACGGTATGCATCCTCTCAGCGTAGACAACATTAGCTACAAAGCGCACATAAAATTAAACAACACACACAAAGCCCTCTCCTACAATGGATGAGGGCTATTTCTCATTGTTGAAGAAATGTGTTGACATCTGTAAATATTGTGGTAAGATGGTGTCTGTCTAATCAACAAGGAGATGAACGTGTATGAACTACCATGGATACACCCAAATGGATTGTTCGGTAATCAATCTTATGACGACATTGATGATGCAGAATACGATAGGCATCAAATGTTAAAGGATGGTTGTTCTGTAGATACAAATTATCTGAATGAAGAGGAATAATACTATGCAACATGATTTCGCAGATGGAAAATACACAGTAATCAACGACGATGGCAAGCTCACTGCTCTACGTCACGGAGAACATTGGGATCGTGATCTTTGTGGAGACAGCTTGATTTATTGGATGCTTGTTGATTGTGACAAGATGAAAGAACAACGTGATGAGTTGCTTTTCGCGCTAAAGCTATGCCTAGAGCAACTTGAAATTGTACTACCTTCTACTGGTCTAGTGCACAGTGAGCGTCAAGCAATCATTTCTGCTAAGGCCGCGATTTCTAAAGCAAACAACTCTTGACATTCCCACTATTCATGTTAGAATAGATTCTGAATGGTGCATTGTGTTGCTATTGAATTACTAATTTAAAGTAGAAACAATATGAAATGGCTATTAATCCTTCCTCTACATATTATTGTTAATGTTGTAGCCTATCTGTTTGCATGGCTATTATCAATGTTCTACTCCAATGCAAATGGGCCTATTAACAATGGGGACGCAATAGGAATTGAACCAAGACTTCCTGGTTGGCTACCATGGTTTCAGACAGTAGATAACTCCCTTCTTGGCGATATGGCGTGGAAGGAGATGCAGGAAGACCACTGGGCTTGGCGAACGAAGCTCTCTGGCTACCCTTGTATTCAAAATTATTTTGGAAGGCTTGGCTGGCTTCTACGTAACCCTGGACAGAGGTTTGAGAGGGCTCCCTATGTAGTTGCAAACATTCTTCCTACAGATTGTGTTCAGACAAAAGGAAATCCGTTTATTCAAGATAAGCCCGCAGGTGTTGCAGGATATTGTTTTACAAAGATCAACAATTATTGGGGATTCTATGCTATAATCAAGTTATCTAGTAAGCGCTGTATGAAGATCAAAGTTGGCTGGAATCTTAAGACATATTCAGAGAAGCCAGAACGTGTATTGAGCAAGCCAATAGCACCGTATGTGCTAACTGTATCGTTTCCATCTTTTGTTGCATAACTATTAAGTTTAATTTTACCTAGGAGAATTACACATGAATGATATTAAGAATGTCTACAAAAATAATGAATCTGGACTTGAATACTTCTACATCAATCTTGCCTACGATGTTACGTGTGCATCAGATATGTCCCCTGTAATAATTTATACAAGCATTGGAACATCTGATGCTACATGGTATGTACTTGATGTTACTGAGTTCTACAATAAGTTTACTTTGGTAGTTACGGAGGCTGAATAATGATCGTAGAGCCACAACGTATCCAAGTATGTAAATACTGTGAAAAGAAACTAGACGAGGAGTATGTTGATGTAGGTGTGTGTCCTCGTTGTATTGATAATATGGAATACGAGGAATACGATAAAGAGGAAGATAAACTTTATTATGGCAATATCTTTGATGGCAGGGTCGAGGATGAGTATTGACTTTGGCAATTAAGCTATTCCTGATAATAGCGTTAATGTTCCCCTCTTTGACATATGACCATGTTATTAATAATAGCAAAGCAGAAGAAATATATTGCTTGGCTACCGTCGTATATTTTGAGTCAAGAGGAGAACATTTGCGTGGACAAATTGCTGTAGCTAATACGGTGTTGAACCGTAGCAAGAAGAGACGTAAGCCTGTTTGTTATATTATGTCGGAACGACATCAGTTCAGTTGGCATGGGAAGGCTAAGACGCCTACGGCGGATATGTTAGCAGCTTCGCTGCCAGTTGCTTATAATATGTTTATGAGTTATAATAGTGAAGGGCATGTTGATGACACAGCAGGGGCTACACATTTCGCAACGAAACATGTACGTAATGCTTGGACAAGGGTGTTCAAGAAGACACTAACATTAGGTTCACATTCATTCTACAAGGAGAGATAATCATTGAAAATTGGAAAGAATCCTTGTCCTAAGTGTAGGGAAAAAGGACATGATGACAAAGGCGATAACTTCTACTTCTATGGGGAGGGTTTGGGCGGGTATTGTTTCGCATGTTCTCACACCATTCTTTCTGACAGTGAACGGGAAGCCAGAGGCATTGATACAGTTGAAGAGGAGGAAGAAGTGTCTACACGAGAACGTATTACAGATGAAGAGAATGATAAAATTAAATCCTATACCGGAACGGACGGAAAAGGATTTCGAGGAATTCGTAAAGAGATTAACCAGTTTTTTGGTGTTCGCTATCAATACGATGAAGAAAATGGGGAGCCGATCAAGGAGTATGTCCCAACAACCATCGACTCAGAACTTGTAGGCTATAAGACGCGCCTTTTCCCAAAGGACTTCTCACAACCAGTTGGCGTAGTTGGAAAGGATTGTGATCTCGTTGGGCAGTTCCGTTTCAAGAACAATAACCACACATGTCTAATTGTCGGAGGCGAGATTAAGCAACGTGCAGCGTATCAAATGCTTGTTGACGATCAGAAGCGCAGGGGCAAAGAAGACTACGAGTCTATTGCTGTCGTATCCCCAACCATCGGAGAAAATGGTGCCTGGAAACAGGTACAGAAGCAATACTCATGGCTGTCACAATTCAAGAAGATCGTTGTGTGCATGGACATGGACGATGCAGGACAACTCGCAAACGAAGCAATCTGCAAGATTCTGCCTAAAGGCAAGTCATTCATTATGAAGATGTCTTTTAATGATGCTGATGAATATATCAACCACGGAAAAGAGCAGGCTTTCATCAATGATTTCTGGAAAGCAAAGCAATGGACGCCGTCTGGCATTGTAGATAGTGACCAAATCTATAGTGAAATTAAGGAACGAGCTAAAGTAGACAAGTTGCCATTTCCTCCAATGATGGAAGGTGTTAATCGTGCATTGGCAGGCGGAGTGAACTACGGGTATATTTGTAACATTCTTGCCGGGAGTGGATCAGGGAAGACATCTGCAATCAACCAGTGTATTGCTTATTGGATGATTGATCTTGATCTTAACATTGCGGTACTGTCCCTTGAGGCAGAGGCAGCAGAGTTTGGTGAGAACTTGCTATCACATTATATGGGCAAGAAGATTGCTCTTATTAAGGACAAAGAAGAACGTATTGCTTTTGTGGGCAGCAAGGAGGCAGAGGATGCTGCTAATACTTTGTTCAAGCGGCAAGATGGAACAAGCCGCCTATACCTGCTTGATGATCGTGGGGATTACTCACAGTTGCAAGAAAAAGTCGAAGAGATGATTATCGCCTGCAACTGCAAGGTAATTTGTATTGATGTGCTGTCTGATGTTTTTGCAGGGAAGACAATTGAAGAAGTAGATAAGTGGATGGCATGGGAAAAGAAGATAGTCAAGCAGTATGGTGTAATTATTATTAATATCTCACACGTTAGAAAGTCTGGTAGCGGGGAGAAGGCTGCTTCGCAAGGGGCTTTCCTGACAGAAGAAAGCATTATCGGATCAGGAACACAATATCGTAGTGCGGGTGTAAACATTGCTTTGCAGCGAGATAAGAATAATCCAGACGAGATGATTAAGAACACCACAAGTGTTCATGTATTGAAGTCTCGTTCAACTGGGTGGACAGGTCTTGCTTGTGAAATGTATTATGATTCTGCGACGCATACTTTGTGGGACAAGGTAGAGTACATGTCAATGCATGGGCCAAGGGATTTCTGATGGGTAAATTAATAGATATATCAGGCCAGCATTTTGGTCTGCTTACTATTGTTTGTAGGGAGGGTAATCAGCAGGGTTATTCTGGAACTATATGGAGATGTAGGTGTGAGTGTGGAAAGGAGGTTGTTGTATATAAAGGAAACCTTACAAGCGGAAAATCTTTATCTTGTGGATGTTTAGGTAATACGAGGAAGACAAAACACGGGATGTGTAAATCCTCGGCATACTCGTCTTGGAGCGGAGCTATCCAGAGAACAACAAATCCAAAGAATGAAGAGTGGAATAACTATGGAGGAAGAGGAATTACAACGTGTAGAGAGTGGCGAAAGTCTTTTAAGACATTCTGGGATGAGATGGGAGAAACATGGGAAGAGGGCTTGACTTTAGATAGAATTAATGTTAATGGAAATTACTGCAAAGAAAACTGCCGTTGGGCTACGGATACAGAACAGAGCCATAACCAAAGGAAGAAAAATAATTGCTCGTCTGCTTATAAGGGCGTGTATTGGAGCATTGTAGTGGGAAAGTGGTCTTCCAATATACAACAAAATAGAAAAAGAGAGCACTTAGGATATTTCTTTAATGAACTAGATGCAGGAACAGCCTATGACAACCGCTCAGAAGAGTTATATGGAGACAGGCCGAACGGAACAATAAAGATTAATTCAGAAATTGCTTGACAACACACATTCTTCCTGATAGAATGCTTTCATTGTGTTAATAACTGAGGAGAGCAGAATGGAAACTAAGTTTAGCTATCAGTCTCTTGTAAGAGCACTCCATAACAAGAGTGCCTTGTTAATTTGGTGCAATGGAGAGGTTTGTAAATGTCAAAGTTAAAGGTGTTATGGAGCAGGATTCATCCATTTCATAGGCCAGCTATTATTGCATTTGTTTTACTTGACATTATGATGCTAATAGTTGCTATAATTGGTGCACACAATCAGTAAAGGAGAACTAACATGGCTAAATATGCAAAAGGCACACAAGCAGACTTGGATGCAGCAAAGAATGATGCAACATTGTTGCCATTTGACACTGTGTTTATGTATGATGGCGAGGAGGTTATCCGACAAGTACATGCCCTAGACGACCCATATACAATATTTATGATCCCACTAAATGTTGAAGCAACCGGTAGATATTGTGGATGGTACCCATTGAGCATGCTTCTTCCAGCAAATAAAGATAAGAAGCCTAAGCAAAAGAAATGGCAGAATGGAACACAGGAACAATTAGACATTGCCAAAGAGGATGCTAGGCTTATTCCTAAGAAGACATATTTTATGTCTAAGTGGGGATGTACTGAAGGAACTAAAGTGTTTCGTGTAGACAATCCAGTTAATGATAGTTCAACAACTATGATGTCCAATATTAACCTTGATTGTGATTTTCATTCAGCAGAAGACTTGGAGCCTATCAATGAAAACTAATCAGCCTATTGGAACATATCACATTATTCCACAACGTAGCCCTGTTCCTACGTGGACAATTAGCCTTGTATATGGATTTTGGGCAGGTGTAATTGTTGGCTACTTGCTTAAGATACTCGCCTCCACGGGATGCTCGTAATGGAAGACACAACAATGTGCCTATTCTGTGCAGTGTGTGGAAGCCTTGATAATAATGGCTATGAAATTTGTGAACATTGTGAAGAAATGCTTGTAGCAGAGCAAACATATGTTGAGCCCATTATCATGGATTATTGTGATTGTTGTGGTAATATTAATTAAGGATTATTAACATGCAACGTACAAAGACTCCACGACATAAATTGTTGAATGACATGCTTAGGCAATCTCGTAATGTTCAACATGAGGATAAACATGGCAAGCATGTTTGCAGGGCTAAGGCTGATGTTCAATGTAAGAAATATTTGAAGGAGGAATTGTATGATTTTTCAAGCTGATACATATCACTATGATATGAAGCATTTTGGCGAGTGTCCAAAGTGTCCAGATGGTGTAGCTGGTGCTTGCTTTAATAATGTATTCATGTTTGAGAAACATTACGCTGCTCTGAATAAGCAAATGGACATTGTTCTATCTATTGGAGGAAGATCATTTGACAGTTCAAGTGTATTCTGTTATCATTTCCTGTTGCAAGATAAAGACACACTTGAATACATTGATCCTCAGTATCGTAGATATACATTCCTTCCTCTTCATAAGTGGTCACTAGACGATTATAGTCGAGAGACAAAAGAGTTTGAAGAGAAGCAGGGCTACACACATGCAGAAGAATTTGCTGCTTGGTATTGTGAGAACTTCGCAGACTATATAGAAGCAGGTTGCTTAATGATTCGTGCTATGGCAAACTATAGGAAGCCCTCTAAGAAGACTATTCGAGAGCATACTAAAGAACTTGTTGGATATGGGGTTAAGCCTGAGTATGGTGAGTCTTTGGTTAAGACGTTGATGTTTGGTTAATTATTAGGAGGTGTTATGGCATTGCCGCAAACTGTTTTTGTTGGTGAGAGGTATGGACGATTGGTTGTTGTAGGCTGGCGTAAAGATAAGCAAGGATGGGAATGCATTTGCGATTGTGGAAACACTACGTATCAAAATACCTTTCACTTAAAAGTCGGTAATGTGCTGTCATGTGGTTGTTATAGAAAAGAATGTGATGTTCTTGATGGTTGGTCACAGACCCCTACGTGGTCGTCTTTCAGATCAATGCATCAGCGGTGTGATGGAGAAGATAAGCGCGGGGATTACCTTAGAAAAGGAATTGTTGTCTGTGAGAAGTGGGAATTGTCTCCAACTGGATTCTTTAACTTTTTAGACGACATGGGAGAGAGGCCAGAAGGAAGAACACTTGAGCGTAAAGACACAAACGGAAACTACTCACCAGAGAACTGCAAATGGGACACACCAAGTAATCAGGCATTTAATAGAGAGTTGTTTAAAAATAACAAATCAGGTGTAACAGGTGTATCTTTTGATAAATATAAAGGTAAATGGGTCGCTACTCTCCACAAAGAAGGAGAGACTGTCCTTAGAGAAACCTTCTTTGACTTTGATGAGGCTGTATTAGCAAGAAAAGAAGCAGAGCAAGAATACTATAAAGAGAAGATTGAGGAAACTAGACTAGCAACAGGAGGAGGAATCTAAAATGGAAGGATGGGTATTCGACCTTGAGGGAAATGACCTCTATCTAGGCTGCACTGATATTTGGTACGGGAATTTCAAGTCACTTGATGGCACACGCGCTATGTCCGTATACCCTTTCAGAGAGGGCGTAGACGCCTCACAACAGAAGATTATTGACTGGGCTGACAGTTTCCCTGATGGGGCTTTGTGTGGCTCCTTTAACGGCCTCTCCTACGATCACTTTGTGCTGTGGAAATTGCTTGGAATTAAGCCGACTGTTGGCAAGAAGGGGAAGGACTACTTTGGAAGCAAGTTGGTATCCTTCTTCGACTCGTTCTATGTTGCACAATTCCTTAATCCTAATCTCCCTGAGTTCTCTCTTGCTGCCTTGTCACGAGGGTCAAGCGCAGAGAAGATTGATTATCGACAGAGTTTGATTAATGCTGGTGTAATGACAGGGGACGAGTGTAAGGGCTTCGAGTTCGGATTCTACAATCCACTAATGGACGAGTATTGCGATGCTGACGTTGAAGCTACTCGTATCCTTATGCTAAAGCAAATGAGCGAGTTGAAGGAACTGTACGGGGAAGTTAAACCTCCTTGCTTGAAGATGGGAACAAAGTCACAGTTTCTTATGAAGGCCCAAGAACACACAGGGCATGGTTTTAATCGACCGCTTGCTGAAGAAGTGATGCAAAATCTTGAAACTGATATGGCAGCACTAGAAGTAGAGGTTCTTCCAAAACTTCCTCCTCGTTCATTAAAGAAGACTGAGCAAGCAAACTATACAATGCCGGCGAAACCTTATAAGTTGGACGGGTCTTTTAGTAGCCACATGGAAAACTTCATTACAAAGCACAGCGGAGTAGTTAAAGAAGGAAACATCGTTGAGTTTTATGGGAAAGACTATCCAGTTGTTAGTAAGACGATCTTGGACATTAAGCTCCCAATGGTTATTGGCGACCAGAAGCAGTTCAAAGAATGGCTAATGGAACAAGGGTGGGTTCCTACATTTTGGAATTACCAACGAGGGCCAGATGGGAAGCCTCTTAGAGATGATCGTGGAAACTACATTGAGACTTCACCTAAGTTGCAAGAACAAGGTGTAATTTGTCCTAACCTACTTGAACTTGAGGGAGATACAGTAAAGGAAGTTGTCAAGTTTCTTTCGCTGAGGAATAGACGGAGCGTACTGCAAGGCTGGTTATCAAACCCTAGACTTGCTTTTGATGGAAGGCTTCCAACAGCATCCTCTAAGATTGCAAACTCTCATCGACAATGCCACGCAGTTGTGTGTAATGTCCCACGCGCCGGAGGACAAAGTATTTATGGAGACGAGTTCAGGGATTTGTTCTGTTCTGAAGAAGGAAAGTTGATTGCAGCAGCAGATGCATCTGGCCTGGAGCAACGCTGCGCTGGACACATGACTTTCAAGTATGACAATGGGGCGTATGCGGAAGAATTGCTGCATGGTGACGTGCACTCCAAGGTAGCTTTTGCATGGTTTCCTTCAGAATTGTTGAGACTCGGATTTACACCAGAACATTTTGATAAGGAAGACAGGAAGTTTAAGCCGTTCCGTGGGAAAGGAAAGACTGGAGGCTATGCGGTTATCTATGGTTGCGCACCGTCTAAGTTGGCTAAGACCCTAGGAAAGCCAGAGAAGGAAGGGAAGCGCCTACACAAAGCTTTTTGGGATGCAAACCCTGCGCTAAAGCAGCTTGTAGAAAACATTGGCAAGTATTGGGAAACAGCAGGAAAGAAAACATGGGTGCCAGCAGTTGATGGCAGGCTTATTAGAACACGCTCTAAGCATTCTTTGCTGAATAATATCCTTCAGAGTCTTGGTGCAATTGTTATGGACTTGGCTTGTTGTATCATGGATGCAAAGTTGGGCACAATGTATATCGACGATCTTGGAAGGCCATATTATCTGCATAAAGGAAAAGAAGTTAAGCGAGTGATTTATTATCACGACGAATATTCCTTTGAATGTGATGCAGAAATTGCAGAGGAGGTTAAGGTCATGGCAGAACTAAGCATTAAGGAGGCAGGGGAGTATTTTAAGATGAAGGTTGCTCTGGCAGGAGAAGGAAAAGTAGGAAATTCTTGGAAGGCTGTGCACTAATGAAACACTCCGAAATTAAAATTCCTACGCCAGAGGGCTTCCCTTACAAGTTACCAGATGGAAATTGGACACAACAAATTGTTAATGCTACTCTCGTTGACAAAGGCCCATATTTTCTCCATCCCGAAGGGAGCGTATACTTGGGCCTATCCGTAACAGAACAATGTGAACTAGCCAAAATGAGGCGTCCTGTGGGGAAGATGCCTAAATGGAAAACTAGCCAAATGAGAGTAGCAACTAAGAATGACTATGAGAAACTTGTATTAGCATGTACAGAAGCATTAGTTCATGCTTGGTATGATACATCTCAGAGACTTGATTATGTTAATGTTTATGTTAAACTGCCGTTTAATTTCAAATCTTTTTATGATAAAACTTTACCAAGATGTTTCATATTAGGATATGAGGATTTTAATATCTTTGTCTCATGGAGGGTAAACAGAATCATAGATTGGTTATACGCAAAAGGATATTCACATTATGATTCACAATCTTTGCGGAAGAGTATGTGGGGTATTTTGCAAGAACAAGAAAAAATCCAATTATATAATGATGTAGCGGTAGATCAGAGCATACTTGAATTATATTCCGATATTATAAATTCTTCTATTGGTAAACAAGGGAAGAGAAGATACAGTAAAAGCACCATTAATGAAAATAAAAAGGAGACTGTTGAGTTATGCGAGAAATAAAGGACATTACCGGAGATGTGTTTGGTAGGTTGGTTGCTTTAGAATATGTGGGAAGAAATAGGCGCAATAAACCTTTGTGGATATGCAAGTGTGAATGTGGTAATATACACATTGTCGACATGTACTGTCTATTAGCAGGAAGTTGTAAGTCCTGTGGGTGTTTAAATAGAGGCATGCCGAGTAGGACAAAGCATGGAATGTACAAGCACAGTGCTTATAATGCGTGGGCAAATATTAGAGGTCGAGTGTATAACAAAGATAATCCTGCATGGAAAGACTATGGTGGAAGAGGCATTACTATGTGTCGGGAGTGGGAAGATTCTTTTAAAAACTTTTGGACAGACATGGGAGATACATATCGTGAAGGGCTTTCGCTAGATCGTATCGACACTAACGGAAATTATTGCAAAGAAAATTGTCGTTGGGTAGAGTGGGATATACAGATGCATAATAAGAGAAAGCGTGGTGGCTGCTCTTCAAAGCACATGGTATTTTATTATTATAAAGATTTTGGTAAGTATGGTGCACAAATCACTTACAATAAGACAAGGGAAAATCTTGGCTATTTTCTGAATGAGCTTGATGCAGCCACAGCCTACGACAATCGCTCGGAGCAGTTATACGGCGACAGACCCAACGGTACAACAAAGATTGCTAAAGAAATGCTTGACAAGAGTGTTGAAGTATGAGATAATGCTTCTTCAAGTGAAGAAGCCCTTGTTCTACGAACAAGGTGTTATGTTCATTACTAGAGGAGATAACTATGGCACTGAAGATTATTAGTGAAGACGAAGATAAACAAGAGGAATATATCATTGACTATCCTTGTTTGATGAAAAGTATTGATCCTGATCCTCGCTACAATGAGCACATTTGTATTATTTTGGCATTGAGTGAATATTCTGGCATCCCGTTGGTTAACACATTTGATGAATCATTGGTTGGTAGAATTGACGACGATTGGATTTCATTTGAGGACGAAGAATATTGGAAGCCTTACAACAAGGCTGTAACATTTTGCAATAAATAATTTATTAACAACAAAGGAGAACTAACTATGGCATTTGTTCCTAAGCAACAAAATCACAGCATCACTACTACATTTGAGAAGCATAATTATCCTACACCGAAGGCTGGTAGTCGTCCTGCGAGAATTTCGCTCATAGTAGACTTGGGTATCCAAGAGCGTGAAGACTTTGAGGATCAAAAAACTGGTGAGGTAAAACCACAAAAGCCTGTTCAACAAGTTGTTGTCTTTGCTGATCTTGTTAACGACGTAGTTGATTATGGTGATGCAATTGGCAAGATGCCCTATCGTCTTTGCCTTAACAAGACTTTCCAAGGGGAGACTCAAGGTGTGAACTTTACGGCTGTTCCCCCTCGTGATGCTGATGGTAATCAGATTCAAGGCAAGGCTTGGGGCTTTCATCCACAGAATCTTCTCACAAAGATTGCTAAGGCTATTCAGAAGCCGGAAGTAATTGAGAGTATGGACATTGAGGAATTCTTGAACGAGGCTCTGATGGCGCAAGTTGAAGTTAAGAAGACTGAAAGCAAAGACAAGAAGGATGACGACGGTAATCCTGTTGTCTACACCAATGTAAATTATCGTGGAGCCTCGGAGGTTCCTATGGTAGAGGACGACGATGGCAATGAGGCTCCAATGAAGATTAAGCCACTGGCTACTCCTGCAATGATTATTAGCTTTGATGATGCTGAAGCAAGTCAGATTAAATTCTTGCGTAAGAATCTTATTGCTAAGATTAAGTTGGCTAAGAATTATGCTGGCAGTTCTATGGAAGCAGCAATCAAGGAGTTTGAGAAGCAACAGAATGGTCAGCAAGGGGCTTCTGAGGGGCAAGGTGAGGCTAAGAAGGGAGAACCGCAGGTTCCCCCTAAGCAAGCAGCTAAGGAAGCAGCGAAAAAGACTACCAAGAAGGTTCCTGAGCCGCCTGTAGACGATGATGACTTTGATGATATTCCATTTTGATGTAGACTAAACATAGCCCACTCCAAACGGAGTGGGCATAAGGAGATTGCATGAGTAAACTACTTCTAATTGATGCAGATACAATTGTTTATGCAAGTGCTGCAACAGAAGAGATTAACAAGTGTCTAGCAACAAATAATAATAATGGGAAATCACAAATGTTTCCCTCCAAGAGCGCATTTAATGAGTGGCACAAGGAATACTCAAAGTACCCTAAAGAGGACTATTCATTTACTGTTGTCAAAGAGTTAGTCGGAGAAACTTCATATGCTTGTTCATCTGTAAAGCGAAAGATTTCTGCTATCCTTGAAGCAGTTCCACACACTGATTACAAAATTTGTATTCAAGGAACTGGTAATTATAGGATGGACTATCCAGCAAAGTACGTTGCCTATAAAGGTCAACGAGGTGACAAACCATTGCTGTTCAAGGATACATACCAATATGTTTTGAGCAAGTGGAACAAGAATGTTATTGTTGTTGATTCAGAAGAAGTTGATGACTTCGTCTGCTACAGTAGCTGGAATAATTTTAATCCAAAAGGTAATGTAGAAGACAGCAACATTGTTGTAGCTTTCTGCGACAAGGATATTCACCAAAATTCTGTTGGGGCTTTGTATAACTATAAGCAACCAGATGGAGGAGTATTCTGGAACACACGGAAGATGCAGTATAAAGGCTTTTGGGGAAGTTGTCTTGTGGGAGACACAGCAGATAACATCGACGGTATTCTTAAGCTGTCTGATGAAACAAAAAAGAAGTACGGTATTAAGACAAACACTTGTGGTAAGGTTGCAGGGGCAAAGATTCTCTGTGATGTAAAGACAGAGAAAGAAGCAGCACAAAGAGTTGTTGATGCCTACAAATTGGCATGGCCTGAAGATGGAGTTGATCGTCTTAGCGACATGGCTTTCTTCCTGTGGCTGCGTAAGCGTGAAGGACAAATGTATGTGCTAAGAGAGCATCTTGAACATCTTGGTGTAACATATTAAAGGAGAACAACATGAGTACAAGTTATAGTCCACTACTTTACCTTGGCAAATCATTTGATGACCAAAGTGAAGCTGAAGAATTTTATAAGCAATATATTGTGTTGTCTGAAGACGATCTTGAATTGATTGAAGAAGACGGGTTTAATGAGTTTATGTATGGTCAAAAGGAAATTTCTGGAAGCATTCTAAATCATTACTCTGGATATGGTTATATTCTTGGTATTGATCTTAGTTATCCTAAGCCATCTACATTTCATAATGACTACGCCAAGGCTATTACCACTTGGCAGAAGTATTTCAAAGACGAGACATATGATTTGATTCATGAAGTTTGTGTGAGTTGATGGCTTTCGCCATTCCAACATGGAGCCTATGGCTCCTATTATCCAACATAGCAATAGCCTTCATTGAATATACCTATCGCTCAGGAAACTATGATACATTCCTACAAGCCTTGCCATATATTATTGTGCCTATATTAATTGGACAACTTGGTCTGTTCGAGGGGTTTAGGAGGGCTGATTCTCTTTTCCTTGCAGCGGCAATCTTCTCGTGTATTAATGTCTCAATGCGAGTGGTTGTTTGCCACTTCATTGGAGAGACATTGAGCATTGTCAACTGGGTTGGGGTTGCACTGTTGTTTTGTAGTGCTATCTTGATAAAAATCAAATGATCTTTTGGGAGTGATACATGGAAGAAAAATATAACGTTGATTTTGGTGAATTCCTTTACTATGATGAAAATTCTCCGGGAGGGTTGAGATGGAAAGTAAATATCAGTAAAAGGATGAGGGCCGGAGCGGTTGCAGGCTATTGTTCGACAAGGAGTGGTTACTGGTGTGTAGCACTCAAAGGTAAATTATATCGTTCTCATAGGGTTGTAATGGTATTAAACGGAACAAAATGTTATGATTTATTGGTTGACCACATAGATAGAAACAAATCAAATAATAGAGTAGAGAATTTGAGACTTGTCGATAATAATCTTAGTGGCAGAAACAAATCAAAACATAAAAGAAATTCAACAGGTGTTACTGGAGTCTCTAAGGACGTAGTTACTAATAGGGATGGAAAAATTTATGAGTATTTTGTATCTCAATGGCAAGACTTGATGGGTAACAAACATAGAAAAAGGTTTTCAATTAACAAACTCGGTTATGATGTATCCTTTCGTTTGGCGGGTGAGTACCGCGAGGAAATGATTAAGGAACTGAATGCACAGGGTGCAGGTTATACAAATGGGCACGGAACTTGACATGAATAAAAACAGCATAGAGCCTTGGGAATATTACCCCGAAGTATGGCCCACTAGGGCATCCTTTTTTAGTTGGCTACGTGGAGGTCTTCGTAGAGCAATATGGGAAAAATACCCAGGAAAAATTATCTACAAGAAGTCACACTTAACTAAACCACCAGAGGGCTACACAGGAAAGGCTAAGTCTGGTGCTGTGTGTGCTTTAACAGGTGTTTGGACTGGTAATAGCAAGTTGCAAGTGGATCACATTGTTGGAGAAGCATCATTGCGAGATTGGTGTGACATTGAATCATTTGCTAGACACTTATGTACAAATGATGATAATATGCAACTCGTAGAAGTTGAGGCTCATAAAATTAAGAGTTATTCTGAGAGGCAGGGAATGTCGTTTGAAGACGCAATGTTCGAGAAGAAATACATTCTGCCATTCAAAAAACTTAATTCAGAGAAACAGAAAGAAACATTGACTTCACTTGGAGTTGATAGTATAATGCTTTCCACAGCAGCAAAGAGGGTGGCAGCGTACCGCAACTACTTGAAGGAGAGAAACAGTGGCAACGAAGATTAAAAAGATTCACTTACAAAAATCTGGAACTAGATCATACTGTAGATTTACTTCTCGCCCAAGTAGGGGAGTCGTACTTCTGTCTTTGCAGGACTTTGCTAGTGTCAGCAAAGAGTTACGCTGCACGGAATGTGGTTCAGCATACGAGAAAATGTGTAGCAGCATTAACCTGCTGGCAGAGGGGTGATCAACATGGGAGAATTCTTTCACTACGTTTTTATAGCCATGGGAGTGTGCGGAATTTCTTGTTTAATACTTTCAATGTGTATTGGTTTATACTATCTGGCTAAGTAGCGTCTTTAAATAAAGGAGAAAACTCATGAATGAACAATTTACTAAGAAGCAAATTGCTGAGATTGTTTTGTGGTATGCTGATGATTACGCAGAAGAGGAATGCCCATATAATGCTCAAGACTATGTTAAAGATAACATAACTTGTGTAGATGCAGGAGTCGATATTGTAGAGTATAAGACAGTTTATAATTCAAATGTATATCTTATTGGCGGCGTTTATTTCGAGGTAACTTGTTCGCGTAGCAATAGTGGTTATTGGTCAGATAGTGAACGAGATGAGCCAACTATCTGTGAAGTGTTTCCACAAGAAGTCACTAAGACTATTTATCTTGCAAAGAAACCAGATTAAGGAGAACAAATGACTAACAACATCATCGTAACAGAACAAGAGCGTAATATCATTCTTATCGGAATTGCTACAGCAGGCTACATGTATATTCTTGAAGACATTCAAGCATTAACGTTTGCTATTAATGCAACAGGCTATCATTTTGATGAGTATGGAGATATGCTTGATAAAGCATCTGTTGATATTACAAATGAGAAAGTGGAGCATGTACTGAAGCAAATGATTATGTCGGCTACGCCTAGTGTTGTGGCTATGTCTGGTAAGTTGAATTAACAGGGAGAATAAATATGAAACACAAAGTTAGGATTGTTACAAATAATAAAGGGAGTGGTGATTACGCATGTGTGTATATCGATGACATGGTTGGTCGATCAGGACACAGTATCTCGTTACACGATTGGGAGTTCATGCTCAACTTCATGGGAGTTGATGTAAAGCTTGTCCATTTAGACGACGAAGACTTTGATGATCCATTGTTTAATTTTGATGCAGTACAATAAGGGAGAACAAAACTAATGGTAAGTATTACTACGCAAAAACGTGCTTCGTATATTGAAGAGTATGCAGATAAGATTGATGATCTACTCGTCAAGGGGTTTTCAAAGCGACAAGTTGCATATAAGTTGAACCTTCCAAAGTCTTCTGTTTCAGACTATTTGCGAGATAAAGAATTTAATGGGGTTGTTGTAAAGCCATATAACAAGATGAAAATCCTTGTGCTTGATATTGAGACAGCCCCGCTTGTGTCTGACCTCTGGAGCATCTGGCAACACGGCGTAGGACTCAATCAAGTGCAGAAGGATTGGCATCTTCTCTCATTCGCTGCTAAGTGGTATGGCGAAGAGGAAGTATTCTACTATGACCAATCTGATGAACGAGATATTGAAGATGATTTCAATCTGTGTCATGTTCTCTATGATCTTCTTAATCAAAGCGATGCCACTTTAACTCAAAATGGACGAAAATTTGACCTTAAGAAGATTAATGCTCGCTTTGTTATTAATGGGCTTCCGCCAGCAAAGCCTTCACGAGTAATTGACACGTTGGAAATAGCAAAACGTGAGTTTGGATTTACGTCAAATAAGTTGGAGTACATGACTGACAAACTGTGTAAGAAGTATAAGAAACTGTTGCACAAGAAGTTCCCTGGACATACTTTGTGGACAGAAGTAATGAAGGGTAATACTGAAGCATGGGCAGAGATGAAGGAATACAACATTCATGATGTCTTGGCATTGGAAGAGTTGTATGATATTATTAAGCCTTTCTCCAACAAGCATCCTAATGTCGCACTGGCACAAGGTAGTGACCAACTTACGTGCCGTGTCTGTGGTGGAACACACTTGAGTAATTCTGGTGATTGGCATACTTCGTTGTCTGTTTATGACTTGTATCGTTGCGAGGATTGTGGAGCGTATAGCCGTGGGCGTAAGACGAATACAACTAAGGAACAACGAAACAACGTCACGATGGCAACGATTTCTTAACTTAACAGGAGCCAATACAAATGCGAGCCTTACAATGTAATCTTCCAATGGTGCCTGCTACTGTATTCTGCAACAAGGAAAACAAAGCAATCCTTTTTGTGAAGCATGGAAATGGCAATTTCATTGATTATCAATCTGGTCAAGATATGGTTGCTTGGACTCGTGATGCTCTTTGTATTGGCCCAAAGGAATACAAATATAACATTTGGACAATTGTTGAAGATAATCCAGAGTTGAAGGATTACTTTAGGGAAGTTCTTAGGGAAAGCCTGCAAGATATTTAAGGAGAATATATGGCAACTGTTAAGCAACAGATGGATAAGATGTTAAAGCAAATGGACAAGTTATACGCTAAACAAGAACTTCTTAAATCTCAGTGTACTCATGAAGGGCTTCTTGGAGAGTATGGGGCAAACACTGGCAACTATTGCAGCAGTGACAATAGTTATTGGGTAAACTTCAAGTGTCCTCAGTGTGATAAGTGTTGGAGGGAAGATCAAGATAAGCAACAGTATAAACAAGGCAATCATTATACTGAGCAAGGATTTATTTGGACTAAAGGAGACAACAAATGAATATCAATGATTGTATTGACCAAGTAGTAATTTTCAACGAGATTGCTGGTAATCTTAGTAATGTGTCACATGAAGGCCTTATTGCACAAGCTAAAGTTGTTGCTGAAGAAGGTAATGAACTTCTTGAAGCGGTAGCCGAAGGCAATCCAAATGAAATCCTAAAGGAAGCTGTAGATGTTCTTGTAACAATTCATGGCTTTGTTAAAATGCTTGAGGAACAAGGGTACGATGTTATTGGGGCGTTCAATGAAGTGAACATTAATAATTTGAGCAAGTTCACGCCTAGTGCTAATATTGCTAACTTGACTATTCAAGAATTTGAGGACAAAGGTATTAAGGTTTATGGAGAAGAGAATCTTGATTATAATGTGTTTGTAATCAAAAATGAACATGGCAAAGTTGTGAAGCCTTCGGGATACAAGAAGTGTTCTGTTGCTAGTTATACGCCAAAAGGAATCTTGCCGAAAGTGAAACTTGATGATGTTGGAGGTGACTTGTGCTAGTCTATTTTAGCTTCCTAGATATTCTCAAGATTCCAGAAATTTCAACTATTGCAGAAAGCCAATTTGATTTGCTTCAGCCAAAGATGGATAATATTGTTGCCCCATATATTTTTAAACTTGGAGGATTTGTTGATAATGGACTTAAGCTTCAGGCTTGCGTCCATAGAACAATTGACTTGAAGATCGTTACAGGCTATCGTTATGTTTGTACTGAGCGCTATGATAAAGAATGGAAGGCTAATCGTAACTTCTCCATGAGCGCACGTATTAACTCTCAGACAGACAATGAGTTGGCAAATGATATGGTACGCAGTAGTGCTGAAGGCATGGGTGAGTCAGGTTTTAGAGCTATGTGCATGGCTAGTTTTAAAGCAGAGGGAACTACGCGAAGCGTAAAGAAAGATGAAAGTGAAACATGGGAAGAAGATCGTAGTACAATTGCAGCATTGCAAGATATTCAAAAAGGAATTAGAGGCTTCTTGCATCCAGATGAAGATGTGTGGTACACTAATGATTTAGTTGTAGCAATCAAAGAAGCAAACGAAGCAGACGTAATCTAATTTATTAACTAAAAAAGGAGAAACACAAATGAGTATTCAAATTAGTCCAGAACAAAAGACTGTTTATCAAGGTTATCGTAACGAAGCAATTGAGCGTCTTACTGAAGCAGCAAGTGCAATGGAACAATATAAGGAAATTGTTACTGCTGCGGCAGAGACAACTAAGTTGTCAAAGAAGGAAATTGGCAAGTCGTTTAAGACATTCTTTGCTGACAAGGTTAAGGCATTATCTGATGAGGCAAGTGTTGTTGAATTCTTGAATGACTAAGTAGTAGATAAGCAATAAGCCCTACGTCAATGACGTAGGGCTTTTATTGTTAATTAAACATTAGGTAAATTCAAAGAAGAAACACTCTTCACATTCAAACCCTGCAACTCCTGGGACCATCGTAAGGGACTCTACCCAATACATCTGACCAGCACAGATTGGGCAAAATCGATAATTTACAGCCGAAGCTTCTGGAACTTCTACATTGACATTGGTATCCATAATTCCCTCTATGCGTATTTTGAGATAATAGCAGCAACATCGGATGTATATTTTGATTTTGCTGCTGCAATATTTGACATTACAATTGCCTTCTTTCCCACTTCACTCGTTCCATCATTAACCATTGCTGTTAGCCATGTTAATTGCAAATTTGTGGTAGTTGCTTTATAATCATCTGCAAGAGTAGCGAGTTCTGCTAATTTCTGCCTATTCTTATTAGCTGCTGCAACATCTGTTGGAAGGTTAATAACTTCCCATTGCTGCTCATATGTTCCCTTTACCGTAAGAACGGGAGTTGTCTCTTGGACAACTTGAGTCAAGGAGTTATATGTTGGCTGTGGGGACGGAAACACATAAGCATACCCATCAGGATTGAATGGAGTAGCAAATGATGTGTTAGGAAGAGAGTTGCGGATATCCTGTTCGGAGACAGGATACTGTTTTGTTACTAGATTGATGTATGACATAAGACTCCTTTTAAGCAAATGCTAAGAAAATATAAGTACCACCTGTAATATTGATATTGGTAGCAGCAACTTGATTAACTATAAACCCGGAGATATCCACGTCTACACTGTCATCTGTGGTAACTTCCGCAACACTGGTGTTTAATGAAAGGTGCGGGTCATCTCCAGAAATAATTCCACGTGCAGAGTCCCAATAAAACCAGTCCCCTACATTATCAATAGATTTTATAAACATATATCTAGCACCAGTTGTGAATCCACAATTGATAACTTGTGAAGAACCATTCCCCACATAACTCCCAATCTTACTAATTCCAGATCGTGATGCAAAAAGATAAGATATGAAAGTGTCAGAACCAGCATTAATCTCCCCAATAGAAGAGACTGAAAACGTGGAGGGTGTCATATTAACTGACCCATTTGTCCATAAGTTCATACTAGCGGCTTGGGCTGATGTTTGCTGTAGCACAAGATTCCCGGATGCGTATGAGCAGTAAACTTGCCAGTTATAGGCAAATGTTCGGCATTTTCTTATGATCAATTCTGGAGTGGCAGAGAGGTTATGTGCAACCTGTTTTGATATGCCAGTACCTGTGTCACAAACAATATCAAATACCCCCTGGGCCCTATGAAAAAAATGATGAATAAGAGAAATACCACTTCCATTTATATATATATTGTTTTGAACTCCAACAGATATACCATTCATATCAAAGCTGACTAGATCTTGTGACGATGAACTTGTGGCCTCTGTCGTGTTTGAATGTGCATAAAGGGATTGTGTATGCCCACGGTTTTTATCTACGAAGGAATAAAATCCACCTGTCCTAGAAGTAGTTCCTAGTAAATCCGGCGCAAACCCCACCCCTGTCACCACAGCAGCAGCACCAGTACCCGTTCGTGCAATCGCGTTATAAACCTGCGTGCCGAGTGTTGGGGGCTTGTTGGGGCGACGGATGGCGAGGTAGACCGTATTTGATCCTGCTGAAACCAAACCACTCCTAATCACAAACCCGGTAGCTGTCGGGCTTGAATATATTGTTCCATCATTAACTTCCGCCGCTGGCCAGTTAGCTGTGATACGTAATTCCGCTGACTGACTAAATGCCCTCGACGTATCCAGTATGTGCCAAGACCCACCGACGGTGATATCTTTCACCATCAAATACTGCGGCTCCCACCCGAGATTAACCGTAGCATTACCACTCGCATCCGTAGTAAAGCTGCCTGCCTGAATAATCCCATCTGCTGAAGTATCGTGGGCGAATAGGTAGGCGACGTAGGTTTGTCCGCTAGTGTTTAAACCCCCATCAGCCCCAATAGAAAACTGTGCTGCTGTTGGGGAAACAGGAATTGATCCATTCCCCCATACATTTCCTGTAACACTTGTTTCAACCGCCGCTGTAGTGTTAAGAAAAAGATAGCCCGTGTTTCCAAGACTTTGATGATATACGTACCAAGCATTAGCCCCGCTAGTCTGTTTTACGATAATCATACCCGGTGCAATACCGAGCGAATGTGCAATGTTTTGTGTCGTACCATTCCCCGTATAAGTAACCACATCGAAAAATTCCGGGGCGCGGCGGAATGTCCATCCCACGTAACCTGTGGAAGCACCATTATCACCTGCATAATTGCTTGTGACATAACCATTATTTAGAAACACTGGTGCTGTTAACCCACTACCACTAAAACTCTGTTGTGCGTCGGTGGTATTTGTTCGTATAAACTTATCTACTCCACGTATAGAGTCAACTAAAGTATGCGAGTTAGTAGAAGTTCTTTGTTTTGCCCAAACCATCCCGCCCTTACCCGCAAGATCAATCCCATTGTTGATCGGCTGCGTTGCGCCATTTCCGGTGTAGGTATACGCACTGAAAACATCGTCTGAGTATAATTTTTGTGCTCCACTAGATGCAGATAATAGTTTATTTAACATTATCTAATCACCTTTACAAACACAGTAACACCAGCATCTCTTGTCCACATACAAATCCAGTCTGTTCCAGATGTTTGCAATGTGACACCCGCCCCTGCAAATGTTGTACTATAGCTACCATCAGATTTAATCCAATTGGTAGTTGTCCCAAGAGAAAATGTCAAAGTGGCCGATCCTGCATTAGTAAGTTCTAATAGAACATCCCCAAGATTCCCACTTGGGGGCCAATTAGTTGTACTAATAATGTGGCTTCCTGTTACAGTGATCTTTTGGTGGCTCCCTGCTGTATAGTCAATTACTTGATTAGTAGTTCCAGAGTTTCCTTTGTCAAGGAATACATAACCAAAATCTTTAATCAACCCTCTGCTTAGTTGCTGGTCAGAGTAGATTTGAGCACCAGTAAATGTATTTGTGCCTAAACTTGCTCCCGTATTACTTGCCACCGCAGATAATGCAACTGTCCAATCCGTAAATGTTCCGCTTCCACTTATAGTAGATACACTTACAACCAAGGCTCCAGTTCCACTAGTAAATGAAGTAATCTGCCCAAACATATAATTACTTGGTGTAGGAGTATTTGCTATAACAACAAACTGCCCAACAGCATATGCCTTCCCTGTTTGGATAGTTAGTGAGTGACTCCCTAAACTAATAGGCAAACTGGTAGTGCTTGTTGCGGATGTTCCTGGCGCGTTTAAGGCGCTTGCTGCGCTTGCTGCTGCGGCATATGCTGAGCCTTGTGCATTGTTAGCTTGCACTGTTGCAAGCGATACTTGAGCAGCCCCATTAGTTGTAGCCAAACCCGCTTGCGTAGTGGCTATACCTGCCTGTGTTGTAGCAGTGTTGGCCGCATTAGTAGCTATTGCTTGTTTAGCTGAGACGTCCACCTGTAGAGCATTTATGTCTGTAGAGAATGTTGGCAACTGTGTTGCGAAGAACGTATCTACATCAGTTTTAAATGTAGGTGATGTTCTGTCTAAGGATGGAAGTGTGGCAATTGTCATATTAATCCTTCAATTTCAAGTGAGCAGTAATTCATTGTTGGGTAGGCCACTTCTATGGAAAACTCTTTGTAAAAGCCGTATACTGTCAAAGGCTCATACCCATAAACATCTGTAGCAATCCAAACAGCAGGCGTGGCGCGTAAATCGGCAAGGGCACGCGAGATACGAGGATAATCAACTTGTTAGTGATTACCTTAAGAGACATTTTCTTAGAGTAGCCGCGCTTAACAATTGTATATCTCCCAAAGGCATCAACTGTTTTTACGCTATAATCAATAGCACCAGAAGTAGCTCCATATTCTGTTGCACCAATCCCTATGACCTCTCCAAATTTACACACGCCACAAGAAACACTACCAGATGTAGAGGATATTGAGACTGTTAATTCACAATTAGGAAAATGAAACGGCAAGTCTGTAAGGGCTACTGATTCTTCTTGGGCATACGGAGTGTAAAACCAGTCGTAAAAACTTGTAATGATTGTTCCATCCAGAGTTACGACCTTGTTGTATGCTACAGCCCCCCCTGTAGACTCCTTCATTGTTATTGTTGCGGTCTTGCCTACCAATTCTAGAAGTGCTAAACCAGAGATACTTCCTGGTTTAAGCACAACTGTTAAAGGAGTAGTAATTGTTGTAGCAGTTCCAACAACATTGTCAAACATGGCCCAACGGTTTGTTGGGCCAATATCTAGCCAATTAGTTGGGTCTGTTTCAGGAGGAGTAGCAGTTGTTCCTGCGATAAGTCTCTCGTATATCCTATGTGTTGAAACTCTGATACATTTCTGCCCTAGTGTATAAGCAGTTGCAGCGGCCCAGACAGCATAATCTGTTTCTGGGGCGGTGCTAGAGATTAATATTGCATCTGTTAATGCTATAGGGCTTATTACCTTTGTTGACAGTTCAATCATACTGGTGCAGCCTCCCTAGTAGAAATAGCATCGCCATCTGGCATTACTCTCTTGATAAGTTTTACATTTTCGCTTGTATTGACAACAATTGCTCTTGCTTCAAAACGAAGCATAACCATTTCCTGCTTCATGGCTTCCATCGTTGTCAACAAAGCTTCAGCATTAAACGATTCACTCTTATTTGACGGAGTAGATAACCGCCCTATTAGTTGCTTATTATCCCCAGCAGGCGTAATGCGTTCGCCCTTGTGCACCATTGCAAGCATATCCTCTGGAACATAATTTGTGCCAACAGCAAACTTTGTAAGACCATACTTGTCTGCCGCTGCTGCGGCTGTTCCGGCAGGTTGCCCAAAGATTGTGTCAAGAGTTGCAAGAGATTGCCCATTAAGTGCTGCTGACTGATATACGGCTGCATAAGCACCAGGATTAGCAGCCCATGTGTCCTTAACTAGACTTTGATCCCAAGAGCCACTAAACTTCTGTGTGATAACTCCGGCATCATTTGTAGAGTAGCCTGCTGCTGCACCCATTGTTCCTGCTTGGGAGATGCTGCCACCTAACCCCCCACCTACTGCTTTAGACATAGCAATAACAGAGCCAAGATTTGCAATTGCTGCTGCAACGGATAAGACACTTGTGTTAATACCTTTCAACTCATTAATCTGAGCAGTAGCATCTGTTAAAATCTTATCTAAAGCGTCTTGTGCCCTATTGTTCTGTAACTCAGCTAAGTCTGCTGCATTAGTTATTTCATTAAGCGTTTGTTCAGCAAGACTCTTCTGTGATCCTGCAACCGTCTTGAGTGCCGAGAGTGTTGCACTAGCTCTGCCTTGATCCCTTGCATAATCCTCAAAACTAGAGTATAGTTGCTCGGACGGCTTCGACAGATCCTCAATAGCTGTAGAAATACTCTCACTATAGGCGGTTAATGATGAACCACTTTTTGACGCAGTTAATGCAGTGTTAAGTGCAGCCTGTGCTTCGGCACGAAGCAATGCAAGCTTTGTATCACTTTCCAACTCTACTGTCTTTACTGCTGTCTCAAGTGCATCGTTTAAACTTGTTAATGTTTCTTTTGTTGCTGTTGCAGCCTCTATAGAACTTTTGTAAATAGCTGCTTGTATCTCATAAGCATCCTGCAATGTTTTCTTCTGTGCTGTAACCGAGTCTTCCAACTTAGAATATGCAGCATCAACCAGATCATAAGAAGCCTTAATACGTGTTGCTAGTAGGTCAGCAGAAGTTTTCGCGGCTTCGTCTGCGGCTTGTTTTACAGTTGCTGCTGAATCAATAAGCGATGAGAACGAAGCAGAGACAGACATCATTGCTGCAAAAGCAGCCTGCCCAGATGAAGTTGTTAAATCCAATCCTTCTACGACACTTCGGAATGCTGCTTTACTAGCAGGCATTGCAACACCAACATCATTAAGAGCCTTAGTTACCTGCTTCGTTATGTTTGCATTCTTCTCAGCAGTAGAATAATAATTATCATAGTAGCTGTTAAGATTGGTATTAAGAGTTTCAGCACCACCAGCGGCAGTGATTAATGATGTAGAAAGCTTATCTGCACCAAAACCAAGTGTATCAAAGGCTGTTCTTAATGTGGTGATCGCTGTTAGATTAGACAGCACAGTTTGCAATTCTTCAGCACTGGCAGTGTATAAATCAACACTATTTGCTACATCTTTATACACTTGAGAAACATCAGAAGCTTTAACTGCAGCCACTAACATTCTTTGTGTTTCTAGTTGCAACTCTGTATCATATGTGCCCCTCTCGGCATTTCTACCATTACGGTAAACATAATTACCTTGAGCATCCATAACACCAGATTGGATATTGTCTTTAGCTGTACCTTTAGGATCAGTACTAAAACCCAAGTTCAGGCCAATACCGGCAGCATTTCCACCAAGACTAGTAATTAAACTTGCTACAGATTTACCAATCGGAGTTACAAGGCTCTCTACAATATTATTGCTACCTGTTCCTGTGATGTAGTTATTACCTTTTGCATCTTGTGTAGACAATGATGAGATTCCACTATTTGATAGTGTTGCGTAGGCATCACCTTCTGTCTTCGGGCCTCCGCCTTTTTTCATTAGGCTAGTAATAAGAGTTACAGCAGCTAAGGCTGCTCCAACATAAGGGAGGGCTGCCCCAATCGTTGCACCAGCCCCTGTCAATCCACCAGCAGCAGTCCCTGTGCCTGCTGACAGCAATGCCCCACCTTCGCCGTACACAGGGGCCATATACCCTGCTGCTTGTGCAGTAGACAGCCCTAATCCTGCCCCAACACTTGAGTTAGCAAAAGCTCCATATGCCGATCCGATTCCACCTGTATAAGCTCCCCAAGCACTATTCCCCATAGAAGCAATATTACCAATACCACCAACAGTAGACGCCGTTGATCCTGCTGCTTGTGCAGTAGACATACCAACTAGCCCCATACCTCCTGTAACAATTGCTTGAACAGTTGGTCGCAACACAAGCGTTTTAAACATATTTGTAAGGGTATCACGGAAATTCTGAGCAAGCGTCTTTCCTTTTTCAAACCCCTTCATTAAAGCATCCGTGATATTGTCAGAAATCTTTTCGTTTGTCTTCTTCCAGCCCTTTTCTATCTCTGCTTGGTTTTCCTTCATTCCTTTTTCTAAACGAAGGTCAGCCTGTGCTGTGATCTTATCACCAGTTTTTTCTATAGCATCTGCAAGGGCAGGATAGTGGCTAATAGCCTCCATAGAGGCCCCTGTAGCCTCTCTAATGGCATACGCCTCTCGTAGTATTGCCGCAGCAGCGTAATCAGCAGCAGCGGCCACCCTGAGCTTCTGGGCCTCATTCCTACCTTGCTGTGCTTCACTAACTCCCAGATTATCAATCTGTAGGCGAATAGCATCATTTTCTTCTTCAAGCTTATCTGCAACTTTTGATGCATTGCCAACAACACTGTTCTGGTATGATTGATACTCTTTAGACATTTTAGCTAAAGCTGCTGTATAATCTGCCCATGCTTTTTCTGACTCATTAAGAGCAGCCTTAATACCTTCGTTAATTTTTGCCTTGTCTCCAATATCCTTAGTCTTGCTGTATTGCTCCTCAAGAAGTTTTACACGCTTATCAGAGGACTGTGTTTGAAGAATAAGAATATCACTAGCTGCTGTTTCTTCTGTAATTTTCTGCTCTGTGAGCCTATCCTTAACAATCTTAATTTGTGTTTCTGAATAATCTTTGGCTTCAGCTATACGAGCAGAATAAATCTGGGCCATGTCATTCTTAGCTCCAGAGGTAGACTTGTCTTTATACTTTTCGTTGATAGCTTCTAAATTTGCTTGATAGTCTGTTTTGTCTTGAGAGGTTTTATTACCAAGTCCTTCATATGACTTCTTAAGATCATTTATTTCTTTTAGCTTCTTTGCCTCTTTGGACATGTTTGATTCTGTAATCTTGCCAAACTCTGAGCGTGATTTATTAGCTCTCTCGGCTTCTTTTACTTCATCAGACTGCGCCTTAACCATAGACGTTTGGGTTGACAGGTTAATTCTCAACTGCTCTCGTTGTTTCATAAGAGAGGCTAATTGAGATTCACTTTCATTCAATCCAACTCCAAATAACTCTACAGAACCTGTTCTTTTCATCTCACTAATATTTTTCTGAATATTAGCAATAGTTCTATCTAGTGCTGCAATAGGCTTATTGGGATCGTCTGATCCCCAAGAAAGGGCTGCATCCTTTGCACCAACGATTGCCTTCTTGATGGCGTACCAACTGCGCTCAATATAGCCTGCCTTAGCAATTGATTCTGTAGTCATTTTATCAATAGCGTCTTGAAAGGCTTGCGCCGCTGCTTTTGTAGCCCCAAACATATTGCCCTGTTTTTCCAAGGCTGTAATATTGTCGTAAGTAGATGCTGTTAAGAAATGATACTTATCATTTAATTTTAATATTGCCTCTGATGGCTTTTCTCCAAGAGACTCAAACTGCTTTACTGTATCCTCAACCGACTGGCCCGTTAATGCCTCCATCTTAACGGCAGCTATGCCAATGGATTCCACATTAAGTCCTGCTAACTTACTGCTTCCAGCAATTGCAAGCAATGCATCGGATGCCTTTCCTTGCGTTCCTGCAACTGATGAAATTGAATCTCTCATCTTATAGAAATTCTCTGTAGACATACCAGAGATTCCATTAGTAGTAGTCATTACTTTATTAAATGCAGACAGTTCAGACTGACTTGTATAAAGTGCGTATACGACTCCTGCAATTGCTCCTATGGCAAGAGTAAATGGACTAACTATAAAATTAAGCACCATCCCGCCAACATTCTTCAGCATTGGCCCTAGCCCATGAAACATGTCCTTCAACTGTCCACCTTGTTGCAACATAATAAGCATAGGACTCTGTCCACCCGCCAACTGTGTTGCAATATCTGTAAACTGTGCAGGAACCATGCGCATTGCCGCATTTAGTTCCCTTGTTGACATTACATATTTACCAGTAGTCTTTTCAGCAGATGCAATAGTTGTAATATGTTTTGCTGTGATATCTGTAATGCCCTCTTGGGCAGCACGTAGAGCAAGATACTCGCTCTTTTGCTTGCCAACCATCATGGCAGTTCGCTCAATCTGCGTTGCCAAGCGCTGTTGTGCCTTAGTCAAAGAGTCTGTTGCTTCAGTATTAGCTGAAGAGACAACAGAGGAGGCTTTACTAGAACTAGAGCCTGAAGTTGTTACCTTACCAATATTTACACTAAGACCCTTCATTCCCTCTAGTTCAACTCGTAATGCTTTAATCTGTGCTACATATGCAGACACATCGCTAGTCTTTGCAGATAATCGATCAGTAGCATTTGCAATATTAGTTAGGTTAACAGATAAACCACCAATGTTTTTAGCAATATCTGCCATGCCTGAAGTGCTTGTCTTGATATCTTTAATTGCTGTGGCTAATTGCTGTAGTTGCGTAGCAAAAGAGTCAATATTAACTGATTTGAACCCTTTTAGCGAAGAAGAAAGCCTCTCGACAGCCGGGGCGGCGTTATCGGAGGCTTTTGCAAGGCTTTCAAGATTCTTGGCTGTAGGAGCAATACCAGTCTGCTCTACAACTACACTAAGTTTCTTTACGTCCATTTTAGTCCTTTACGAAGGAAGCCTTTAGGCATCTCCAAGATTCTTGTTTATTTTTGTGATTGCACTCTAAGCCATACTTGATCTAAGGCGTCTATAACATCTAACCACAGCTGGCTAACCTCTACATTAACAACTCTACACCAAGCAGCTATATCAACAAATGTTATAGGAGAGAATCCAGACTCAGAACAATGCCTCTTGCTGGTAAGTTGCAAGAAGTCCTCCCAATAAGAATGAAACTCAACAGGCATTTCTAAGTCAAGGTATTCTTGTAATTCGGGAGGTGTAATATTGGTTATCTCTTTAACTTTATTAAAGGTTACTATTGGGGCTACGCCACTCTTATCTGCTTTATGAATCTTGAATGTCTCTTCAGCATAGTGGCGTAGCTCTAGGAGTTTCCCTCAAGCATTGCCTTTACGTCGTGAATCGCTGCAAGAATCTGATTACGAAGAAATGGATACGCAGTGTACATATGAATAGCGTTGTCATAAGAGAATTCCACCGGCTTTCCGCCCTCTTCAACATTGATCCATCCCTTAGTACATTTAGCCAAAAGTTCTACCCACAATTCATTACTAACATCATCATCCATTTTCTTGCCCTTGCGAGCATAAATGGACTCTTGGTTATCAATCTTTGACTTGGCCTGCTTAAACACGCGACTACCAACCCCGATAATTGAAACTACAACATCTGTCTCAATTTCATCGAAATCTTTTACAACATAGTCCATTCCTTTTTCAGCGGCAGAAATGGTATCAAAATTCTTTTTAAAGTCCATGTTTACTCCTTATGTTAAGAAAGAAATAGCGGGGCAATGCCCCGCTATAATGTTATGCTACAGAATCAATAATAACGACAGTGCTTTGTTCAATAGTGGTATCAACGCCATTGTTCAGCAACGCAGTGAATGGGATAGTCTGAATACAACCACCAACTTCCTTATCGTCAACAGACGATCCACTGAGCTTGATTCGTGGGAACTTAATAACCATTGTCTCGTTGGTATCCCCAACAAACTTATACACAAGCGAGATACCTTGTTCATTCTTGAACTTAGTAAAGATAGTATCGTCTGTAAAGTATGCAGTAAATTCACCAGTTGCCCCAACACGACCGAGGAAGATCGCTGCTGGATTACGGTTACCAATAACAACACCAGCCTCTGTATTACCTGTAATGGTAAAATTAAGACCTGTAACAACTGCCTGTGGAACACCATCAACCAGCAGCAAACCAGAATTACCAGAGAAGATAGAGGTAGTTGAAGCAGCAGTAGGCGTGGTAAAATACGCAGAACTGGTGGATTCAACATTCTTACCAGTAAGTCCAAAATCGACTGTGGTCATTGCATTAGGTGCAACCTTGACAGCAGCAGTGCTAATCTTCACACCAGTAGCAAGGCGGCTAACACCAATGTTGTCATAGAACTGTTCAATAGTGTATGATTCGTCAGTACGCCCCGAAGGGGTAAGCGGAACAATCAACTTCTTACCTGCAACTGCTACTGTAACACTATCCCCCTCTGCTTTAGTAACAAGGGTAACACTATTAATGTCAAGCGACATATCTGTAGCAGTAAGCACTGTAATGAGAGCAGATTTGTTATTACCAACAGCAGTAGTTGTAAAGCCACTAACATTAACTAAGTCACCAACTTTGAAGCCAAGGGTAATCCAGCTACCTGCGCTACGAATCAACTTATTGCCAGTTGCTGCCGACGCAATAGTTAGTGCTGTAGCTGTGACAACTGATGCCCACGTTCCGCGAAGAAGCGACGCGAAGAAGTCGCTATAGCTGCCAGGAGACAATTCACCATTTAGTGTGCCGTCTACTTTGTCACTACCAAGTCGCATATCAGAGGTCTGCGCAGTAGAGCTAATTTCAGCACTCTGAAAACTATCTCGTGTAAGATTAAGATCAAGAGTTGTACGACGAATGTACTTACCTGAATTGGCAAGAGGGGCTGTACCCCAAACAGTTTCTTTACTATAGATGCAGCTTTTATTGACCCCGGAAGGTATGCTCATATCATTTCCTTTTGTTATAAACCATGTTTTTCAGAATATCCCGCACCATCGGAATTAAGTTTCTCAATTGCGTGTGTTCTTGCAGCGCATGCAAGTTCAAAGGCAACGTTATTACCGTACTTCCTAGCAGAAAATGATTTTGATTCGTGCTTACCGTCTAATGACCTCCAGTGAGCAAACCACCTATTATCTTCTGCATTAAAGCCAACACCTGTAACTCCAGATGTGTTGGACTTTGTTTTCCTCCTATTCCTTGCCTGTTTCTTTCGTGTTTCCCATTTACAGTTTTCTTTGCAGTAGTTCCCATCTACATCAATACGCTCTAATGTTGCGCCTGTAAAATACGTGTCCTGCAAATCTCCAGCAAATTCTTCTAAGGATTCCCAACAAAACTTAATTCCACGACCACCATAGTCTTTGTAGTCGGTGTCATTGGTATTCTCACAACGGTGTCTAGCCCCATGAAAACAATGCCAAAACGGTGTGTAGTAAAGGCCGTGGGTTGTTCTATCGTATTCAGACATAACTTCTGTCTTATAGCAGCCACAACTTGTTGTATTTCCAGAGGTTACATTATTAACTCTACGCGTAACCTCTGTTCCACACTCACAAACGAATACCCAGAATGTCGTGCCATTCTCTGAATGAGAAAACTCTTTTGCTGTGAGTCGGCCATATTTATTACCGGCATAGTCTTTACGTTTTGTCATGGCATCCTCTTCAATTGTTATACAACAATTATACCACAACTTTAACAGTATGTCAAGGCTGTGAGAGAATTTATTATTATTAAGATATTGCTATGCAGAAATCTCATCTGCTCGGTAGGGGATGTCTACAACAATAAACATGTAGGCACCTTCATATCCAGGCATAGTCACACTTGCGGTGTTAGTTATGTTGGTAGTAAGAGTTCCCGCTGTAACTTGCAAACCCCTTGGAAAATAATCTACTAGGCTATCAACAAATGCTATAGTTGATCCCATTCCACTATTGAAGTCCTTAGTATAATATGTCACTCTAAGCAATCCGAAGTAACGACGATGCCTATTACCAAAGGAGGGGTCTTGTGTTGGAGAAGGAAATATTGTTGCTCTTAGAAATTTAGGGTCTGTTGGTATAAATTTTATATTCTCCCAACACACGCCAACACTCTTTGATTGCGCAAATTCTTTTAGTTTAGTCTCCAAGGCATTACGCACATTTAACTGAGACATTAAACAATCCCTCCCATAATAGCCCCAAGTGTTTGTCCAACTGGAGCAGAGCCATCGCCAATCTTTGCTAGTTTCATAATAGTGTCTCCCACAGGGGCATATCCCATCCGACCACCTGGCCAGCCATACTCAACTTTATCTGCGTAGAATACATTATTGACTAAGTAGGCTTGTTTGTGAGTTAGGAAATAATCTGCGGTGATTGTTGCGTTAATCTCCGCAATTTTTGCATCCCAATCGGACACCCCCATTACAGAGTAATTAACATCTGTTGGCCCAACATGCCAATTATTTAAGAATCGACCAGTCAATTTTGGTGATCTATCTATGACCATGGTGAAAATTGTTCTTGTTGTGGCTGCAACTTCTGCGGCTACTTCTGTGGTAGCCTCTTCTGTCCACAATTTTATGTCACTAAAGAAATCTGAGGCCATATTAGCTTCTCAGCAGTAGGTCGTACATAATTGTATAACTACCCGAAGGGTTATACTCTTTAACACCCATAATCCTCCAGACTACGCCAGCAACAGTAATTGTATCCCCAGCAGGGGAGGGCTTAACTGTGAGGTCAACACCATTAGTTTTTGCATCCATATAACATTGTTTATCGCCGTCTTCAATTAGGCATCCATCTCTAGTAGTTAGTCCGCTAGTTGTAGCAGAGTAGTCTAGTAGGACAACTTTAACAGTGGTTGTAACTGGCGTAGCAGGCGTGTAGGACGATGTAGTTGGGTCATAGGTGCCTGTGGCTCCAAGTTGCGTAAGCGTGGCTGTAGCGCCTTCTCTTGCAAGGATACCGTAGACCATTCTATAGAGACTAGAAAGCATTATGTCTCCTTAATAGTTACTGAAGTAGTTATAGCCGTCTTCTTCGATGTCGGGAACATTGTATAGCGACTTATCATCATCACGGTAGCTATCCTTCGGATAATTGATGATGCGTTTTTGTACAAGGGTAGAATCTTGTAGATTGGCTTGGACATCCAAAAGGTCTTGGCCTCCTACATAAATTCCTGCTGTAGCATTATATGTTGGGTTGTTTACTACTTCCTTCAGGAAGCGCATATACTGGTTGAAAACAGTGTCACCATAAAATTCCAGCTTATCTAGGCGCTCATGGCCCGAGTAGGCCATTCTGGCAAGAATAAATTGTGCACATTGCTTAGTTGCTGCATTCTCGTTGTTGTTATTTACAGATAATGAGTACGTAATTTCAGCAGTAGTTAAGAATGCAATATCTGAAGTGTCCCCAATATTAAGGCGTACCCTGTCTTCTGCTGTGCTTAGGTCAAGTGTCGCCATGTGGCTCCTTATTATTGTTTGCTATGTATTGTTGTACGAATGCTACTACTTCGTGGTATGGGGCTGTTGTGCTTTCTCGTTTAAAACCTTCTAGATGCGAAGTAGCAGAATCAGCTGTGAATGTCTCTTTCAGGGTATTCTCTAGTTGCTGAATAAACTTACCATCCATTTCATCACTAACAAAGGACTCTGTAATTAAATAACCTTCACGATTTAAGTTTTTAGTGTGGCTTCTCGTCCTAGCCTTTAGGTTTCTTGTTATACCAAATCCAGTGAAACTGTGCTGGCAATTTACGATATTGTGGATGTATAATTTTGCTGGCTTGCCTGGATTGAACCCAGTATCCATACACAGGCTACAGCCACAGCCTCTAAGTAGTGTTCTAGGGGCAATTAGAAAATCCCCGTGTACTTTACACGTTACAATAACTTTTTCGTCATAAGTCACATATTCTACTTTTGATAAATCGTACTTTGTTTGGTCAACAACTTGCTCTAACTTATAAATACCTTCTTGTTTAGTGAGCCGATTATTAAGTCCTCGTTCTGCATCACAACACTTTTTGCATCCACGCCCTTTTGTTAAATGATCTGGTCTAGACATGAACGAACCGTGTATCGGACAAATGATCTCTACCTTTATGTTGTTGTTTACATATACAACACTGGAGTAGTCATATCCTTTATCTTTGTTTGCGAGAGTCACCTTTGCAATAAACTCTTCTCTTGTTAGCTTTCTCATATTGTTCCCCACTAAGAATTGGTGGGCTATCTTGTGTAGTGGCACAAGAAGGAGGATCAGTCCGTTCGCCCAATTCATTAAAAACAAACATTATATCATAATTAATCAACTTTAGCAAGGGGGCATTTTGCCCCCTTTGTAAAGCAGACTATCTAATTACGCCGTATATCCTCGCACAATTAGAGCGGGGCGAGTACATGCGTTCAAGAAATTGGCTTCTGACTCAATAACAATCTTATCCCCTCGTTCTGAAGGATACTCGAACGCGTAAACACGCTCCCCAACGGTTCCCAGCAAGTCAAACTTATTTGCTGGCACGGTGAAAGTCAAAAATGAGGAAGTACCAACCGGGACAAATACTGCATCCTTAGCAGGAATGAACAAATTGCCCGCGTAGTTACCACGGACTTCAACAAACTGAATACCCGCGTAATCGAAGGTACGATACATAGCAGTGTTTCCACCCAGCCGTGAACGAAGCGGGTCTTGAGTGGAAGCATAGTATGTATATGCAGCCTTAACGTTAGGATGTGAAATTAGGGCGGCAAAAAAGCCAGGAGAACAGTAACCAATAACACTCTGTACATTCTCACCACTTGCATTATCTTGGATAGACGAAATAACTGCCTCAACCTTAGAGATAACATCGGTCGTGCTAGTAGCTAGATCAAAGTTAACAACGGTCTGACTAACACCCATTTCAGTAAAGTAGTTCATACTCACCGTGCCATTTGGGGCGTAGACTGTACCGGCAGTCAGTAGTTGAAAACGTGCGTATTCGAGAGTCCAAGCGTGGTTTTGAACAATACGTGCCAGCTTACGTGCGCGAACGGCGGCGAGCGTTTCTTCTTGATCCGCGCTGCCGTATGCGCGTTTACCCTTGATGTCTTGTGGGAAAATTGCATCGTCATAAGGGAAATGTGGAACTGCCCAGCTAAACAGTTTACTGGTAGAATCCTTGCCAGCGCTTGCGCGCTCACCACGAACCTTGTCAACGATCAGCGCGCCGTCTTTAGTGGTTTGTTCAAATTGAACCGAATACTCACTAACCCCTTCATCCATGAACAAACCGGACTGGTTGAGTAGCCCCCACTGGTTCGGAATCATCAACACTTCACCAGTGTAGTCGGCTACCTCAAAGCTACTACCAAATTTACGGATAATCATTTGTTATATTTCCTTATCTTATTTTATATTAAAGCGCAGCAACTTGGACGATGCCCTTGTCAGCAAGGGTGTTCTGGACAGCAAGTTTATGAGCAGCAGTAGTCGTACCAGCACCATAGACAAGTTTTCCAGCGACAATTTTTGCTGGCCCCCTTGCCAACATCAAAACTTTAGTATCTGTCGTAGTCGCACAAACAACACTTGAAGTAAGTTCGTCAGCACCAATAAGAACGCCTGCGGCCTCAAGGCCAGCGCCAGCACCAAGAGTTGAGTCTTGAACAATGTACTTGCCAGTGGCAGTGACTTTTGCCAAGACAGTTCCTTGGACAAGCGTAGCGCCTGCGGCTAGATTTACGGTAACAACGTCACGAGTAATCGAGCTAGAAGGATCGTATTCGTCCTGGAAAACTGCGCTAAAAATGTCGCCACGAGTAGCAATAACAGTCATTTGTAATTCCTTTTCTTATTTATTGTAAGTTTGTTTGATGATACGTGCAGTTTCAGATTCTTCTTCTGCCTTAACTTCTGCTTCGCCACTAATGCCTACTTCATTAAACATGGCACCCTTTGCTTCAGTCTCAAATGAAGCCTTAAAGCCACTAAGCACAACTCCGAATGCTTCCGCATTCAACGATTGCAACGCAGCAAAGGTAACATCGAAGCCGGGATTATCCTTGCCGATTACATCGGCTAGTTGCTCACGTTTATCGCTAAGTTCCTTAGCCTTCAATTCTTCAGCAGCAGCCAATGCCTTGGCTTGCGCCTCATCTGCATAAGATTGCAAATTAGCAAGTTGCTCCTTGTAGCCTTCGATTTCTTTTGCCATAGTGTCAAACTTAGCAGTGAATTCACCAAGCATATTGTCTTTAGCAACAATCTCATCCAAGGCAACAGTAAGTTGCTCATTGATATTCAAATTAGTCAAATCTTGATTTGCTTCAACAGGAGCAACCTGCTCCGTATCTGCGCCAAGCGCTTTCATTACAGCCTTAAGCATAGTTACTTCCCTTCGTCATCAAATAATTCATAAACTCCCTTGGTGTCATGATTGAATTAACTAATCCAATTTCAAGAGCCTTCTCTGCATAGAATGTTTGAGCATCCATTGCAAGAATATCGTCAACCGGCAAACCGGTATATTTTGCTACATGCTCCGCAAAAGTATTGCCAAGTCGTGTAACATCTTCCTGCATCTTTGCAAGGAATTGCTCAGAGAAGCCGCCATCCTCATTATATGGAGACTTGCCCGGTGTGCTTGAAATAACAACTCTACGATAGC
>Ga0302170_10000050_pt1 | contig 39927 bp, 37 predicted proteins | sample I_Fen_N2_1_FD_193492 | JGI IMG/M metagenome (GOLD analysis project Ga0302170, IMG submission 193492) | Peat permafrost microbial communities from Stordalen Mire near Abisko, Sweden - I_Fen_N2_1 | ecosystem: Environmental > Terrestrial > Soil > Wetlands > Permafrost | place: Sweden: Abisko...
GCGACACGCAAGATGTGCTCTATATCAAAGCACAGATCAGACGCGAAGAAGCACGCTCTGCCTGCACATTTATCGGTATCAAACCGGAGAACGTGCATTTTCTCGATCTTCCCTTCTACGAAACGGGCAAGGTACAAAAAGGAAAACTGTCGGATGTCGATATCGTCAAAGTAATCGCTTTGTTAGACGAAGTGCAACCGCATCAGATCTTTGTTGCAGGCGATTTGGCCGATCCACACGGGACACACAAAGTCTGTCTGGATGCTGCTTTGGCTGCTATTCACGAATTGAAAGACAAAACATGGATGAAAGAATGTCGTATCTGGATGTACCGTGGCGCTTGGGCCGAATGGGAAATAGACCATATCGAGATGGCAGTACCTATTAGTCCGGAACAACTTCGTAAAAAACGGAACTCCGTTCTGAAACACCAGTCGCAAATGGAAAGTGCCCCATTCCTCGGCAACGACGAACGCTTATTCTGGCAACGTGCCGAAGAACGAAATCAGGCAACAGCCTTATTGTACAACAGCCTGGGACTTGCCTCCTACGAAGCCATGGAAGCCTTTGTGGAATATAAACCGGAATTGTAGAACATCATCAAATACGCAGCTAACAAAAAGTCCCGTTGAATCAATTGGTTCAACGGGACTTTTTTAGAATTGATAAGAAGAATACCAGGACGAATGTTTATAGACTAGAAGAACAGCCTGAAAGGCGAACATATACCAGCCCAAGGTGAAGCCTTGGGGTTAAGCAGAACAAAATTACGGGCTGTAAGCCCAGCATAATATTGCGAATAAAACGGATTTGATAACCAAAATGTATTATTAAGTTGATTATGCTTTTTCATTTATTGATCATCCCGAACTCCGGTTACTAAAAGAAAGTCCCGTTGAATTGATTGATTCGACGGGGCTTTTTGTATCTATTCTTATTTCAACTTTATCATTATTTCCCGGAAACTATCCAACGCCGATTCCATATTGTCAATAATATCCAGTGCAATAACTTCAGGTTCGGGAAGATTATCCAAATCGGCAAGCGATTTATCTTTTATCCACGATATGTCCAGACTGGTTTTATCACGGGCAATAATTTCATCATAGTTGAACTTCCGCCATTTCCCTTCGGGATTAGTTTCTGCATTATATGTTTCTTTGCGTTTAAACCGATTTACAGCATTGTAACAGCTAATGAAATCTTTTAGATCATCCAATTTCAACGGATTCTTCTTTAAGGTATGGTGCACATTCGTGCGATAATCATATACCCATATTTCTTTTGTCCACGGAGTTTTGCTGGCGGGTTTGTTGTCAAAGAAGATCACATTTGCCTTTACACCATTGGCATAGAAAATGCCTGTAGGTAAACGTAAAATAGTATGCAAATCTGTTGTTTCCAACAGTTTCTTGCGAACCGTTTCACCTGCTCCACCTTCGAACAATACATTATCAGGCACAACAACCGCTGCCAGTCCTGTTGTTTTCAACATGGAGCGGATATGCTGCACAAAATTCAATTGTTTATTACTGGTAGTAGCCCAAAAGTCCTGACGGTTATAGGTCAGATCGTCTTTTTCCTGTTCGCCTTCTTCGTTAGTAAAGGTCTGACTGCTCTTTTTACCAAATGGAGGATTAGCCAATACATAATCGTAGGTAATTGGCGAAGCTGCTATCAACGCATCAGCCGGTGAAATAAAGTTATCACTGTCAATATCGCCGATATTGTGCAAAAACATATTCATCAACGCCAAACGACGGGTACTTGCTACGATTTCGTTACCGTAAAAAGTTTCCAGTTTGATAAACTTGTTTTGGTCTTTATCCAGTTTATTGTTTGCCACCAGGTAATCATACGCCGCCAGAAAGAAACCACCCGTACCACATGCAGGGTCTGCAATGGTTTTCATAGGTTGTGGCTGAATACATTCCACCATAGCACGAATAAGCGGACGAGGAGTAAAATATTGACCTGCTCCACTCTTTACGTCCTGTGCATTTTGTTCCAACAGCTTTTCGTAAATATCACCTTTTACATCAGCACCCATTACCAACCATTGCTCGCTGTTTATCATATCAATGATTTTAGCCAGCATGGCAGGGTCCTGTATCTTGTTTTGACTCTTGGTAAATATCTGACCCAATATCCCTTTTTCGGTACTAAGTTCCCTCAGTAAATTGACATAATGAATTTCAAGCTCTGCACCTTTTACGCCCGTGAGACTTTCCCAGCTATATTCCTTGGGGATATTCAGCGCACGGTTATAGGGTGGTTTGCTGTATTCGTCTGCCATTTTCAAAAACAGCAGATAGGTAAGTTGCTCCAGATAATCACCATAACCCACACCCACATCGCGTAGCGGATTACAGAATGACCATACTTTGGAAACTATAGAAGAAGTGTTATTGCTCATTGTTATTTTTTATATTTCTATTTCATATTTGCCAATAAACAGATCAATATTATTTGAAATAAAATCAGTCTTGTTAGGTATTTTTAAAGGACCAATTAAAACATCATTCTCTAGTTTATTATATATCCCTTGTGATAGCTGACTTACAAATACATTTAAATCATCTTTATTTTGTAAATATTTCTTATCAACAACTTCACTTGAAATAAATGTTTGTACGAGAAGTATAGCTGTATTTGATTTTTGTTTCTTCGCTTCTGCCAATACTCCTGCTACAGCGGTAAGTAATTGATATTTTAAATCTAATTGATTCTCATTTTCAGCACCAAATAAAACTTCTCTCAACTCTTTTATTCGAGGTAGTTTCTTTGAGTTTGGTGTTTTGATGAGAGTATTCTTTCCCTCTTGTATTGCTTCTGAAATTGATTTATCAAATGGCTCATCAACTTTTGATTCAATCGATATAACCACGTTCTCTTTTACTTCATTTTCAGCAAGAATCAACAAATCATGATTTCTTCCATTCCCTCCATTTTTATCAAAGCCTGTTACGAATTCAGGTGAACATAATTTATAAGTCAACTTAAATGGCTTCAATATATCTTTAAACGGCTGTGGAATAGTATAAACCCAATGCTTTGCTGTTTCTTTTGCACTCCGGCCATCTTTCCATTGTTTATCCTTACCTGTGGGTGGACATTTTATAAACCATTCATTCAAACTTTCAATATGGTTTAATACTTGGAGCTTTTCACAGCGAATCATTTTATCTATCATACAATTAAATGTTTAAAACATGTAATCCAAATTGGTTATCCAAATTGATTCTTAAGTGTTTGCCTTTTGATTCTCTTTTAAATTCTGCATTAACCTCCAATACTCTGGCCAAATCTCTTGCTACAGCACTACCACTAATATTATTCGATATCTTTCCGTCAATAAATTCAAGATTGAAACTATAGCTATGTCTGTTCCCTACTAATTTGAAAATAGCAGAACCTATTTGAAATTCAATTGAATTCTGTTCTTTTATTCCCTTAAGAATTTCAGGAGTTAAATGCTTCCAAATATCTTCGTATTTGTGAATCGTTGATGGTTCGTAATTTGTTATTTCCATAGTGTTTCCAATTCGTTTTGAAGTCTTTGCTTTTTGTATAGTCTTTAGTTTTGCACCCCCAAATGCAATCAAACCCGTTTGCTTTCTAAATGCTCTGATTTCCTTCAGGTATGGATTTTGGGCATTTTTCCAGTCTATATTCAAAAGCGGTATTTGTTTTCGAATAAGAATTGTTTCTAAATCATCCAGTTCTTGAGCGGTCTTGGTATATGGATAATATGATAGTCCCAAATTATCTATCATCCATTTGGTGAGTTTTATTTCTGAACCTTCATCAAACTTATAGTTTGTATATTTTTTCTTTTGGATATCTGATTCACTTCTTGGGATTGGCTTTAATTTTAATTCATCTATCAGAAATGCACCAAAAGTTCGGCGAAGAGTAGAACTTCCTGTTTTACCAGTTGCAAAATGAGTCTTTGCATCTCTTTCGAGTTGAGTGCTTCCGGTTTTTCCAATATAAATTATTTCATTATCATTGGGCTGGAAACTCTTGAAGGGGAAATCTTTTCCATAGAAAAACAATGCATAGATTCCTGCTTTATCTGAGAAACTATCAATATCTTTATATGGTTTTGCATGTGATTTCAGCAAATCAATTATTTCTACATGATTCATAGCATTCCTATAATTGATTTTTATACAAGTTTACCTTCAAACGCCTTTTTCAATATACACTGCTTCAAAGTTTCGGCCTTCAGTAAGCTTTGGGCAATGGTTTCTTCTATCTTATCGCAAACGATGAGTTTGCTTTCAAGGATTTCGACGATTTGATGTTGCTCTAGTAATGTTGGAACTGGAATTAATGCCAGTTTTAGTTGAGTTGTATTTATTCTAGGTCTTGTAGCTCCGTGTATTTGACTTACCAATTGATTTCTCATAGCTTTGGTTGAGAAATAATAAGCTAAATACTTTTTATTTATTTTTGTTTCTGAAACTCTGACAAGAAAACAATCTGCTTTATTTATCGCTCGTTCGATATAATCAGGTAAAATTACAGATCTAATACTTACAATAATAAATGAAGAAAATATAATGTCTCCTTTACCAACAGTATGATTTTTGATAGTTTCGTATTTTTCAGGAGTAACAAATGTTTTGTATTCATCCCGGAATTCCATTTCTCCAATATTTTCCAAACGAATCACTCTAACCCCTTTGTCAACATAATCAATACTTTTTAGATTTGAACCAAATGGCCCATCAGATATTTTTTCTACAAGATTTTTTAATTCAACAACTTTCCACCCCTTCGGTAATTTCCCATCCTTCACCTCTTTGTTCGTCAAGCGCCCTTCAAACGCCGCCTTCAACAAACTCTGCCGATACACTTTGAGTTGCTGTTTCGCGGTAAGTAGTTGTTGTTTGCCATTTTCGAGATCGCTCAGTAGTTCTTCTATTTTGGAGACTATGGCGAGTTGCTCGGGGAGAGGGGGAAGAACAAAATGAATATCTTCAATTTCTGATTTTCTAACAGATGGTACTGTTGTTGCTTTAGAATAATCTTCAAGTTTTACAGTTGTTAGAAAATGAAAAAGGAATAAGTCGTTACATATACTTTCAATAGCTTTTAATCCGATTGCATTATTATCAACAATCCCTGATTTATTTATTATTGCGCGTCTATTAAGTTTTAATCCTTCACCTATTTTGGCAAAAACAATCGTATGTTTAGGATATGGTTTAGCTTTTAATTTTATAAGCGTTTTTTCGTCTATAAAGTTATCACATAAATTTAAATATCTATTTCCAGCTTTTACATTTTTAGAAATGTCTCCAACTTTATAGAAAGGGTATTCACCACTTCTTGAACCTTGTAAATCTTTAGGAAAGCCATAACCTTGGTAGAATTTACAAACTTCCCCCAACTTCTTTACTTGCCAGTGTTTTGGTATATTATTCATTTATCTTCTTCTTTTTCTTCTTTTTTAGGAAATAACTCATCCCATGATTTTACATCAGATATAGCATTTGGAACCCCTTTATTATCAAATTTATCAAAAACCTTAAATTCAATGACTTTTGTTTTTTGATTCACTTCAATACATGGGGTCAAGTATAAACAAGCAATTGCGTATTCTTCTTTCTGCTCTTTCTGATTTGGAATATCGATATGTAAATCTTTTCTCTCATTCAAATCAACGAGTTTTCCAAAAAGGTTTATTTCCTTATCATAATCATCAAGTTTATATTTTTTTATTTCATCTTCTTGAGGTTCATTGAAATTTACACGTGGAAGATTAACCCTCTCAATTATGTAAAATGTCTGGTATAAATTGGGATGAGAGTTCCATAAATCTACTATTTCAATATTATTATAAAAGTAATTCACTTCTTTAGTTATACCTTTCTCGATTGATGCCCAATAATCAATATTTGTGCGACATGCAATAATGATAAATTTAGAATTACTACTAACAAGCTTATCAATTCCACTAAAAATGTCTTCTTCTTTCAACATGTATGTTTTCTTAGTGTGAAGCAAAAAAATGGAAGAGTAAATAGAGTAGAAATTAAAAACTATATATTCTGCACAGCTAGAATCAATTCCACTATAAGAGATGTGCTGGTCATTAGCAAAAGCCCCTTTAGCTACTATTTGTTTAAACCAAATTTTATAATTAGAGGTTATTGGATCTTTCGAAAGTTCTCCAATCTGATTAAAACCTTTAATTATAGCAATTTTATTATTGATTATATTAGTTGTATTTTGCTTGAATTCATTTTCCTTGTCAATACTAATAGGTTGATTTTCTAGAGTTTTTTTATACTTTACTTCAATAGCTAACTCTATTTCATTCAAATAATCTTCAAATATATTTATGGTTATACAATCATAAACTAATTCATTCCTTTCAATAATCTCCCATAATTCAATATATGAATTTCTAATGAAAGGCAAAATATTTTCTTTCCAATTATACAAATCATTCTCAGTAATTGGAAGTGTTGGCAATTCAGAATGATTATCATAAGTATAATACTGAGGTAACGATAACTCCCGAATTAGTAATAAAATTAGATATTTTGCAATTTCAGTTTTTATGTAATCTGAAGCACCTGCACCATTTTTCTCTGGAAAAGGATATTTGGATTCAATAAATATATATTCTCTGTTAAATGACAAAAACTTATCAAGAGATAAGAAAATATCTGTAGAGTTAATAGGATATAACTCATATTTTGGTGGAAGTGAATTTGAATAATATAAAATGCTTTTTAGACTTTCAAACCTTTCTTTATAAAACAATAAAGCACCCAATGCAATGTGAAATTCAACAAACCGATTTTTATCAATACGGTCAATATCTTTTGAATATTCACTCATCCAAAACCCTTTATATTGATGAGCATTACTCCAATATTGAAAAATAATATCATCTCTTTTGTTTTCAATGGCAAACCTCAAGTTACCCCATAAACTACTATAAGTTTTATTACTTATACCTGTGAACTTATCCTCACCAAGAAATAACAATCCCCCTAATGCAAGATTCTCAATTTCAGAGTATTCAACGACTTTGGTTGGAACACAAAATAAAGATACACGACGTATAAATTCATAATAATAAATCGGATAGTCAACAGGTTTATTCATTAATGATTCTTCTATTTAAAAATGATTGGTAAATGAACTCTAAACATTTCCTTTCTAATTCTTTATCCTTTCTCTTTAATGAGAAAAAAAGAATGTCTTCAACAGCTTTAAAGCAATTTTCATTATTAAAACTATCTTCTTTTTCAACAAAGTATTTTAATAGTTCTAGTGGGGATTTAAATGTATTAATATCATCAATGAAATCAAAATAATCAACAATTAGTATGATGGCAGTTATTAAAACAAATGAGGTAATAGTAAGAGTGAAAGCATCTCTTATATTACTGTCAGTTATAAATTCAATAAAATATCGAAGTAGTATAAAAATAAAAATAAAAAATACAGCAGTTTTTAGACTTCGTACAAAATAATCTTTTTTTTCTTTAAATGAGTCTATAATAGTTCTTGATACATATTTTTCTTCAATTTCAGATATACTACTTGATAAGATACTATAAGCTATACCCACAATTACCGAAACAAAACTTGAGGTGACTATTACTATATTCCAAAGATTAGTCATAGATAAATTATTTATATTTTATGCTGCTAAAACCTCATTCAATTCATTTATAATTTCTTCCGTTTCGTCACCGAACAATTGCCACATACGGGCTAAACCTCCTTGCGAATTGAATGGATTGTAATCAAAATCGTCTTTCTCTATATGGAAACTACTGGTTACATGTCCTTTAATCATACGTAACCATTCCATCTGCTCTTCAGTAAATTTATGTCCTGCACCGGAGTGGCGTTTCCAGACCCAGTCCTGAAAGTTTTTATCCACCGTTTTGTCGTAGGGAGTCAGCGTTTCATCTATGCCGATTATCCGACGCACCAACGATACCAAGGCAATCATCTCCGATAGTGGACTTCCGGTATCTTCCAGTTTTTGGTAAGCATTCCATACCTGCATAGGTGCCAGGTTCGGTTTATCCAACACCAGTTTTTGCGAAAGCTCTTTAATCATCTTGTAAGTCAACTCGCGACGTTGATACGGTTGCCCGTAGAACAGTTGCAATGCTGTAATTTCATCTTTGTGGGCTTCTATCCAGGCTTTAAAATCCTGCACGGTTTGTTGTGCTTCTGCTTTTATATCTTTTACCCAAGCACTTTTTGTTATGGCATCCTGATTCAGCGTATCGATAATCTGATCGTACTTTTTACGCACATAGGTAATAAAGTCGCGCAGATCGGGATTATGAAATACAGCCACAGCCTGCTCTACTATGCGTTGCTGTTCGGCTTTTACTTCCGATTCTATTTCAGCAGGGGAGAGACCTTTGTTATCGGTTTGTACAGCTATACGTACACCTTCCACCGTGTCGGGGTCGTAGGCATTGAGTAGTTGTTTTACCACATTGTTTATGGTTTTGCCATCGGCCAACGAACTGAACGTTTCCTTTTCGTGCGCGTTTATTTGTTTGTCGAGTCGAAGCAATCGGTTAGCTAACGTTGTCAGCATTTCCTCACTGCGGTCACCTACGGCTATACGTTGCAATACTTCTTTAAGCGATACGCCCGGTGCTTTTTCCAGTGGTCGGCTATCGGTCTTTTGCGATTGCTCCACACCAATGGCATCAATAATCACAAAATGATCTTTAGAGAACTTAGCCGAAGGTGTTCCTTTGGCACGCAGTTCTTCGATGGAACAGGTTCGTGTACCGCGTCCTTTCATTTGCTCATAATAGCTCCTACTTTTCACGTCGCGCATAAACAGCAACACTTCCAGCGGACGCACATCAGTACCTGTTGCAATCATATCCACCGTAACGGCTATGCGTGGGTAATATAAATTGCGAAAACTGTTGAGTATCGTTTTGGGATCTTCGGAACTCTGATAGGTGATTTTCTTACAGAAATCATTGCCCTCGTCAAATTCTTCCCGTATAATTTCAATAATATCTTCGGCGTGGCTGTCAGTCTTGGCAAACACCAACATCTTAGGCACCTCAAAATCGGACAAGTCACGACTTGTCCCTACATAACGGTCAGGAAATATCGTTGGCAAGGTATTTTTCACTTCACGGATAATGGAGCGGATGGTGCTGGGGTTTACAATATCTCTATCCAACTGCTTACCACTGTATTCCACATCTTCATCCACCGCTTCCCAAAACTTCTTACGGGTAAGGCGTTCGCGCTTATCCACCATTTCGCCCATTTTCAAAGCCGCCCCCTGCTGGGTTATCTGCGTTTCAATGCTGTAGACATTATAGGGTACTAATACACCATCAATCACCGCTTTTTCGTAGCCGTAATCCGACACAACATTCTGGTTGAAATATCCAAAAGTCCGATTATCGGGCGTAGCCGTCAATCCGATCTGAAACGCATCAAAATAATCCAATACCTGTTTCCACAGGTTATAAATGCTTCGGTGACATTCGTCAATCACAATAAAGTCGAAAAACTCAATGGGAATTTTTTCATTATATACCACCGGCAATGGTTCTTTAGCAAAGCTTTTCTGTTCGTTTGGGTTTTCTTGCTCTGCACTTTCATCCAGTTCCGTTCCTTTCAGAATAGAATACAAACGTTGAATGGTGCTGATATATACCTGACAATCTTGCGGCACGAAAGCACTATTCAACCGAACAACGCCATGCAACTCCGGAAAAAGCCGGTTATCATCTTGCGGAATATAACTGCGCATCTCACCCTCAGCCTGTTCGCCAAGGTTTTTCGTATCCACCAAAAACAGTACTTTGTTGGCTTTTACGTTCTTCAGCAAACGGTATATAAAGGTAATAGCCGTAAAAGTTTTACCCGAACCAGTAGCCATTTGAATCAGGGCTTTCGGTTTATTCTTTTTAAAAGACTCTTCTAATTTCGTGATAGCATCCACCTGACAATCACGAAGCCCAGTTGTGATAAGTGCTGGCATATCTTCGGCCATACGCCGACGGAGCGATTTATCTTTCCGCAACCAACTTTGTAGTCCTTCCGGACGATGAAATGTAAACACTTCCCTAATCCGTGGTTTGGGGTCACGCGTATCGGCAAAACGGGTAACAATTCCTGTACTTAAATACAAAAAAGGTAATGGCTCGTTATTTATCAGTCTGAGCCTGGCTTTAGCATATTCTTCTACCTGGCTTTCATGAACAGAAAATTTTTGGCCTTCCTCTTCACGCTTGGCTTCAATAATACCAACCGGTTTGCCTCCAACAAAAAGGACATAATCTGCCGGACCAACATCGGTTTGATATTCGCGCACAGCTATACCCAGACCGGCAAAAAGATTGATCTTAGCCTTGTTCTGAATAATCCAGCCACAATCCGACAATTGTTTGTCGATTTGGTCGCGGGCTATTTGTTCAGGGTTTTGATTGAGCATGATTGTTTTCTATTCAATTTACAAAACTACATATTTCCCTTCACATTCCCCGTTTTTTCATTAACTATTTTTATCCCGAAACCCAAAAATATGCTTTACAGCATAAATATCCACAGTTACACCCCCCATTTTCCACCCCCTTCACCCCTACCCCACCTTATCACCTGGAAACTATAGAGCTACCTCCAAAAAATAAATGCATTTTTTCTTGAAAAAATTTGCATAATTCCATTTATACTTTTATTTTTGTATTGCGAATTTAGAAATAAGTAGTTTATCGATAGTAAATCATAGCAGCTTGTTTCAGAATGCTAACAGACATACGGCATTTCCCGCAAGAAAACACAGGCCGGTTTCCAGATCGGTCCGGGAAAAACGAATCTAAAGACAAAGACGGGAGAAACATCTTCGCTGCATGTCGCATGATATGGGAAGTATATCAACGGATATTCAGACCAAAATAAATAACCGGAAAAATAGTTGTAGCCCTACTTAGCAGGAATACATTGATAATAAGCAAAGTATTCATTGCAAACAAGGTAGTACAAGCCGGATTTAAGAATATCCTATAAATATTCTAAGAGTTACAATATATATTGTAAGACCTTCAAGCTACATTGTAGGAGTTAGAATATACATTGTAGGACCTTCAAGCTACATTCTAGGAGTTAGAATATATATTGTAGGAACTTCAAGCTACATTGTAGGAGTTAGAATATACATTGTAGGACCTTCAAGCTACATTGTAGGAGTTAGAATATATATTGTAGAACCTTCAAGCTACATTGTAGGACTTAGAATATACATTGTAAGACCTTCAAGCTACATTGTAGGACTTAGAATATATATTGTAGAACCTTCAAGCTACATTGTAGGACTTAGAATATATATTGTAGAACCTTCAAGCTACATTGTAAGACTTAGAATATATATTGTAGGAACTAAAAGGTACATTCTAGGAATTAGAATATACATTGTAGGAGCTAAAATACTTATCCGAAACATCCGGGTATACAAGCAGAATATTCTGTTATACACCCGATAAACTAGATTGTAACAGGCAAAAGTTCACTTGTTGCTGTTGAGAAGATAGATCGTTCACCCGAATGGAAAGAACGAAATTTGAAATGATTCGCACAAATCGATAGTCGGCTCCGGCACAGGGCTGTTTTACCGGTTAGCATAAAAACAATCATTTCATGTCATTTAACCTGATACTTTATAAAATTAAATTACACCTGAATACTAATCTTTTATCTGTAATCTGCCATGCTTATAGTTAACCGTATACAAGGCCTTCTTAACAGGCCGTTTACTATGCCAGCCCGTCAAATAATAGGGCGTTACTACATACTGACTTTAACCCTGCTCCTACCGTTTTTCTTATATATTCAGCAACCATACGGCATCAACACCTGGCATCATACCGAAAAACTGCTTCCGCTCATGGGTTTTTCTGTGATCTTTTTTGCCAGCTACTTCATAACCTTCGACTCACTCCCCGTCCACTTTACAAACTATTTTGCGCCAACAAGCTGGACACTTGGACGTGACATACAGACATTTTTGATATTTATCATCGTCCTCGGACTGTTCAACTGGCTGTATGCCGCATTTACGCTGGAAGAGGTTGATCAGGATGCCCGCTCCTGGCTGCGTGTCGAATTTGAAACATTTACCTACGCCCTGCTTCCCAAAGCCCTTTCGGCAGCCATTACGTGGAGTGTTCATCTTTTCAAAAGCAAAATACCCGAAGAAAAAGCAGAGCCCGAAACAGCGGTTAGCGAAATTTGCAGCACGGAACCCGAACCGGAATTAATTCCTGTGACAAGCAGTCCGGAGGAGGAAACAGTTCTGCCGGAAACAGAAACCGCTTGCGATCAACCGGAAGAAGCGCCCCTAGAAACACTACCCAATGTATTGAAAAATATAGATCTGGAGCAAATTATGTATATTGACTCAGACAGAAACACTAGCTGCATTCACCTGTTTATAAACGGAGAGCTAAAAAAAGATATTGTCAGATTTCCACTGAAAGAGTTTGAAAAACACCTTGCCGGTATACCTAATTTAGTTCGTTGCAGCAAATCGCATATCGTCAACACTCGTTATATCGATCTACAGCAAAGCCGCAAGATGAAAAAATACCTGAAACTACTGCACAGCGGCGAATTAATACCGGCGTCTACCACCTTCATCAACCTTCCCCTACAAGTATGGAAGGAAGAGTAAGCGTGTGAATGGCATAGATATTTAAATGGCGTTGAACGAGGCTGCCTCAAAAGTCTTTTTAGCACGCAAACAACGCAAAATGCGCAAATCAACGCAATCTTATCAAATTGGAATTCAACAAATAAGTAATGGAAACTATATAATGTCGTATTTTTTAATTCTTCCACTTTCGTGTAAATTTGTGCAATTCGTGGTTTAATGATTATTTAAAACCACGAATTGCACGAATTCCCACAAATTATTTCTCGAATTAATTTGTGGGAATATGAATTGTCACAAATTAATATACGACATTTAATTGTTCGTTCGACTTAACATTCTGGTTTACAAATCTTATTTGCGAAAATTTGTGTTGTTTGCGTTATTTGCGTGCTTTTGATACAGTCACGTTTCTAAAGCACCTGGATTCAAAAATTCACACAAATAAGATCTTTAAAATCAAACAAACAAGAAATACTTTAGTACACTTCAAAAGATATTACAAAATTATTACTCCACAACAATAAAAGGCCGATCAGTCATTTTCAATGAAAAAAGCCCCCAAAATCCCGCCTTACCTTACTACACACAAATAACTTATAGCCCTGACACCCGATAGTATCTACACACATAAGCCTCCATTCAGTAATAGAGCAAAACAGCTATTTTGAAGAAAAATCAAAGATTTAACCCAAAAAGTGGCATTTATATGTTTTAAAACATATATCTTTGTATCGTCAATTAGGAATTATTCTATAAGACAAATCTGATACAAGGAATACCCAATAAAAAATCACGAGGGAATTCTTTGTTTTTTTATTTATAAAGGTATAGGTATTTAGGTTTTAAAATTTAATTTTTGAAGGTTATGAAAAAGATTTTTAGTTTAGTTGTTATTATGGTCGCATTTGGCGCCAGCGTTTCTGCAGTAAATTCAAGTGATTACACTGTATTTTACAAATTGAATAACGAAACAACATTCAATTCGCTAGTTCGTTATTTGGATGCCGATTATACACAAGCAGATCAGTTGAAGTACGTGTTTTCTCTTACAGAAAACAAATTGAAAACAGCTTTGAAAGCCGACAACGATGTTGCAGCTGAAAAAGCATTAAGATTTAATTTAGGTAATGCAAAATCAATTTTGAGTGATTCTCAATACAGAAAGTACTTAACTGCACTGAATGTAACAGTTAATCGTGAAAAAGAGACATTTGTTGCCGAAAACAAGTAATTTAGTATTATTCTTTGCCGTAAGGGGTGCTTTCATACGAGAGCGCCCTTTATTTTTATTTTTATTTTTATTTTTAGTTGAAAGTTGATAAGTCACCCTTAAACCCAATCCAAGAAAAACAGGTTCAACACCTAGTCAATGTTAATCATTTATCACTAATCGTTGATCATTTATCATTTATCACTGATCACTGATCGTTATTCTCATTTTCGTCCCTTAAAAAATTCATTTCGTCCCGTAATAAAAGTTAATATACACGTTTCGTCCCAAAAATGGCCGTTTCGTCCCACGAGTGTGGTACGGCTAAAAATAAGCATTTATCTTTGTACTGACGCTAAAAATAGCATAGTGTCTGGTAATATAATAAAAATTATAGAAAGGAGAAAAAGCATCATGAGAGAACATGCAAGAGCACCCCGGGGCATCGATTCGTTTAATAAGTATATTGTACGTACTGTACATTATTTACAGGAAGGTATTCCTATTACCCATGCGGTACGCTTGGGGATTACAGTAGAAGAATTGAAATTTTTGCTGGCTTTGCTGGTATCGTGGACGTCGCTTTATGAACTTTATGGCGATAAGAAAAACAGTAGAACTACGGCGGTGATTGCTCAGCTGCATAATATCGTGAATCAGTTTTTAGAATATGATAAGGGGCATCACTTGCTCGATCGGATTGCTTCCTCACCAAATGCAACCATTGTAGATATGGAAACCTTTAATATTCGGAATGGTGCTTTGCGGCGTAGTGCGCGTAGCATTGTTAGTAAGCCTATTACCGAAGCGGTCTCGGCTATACTGGAAGCGGTGGGTGGTGGTATGGCTGCTGTCAAGTGCTACAGCACGGAAAGTGCCCGCCCGTCTATCTTTAGTGGTGGTGACTGTGTGCAATTTGCTTATGCTGTGGGTAGCACTCCTCCTGCTTCAGTTCTGACAAGTGGGTTGACACAAGGACTATCGTCCAGAGCATCGTTTAGCATTTCTACCGGTGCTGATAACGGAGGGAAGAACCTGCATATCTTCTTTCGGTGGTACAATACCAAACATCCCGAACTGGCAGGTCCGTGGTGTGCTATGCTGACTATCTGGTTGATTTAGCCTGAATGTAAAAGTGATTTTGGGTGTTATATGTCGGCAGTGTATTTCTATATGAAATCAGAAGAGGATGTTCGAAAGGGCATCCTCTTTTCTTTTGTCTTTCAAATTGAAAGTGTGTATGGATGGTATATATAAGTACGTGAACAGGATGTGTTCTAAAACAGACTCCGTTTTTCATTTATCGCTTATTTCAGGCTTAGCTTATAGAGAAATTGCAGATTATTCAATGCAGAATGTAACTAGTACTGTAAATTAGTTTGTTATAATTCTGTGGTACAAATGCGGTACAAATAAAATGAAAATGCCAACAAATAACTAGATTATTACTATAATAAAATAACTGTCTTTTTTTGATATAACCAAATTAAACAGCATTTGTTTATGATTGACATAAAACAAATAACGACCTTTGTATTAATGTTTTTAATATTGCATTTTAAATGGGCTATCTCTGCATCACTTTCCAACGGCTTGCGGTTAGTTAAGCACAATTGGCGGTTGGGGTGGTTACCGGCCATTTTGTTTTTATCTCTTCCTAAATTGAATTTTTGCACAGGTGAAAAAAGCCCTTCATATAAACGAGGAACTTTTTGTTAAAGTAAAATATGCTGCTACGCGCATACATCTACTGATTCATTTGCAAACATGACTATTACAATACATACAAAGTGTTTAAATTAAAATATTTTTTAATGGTTGTAAATATCTCCAAATCTTGATTCAATGAAAATTACATGAAAAATATTATCTCTTCTAATTCCCAAAAAAGGACGTTGATCGCCACTGGCTCTAAAAACAATTAGATTTTTTACATCCGCTGTTACTATTGGAGGCAAATTTTTAGGTTTAATTTGTTCTACTGGCAATTTTTCATACCCAAATCCATGCCTTTGAGTTTTATCAATCGTAGCCCAGTCTAACTCGCCAAGTTGTTTTAAACGAAACAAAAAATCATAGAAAAAATCATGTTCTTCACAATCTTGAATTGAATTAGTTTGTAAATATCTAAAACAAAAAACCGGAGATTTAGATTCCGGTTTTTTGTTCATATCAGGGTTGACTTTAGTTGTCTTAATTTTCGTCATCTATTCTGGTTTTAAAGAACGATTTCAAAGCCTCTTTATCAATAGTACTTCCTGGAACTACAAATGCATTTTTCCATGGTTCTTCTTCGTGTGTCATTTCCATTAATTTGACTGCATTGAACTGTCCATATTCTGTCATAACTTGGAAAAATAAATCTTCTTGTTCTTCAGTTAGTTCTGGAATTCCATTCTCTTCTTTCATTTCTAATGCCCATGAGCCAAACTCTTTAAAGTTATGATAAACTTCAGGAACGACTGGACCATACTGCCAAGCTTCAAAATCTTCAGAAAATAATTCCTTATCAAAAACAGCTAAATGAAATCCTTGAAGATAATACAATAGTTTTTGAAGTTTCAAATTCGAAACTATATCACCTCTTTCTGTGTCAGTGTTTTGAATGATTTTATTTGCAATCTGTAGAGCTGTTGTGGCCATAATTTTAATTATCTATTATGTTTTTTGGTATCAAAAAAACATGATTTGCTTAATTTCTCTGCAAATATAAACAAATTTGATATCAAACGGTTTGTTACTTTAGTTAATTCATCAGAACGCGACTTATTTTGGTATCAAAAAAATGATTATATGTTTGTAATTTTATTTATTCACTTGAACAAATATATTTTATTCAAAACTACTTCCATAATTTATTATTTTTCGTTTTTGTCCAAAATTTCTAATTGAGTTCGGGAATAATACTTTGTTGAATTTGTATGTAATCTAATTCAAGTCTCTAACTTGTATAAGTATTCATCTGCTAAATGAGTTACAAATACAAGTGTCATTATCTGAAAACCATTGTTTGCTTGATATATCAAGTATTGCAGTCATTTTGATTTATCTTTTTTGATATACGGTTTCACTGCAGTCCCTTTGATGTGATGAGTAGCTCTGTAATCATTAATCTCAGCTATTCGTTCAGCTTTTAGATTTCTTCGTTTTTGGGGATTGGGTTCAGGAACATCAAACGCCTTTAATAGTTCCTGAACCTTTCTTTGCATCCTTTCTAATGAACCGCCAAGTTCAAGTAGTTCGTTTATTATTTTTTTCTGATCCATACTTTTCGATAGTTGATTTTATTATCAAATAACGTTTGAATCAGTATTGTTGTTTAATTGTTCATGACTAAGATTTCACTCACATCAAAAAGCAGAGTTTCTGAAAGGCCGGTTCCAATTGGTGAAGCCATGTCCAACAGTACTGTTCCATCCTCACAAATTCCTAATAGTATCCCTATTTTTACATTCTCATTCTTGAGTATCAAAGAAATACTTTTTCCTTTGTTTGCAATGAAGTTGAACAGTTCCGGGCGAACCTCCCCGATGCTACTATTATTCACATTGGGTTGTTTATTTATTTTTCTCATCGATTAATTTTATTTTTTTTATAAACTCTTTATTTTCAAACGAGTACATTAAATCACTCCGGTTAAGAAAAAAATCATAATTAATTCTTTCCTTTAATATCTCTACTAAAGAATCAACATTAAATCGATGATTTATTGCTAACTCTTTTTTTCTTTCGAATAATGCAGGGCTCACTTTGCTCCCAATCGTAATTTCTTCCACACATTGCCAGCATTGCCCAACTTCATTTTTTTATCATTTCCAACATATTACATATATCCAATCCGCAGCCTTCATCGTAACGCTTTAGAAAATTAATATTGTCGTTTACATCTTCACTGAAATTTGAAATTGTTTTTTGTTCTATTGACTCCATAATTTAAATGTCTTTGTTGTTTGGGTTAATTAATTGAGGCTAAATTTAATTTTTTGAAACAGCGGAACTCTTGTTTTTCGGTATCGAAGTAAACTTGTACGGTGTCATTCTTTGCCCTGTTATTCGTGCTGGTGGTGTTGGCATTGATTTTTAGTTTAAAGTGCCCCATGCTTCACAAATTGAACCGTAAACATTTTGAAAGTAGAACTTTACAATACCCCTTTGCATTTTCTGTAGAAAAGTTTGAAGTTCGACTATGCATGTTTCAAAGATTCTGAAGACTTTCTCCGGTAATACGAAAGAAACTCCAAGCATATTTTATAATTTGTGATAAATTTGATGTTTCCTAAATTGTTATATTAATGCATTTCGGCGATTTATAATTAAGTCTGTAATTTGACCAAAATAATATAAATTTAGCTTTTGGATTATCTACAGCAATGTCTAATGCAGCTTTTGAAGTTTCCGCAGCTGTTTTATAATTTTTATCTTCAAAAGCTATATTCATCATTAAAATATTTGCTTTAAGTAATACCTTATCTGCTTCGCTTATTTGATATTCTGCTGCTTGTTTCATTTGATCTTCTAGCCCCATAATTTTATTTTTTAATTGTTAGCTGATTAATCTCCTTTGTTTGTAGGCTTTTTAATTGTAATAGGCTGTCATTGCCTCGGCTATTGCATTCTAAGCCACTGAAACGTAACCAACGATTCTGCAAAAACAAATTCTTAAATGATCCTTGATTGGTTCTTTCATTTCTTTCCAAACGGTTTTCAAAGCAAACGACAAAAAAGCTACGTTCTTTTACCAGATACCAAGTGCATTTTAATAATCGACTTTTATTGATGTTGCGGTTGTTGTTATGGCTTTATGTATTATATATGTCATTTATTTGATACAAAGATAACATATATAATATATTTATAAATCAACTTTACAGTTAATAATACTAAAATACATATTATATTTGATATATTAAAGGAAAATAAATGCCATATATGATATTATTAGTATATTTGCAGCATTAATACATAACATATATGAGAATAAAAGAGGTTATTAAAGAAAAAGGATTCACGGTTGCAAAAGTTGCTGAATTAATAGATGTTCCGCAGACTTCGCTAAGTAGAATAATAAATGGTGGAAATACAACTGTTGAGATGTTGGAAAAAATAGCTAAGGCTCTGGGTGTTCCGGTTTCTAATCTGATTGGTGTTGATTCTGATTTGTACGGCTTAATTAAGTTTAAAGGCAAAACTTATAAGTTAGATAGTGATCAAGCTTTACAATCGTTCCTACTCGATTATAATACCGGAGAAACTATAACATAGAATTGCAAGTGCTATTGGATGCAGAATTGACAATTGAACTGATTAATTTTTTGATATTATGAAAATAGGATTTAGAACACCATCTATCAAGAAGAGAATTGCAGCCAGAACAAGTGTAAAACGTTATGTTCGAAATTCATTAGGAGTAAAAGCTCCCCGTGGTTACGGTTGGATAACTAACCCGAAGAAATATGCTTACAACAAAGTGTATAGGAAAACAACAACCAATTATCCGGGATGTATGGTGTTTTTACTTGCTATTATCGGGATGCTTTTTGTTTTTATAGTGTTGGTGGTATAAAAATAGCCCCCAATATGAAGGCTATTTTTACTTATCTTAGTGCAGTTTCATTTTTTGTCTTGTTATTCCTCCTTTTCTCCTAGACTATCAGCGGCAGTTTCAGCAGTCGATGGTTTAGGTTGCTTGACTCTTGGTACTCGTTTTGGCTTAGGAATAGATCCGGTCTTTCTAATTTCTAAAGACATCGTATAACCGCCACTATCAATCGTGTGCGTTGAGGTTGGTATATGATATTTACCGGATCCTTTCCCAAATCCGGTCAAATCAAAATTATTTCCGGCTACCATCTGAGGATCACCGGGGGCTGTGATTGTTCCGGATTGTTTGTATTTATTTTTCCCCCACAAACCGCCTTTTACTTTGGCTTCAGCTTGACTACTCGAAGCTACGGATCCGGTAAAAATCGCTTTATCAGTTCTGTTTGTGTCCAGAATGTTGTCAACTTCATAAGTTATGAGTTTTCCTGTTTTTCGGTTTCTTTGCCGTATCTGACCACCCGCGTACGTATCGAATGTTTTTTCGTTCAGGTCGTAGGTTGATACTTGCGTTTTATCTATCTCAGCTACAGATGCTGTATTTTCAAGATCATGATAACTGATAAACACCATTTTTTGACCTTTGACAGTGAACATAAACCCATATTCTTTAGCTAATTCCGATAGAAAAGCCAGGTCGGTTTTATTCTCCTGAGTCTTTCTGTCAAGCCAAATCTGAGAAAGCATATTAGAACCATCTACCAGTGTAAATCCATGTTTTCGACAAAAATAAAGAGCTATTTGCTTCAACGTTTGTTCTTCAAACGCCTTATTATTTCGCGTTCTAAGTGCTTTCGAAATGCCGGCAGAAATAGCTTTAATCGTTATCTCATCCGGAGGTCCTGAAAGTGTCACATCGTCGACTTCAAACAGCCCGCTATCTATTTGTTTGTCCTGGTACCCGATGTATAATTGTAAAGTATCACCTTCAGCCGGATACCAATCCTCAAACCAAATGGAACTCGTATTATCCAAAACCAACGATATCTCGTCAGTGGCTTCTTCCTCATGATCCGTATAGGTGACCGACGAAACATATTTCTCGATTTCGTTAGTTATATTATTCTTATTCCAAAATAGCGTTACCGCTGCTTTTCTTGCTACTTCAGTCAAACTGTTTTTTTCCATTATAATTTGTTTTGTGTTTAGTTCATCAAGTTTGTTTCATACAATTAGCTAAATGATACTCGTTGTTGAGCTGCACTAATTTTCTTCATCATCTGCTCTAGCTCTTTTATGTGATCTTTAAATATATTATCAACTGCTGTTTTATCACCTCCGCTAATATGAATTGTTGGACTATAATTCAGGACAGGCGCATTACTTACGTTAGCTCGTTGAATAGTGCTAGAATTATATGCTTGAGACGATCTAACCGCAGCTCGTGATTTTGGTTCATCTTTGATCCTTTGAGCAGCTTCTTCTATTGCTAGATGACGATTATATGTTCCCGGAATACTTTTTACAAGAACGACACTTTTCCTAACTGCATTTTGAGTGGCCGTAATTCCCGACAAGTCCTTAACTCCGCTCCAGGCTACTTTTCCGGCTACCGTAAACTTGCCTTGTCGTAATAATGCAAATGCCTTGCTTACGCTTCCAATTCCGGATATTAGACCTTTGATCCTATCGATTACATATTCTTTGAGTATATTCCCGAAGCCTTTTATAGTATCCAAGACTGTTTTTACCACTGCTCTAAATCCTGCAAATTTCTTCCAACAAACCACGACAACAGCAATTACAGCGGCTATTCCGGCCACTATTAGAATAGCTGGAAAAGCAGCCACGGCGGCATTTAATAGCCATTGTCCGGCCGCTGTTATTTTAGTCCACGCAGCTTGTAGTTTCTCTATTATGATTAACCTTTTGAACCCCAACTCATACATTAAATTTGCTCTCTTTGCAAATGCAATTACTTTTGACATTGTGCCAAGAAATTTAATTACCGATCCGGAAACTATATTAAAAGCCCCCATTACAGTAAGTAAGCCTCCGATAACGGCAGTTGTTGAAACAATAGTAGTAAATAAAGCCTTGTTTCGTTGAATCCATCGCCCGAACTTATCTGCTATCTTTGAGATCTTGTCCGCAAGTTTTATCGCAAGTGGTAGAGTAGCCACGGCAATTTGGGTTTTCAATCCGTCAAGTTGTAGCTTCGTGTTTGCTATAGCTGATCTATACTTCTTAAATCCTTGGATGTTTTCTCCAGTCAAAAACGAATTTGATTTTTTGAACTTTTCGCCCAACTCAGTAATTGCTTTTCCACCTTTATTGAGCATTGGAATCATATCTCGTCCTGACTTTCCAAACATCAACATAGCTAAAGCTACCTTTTTAGGTCCGTCGGGTGCTTTGTGAAATTTATCGGAAATCTCCCCAAGTATTTGAGTAGTATCTTTCAAATGTCCGTTGCTATCTTTTGTGGTAACTCCAGCCATTCTCATTATCTTCTGGCTTGCTTTTTGTCCAGCTGTCGCCATCACTATTGTCTTTGATAGTTTGCCCATCCCGGTGCTAAACTGGTCTACAGACAGATTACTTTTTGAGGCTGCATAGTTTAGTTTTTGGAACTGCTCTGTTGATAAACCAATTTTTTGAGACGTAAACTCTATTTGTTTTGCCTTCTCCATTGTGGAATTTACATTGGCAGCTAAAGCTCCTGTGATAGCCGCACCAGCCGCCATCATTCCAACACCATAGCGTTGCATATTTCCTCCAATGGCATTTGCACGCTTTTGAAAGTTAGTCATTGAATTTAGCGACCTCCCCATAGCTCGATCAACAACACGACTAAACCTATCTGTTGCAGATAAGACTAGTCCTAGTTTCATGTTCTCACCCATAATTAATTATTTTACATGTTTATGATACTCTTGAAATTAGTTTTTGCCTACGATCTTCTAAGTAGTCAGCTAGACGGTCATCCATTGCCTCGAAAAACATTTCCGGATCGTTAGCCATGCTTAAAAGCTCCGTCGTCAAGTCCCTGTTGTCAAGGGCTATATATATTCCAACTGATGCCACGTCTGAAAAATATTCGAGAATAAGTCTTTCAACGTCTCTTTCTGTTGCAATTTTTCTCATAAGACCCCAGTCCTGAGCTTCTTTGATTGCAACACTTGAAATAATTTTTTTGTCTTTCGTAACTCCTTCAATGATTTTTCCATCTTTAATTGCTTGTAAAATAGCAACATGTGAGACTTGGCATTTCTTTGCAAAAGCTCTAATGCTAATTGATTCTTCAGTATTTTTATCCATTTTTTATTGGTAAGTGGTAAGTGATTTTTTTTATGTAACTAGCGAAAAAATGGGGGTGGTACCCGCCTACTTCTAAAGTCGTTTTACAGTACCTTTACTTCTTCAGCTTGTCTACCTTCTTCTGAAGGAATACCCTAAGCCGCCCCGGTAACTGTGATTCGATTGTTTGCGTGATCCGCTTTTGAATATCTTTGTTTTTAAATATAAAGTAAGGCGAAACTGTTTTGAGTTCTGTTATCCTTGTCTTTCCTGAAGAAATCTTTTCATTCCCTGCCTTAAACTTTCCATTTTGGTAACTACCTCGCTGAAAAATTCCGGTGTGTCCGCTGCTCATAGTAGCTATAAAGGCATGTTTCAAAAGCTGTTGTTTGCCTTTTAATACTTCAATTTGCACCCCGCCAGCCACACCCCTTTTCCATGGTTTTGGCTTTAGATCTTGGTGCTTAAATCCGATTAGGGGAATAGGGGATGTGTTCGTGCTCAATTCAACATATAATCCTGATTGCGTGCCGCGTGCCGGCTTTGTAATTTCCGACATCCTTTCCTGATACTTCTTATCAATAGTATATCCAGCCCTTGCCTCTTTTTTTAGCTGCGTTCTCGTTTTTCGTGCAGTTTCATTCAATGCAAAAGCAGTTGTTTTCAGAATTTCTTTTTCAGAGAGTTGGCTTTTAAATTCCTTTTGAATCTTCTTGAGATCTGTTTTATATTCAACTTTAATCATTCTCTTGTGGTTTAAAATTGGCTTAAGAATTAGTTGAACGAATAAACAAAGAGGGATTACCATTTGCTCGCTTTGACTTTCCTTTTCTAATTCCTCTTACAATTGATTTTGGATTTGTATTCCATTGCTTCTCCAACCAATTTGAACAGTCAGTAATTATGTTCAACTGTTCTTCCGTTAATTTTTCTATATCAGGGACGCCATTCTTGTACTCTATATTGATTGTATCCCCGTTACGAGGCGTAATGGATGTTATTGTTGAATGGCCATCTATCATTGAATATGTTAGTCCGAATTGTGGTTTCATGATGCTTATTAATTAATTATGTTTTTAGAATTATACCAAAACTGAAAGAATCAGCCCTCCATTCAGTACCAACTCATATATTTCGAAGGATTTTTATAGTTTAGCCGATGATAATCATTTCAATCTGTCTAAAAGGACTTGGCTTGAGTTTCATTTTTGGCTTGTAGTATCTTACCAGTCTCAATTCTACTATTTTTATTTTAGAAAGTTTTCATATTACTCTCTAAAAGATTTTCCGTTAAACTCTATCCGGCGCGTTACAGCCAGAATCCGGTCAAATGTTCTGTTGCCATATTTTTTTATCAGGTCTTCACCTCCTAAATTTGAAGTAAGCAAAAGTAACTTTCCATACTTCTCTGCAGAATCGAGTATTTCTGGTACGATAGAACGCCTTTCACCGAATTTCACGGAAATATCCTCCGTTCCTATATCATCGAGCGAAATAATATGTTTAACTAATACTTTGTCAGGATCCTTATTCGCTTCTGTCATATCAAATGAAGTCACAACCTTACTACAGTACTTAAGGATAATTGCGGAAATTACATATCGAGTAAGAAACGTTTTTCCTAAACCGCAGCTTCCATATAGTAAAAGTCCGCGCCCTTGATTATCTTCAAGCCATTCAGCTATCAAATCGTATTGCGGTAACCATTTCATTTCTCTACCCTCCAAACTCAGAAAATATGTTAGTGCATTTTCAAGAACTATTTTTGCGTTGGGTACTCTTATATTGACTCTGTTCATTGGTACCTTCAACCCGTGTACTTTCATTCTTTCGAATATCTCTTCAAATTCATTCATATATTAAAATTTACAAAGTTGCTCTTTAAAATTTGTGTCAAGAATATCTGTTGCCGGGTGTTTATATTTGGAGTTTTCTGATTTCTCCCAATTACGGACCGCAGCTTGCCAATCTTTCATTTTATTCTTTCCTATCATCCACCCTTTCGATTGGTAGAAGTCAAAGAATTTTTTAGAATCTACTGAATTCTTTCTTTCCAAACAGTAATTTGATATTTCAGAAACAGAAGGGATAATAAAATTTTGGTTTGTATTCAAAATCGGTATTTCCGATTTGTTTCCTATTATACTATTATTTATATTTACTTTACTTATATTTACTTTAGGGACGTTATGAACACTTTCGTAACACGTTACATTTTTTTCAATTGCTTGTTTTTCACGCCATTCTGCAATACGTTTTGTGTTGTTTTCTTTTTTTATCTTGTACTTTTCGCTATAGTTTAGCAATTGTTTGTTGAAAGTTTCGCCATTATTTGTGTTAATGAGTTCGATTTCTTCCATAAACAACCAACATCTTTCAAGCTTTTTCCCGACCTTTAGCTGAGATTTTAGCACATGGGTTTTTATTGGCTTTTCTTGTGCAGCGATTTTTTCAAGAATCGTATAGAAAAGTCCTAAACCTTCATATCCGAACTGAATAAATAGTTCAGTGATCTTTTCATCGTTAAAAGAGTTAGAATCGTGTAGGTAATACTTCATGTTATGCCCCCTTTCCGAGTGGAAAGGGGGTTTGCCCCAACACTTCCTTTTTTTTCGTCCTTACTCATAGCGGCGTAATCCTTTCTTACCGGATCGATAGTTTGCAGCTTCGGTATGCAATTCACTTTCGCTTTTACGTTTTCCACTTAACAGCCACTGATCTATATCAGATTTCAAAAATCGAAGATTTTTTGCTCCTTTGTGGTTTGGTATCCGATGTCCACTTACCCATGAATAAATTGTATTTTTGGCTGGATGATTCGGCAAGTATTCTTGAAGTTCTTGGATGTTCATCCACTTATCAGGCAAAATATCAGGTTCGCTTTTTTCAGATAAAGCCTTCTTTAACTCTCTTACTTCATCAATGAGTATTGCAACTACTTTAGGTAATTGCTCGAAAGTTAGATTGTTTGGGTTTTGAATTATGGGTGAATCAGTCATGCTTTACCTTCCAAAATATTTTTAATGTCTGACATTCTGTATTTCATTCTACCTCTAATATCAGTTATTGAGATATATCCTTTTTTTTTCCACCTGAATAATGTAGAACGATTAATATTTAGTATTTTTATTGCTTCAGTCTCACTTACATAGGTTTCTAAGTCATTATTACATTTGGCAACAAGTTCACTAAGATCTTTTCCGGTAAGTGTGATATTAATATCGGGATTTTCCTTTGCTAATTTTACTAAGTCCATTTTTTTATAAATTAAATTGTCCGTGCTTTCTTCATCTAAATGTTGTACATTCGACTGGTGTCGCTTTTCCGTTACTGTTTGTTACCTTGCAAAGGTGCTGCTTTTTTGTCCTGCTATGGTTTCAATATTTTGTCATATATATTTAATTTTTGCCACTTGGTTAATTTTAGCATGTATGATAAAAAAACGACCTTTTGAGCCGATTTAAATAAAAAAGCCGTTGATTATCTCAACGGCTCTTAAGTTTTTCCTCTAATGCCTTATTGAGGCACTTTAGAATTATATCATTATCTATTCTATTGTCGTATTGCTGTAAATAATATCTTATTGTTCGGGGGCTTTTGTTTAATGCTTTTTCAATTGGCCTTAATTCTCCAGTTTCATAATACACATAATGGGTAAATAAAATATTAACAGCTACGTGATATTCATGCTGATCTTTATATTCGCAGAAATCATACCCGTATGTGAACGACAGAAATAAATCCTTATATTTCTGCAAGTCATTCATAATATTTTTATCTTGTTCGAAGCCTCTCTCTCTGCCTCTTCTAGTGTCTTGGCATACACCATAGTAGTTTCAAGCTTTTTGTGCCCTAGCATCTTCTGGATAGTTGTTATCTGGGTACCGCTCGCCAGCTGAAGTGTGGCAAAAGTATGCCGGAAGCAGTGAAACGTTACGTTCCTGGTAATTCCGGCAGATCCCAGCCATTGTGCAAGGGCCTTATTTGCATAAGCCGAATACTTCAACCCTTCAAATACGAGTTTGTCAGGATCCTTTCGTTCACCACAAAGCTGCACGGCCTCTTGAGATATCGGAAGCTCTTCGTACTTACTTGTTTTTTGGATTGTGTATTTTAGTGTGTACACTCCGGCATTATCTATGATTTCACCCCATTTCGTTTTGAGTATATCAGAGTGTCTAAGTCCGGTCAAGGCAGAGAATAAACCGGCCCGTTTCACTACTTCATCGGTACATGGTGCGTCAACAAGGCTTTTAAGTTCGTCTAGTGTGAGGAATTCCCGGTGCGTTTCTACTTCTTTGATACTTTTCAGATCAGCATTTAAATCTTTAGGTAGGTACCCGTACCGGTAAGCTGTTTTCAGAGCAATTTTAAACTTCACGAAGTATGCCGCTGCAGTGTTGTTGGCTAGTTTTGCATCTCCCCGGTTGCTATTGGTTGACATCAGGTAATTTCTGAATCCTTCACACCATTGTAGAGTGATATCACAGAACCGGATCATTTTGCTTTTATCTGTCTTTTGCGTATAGGATTTTAAGTGGAGTAGGGCAGAGGCCCAGTTATCCTGATTGGATGCTTTTTTCTCATCGGCCATATGTTTGAAATAGTCGATAAAATCCCCTTTGCTACGTTCTTTTGCCTTTAGCATTTCCGATTCACTCTCTGTATATATCTCGGCTTTATCTAGCTCATTTTGCCGGTTGTTGCGGATTATCTCGGCAAGCCGTACTGTTTCGCAATCGCTTGGACTGTATTTGCAGGTACCGTCGGCGTTTATTATAAGGTCTCCGTTGCGTTTTTTTAGTGGAATGACATACATCCCTAAATACTCACGACGTGTTGGTTTGCCGGTTTCGGGATCAGTTACCGCCGGATAGAAATCAAGATACAAAGTTTCCTTTCCGGATTCAAGCATTCGGAACCGCAACGTTACTTTTACGCTTTTTACCTTCTTTCTCATGACTACTTCTTTTTTAGGTTGTCTATATGTTGTTTTGAGTAATATCGTTTGCCTCCTTGCTGTTTCTTTGGAATATTATAATCCGATAGAAAGCTGTATGCGGCGGTTTCCGTCATACTGTATTCGTTCATTATCTCAGAAAGAGTCACCCAGTCGGATAGATTGCTAAGTGATTCATTATACCCCCGCTTTTTGAAGTACGCATCTGTCCTGTTCTTTGCTATCAGCGTGAACCGGCCATCTTTCTTTTCGGGAATACCTTCAGCGTTTATAATCTTTCTGATTTGTCGGTATTTAATCCCGTATTTTTCCGTTATTTCATCCAGCGTGTACCAGTCGGTTATTGGCTTGTGCTCTTTGGTTTTGTTACCTATTCCATAAGGTGCTGTATTCTCGAAGAGTGAATCTAAATCACTTCGTTTAATTCGGGTTGTACGCTTCGTTATCCGTATCGATGGAAGCACTCCGGATGTCACATACCTGTAAAGAGTCCACCGGCTTAATCCAAACAGTTTTGCTGCTTCTGATATACCAAGATATGCCTGGTCCGATAAATAACTTTCTAGAGTTGCTATTTTCTTTTTGGTTGTCAGCTCTTCTGACATCTCAACTACTACTTTACGCCGGTTCACCTTGTAAGCTGTCCGATTACATTCGTGAGAGCAATATCGGGTAGTTATTCTATCCGCCTCAAAAGCCTTCCCACAATGCTCACATACCTTCTTTATTTTCAGCTTGGCTTTTGACATTTGGTAATTTCGCCCTTTTTTATGTTGCAGTACGTTGCAACAGGTAGCACTACGTTGCATATATGCACTTTCTGGCTATTTTACTGGTACAAATTGAGCGTGTTTGTACCACTGGTACAAATATAATATAAATAAACAGATAATAAACCAAAGAAAAGGTATAATTTGAGGAAATGAAAAACCGCTGCTAATCGGTTGATTGCAGCGGTTTGTATATGTTTTGTATATGTTTTGTAATGAGAGGTTACTTTCCAATGCAGAATTTTCCAAATATATTTCCAAGTATCTCATCGTTTGATATTTGTCCGGTTATCTCCCCGAGAAAATGCATACACTCACGAATATCCTGCGACAGAAAATCGCCCGAAATGCCGGAGTCGAGTCCGTCAATTACACGGCAAATAGAGGAATGAGCATTTTGTAAGGCCTCGTAGTGACGGATATTACTTACTACCACATCTCCCGGATTTATTTCAGGTAATTGTGCCGCAGCAACAAGGGCATTTTGAAGCCCGTCGGTATTGATCCGTTCACGGGCAGAGATGTAAATACGTTCACCCTCAAATTGTTCAAACATTTGCGTCAGTACATCACGCTCGTCTTCGGTTATTTTATCTATTTTGTTGAAAACGAGTATTACTTTTTTCCCGGTAGCACGTTTAGCTATGCGGTCGGTGAGCCATTCCATGTGCTCGCTTAACTGGGTACAATCCAGTATCCAAAGTACAATCGATGCTTGTTCTATTTTTTGATAAGTGCGCTCAATACCCATGTTTTCGATCTTATCTTTTGTGTCACGTATACCAGCGGTGTCGATAAAACGAAATGTGATTCCATTTATATTTACAGAGTCTTCAATCACATCGCGCGTTGTACCATGAATGTCAGAGACAATTGCTTTTTCTTCATTGAGCAATACGTTGAGTAGTGTCGATTTTCCTACATTGGTTTCGCCTACCAATGCCACCGGTATTCCATTTTTCAGAGCATTACCTATACGAAACGAATCAGAAAGCTTTAGTATTAGTCGTTCAATGGTAGTTGCCAGTGATTTGAGCTGTGTCCGATCGGCAAATTCTACATCTTCTTCGTTGAAATCCAGTTCCAGTTCTACCAGTGAAACGAAATTAAGCAACTGTGTACGCAGCTTCAGTAATTCGTTTGAGAATCCACCACGCATTTGATTCATTGCCATACGATGTGAAGCTGCCGAAGTAGATGCGATAAGATCGGCTACAGCCTCTGCTTGCGAAAGATCCATTTTTCCATTCAAGAATGCACGTTGGGTAAATTCACCGGGCTTGGCTAATGCACATCCCTGCTGCAGTAACAACTGCAGGATTTGTTGTTGAACATAGGCTGAACCGTGGCACGAAATTTCCACCACATCTTCACCTGTAAAGGAATGAGGTGCGCGAAATACTATAACAAGCACTTCGTCAATAGTTTCATTTTTTAGGTTTACAATACTTCCGAAACTAACAGTATTAGGTTCTTGCAGAAGCAATGAAAGTGTCTTTTTTTTCGGAATGAAAATAGTATTACAGTGTTTCACTGCATCTTTTCCCGACACGCGAATTACTGCAATTCCTCCGATACCCGGAGCTGTTGATATAGCTGTTATGGTAGACATTTTATTGAGTTAGGTTGCCGGAAGTTAGTTGTTGTTTCCTGATCAGATTCTATTCAGTACAGTTTTTACAAGTTCTTCGATATAAGGTTTGTAATCGGTGTTGGCGGCTTCTACGCGTCGGTTGGCAATAATGCAGCAAACCGTCATGGCTTTGTGTCCCATCAATTTTGATAATCCGGCAATAGCCGATCCTTCCATTTCGTAGTTGGTTATTTTGTAATTGCCATAGCGAAAACTTTCGATTTTATCGTTCAGATGCATGTCTGCCAGGTTAATGCGTAATACACGCCCCTGTGGTCCGTAAAATCCGTTAGCCGATATGGTTACACCCCGTAGCATGTCATTTTTTCCTATTCGGTTTACCAGTTCCTCATCAGCATTGACCACATAAGGAGCAGCCAGTTGGGAATTCCATACAAGATGCTTTTTCATGGCTTCTTCGAATGGAAGGTCGCTAACCGAATCGCGTCCTGCATAAAAATTCAACATTCCGTCAAAACCTATCGATTTTTCTGAAATAAGAAAACTGCCCAGTGGAATTTCAGCTTGCATTCCTCCTGATGTTCCGATCCGAATAATAGTTAGCTGACGTAAATTTGCTTTTTCCGTACGGGTTTCTAAATCAATATTAGATAACGCATCTAATTCATTCATTACTATGTCAATATTGTCAGTTCCTATTCCTGTGGAAATTACCGAGATGCGTTTGCCTTTGTAGGTTCCGGTTATAGTATTGAACTCACGACTGGAGACGGAGCATTCCTGTGTGTCGAAATATTCGGCAATTAATGCCACTCGTCCCGGATCACCAACTAAAATAACGTTGTCGGCTAGTTGTTCTGGTTTTAGGTGTAGGTGGAAAATACTTCCGTCGCTGTTTATGATTAATTCGGATGGTGGAAAATGTTTCATGATATTCAACTTGTTATAAATTTAATCTTCCATTTTAGAAGGACGACAAATATACTTGTTTTTTAATTCATAAATAACATCTATGGGGTATTATTTCAGAAATGAAATAACAAATCGGGTATTCGCTGATTCTGTATTATTTTATTGATAGGTGGTGTCTTAAACTTTTTATCTGATTTCATTGATGCATTTTCGTACAAAGTCAAACCTATCATAATCAAAATGTACCTGATTGTCATTCCAAAAAATAAGATCTATATCAATAGGTATTATTCCTGATTTTTTACTGTCTGCTGTACGCCCCATTTCTGCTTCAATATTTTTGAAAATGTAGATAGTCTCTTCTTTTGTTTCTACCGATAAAATTTTTAGTGCTTTGTTCCAAAAGTCAGCATGATAATTTTTTCCGAAAGGTTTAGATGTAGTTGTTGAGCTTTCCTTAACGACATCAAAATATGATGACAATTGATCTTTTGCCAGTTCCAGATTAATATCCGCATTGGAATTACTTCCTAACATGATTATTGCTGTGTTCATAGTGATATCGGCCCGGTTTATGGTTGCCGAGATGTTTTGTATTTCAATTCAAAAGTAAATAAAAAAGCCGAAGTTTTTATGCTTCGGCTTTTTTTTATAATATGTTTAATTAATAACGGTAATCCTTCAGTTGCTCTTGAAGACGTTTACGTGCCAAAAATATGCGACTCTTTACAGTTCCTATTGGTAAATGCATGTTTTGTGCAATTTCCTCATATTTAAAACCCTGAATGTGCATAGAAAATGGAATCCGATATTCGTCGGCAAAAGAAGCAATGCTATTGGATATTTCACCAATTGCATAAGAGCCTTCAGGGCTGTCGAAGCCTGAATTTTGAGGTAAATTTAAATGATGTAAGTCTTCAGTTTTGTCAACCACAGTTTGGTTGCGAACTATTTTTCGATAATTGTTTATGAAGATGTTCTTCATAATGGTTAATACCCAGCCTTTGAAATTGACATTGTCAGTAAACTTTTCTTGATTGTCCAATACTTTAAGCGTTGTGTCTTGCAAGAGATCTTCAGCATCATCACGATTAAGGGTAAGTGAGAATGCAAAGTTCCGCATGTTACTTTGTAACGCTACTAATTCATTTTCAAATTCAACGTTTTTCATAATGTTGTAGTTTTATGTGTAAATAAATAAAACTTAGTAATCGATAACATTACCAAGTCGGTAATAATTTATCCAAACGAATTTTTTTTGAAAAAACTTTCTGAAACGGAAGCAAGTAATTGATTGTCAGTTGTCTATACTGAATAATATTAAATAAAGAGCTCTTTCGAAATCAATTGTTGTAGATTTACGATACAAATATATATATTATTTTTTTAATCACAACCTGTTTGAAGAAAAAACTTTAACCATATATGAATTGTTTGGATTAATTTAATAATTGTAACAGTTACATATTGTGTTTTGAGTGAAGACAGACTGAAATATGTAATTTCATCGTATCGCTTATGCCTGAAAATAAATTAAAAATTCACGAGATTAGTGCGATCGATTTAATAATAAAAATAAATCTTTTGAATTGAATTAGGTAAGAAGTAATATTTAATGAGAAAACAAAATGCAGATAAACAGTCTTGTAACCTGTAACTATTTACTTGTAACTGTTTATTTGGCTGTTTTATTTTTGAATATGCTTCTCGGCGCAATAAGATGAGCGAACCAGTGGACCGCTTTCTACCTGACGAAATCCTTTTTGAAGCCCAATTTGTTTGTATTCTTCAAATTTTTCTGGTGTAATGTATTCCTTTACCTCTACATTTTTACGCGAAGGTTGCATGTATTGTCCGATTGTGAGTATGGAGCAGCCTGTTGCCAGGGCTTCATCCATTAAGGTTAGCACTTCTTCTTGAGTTTCTCCGAGTCCCAGCATAATTCCCGTTTTGGTAACAATATTTCGCGATGCAATGTGTGCTAATACTCTTAAGCTGATGTCGTATTTAGCTTTCGTTCTGATAGAGGGGGTTAATCGGCGAACGGTTTCGAGGTTGTGCGAAATAATTTCAGGTTTTTCATTAATAATAAGATCGATTAATTCAGTTTTTCCATCAAAATCAGGAATCAGTACTTCCAAAGTAGTATCTGGGTTTACATTTCTTATAGCTCTTATTGTTTTTGCCCATTGAGCGGCTCCTCCGTCAGGAAGATCATCCCGATCGACAGAGGTGACGACTGCATGATGTAGTTTCATAAGTTTAATGGATTTGGCTACATTGTCTGGTTCGTTGGTGTCGAGTGGGAGAGGGCATCCTGTAAGCGTGTTGCAAAATTTACAGGCTCTGGTACAAATTTCACCAAGAATCATCAATGTTGCTGTACCTTTATTCCAGCACTCACTCATATTAGGACATTTGCCGCTTGAGCAGATAGTATGTAGGTTGTGTTGCTTGATGACCTGACTAACGTGGGTGAACTCAGCTTCACTATGTAATTTTATTTTTAACCATTCTGGTTTTCTTAGATATGTCATATGTAAAATTGTTTTATTTGAGTAAACAAAGGTACGAAACTAATTTATATTGTCGAGAATCGCTTTTTCAATTTGGTGATAACATACAGTGAGTGTAAATTGTTGTGTTGCTTTAACCATTAGTCTTATTTATCGTTTTTCTGTGTTGCTGAAGATATACTTAAAGAGCTTATGTCTTTTGGGGTTATGTTTCCTAAAATATTGTATCTAATTCATATATTTAACCAGTTGTTTGTTTGTAATAAATTATTGTTTTAAGTAGAATAAAATATTACATTGAAAGTTAGTTAATATATCAAAATTATTTCTTTATTCTCTAAATATTAAAGAAAAATGCTGTATTTTTACAGTCGATTTTAAGGGTTTGTGAAATTCTTATTTTTAAATAAAGGCAATATTATTTTTTGATTAAGCAATAATAAAATTGTAAATACATTTTTATTTCAAGTATAGCAAATGAGAAATCTTTTCAGAATTATACAACTAATTTTATTTATTTCTTTTTCAAATGTTTTATTTGCAGATAATTGTGATTTGTTAGGTGAGGAGTTTTATAAACTTGATAACCTAAATTCTATCAATTCTGTTGTTTCGGAAACTCAAGATTCTGTCAATAATAAACAATTAGCCAAGTCTGGATTGATAGATATTTCTACTTGTGTAAATACTACTGTGACATTTACGAATTCTGCTATATCTAATGGAGGAAGTGGTTGTTCAAATGTAGCAAATTATGTATGGGATTTCGGCGATGGTACTTCTGTAACTTCATCTCAGTTAACATCTCCCCAGAGTAAAACGCATGCATATACTACGCCGGGAACTTATACGGTAACGCTTACTTCTCAAAATGGCTGTGCAACTGTTGTCAATACGCTACAAGTTTGCGTGGAGTCTCCGCCGGTACCCTCTTTTACGTTAGATAATAATTTAAGTTGTGCTCCCCTGGTAGTTCAAGCTACAAATCAAACTAATACAGCAACACTTTGTTCTTCTATTAACTATAGTTGGGATGTGTCTTATTCGCCGGGGAATTGCGGAACGGTGGGAGCATATAGTTTTACTAATGGTTCAAGCTCTTCTTCTGCAAATCCTACCTTTAACTTCACGAATCCGGGAATTTATGTAATTAAATTGTCTGTTTCAAATTTATGTGGGACTTATTCAATGACTCAGTTAGTGACTGTTAAACAGCCGCCAACTGTTGCAATTAATAATATTCCTGATTTTTGTGGAACTGCTACAGTTAATCCGACTGCCACAGTTAATAGTTGTTCAAATGCATCGAATCCGTTGACTTACAACTGGAGTTTTCCAGGTGGATTGCCTTCATCTTCAACGAGCTCAAGTCCAACTAATATTTTCTATTCAACTCCAGGAAAATATACTATCTCGTTAAATGTAACGAATGAATGTGGTGTGTCAACAACTGCCACAAAACAGTTTACCATAAATAAGGTTCCTAATGTAATAACTTCACCGTTGAATCAATCGGTTTGTTCGGGACTTTCAACGACTCCTGTTAATCTGACAGCGGATATACCCGGTACTACCTTTTCGTGGACGGCAACTGCGAGTTCGGGAGTTTCAGGGTTTACTCCAAACGGAACAACTGATGTTATACCTTCTCAGACACTCTCAACAACAGCTACAACAATCGGAGCGGTGACTTATTCCATTACTCCATCGGTGAATGGTTGTACAGGGCCTGTTGCTACTTATGTTGTTAATGTAAATCCGGCTCCGGAAATTACTACTCAACCTGTATCTTCTTCGGTTTGTGTTGGAGCAGCTTTACCTGCTTTGACGGTAGCTTTTGCCCCGGTGGTTGATACTCCCATTTATCAATGGTATAGTTCCGTAGGGTCAAATCCGGGCGTGGCAATATCGGGAGCCACAAATGCAAGCTATATACCTTCAGCGTCTGCAGTGGGTACAACAAATTATTATTGTGTAATCTCATTTTCTTCGGGTGTGTGTACCAGCCTTACTTCTAATTCAGCAACGATAGTTGTGAATGCACTACCTACAATCAGTACTCAGCCTGTCGCAACACAAAGCATTTGTGTGGGAGGATTGGTCGGAACGGCTTTAAATGTTGGTTATGCCGGTGGTACGGGAACGGCAAGTTACCAGTGGTATTCTAATACAAGCAATTCTTCGTCTGGTGGAGCAGCTATCCCTGGAGCTACTGCCTCTACTTTTATGCCTCCGGCTTTTAATTCTGTAGGATCATTTTATTATTATGCAGTGGTGAGTTTGTCCGGAAGCAATTGTGGTGTGGCAACCAGTGACCCTGCAGAGATAGTCGTTGTTGCTGATCCGGTTGTAAATGTGCAGCCGCTTGCAACGCAAACGATCTGTCAGAGTTCAGTGCCAGCTACTCTTAAGATAGGTGTTACAGGTGGGGTCGGAACTTATAATTACCAGTGGTATCAGAATGCAATCGGTAGTACAAGTGGTGGAACAGCTATTTCGGGAGCTACATCTGATAGCTACGATCCTTCAACTGCTACGATTGGTACAAGTTATTATTACTGTGAGATAACTCAAACAGGATTAAATTGTAATGCAGTTAGTAATGTGTCCGAAGTGATTGTGAATGCTCAGCCAGTTGTTACAACTCAGCCGATCTCCAGTACTGTGTGTGTTGGTGGTGTTCCGACACAGTTGTCGGTATCAACATCCGGAGGTGTTGGTGCTCCGACTTATCAATGGTTTAGTAATACGGTTAATTCAACTGTTGGTGGAACTCAGGTTTCGGGGGCTACTGCCTCTGCCTTTAATCCTACTGCCACTGTACAGGGTACTACCTATTATTATTGTGTAATTAGCTTTTCGCTGGGAGGGTGCGGTTCTGTAACTTCGAATATTGCTACTGTGATTGCCGATCCTGTACCTACAATCAGTATACAACCTGTATCCACACAAAGCATTTGTGTTGGTGGATTGATTGGAACGGCTTTAAATGTAGGTTATGCCGGTGGTACGGGAACTGCAAGTTACCAGTGGTATTCTAATATAAGTAATGTTTCGTCTGGTGGAACAGCTATCCCCGGAGCTACTGCATCTACTTTTATGCCTCCGACTTTTAATTCCACCGGATCATTTTATTATTATGCAGTGGTGAGTTTGTCCGGAAGTAATTGCGGATTAGCAACCAGTGACCCAGCAGAGATAGTCGTGGTTGCCGATCCGGTTGTAAATGCGCAGCCGCTTGCAACACAAACCTTGTGTCAGAGTTCAGCGCCAGCTACTCTTACGGTGAGTGCTACTGGTGGATTAGGAACCTATAATTATCAGTGGTATCAGAATGCAACGAGTAGTACAAGTGGTGGAACAGCTATAGCCGGAGCTACAACCAATAGCTACGATCCTTCAACTGCCACGGTTGGTACAAGCTACTATTATTGTGAGGTAACTCAAACAGGATTAAATTGTAATGCAGTTAGTAATGCGTCTGAAGTGATTGTGAATGCTCAGCCTGCTGTTACAACTCAGCCGGTTTCCAGTACTGTGTGTGTTGGTGGTACTCCGACACAGCTGTCGGTATCAACAACTGGTGGTGTTGGTGCTCCAACTTATCAGTGGTTTAGTAATACGGTAAATGCGGTTGCCGGTGGATCTTCGGTTTCTGGGGCTACTGCTTCCACCTTTAATCCTACTGCAACTACGGTGGGTACTACATACTATTATTGTGTAGTTAGTTTTGCGTTGGGTGGGTGCGGTTCTGTAACTTCGAACATTGCCACGGTGACTGCTAATCCGATACCTAAAATCGGTATGCAGCCTTTAGCTTCGCAGGAAATTTGTAATGGTACTACTATTGGTTCTCCTCTTTCTGTAAGTTATGTTGATGGAACCGGAACTCCAACTTACCAATGGTATTCGAATAGCAGCAATTCCAGCACAGGAGGTACGCCCATTGCAGGAGCAATTAGTTCCTCTTTTACGCCTTCGCCATTTACCGCTTCTGGTAATTACCATTATTATGTTTCTATTTCCTTATCGGGCAATGGTTGTGGCTCTATTGTGAGCGATCCTGCCCGGATTATTGTTGATGCTAATCCTGTCATTAGTCCGGTATCTGTTTCAAGCCAATCGGTGTGTATAAATACGGTGCCTCAAACTTTATCCATATCTGCTTCGGGTGGGTTGGGAGCTTATATTTATCAGTGGTATGAAAACAGCGTCAATAACTCAACTTCCGGTATTGCTATTGGCGGAGCAGCAACCAGTAGCTATATCCCTCTCACAACAAGTCTGGGTACTAAGTATTATTATTGTGAAGTGAAATCATCTCTGGGTGCAAGCTGTAGCTTTATGAGCGATGTGGCAACTGTGATAGTGAACCCCGAACCGACGTTTACGTCTCAACCTATATCCAGTACGGTGTGCGTGGGAGGAAGTCCGGCAACCTTATCGGTGAGTTATAAAGATGGTGCAGGTACGCCGGCTTATCAATGGTTCAGCAATACTGTAGATGATTCAAGTACCGGAACACCTATTTCATTGGCAACAAATTCTACTTATAATCCTTCGTCGGCAGTAGCCGGAACATTGTATTACTATTGTGTGATTACGTTGTCTCCGGGTGGTTGTTCGGCTATAGTGTCGAATACGGCAAAGGTCGTTGTCAATCCAAATCCTGTGATATCGGCATTTAGTCGGGAAATATGTAATGGAACAGCTTTTAGTGTAACTCCTGATGTGACAAATGGTGATATTGTTCCGGTTGGGACCACATATACCTGGGGTGCACCAGTGATTAGTCCTGCAGGTGCTGTAACCGGAGCTTCTGCCGAATCAACTCCACAAAGCACCATCAGTCAGACACTAACTAATACTACAACAAGTGCAGCAACGGTTACTTATACGGTTACTCCACTGTCCGGTGCTTGTCCGGGTAATGACTTTAGTATTGCTGTTACTGTGAATTCCACTATCACTCCGGTTGTCTCTGTTCAGAATATCACGTGTTTTGGTTTGGTTGATGGATCGCTGGCAGCTAGCATCTCGGGAGGTGTAGCTCCTTATACCATCGCATGGAGTGGCCCGGGTGGTTTTACATCGAATGCACTGAATTTATCCAATTTGTATGCCGGTGATTACACATTGACGGTTACGGATTCAAAAAATTGTCAGGTTAGTAGCACATATACTATTGTTGAACCGGCAAAGATAAAGATCACCACCGATATTCATAAGAATAATACATTCTATGGTGCCGATAATGGTATAATAGGCATTACTATTTCGGGAGGAACGCCTCCTTATAGCTATGTATGGACCAAGGATAGTGTGCCTTATGCAACTACCGAAGATCTGAATAATATTGGCCCCGGGCATTATGAAGTGACCGTAACGGATATTCACAACTGCGACCCGAAACATGCCTTTTATGATGTAACTGTTCCACCTGAGTTGATAATCACTTTAATCAATCAGGTTAATGAAAACTGCTACGGTGACAAGAATGGTGCCGTCACGCTGGATGTGGTAGGAGGAACCCCGATAGAAGTAACTCCGGGTATTTATGATTATTTATACTCGTGGACCGGACCACATGGATTTACAAGTACCACGAAGAATCTGACCAATCTGGCTGCCGGGACATACCTGCTTGAGGTTACCGATAACTCCGGGTTTTCAAAACAACTGAGCGTGGTGATAACTCAACCGGATTCTATCGGGATTACTGTAGCCACAGTTCCGAAGTTAGATTGTGCAACGAAAGTTGTAAGTGAGGTCATGACAGCTACGATTACGGGTGGCGTACCTCCATATCAACTTCTTTGGTCGAGAGGCACGGTGAGTGGATCGAACAATGAAACGATGGAGAGCAATCAGGCTGGTGCGGTTAACCTACAGGTGACCGATTCAAGGGGTTGTATAGCCAACTATCCTTTCAACTTGTCTATTGCGCCTATTGGAATTAGCTATAAACCGATAGACTGTGATAAACACATTTATCAGTTTGATGCCATTGTGCTTGACCCATCGCTGGCTTATACCTATGCCTGGGATTTTGGTGATGGTGCCACAGATACAAACAAAACCGTAAGCCATGCCTTTGCTGCTGCCGGAAATTATAATGCGAAGTTGACTATAAGCAGTGCAAGTTGTACTATAGCGTTTAATCAGACGATTACTGTTGAGGCTCCTCCGGTTTTGAAACTGGACAAAGACCCAAAAGTATGTATCGGCGATTCAACTATAATTCATGTGTCGGGAGCTAATACGTATCTGTGGAATGACAATAGCACTGCAGATAGTATTATGGTTAACCGAACCGGTGAGTATAGTGTTACCGGAACTTCGGTGAGCGGATGTACTGCGGTGCTTAAGTTTGTGGTTTCGAACTTCGATTTGTTGAAGTATACTGTTCAGTCGGATAAAAATGAGATATCAACTACGAATG
>Ga0302170_10000053_pt1 | contig 38687 bp, 44 predicted proteins | sample I_Fen_N2_1_FD_193492 | JGI IMG/M metagenome (GOLD analysis project Ga0302170, IMG submission 193492) | Peat permafrost microbial communities from Stordalen Mire near Abisko, Sweden - I_Fen_N2_1 | ecosystem: Environmental > Terrestrial > Soil > Wetlands > Permafrost | place: Sweden: Abisko...
TTTGTCCGGGAGTAACCATTGGCGACAGAGCGGTAATTGGAGCTGGAGCGGTAGTTACAAAAGATATTCCTGCCGATACCTTAGCAGTGGGAAATCCGGCAAGAGTCATCAGGAAGCTAAATGAATACATAATCGAAAAATCAAAAAGTACATCTTTCTAAAACAAAAAGTACATCTTTTTGAAGAATCACACAAAGATAGTAAAAAGGCAATTCAATTCTGAATTGCCTTTTAAATTACCTTTAAACGTTGTTTTATTACACATTCAACTCAAACCTCACCTGTTCACCTCTCAACAGCATCCTAGTTGCTTCTACATTATTCTCGTAGATATGAACGTTACCGATGTTCAGCGTGATTGATTTAAGCGGTAAATCTATCTGCCTTGATATTAAATATAAGTGATAGATGTCAGCTGGTAAACCAAGATTGGCATCGCAACTGCGCTGGTAAGCACTCACTACCAACTTGTCATCATCTATCTGAAATTGAATTAAGCTTAAACAAGGAGATTGATTACTTTCGGCATCTGTTGAGCCTAGAAACAATACATAATTTTTGCTATTACGCCGCTCTCTATTTATTTTGGCAATTAACGGCGGTAACTTTTCAAAGTAGGTTGGATAGCTATTGACCAATATCGGACCACAATAATCCCACCAGTTCACACCTATTTCGCGATATTTCTCTGTTAGCCGTTCACCTGACATAAATAGCTGCAGTTCGCTTCGTAACTTATTACGAGCGATAGAGTGACCCTCAAAAATGTCGAGTAAGTCATCTGCCTGTAGTGTCAATTGTTCATTTAGTAGATAAAGGATATTTCCCTTCTTATTTTTCTGAATCTTACTTTTATTCAGAATTTTATCTAAAACGCTGTGATACTTATTCATATTTATATATTCCTTTTATAAAGCATTATATCCGTGTAACCGGCATTATGATTCATTCGTGCAGCCACTTCTTTCTTGGTTGCACCAAAAAACGGATTTTCAGCCCCTAAGTTACGCTCCACCCAGTCCGTAAACTCCAATATGCTACTTTTATTCGATGTAAAGTAAAAGTAACTCGTTCCCTTCAGAACATTCAGTACATCCAAGTAGTTGCCCAACCGCCAGTAACTGCTGTACGTTGTACAATCAGTACTCAAGTATGGCGGGTCAACTAAAAACACGACACCGCGTATGTGCTTATATCGCTCAAATAAATCACGATAGTCTTGTTTCACTACATCAATGCCATCCAAGTAACCGACTGCATCTTCATAGTCATTCTTACGAATGCAATTATACATACACTGCTTAGCCATATCATCATAATTCATAGCGTAATTCATAGAAAATAGTAAACTTGATGAAATAGTAACATAGTCTACATATCCAGTCTCTGTTTCCTCTTGTTTTATTGCCCTAAGAACCTTTTCCTTCGATTCTTTACTAATTACCTTATCAAGTGTTTCGTTTCCCAAAATAATGCGAAATTTGGCAAGCAGTGAGTTTGTCCGCTGTATGTTGGCAATGCGCAGATGATAATCATCAAAATCATTGTACACTACTTTTGCATTTGGGAACTGCTGTTTAGCCCAATGAGACAATAAGCCACTTCCTCCAAACAAATCGACAAATAAAGGTGAATCACTAAACTGGTTTAATGCAGTCTTAAAATCGTTTTGAAACTTCCGTTTTTGACCTTGAAACGGCAAAGGACTTTGATTGAAATTTTTTGTTTTCATTTTCGTATATAATTAATAATACCTATTTTTGCAGCCTCTACAAACTAAAACGCGAACGTACCGCACCAAAGGACATATTATGCCCTCGGGTTTGCGGTACGTTCGCATTTGTATATAGGAGTGTAGAGACTCCTGTATGACCGGGGGCTTTTAATTACCCCCCCCTATAAATATATTTATTCCATTTTTATCTTATTCTTTTCTTTTAATACTTCTAATGTTGATAACATTAGAGTGTCAATTATCAAATTCTTTTAAAAAACAAACCTCAATTTATGTTATTATCTATATCTTTGTCGAAATTTAATTCATACAATTATGAAAAAGTTATTATTTGTTGCCTTAGTGGCAATTTCGCTTGTATCGTGCGAGAATAATGATTCAATTAACCAAGATATAGACCTTAGCGATATTGTTTTAATTAAACCAAACTCCGAAGTATCTAAATCGGAGGCTTTCAAAATTGCAACTCAAACAACTGCTTTGAGATTCTACAACTACTACTTAGCCGGAGGTCAACCATCAGGATATAGTTCAAGTTCTTTTTCGGTCGATACGTTAGCGTCATCTTTAAAGCTAAAAGTATTGGACTTTATGGACAAAAACGGAAATCAAAACAGACCACTTTCAAGAGCTCAGGACATTGTATTTCAAAGGACATTTATTGTAAAAGAATCAGGAGATACTGCCTTATTTAATCCATACACAATGAAAGCAGGCAAATACGATAAATTGTTTTCTGATACAATAGCTTACATTCCAAACTCCACAATGATAAAAGGATTATCCAAAATAGATGCAGCCTATTTTGACAAAAATTATTCAGAGTGTAAGCAATTATTTTCTACCGAGTTCACTTATGTTCCTATCACTGGAAAAGAGTGGAGACGGCTAAAATTAGAAAATAGAAATTAAAATGTCATTACTGTCATAGTCCCCAAAACAAATGATGGAGTATTTGTTCCAATCCCTAATGAGTCAGAAACATAAACACCTTCTAGTATAGCCATACTATTCGCAGCTATTATTATATTTCCTTGACCCCCATTAACCCCATTTTTATATATTAGATTTATATTTGAATTAACCAACAAGTAGGATGATACACTTACGTTAGTGCCTGAGCCATCTACAACAATTCTATTGTTGATGTACATTGAAAATCTAGTCCCATTGACTATTCCGGCAGGGAAGCTTAGTGTGAATACGGCAGGGGAAGCATGATACCCATAAACTCTCTGACATCTATATGCAAAATTAGTTACACTTAAGCTTTTTGATAAAGAGTCAATTGCAAACGATGTTGATTGCTGTAGTAAATTTCCATAAACACTAACATTTCCATTTACATCAATTTTGAAATTTGTCATATTAACAATAAGTCGTTTCAATGCATCCCATGTCATTGCACCATTACCTATTTGACCAGTTCCATCCGAATTATAGCTAATTGCTCCATTAGCCAATACAGCACCACCATTTGCTTTTATATTACCGTATTTATCAACGCTAAAATTTGCATTAGCTGCATCGGCTGCTCCCGACCATATCGGATATTGTGCACCGGCAAGTCCATTCATACCCGCCATTACATTGCCGTTTTCATCAGTAACAGCCATTACGTTACCGAGTACTAAACCGCCGTTGATTGATGCTGATCCTTTGATTGCTTTCTTTACATAATCATCTTCCGGGTCTTCAGTATAATCAGTTGCTCTTGTTCCTATTTCAAGTTTTACCTGCTTTATAGAAATGTCGAACGTAGCCGTTGGGTAATTTTCAATAAGAAGTCTAGCGAGTGGGTTTCCTGTAGCAGTGCTTATCAGAGCCGTAAAAACATATTTAGTCCACCCCTGATTTGCAGTTAAACTACACCAAGATAGTGAGCCATTTCCATTTCCTGATATAACCATTACTGTTGGTGTCGCAGCGTTATTCTTCACTAAAAATGACAATGTAATTGTTTCTGTTATTGGAATACTTGTATGAAAAGATGGAGTATATACATATCCATTCACACCACCTTTTATTCGAAGCTCATTTGAATTTTCGACTTCTAAATAGCTTATATTATTAGCAATAGACCAACCCGTTTTTGAAGATATAACACTATTAGGAACGTAATTTCTTCCTCCTATTTTTAAATTAGCTATTGCAGTATTTGCAGAGTTTGCAGAGTTTTGAGCAGCATTAGCAGTACCCTGAGCAGTATTTGCAACTGCTGTAGCAGTAGTTTGAGCATTAGATGCAGCAGTTTGAGCCAAGCTATCTAAATTTGACTGTATTGCCTTATTCGCTAATTCTAATTTACTCTTGTAAGTCGAGTAAGATGAATCCCAAGTTGAATATTTACTATCAACATCCGCTTTTTCGGAAACGGTTGTTTTTCCATCAGCAATGGCATTGTTTATCGAAGTCAAAAGATTATCTTTTGCCCCCGACATTGTTACTTTAGCATTCAGTAAATCTGTTTTTGCAGAACCGACTAGATATGAATTAGCATATACAACATTATATCCTGCTATCAGGTCATTAAAATCCTTAGTAACCTGATTCTTATATTTCTCGATTGCCTGAGCCTCTGACGTTGAAATAACGCCATCTTTAAACGAACCATCAACATAAGTATTCAGCGATGATATTGCACCGTTTGCTGTCGTTGCTGATGTCTGTGCTGTATCTGCTGCTTGTTTTGCGATCAGGATAGCTGCTGTTATATCTTCGTCGGCTTTTGTATAATCTGTCGCTTTATTTCCTAATTCTAGCTTTAAATTACGCAAGGACATATCAACTATGATTGCTGACCCGCTCGTATCGTAAAATTCAAAATTTACAGATGCCAATGAAGCTCCTGCTGAAAAATCTTCGCTTTTGAATGTCGCTATAGCTCTATTCCACTCTTGCGTATTAACTTCGATTATCTTTGCATATCCATTTCCGTTTGGGGTTAAATGTATTGTGCCTGCATTGCTGTTATTCCTTCTATAGTCAAATGAAACGGTAACAATGTCTGTTTTCTTTAATGCTATAGAATATGGTGACAAATAGGAATATGAATTACTACTCTGAATTCTAACGCATGAATCTAATACGCTTAACGTGCAGTTTATATAAACATTAACGCAATCAGTTGTTTTAAAATCTGATTTCAAAAAATAATTTCTACCACCAATCACCAAGTTATTCACAGCAGTATCATCTGTGTATTTTACAGCCTTATCCCAATCGCCCGAAATAAAACTACCCGAAGAGCGTGCAGTTGTACACTTATACAAATCACCGTTATTAAGCCACAAATCCGCTGCTAAATAAGGTGTATTAGGTTGTGAATCGAATACAGTTCTTTTTCCATTTGCAATGGTAGTGGCATTTCCTGCTGCTGCCAAAGCCTGTTGTGTTGCCGTGTCCGCAATAACCCCCCACTCCCATTGAGAAGTTGAACCATTATATTGATACCTCCAACACTTGCCGTTCGAGGTATTAGTGTAAGTATCATTCGCATGTTGATTGCGTAGCGTTTCTGTAGTCCAATCTGATGCAGGTGAATTTGTCAGCAATGCATCTACCTGTCTGAACCAGCTAATTATTTGACCGTCAATTTGAGCCTGTTTATCTGCTCCAACTGCATCTGCATAGTTTTTTGCGTCTAAATAGGCTGCATTTGCTTTCGCTATTGTAAATGCATCTATATCTTTTTTTGACAATTTCCAATCTGTCACCTTATTCCCAAATCCTACAAAAACACAATCTACATTAATTATGTCACCTGAAGTAAAATTTCCAAAAATATAAGACAAAAACACTGTCGAGTTGGTAGGAACAATCGCTGTCATCCATATTTGCTGCCAGCTGCCATCAAGTGTGAAATTATCTCCATATTTATCGGTAGCCCCAAAATATAAATATGGTACTATAGTTCGACCGATTGCCGACCCTGATGCTTTGACATATATTGAATGAACAATCTGTTTTCCTTTTATTTTGTCTAAAAAATCATATTGCGAATTAATTGTATATATCCCACAAGGTTCATTTGATGCGTTTCTGGTAAATGTATGCTTCATAGATTTACTTCCATCAAAAAATATAGATGTATCTACACTTACAGTTCCTGATGGTGTTACTCCATACGTTTGAATTGAGCGGCCATTTTCATAACTGCTATCATCAACAAGGTTTTCACCACCTATTTGCAAATTATTGACCTTTGCTGTAGCATCGTTATAAGCGAGTTGAACAGCTTCTGATTTGGCATTACTTATCCCGGTCTCAACAGTAACCCCCGACTGAAATTTGATATTTCCTTGGATAACCTCGTTTTCCAAATCGAAAAAAGTATTTCCGCTTGGACTGACGACTTTCTTCACTGTCATTCGTGCAGGCGTAAGTTCTGAATAACCATAAAACTGACTGTACGATCTATCACCGTCATTCTCCGAGTTGAGAATTCCCATTAACAGATGATAATACCCGGCAACGCTTTCGAGTGCTATTGCAGTTTCAGAAAGTAAGAAAACACCAGTATTAGCCGTTTTACTAACTTTTGCATACAAGTAGTAAGACTTACTACTATCATCCAATACAGCCGAAACAAATGCGGTCATATTCCACCATTTCAACTCAGTTGCAGCGTGCGCACTTGAAAGCGTTGTTACTCCTAATGTTTTATGCTGTAAAACACCTGCTGCAGATATGAATTGTTTGGTTGTCGGGTTATATATTTCATTATGCGCAACGGCAGCTACAGAGTTTGAATTCGCAACAAATACGAATTGTAGCGTTTCATCTCCGGCAATCAATTGCATGGTTTGAACGGTCAAAGGAGAAATGGAGCTGCTGAAATTCAACAATGCCGATTGAAGCATTTCTGTCGTTTGCTTAATGTCCGAGAATTGACGACGTGCAAACCGAACCACTTCAGCATCTTTTCGATTGATAGCCTGTTCTTGTGTAGATGTCTTATTAAGTTCACTACCCAGAGTTTTGCCGGACACTTCATTTGATAATGTAATTTCGGGTTCTTTGGGTTTATTGATATATTCTTTTACCGCTACAATTCTAATATCTATGGGTGTTGGTAGGAACTCATCACTGGTCAACGACACAAAATAACCGCAATTGAGAAAACCACCTATAGCCAACCAATTACGTTTTGCATAAATAGCATCCAATGTACCCGTAACAGTGTATTTCGGCTGTTCGTTTTCCCATAAGTACTTTACAGCATCATTCAGCACATCGGTTTCGGCCGATGTGATATAATCAGTTGGTAAACTAATATTAAAGACTGCATATTTATCGCCAATTTCGGGAACTATTGACCCCGATGGATAGTTCAACCCGTTTTCGCTCAATGGTACCAATTCAAAGCGTTTATCTGCCGATTTATATTTTACCTCAAATTCCTTACCGGCAAGTTGTCCGGTTTGGAAAATAATAGTCATTGTTTCACCGGCTATTACCAATGCCGAAAAGTCCAATGTTCCTGGAATAGATGAATCAATAATGTCGTACAAATTAGTATCAGCATTCACTACGTTTACAGCACTTATAGTACCGATGCGCTTAGGATATATTTTGGTTACATCCAAGCTACCTTCTTTTAGTCGGCCAAGTGGTGTTACACGCTCAATGTACGTACCAGTAGCGTCTGTTTTATAATCGATGCCCATATACGTAATGGTATGATTTTTTGGCATACGAAGTGCAGATGAACCGTAAGTCGATTTATCGATGTTTCGGTCACCACCTTCGATAAACAAACGGGTAATAATTTTAGCATTCGAAGCATTACTACGCGAAACACCTGGCAACAATCCACAATCATATCCATATTTGAGCGGAATAGGCGATTCTTTCATCTTTTCCACCTTACGGATATGCAATGTCTTGTTTTCGAATTCCCATTCTGTTTTGAACGCATCTGATACTTTTGGCAATACGTCGTAACACCAGTCATGGTTGAAGTCAATACATACCGGATCACTCTCTATACATTCACCAACGGACCAACCACCATCAGCATCCCACACATTCATATTATTGATCAATAGCTGAGCAAATTCGGAAGGTGTAGCCGTAAGCGAAAATTTCAATTCGAAAGGACTATCAACAGTATTTCCATTCATGGTAAAGAATTTATACTTTACCTGCTTAGTCAATGCCTGAAAGGAGTCGAGAACTAATGTATATTCAAAATTACGACTGTTGATTTGTTTAAAGTTCTCAGGATCGAGTAAGAAATATCGTTCATTCTTATAATCGCAGTACGAACCTTCCGGTATTTCGTGAAAGTCAGGCATGTTGAAATACAAGGTCATGGTATTTTCGTCCATTATAACCTTGTATCTGTAACTTTTATCGTCAACTATCAAATCTAATAGTTCAACTCCGAGTGCGCTATATATTTTCATAAGAAAACTTCTGTTAAGTTCAATGTAAATTCAATTAAAATACCGGAAGAAAAAGAGTGCGTTTTTTGCCATCCGCTCATGCTATTATAGTAGCATTTAATGTCCGTGTTGTTATTGATGGTTATTGTCAATGCTCCCACTTTTGTAAGATTATTGAACAGCGCATCGTAGTTTGTAAAGAACTCCGGCAAAGAAGCTGCTTTCATGGAGCAATCAATCGTTAGTTTACGGGATTTTCGCTTTGGCGTAAAACCAACATCTACCAGTTGCCCGGTCATACGTTCATTTGTTCTCACAAGCCCCTGCTTAGCATCATGCAGTGAAAGCGCAGAATCATAAATCTTCTTTATCGTAATACCAAAGTTTTTGAATTCAATACCATTCAATTTCACATAGGTATCATTAGTAAGCGTGGAATATGGCACCAGGTTATTCGAAAATAGAACCGTTGGCGCATCATCCATAAAGTCAACTGAAATCAGAGTCGATTTTTTTCCTTCTTTTATCAGACCTCCCTTGGCAGTAAGTGGAGATGAACCGGTATAACGAAATGTAAATGTCTTGTCAAATTCCTTCACGTAAATAGATCGATAACCTGGTGCGAGTAACAACGCTTCAAATGCATTTAAGCGAGTTATAAACTGCGCTCCTGATATGGCGTTTAAATAGAATTTAATCGTTACTTTTTTAGCGTTTAAATATACTTCCGACAAATCCACATCTTCACCATCACGTTCAAACCATTCGTTTTTTTGAGGCTCTTTGCGTTCGGGGAAAGTAAGAAAATCCAAATCGCCACCACGAATGATAAACATACCTATGGTACCAATATCAAAACCGTCAATTATACAAGAACCTGCCATAATTATACTTTTACCTTTATACCTTTTATATTCATATCTTCCAGATATTGCTTTATATTTTCCAATAATTTACAATATTCCGTATTATCCGCAATCCTATCCAATTGGCTACTCATTGTTCTTAAAATCAACAACTGCTCTCTGACATAATTTCTCGAATCAGCTCCTATCATTCGCAATGCATACAAATTAGCATTGTTCTCATCCACGCTGTCCTGACTTGCCGTAGCAATCCCTTTCGTCGTTCCGGTGCGCGCCGTCTCTGTTGAAGCCGATATATCAATGCCTGTAGTTGTCTTTATCGACCCATACATGTCATTTATAAACTTTGTAGCATCGGACGTCGCTTGCCCAATACCATTATAGAAAGCACCCACAGCGGAAGTAACCTGAGCGGTTTTTGCTTCGTTAGATAGTGACGTATCTTTGTATACTGCTAGGACCTTATCGGACAAATCGGAAAACATCTGAGCAAAAAATATTTGCTGTGCCAGGTCAGAAATCATTTTTTTCATCGCATTACCTACGTAATCCTGAAAATCATCAACAGCAGACTTACTATTATCGAGATTATCAAAAATAACCGTCATCAGATCATCGCTGAGCGAACCGAATATACCTGACAAATATGACTTAAGACTATCTAAAGCACTTTTGTATTCTTCGGTATAATCCAAAGCCGATTGAAGTGCTGATTTACTACTATCATTGAGTTTCTCGTTGGCAAGTATAGAGGTAGCAAGTTCTGTATTTAATTCACCCTGCGAATTGATAAGTAGAGGATATGTTTTAAGAAGACCTGAGTAATCAGCCTTTTCACCTCCCCAACCAAATAAGCCTGTTTTATGACTTCCCGTCTGAACTGTTGCAGATGATAATGATTTTACGGCATCATCTTTCGCTTTTCCATAAGCAGCTATTTGAGCCACATAAGCATTAGCCTCGGTTAGCTTACTTGTACCAAATATATTTTGAGCCTTTTCAAGCAAATCATTTTGCTTCATCAGCAAATCATTATACTCTTTTTGAGTATCCGCTTTTGCTTTCGCAATAGCTGCTAAGGCTTGCTGATGTGCTTTTTCGGCATTGAAAATAGTAGATAGCGTTGATGTTACTAAAGCAATACCCGCCCCGACATACCCGCCCTGCTTAAAGCCTTCCATTGTGGAGTTGGCAATGTTCATCACAGCACCTATACTTTTTGATGCAGAACTGGCAGCATCACCCTCTTCTGTTGACATAGCATCAAGCATTGACATTGCCTGACCTGCATAAAATTGAGCAGTAGCAAAACCGCTTTGAATTTTATTCAAAGTCGTATCTACAGCAACAGTATATTTTTCAATACTTTCTGTCGCTTTTTCTGCGCCAGGCAAATCGCCTTTTTCTTTGGCTTTAGATAGGTCTTCTTTAGCTTTTTTTAGTTTACCATACGAATCAATCAGATCACCCAACGAACCGCTTACTTTTGGAGCCTGCGACCTTTCAACAGTATCTAATATCTCTTTTGCATCCTTTTTGGTTAGTTTTCCGGCGGCCAATTCTGCGGCCACGCGTTCTTTTATTTGTACAACTAACTTTTCATTCAGCTCTTTTCCTATATTGTATTTTTCGTCAGTAGCTATTTTATAAGCTTTTGTTTCTTGTATCAATCCAAATGTTACATCACTTACTTGTTTATCTCGGGCAATGGTAGCCAGTCCGGCAGCTTCCAATTCGCCGGCTTGTACCAACTTTACAATGTCGGCATTATAATCGTGCATAATCTGCACACGTTCATCAGCAAACTGTTGCGCTAGTTTGGTTATTTCTTCACCGTATCTACGTGTTTCTTCTACCTGCTTAGCATCGTATGCAGCAGTTACATTTGTTGTTGCCGTAGCTAACTCTTTACCTTTAGTCGGGTCAATTTTAGATACCGAAGCAGAGAGAGTGCTTGCATCAGTGGAAAGAGCAACAAAACCTTTATCATCCTTATGATTTTTATTGTAGGCTTCTACAATAGCTGTTTCTTTTTCGGTGATCTTACGTATTTCCTCTTGTTTTTCGAGATCAATAGCTGAAAGTCGTTTCTGTAAACTATCAGCCTGTTGATCAAGTCGTAATGTTGAAGTTTCAGCATTAATATCGAGAATCAGTTTTTGCAACTCTTTTTCGGCATCATAAACCTCTTTAGTTGCTTTTTCCTTTTTCTGTTTATCTGGCTTAACAAACTCAACTAAATTATTACTCGAAATATATTTTTTTGCGTTATCAATTTCCGCGTATATTTTATCAAGTTCTGGAGTTGTCACTTTAAAAGCTTCAACTGGTGCCTGTCCTTTTGATGCACGGATTTGATTCACAACCTTACTTGCACCCAATTCAATTTCTTTCTGACGCTGAAATTCTGGACTTGATTCAATACTATATGCTTTTGAATACAATTTAGATAATTTATCCTCAGATGCTCTTAATCGCATTGACTTATCAATTGATACCATGTAATCATCAATCGCTTTTTTATTTTCACGAATCACATTACCTTCTTTATCTAGAGTTGCAGTATAACCGGGTATGAGTTCTTTTAACTGACTTATAATTGACAACTTTTGCTTTCTGGATATATTTTCAGAATCGAGAGATGCTCTCATCGCCCCTACTTTTGCAATTTCTTTTCCATAATCATCAGCTGTCTTTTGTGCTGCTTCTTGCTGTGTTTTTGCTGCTTCCTCAGCTGCTTTTGCTGCTTCCTGGTGTCTGTCAATCATTATTGACACAGCAGCAACAGCAGCAGTAATGGCAATGATTAATCCGCCTGTAAGTACAAGCATCATCCCTTTGGCTGCAGCCGTAGAAATACCCAAGGTAGCGGCTACACGTAAATTTGCGGCAGCCCATAATGTTTTTGCACGGGTAAGTAGCACTACCGAAAAATAGCTATCTTTATTAAGCGTTTCGGAAACTTGCTGAATACCGATGGTAATGGCCATAACAGCCTGAAGCCGTGTTTGAATCTTTACTAAATCTTCATTTTCGCCCGCAAATAAAGCAGCTACACCCATACCGGCAGAGAATGCGCCTGTAAGCCCGGTTACTGCCGTACTTACAGCTTTGAAACCTCTTTGATCATCAGCAAGTATTCGTGTTTGAGTTGTAGTATCACTCATTTGGTCGGCTAATTTCCCAAGAGCCTGCGCCTGAGCTTCATATTCAGGAGTCCCGCGCTTACCTGCCATCTCCATTTTAGAAAGCTCATCCTTCGCATTCATTACCTGCGTCCGAAGTCGGGCTTGTTTTTCGGAGGCAACTTCTACAGAACCGTTATTTTCGTCAATACTTTGTTTCAAAGTAGTGTACGTTTGTTTTAATCGGTCCTGTTCAGTTATTAGTTCAACAGCCTTTTGCTTCAAAGTATCATAGGCCGCAGAATCTTTGCCACCAGCAGCTTCCATTGCTGTCATCTCCGAAACAATGGACTGAATGCGCGTTGCTAATGATGCATTGGCCTGAGATGCCTCGTCCACCTTTGCTTTATATCCTGTCAGTGCAGCTTTTTCCTCTTCCAATGCTTGTTTGGCAGATTGTAATTCAAGTGTCAACTGTTCTTTCGAATTACCTGGAGCCGCATTATCTACTTGTTTTTGAATTGACTTTACATCATTCTCTATGCTCTTTATTAATTCAACCTGTTCTTGTACTGCTGACCGAGCAGCCTGTAAAGCCGCCTTGCCTGACGAAGATATACTATCAAAACTTTCACCTATTTTCCCACCTGCTGCATTTACGGAGCTACCAAAAGCAGTACTCGATTGAGCCACTTCATCAAGCTTCGTTTTATAATCCGACAAAGCTGCTTTTTCCTCTGCCAATGCCTGTTTAGTTGCAGTCAATTCATCGAGTAATTGAGACTTGGCAGTACTTGAAGCTGTTTTGTTCATCTTCTGTGCAATCGCATCTAAATCACTTTCTATTTGCTTAATTACACTTTCCTGTTCTTGCACAGCCGCTTTAGCCGATTGCACAGCATCTTTCGCAGCCGTGGAAATATTATTGACTCCCTGAACCGCCTTTTCGCTTTCAGTGTCAACGTTTTGTTTTAGTCTGATATCTATTTCTACAGGTTCCATAATTCTCAATTAATAATTACAAACTATCTATTGGGTAATAGTTTTCTTAAATCCTCTGCGCTTTCTGCTACAGGTGCTGGTTTATCGCCTTTCACATAGCGTGGTTCGTCTGCCATTTCGAGCAAATACATTGCCCAGGGCTGACTCCACATAATTTGGTGGTGTGTGTATCCTCTTTTTGTTTTTATATCTCCTAGTATTCCGAAAGGGCTATGCAAGCCATCCATGTAGCCTTTTGACTCCTCTTTCGCCTTTGACCCTAATTCTTCATCGTCATCAGTTGATTCATCCTTTCGCTGAAGTAATTGGTAATAGTCGTAAAATCCAGTATTGAATTTACGGCTTCGATGGCAAAGAATATTTGGATTAATTGAAAAGTCGGTACTTTCCAAGACAACCGTTCAGCCAGTTTATCAGTATCCTTTTCAATTTTCGTTTTATCGTTCAGCATTGCAATTGCAATTACCTTACACACGCTTTCTATACGTTCATTAGCAATGTCAGCAGTTACATTTGACAATCCGTTTTCGAGAATTATTCTGCTAAACTCTGCTATTGTTCCGGGGTAAAGTGGTCGGATTACGATCCGATTAAGGCCGAGCCATCTTATAAAAAAAGGAGCATCGATTTTAAACGCGATGCCCCTTTCTAACAATAAGTTGGCCGCTGCCAGCCTTGTTTTATTTTCATTCATTTACTACACGCTTGCAGTGTCTTGAAGCACATAATCATTTGGGAAATCTGTTTGTCCCAAAAGCCTGAATTTGAATGGCAATTTAAGCGTGCCATCTGCAGTCAGTTTACCGTTGAAGTTAACCGTACCTTTAGCACAAGGAACGATAAGAGCACCACCATTTTTCAAACGGAAACGAATAGCAGTAGTCAATACTTTTTTTGCTGATGGATGTAAATACATAGCCGTTGCACCTGTTCCGGTGACACTTCCACCCATTAGATTGACCATCTGATCATAGGTAGCTTTAATAAATGAACCCTGAGATGATAGACCAACACCAGTATAATCGACATCTTCCGGAGCATCATTTTCGTGCGAATACACCATTGACTCAGTTGCATCACCTTCTGTAATGGAAACTTCATCGTCTTTTAGTGTCAGTGGTTGTTCTTCCCAAACGGCAGTTGTCAAACCTGCCGCGCTAGTAATTACGGGCGCAAAGTCAATACCTGCAACCCTTGCCTTTAAAATAATTTTTTCAGCCATAATATTTGTTGTTTAATTAATTTTTAGTAATCGTTTAATCAGCGTTGAAACAAAAGGTATTTTCCAAATTCGGAATAATCCATATCCAATACCAAGTATAATTGTTATAAATCCAAACCACCAAACCCAATCATGCACCGGAACTTCAACCTCTACCTTCACTTCTTTACCTGGAACATTAACCGGATAAGGCACCGGTATAGAATCGTGAACCGTAGTTTTAGTATCAATTACCTTTCCGGGAATAACTCCTTTGTTTTCTATAGTATGATGAAGTAAACCAAGCGAATCAATGCAAGCTGTTGATATAGCTAAATCAGTCTCCAAATGCGAGTTTTTTACAGCAATTACCGATTGTTTTTGTGGTAAGTACTTTAAAAGAGTATCGTGTTTCGTTTGATACACAATGCTATCATGCTTTTGAACTATCGGAATATACCGAATCACTTCTTTAGTTTTACACCCAGTACAAATCATCATACCAAAAATGCAATATATAAATGCAAGCAAAGTAAGCGAGCTTATCAGCGCAGTTCTAACCCTTAGTAATTTCGCGGGCTTCTTGCTTTTTTTGTTCAAGATTATCATGATCAATCGTATTTAAAATTTTCAAAATCTTATTATTGGTAGTAGTAAGCTTTCTCACATCGTCACGCAACGAAGAAACCTCTTCCGCTAACGATTTATACTTATCGGCAATACTGCACGATCTATCTTCAGCAGCTTGCGCCCTTGCCTCAGCGGCTTGTGCTCTTGCTTCGGAAGCAGTTGCGCTATCCTGCCATATTTTGATGGCTTTAGATACATTATCAAGCTCAGTACTTTCAGCATTTGCATCTGCACCTTTGGCCGTTGCCTCTGCTGTCTTTTTCTGAGCCTTTATCGTGAATAAAGAAATTATAAACCCACTACCAAAAACAATTGTAAGAATTGTATTTATAAGCGAAAACCAATCAAATCCGGTTGCTGTTTGAATTATTGCTCCATCCATCTTAAATACCAATTGAAGTTAGCCATTTAGGCACATCGAAACTTGGACATGCTTTATTGGAAAACTGGTTGTGTCCTACTATTTTCACATCGGGGAACTTCGCATGAAACTTCTTTACAAAAGTTTTTAAAGCTTCCGACTGTGCTAACGTACGAGTATCTTTAGCTGTGCGACCATCGCGGGCAACTCCACCAACATACACAATATGTCTGCATACCGAATTCATACCTTCCACACCGTTTGTAATTTCCCACCCATCTACAAATGCATCATCGTTGTTTTTTACCAACCGCTCAACAGTACCGTTAATATGGATCATATCGGTATAGCCAACTTGTGACCACCCACGCCCAACAGGAGGAGCAGAACAATGCATTCTGCGAATATCAGCCGATGTAATCTCACGCCCTTCGGGAGTTGCAGTACAGTGAATAACCAGGTATTGAAGTTTCTTAGACATAGTTGAAATTTTTTAGTAGGATAGTACAAAAAAGGGGGCGGTTACCGGCGTTAGCTTTTTAGCGCCCCCTTTACACACACACGGATTTTATAACTTCTATGCTTCTGCTCTTGTTACCAACACTTGGTAGGTAGCTGTGGCATTACCATCTTTACTCTTCACGCTTACGTTGATGATATTCTCACCTACTGCTAAGTTCTTAGTTGCTGACGCAACACCGGTAGTCAATACAGTAGAACCAAGTTTAATTACTTGACCAACTACAGAACCTGTAGCAGTTACAGTATATGAATCTACAGCATTAGCCACATTGAGCGTATATTCTTTCGTTCCGGCAGAGAATGCAGGTATTAAGTCTCCAATGCTCAACTCTAAATCATTCAAATCAGTTGACCCTGCAGCAACAGCTGCATCACGTCCATCGTACAATACGATGTCCTCACCAAATACGATATTAGTATCAGCTTTCATCAACATTTTGAAGAAATACTTTTCACCAGAATTAGTAAGCTTATCAATTTGAATTGCCTCAGCATCATCAGCTAAGTTAACACCTACCCAAAAATTTGAATCTTTACCACTCGAAGTCACAGCTGCTACAATTACATCTTTCGGCCAGTCAGCTAATGCAACTATTTGAATGCCTTTGAATCTTTCAGGATTCATGTTGGTATAGTCAGCACCTTTAGTTGGCTTATCCGTTAATTCGTATTCATATGTCTCAGAATCTTCTACCGACATAAATAGTTTTAGATTTGAATTCTTTTTGACAGCTTTAGGAATCAATGCACGAATCAGTTTTAGTTTAGCAATAATATTTGATTGTTGTAATGCAACTGGATTGGCTACTCTCTGAACATCATTATCAGCCATAATTCGAGTGATAATTCCATCGAAGTATTTACCCTCTTCAGTTTCGTGAAATTCGCAGTTTAGATATAGTCCACCAAGTTCAAAATCAACAATTTTAGCTAATTCAGTCAACAGTGTAGTCTGAACATTAGACGGCAATTGACTAAATACTAAGTTACCAGTTGGTTGAAATGGTCGCCATATATCTTCAAAAGCACGGGGATTGAACGTTGTAAAAGCCATTACATCCTTCGGATTTAATTTCTTTTCATCAATTGTAAAATCACCCTTTGAATCAGATTCTGTGGGTTGCTCTTTTCTTCGTTGAAGCATTTTACCCACTCTTAATCGAGGAATAATAAAATCTTTTTTACAATTCGGTTGAACCATTATGTGACCACCTGTAACAATTTCATTGCCTGTAGTTGCTCGTACAAGTAAATCTTCTAATACTTCACCCGCATAAGCAGATGTAACTACTACAGCCATTGGCAACACACCCGTCATCTGAGGGAAGAATGAACCAATAGCACCAAGAGTAAGTACAGCACCGGAAGCCAACAAAGGACTTACACCAAGAACTGCAGCAAAAGCACCACCTGAAAACACACTGAGTAACAGCATGGTGAAAAGCGACATGATAAATTTAAATCTTTTCATTTTTTCAAAAATTTGTTTGTTTATAATCTTTTTTATACCTTAAAAAATCTGCATTAAGCTGCCGCTCTTATTTCTTTTTCTTTGCTGCATTAGCTTCGTCAATCTCGCGTTTGCGTTTTTGAAAAGCAGTTTCACCTGTAGGATTACCACCGTCACCCAGTTCCAACGAAGCAGATTTATGAGGAGTTAAACCCTTAAGCATTGTCATTGAACTTTCAGGGTTCAAATCAAATAACTGCAACATAGAAGCCTTTACGCTTCCGTCAGCTTTTTCGGTCAATCGACCGTCGGCAAGTGCCAAGGTCAATTCAGTATCAAAAGCAGTTTTCTTTGCCGTTTTATCAGCCAGTTCAATTGCATCGATTTTAGTCTGCAATTCAGTTTTAGCAGTTTCCGCAGCAGTAACTTTTAGTTTTTCAGCCGTAAGTTCTCCGTCCACTTTCACTTTGTCTGCAAGCAATAGATCAACCTTTGCGTAAAATTCAGCCTCGGTGGCCGTATCTGCAAGGTTTAATTTTGATAAATAATTTTTGTACATATTGTTTTCTATTTTTGGTTTTACAATAAAGTCGCTTAGTTTAAGACCAGGACCATCGCTTAGGTCAATCTCATTTCCTTCTTTGTCAAATAATCGGAGTGCATTGTGGTTTCCGCCAATTGGTAGAATGGAAGCTTCACGAAGTCGGCACTTCACAACTGTATAGTCAGTTTCGCCTTGAACCCTATACACTGGGTCATCCACCACTTCCAAATCAACCAACCCGCACGAAGCCATTTTGATAATACCGCGCTCCACTTTTCCAATTATCCGCTGAACCTCTTTGTCTGTATCCTCATAGTCGAATACTGCATCGGCCAGTAACACATTGTTTTCTTTGCGAATATTTGTCCACGTTCCAATTGGCAACTCATAATCATTGTGTCGGTAAAACATTACCGGGTTGCGCTCAAATTGTGTAGTGTCAACTCCCGACACCAATACGCGGACATCTTTTGTTGTTTGCGATCCATCGAGTAGTATAAAAGGAATTGGTTTTTTAGGCATAATTTAATTATCGTTTAAATGGGTTTTAAAAGACCTTGGCGGTAATCTCGTTTTCAATTACACTGCAAAAAAACGCTATAAAAACAACCCACCAAAAAAGTACTGCCATTTTGTCACGCATTTTTTTATTATCCCTATAAAAGCAGTTATTTTGCTTCAAATTAATAATGACACAATGGCAGAACTTACAAAAGACCAAAAGAAACAATGGGCTAAAGACCTATATCTATCCGATCAGAATCTTACACAAAAAGAGGTAGCTGAACGCGTGGGTACATCTGCTGTAACTATGAATAGTTGGGTTGATAAAGGAGGTTGGAAACAATTGAAAGAATCGCTATTGGTTACGCGTGAGTCTCAATTGCGCAGGCTGTATTTACAGCTTGATGAATTGAATACTGCTATAATGAGTAAGGGAGTTGGAAAACGATTCGCTGACCCGAAAGAGGTAGAAACTATTCGTAAGCTCACCAATGCCATCAAATCATTAGAGAATGAGTCAAGCATTGCCGACATAGTAGAAGTTTGTAAAAGACTACTCAACTGGTTGCGTCCTATCAATCCTATTCTTGCAAAAACGGTTGCCGGTGTTTTCGACGACTTTATTAAATCAGTTTTGAAAAAAGCATAACAATGGCACCTATTAAAGCTACAGACAAACAAGCCGTAAAAGATTGGGATGCGTATCTACTTAGTTTTGTGGAAGGTGTAGAATCCGAACAAAACGAATCGCCAAAAGCGAAAGAGAAACGCATTGAAAAGCTCGAAGGTAATTTTGAGGAATGGAAAAAATACTATTTCCCAAAATATTGTTTTGCCCCTGCAGCTCCTTTTCATATAAAAGGATCACGTCGCATACTCAATAACCCTGAGTGGTACGAAAGCCGTGTTTATGCTCGGGAGTTAGCTAAGGATACAGTATGTATGATTGAAACGCTATTTCAGGCACTTTCAAAATATCGCCCTGAAATAAGAAAACGTAACAATATACTTATTTCCAACAGTTACGATAAAGCTTGTAAGCTGCTAAAACCATATAAAATAAACCTCGAAAAAAACGAGCGACTTATTGCTGATTATGGTATTCAGCAGTTGCCTGGTAATTGGAGCGATGGAGACTTTACCACTACCGGTGGTATTTCATTTATTGCCGTTGGTGCTGGTCAGTCTCCACGTGGTAGCCGTAACGAAGAGGTAAGACCAGATAAAATTATCATTACCGATATTGATACCGACGAAGACTGTCGGAACAAAGATATTATTGACAAACGGTGGGAATGGTTCGAGGGTGCAGTATTTCCTACTCGTTCGGTTTCAAAGGACTTTCAGGTTATTTGGTTGGGTAACCTTATTTCGGAGGATTGCTGTGTGGCGCGCGCCATGAAGATGGCCGACAAGGTGGACATTGTAAACCTCGAAGATGAGGAAGGAAACAGCACTTGGCCGGGCAAAAATAAACCCGAACATATTGCACGTATCAAGAGCAAAATAAGCACAAAAGCCTATCAACAGGAATATATGAATAATCCGCTTAGTGAGGGCGATATATTCAAAGAATTGACGTGGGGTAAATGTCCCCAGTTGTCAACAATGCCATATGTAGTGAATTATGCCGATCCTTCACCTTCCAATAAAGAAAAACAAAAAAAGGGAGTAAGTTATAAAGCTCAGTTTTTGGTTGGCTATAAGGACGGCAAATTCTACATATACACCGGATATTTGGAACAGGTGGTTCAATCGGTTTTTGTACAGTGGTTTTACGACATACGTGACTATGTTCGCGGACGTTCACAGACATACAACTATGTTGAAAATAATAAGCTACAAGACCCATTTTTCGAGCAGGTATTTAAACCCATGTTTCATGCCATTGGCAAAATCAAAGGTTTTTTAAATATAACTCCTGACGATAGGAAAAAACCGGATAAAGCTACACGCATTGAGGGAACGCTTGAACCACTGAATCGTAATAGTCAACTAGTTTTCAATATCGACGAAAAAGACAATCCGCATATGAAGCGATTGGCCGAACAGTTCCGACTTTTTAGTATGCAACTGAAAGCCCCTGCCGACGGACCCGATTGTATAGAGGGAGCAGTATGGATACTAAACGAGAAAATAACAGCTATTGCACCGGGAGATTGGAAATCATGGAGTAAGTCACCAAATAAAAAACGAATATAAATTTTAAACACACGGAAAAATGAAAAAACTAATCAATTTATTAATCGCATTAAACTATCGTCGTAAGGTTCGCAGAATGAATCGACTTACTAAATTCAAGTATTTCAAAAAAGCCTGTCGGGAAGCGAACCGACTATCAAAAGAAAACGACGGAAAACGCTTTCGTGTATTCCTTTTTGATGAGTACCGGGTATGGAGCCGCGATGATATTCAACGTTTGAAAAATCAGGGAGTTCTTTCGAAAAAAGAACAAACGGGAATACTCTCAAAAAACTGCTTTTATGACACATTGACCCGGACAAATACACATCCAAGTTTTTCAAATCGCAAAGTATAAAACATAGAGATGCACATCCGTGCGTAACTACCAAAATAACTATTATGGCATACATAACTCCTGCAGAAATAACCACCCATTTAGGTGCCGAACAAATAGAAGCCATCAGTGATGGTGATGAAACTATGCTACAAGCTGCCATTAATGGTGCAATGGTTGAAGCTAAGGGATACCTATCGGCTTTCGATATGGCAACAGAATTAGCCAAGAATGGTGCAGCGCGTAATGCTTTGCTTATCATTTTCATTAAAGACATTGCTGTATGGCATTTCATCAATATTTGTAATGTAAACACTGATATTGATTTACGCGAAAAACGATATGATCGTGCAGTTTCATGGTTAATTTCCGTACAAAAAGGAAATGTAGTTCCTGATATAACTGCCAAAGTAGACGAATCAGGTGTAGCCGATAATCTTCCTTACAAAGTAACAAGTAATCCAAAACGTACTAATCACGTATAATCATGGCTAAAAGTACAACTAACCCTATCGGTTTTGATAAACCGTTACAAAGCACCGGCACAAAAACCGTGATGCAAACGCTTACAGTTCGTCCGGCTCGCGTTGAGACTGCTGATATTGGCACGTATTCAAATGCCATAAATTCAGCAAAAAACGGAAACCGAACGGCTTGGTTTAACCTGGTTGAAAATTTAATGACGGATGGCGTATTAGCTGATGCTATTGATAAGCTAGTTGAAGAGGTTACAGGTTCAGAAATTGCTTTCCAAATTGACGGCAAACAAGTAGATGTTATCAACGATATAATCGACACACCTGAGTTTGAAGACTTATTGAAAGAAATTGCTTTATCAAAAGTCTATGGACGAAAAGTTATTGAGGCGGGTTTTGTTCCCGGATTTAGTATTTATGCTTATCCGATGAAGAATTGCATTATCAAAAATATGGACAAGCCACTTTCGCAACGTGTGAAATTCATTGCTGCTAAAGAAGGTGATACATCAGGATATGATTATTCGAAAGATGAATTCATTTTTGAGGTTGGTAAAGATGATGATTTAGGATTGATTTTTCGTGCAGCTCAGTATGTAATTTACAAGCGTGGCAACTTTGGAGACTGGGCACAATTTGCAGAAATTTTCGGCATGCCTTTTTTATTGGGTAAATACAACTCAACCGATACCAATGCACGTGACCAACTTTTTGCGGCATTAAGTGAAATAGGTGGCAAGCCAGTTGCTGCAGTACCAAAAGAGTCGGATGTTGAGGTAGTACAAAACTCATCAAGCGGTTCGAGTGCGTTGTATAAGGATTTGAAAGATGCCTGTAACGAAGAGATATTGATTGCCATTCAGGGAGAAACAATGACTACTTTGTCAGGTTCGTCGCTATCTCAGTCAAAAGTTCACCAGGAAACTAATACCAAGAAGGGAAAAGCCCTGAAGCGTTACGTACAGCGCATGCTCAATAAGCACCTGGTCCCGCTACTAATCAAACGCGGTTATCCTGTAGTAGGTGGTAAATTCGTTTTCCCTAAATCAGCAACCGACATAACTGTTGACGAACTGGCAACGCTATCCGATATTATTGAAATACCGGCTGAATACGTGCACAATAAATTTGGCATTCCAATGGCAAAAGAGGGTGAAAAACTAGCTAAGAAGACACAAACAGCTACGCCTCCTATTCCTGACCCAACGCCACCCGATCCTGGTCCTGTACCACCGTCGCCATCTTCAAAAAAAACGACGGTAAAACTAGCCGACCAAGAAAATGAAAAACGAAACTTATTTTTAGAATTCTTTGATTTTTTCGTGGACGCCCGGACACCAAGGAGCCGGGCAAACTTGAACGCGAAATCGACGAACAATACAACCACCAACACTAGTTCTTGGATATCCCATTTTTTCAAGGGGACGAGCGAAGCGGAGGCGTTCAATTTAGCAGATAACTCTATCAATGTAAACGACCTTGTAAATCGTGCCATTCGCGAGTTGTATGATGATAAATCCAAGCGGGAGGAGTTGATTAACCGTAATCTATTTGAAGCTACTTATACGCCACTTGTTACGGCTATAGGCAAAGAACTTGCACCAACTAGCGATACTGAGTTTATTAGTCAGTTTCAGAAAAATACAGCTGTATTTTCGGCATTCAAAAACCATGTTCAAACAAAAGAGATGGTGGCATTGCTGGTTGACGAAAAAGGGAAATTAAAGCCATTCTATAAATTCAAAAAGGATGCGCTTAAAATTTCCGAAAAGTACAATGTAAATTGGCTTAAAACGGAATATAACCAGGCAGTTCATACGGCTCGGGTGGCAGCAAACCTAAAAAAGTTCGAAAAAACATTGCACCTCTATCCAAATTTGGAATATATAGAGACAACGGCAGCCGAACCGGATGGATTACACCTCACATACGTTGGTACTATTTTGCCATTTCATCACCCGTGGATGAAGCGTCACATGCCACCAAGCCGTTGGGGTTGCCAGTGCTCGGTACGCAATACGGATAAACCGGTTACTCCTGTTCCTGACGGAGAATATAATATCCCTGGCTTCGACAATAATGCTGCAGATACAGCACAATTTGTTGATATAAAGGAAACACCGTATTACAAGCATACAGATGCCGATTTACGCGATATGGTAGAGAAAGAAGCCGAACGGATAGCAAAGGAAATTCTGAAGGAAAAACGCCAACAGGCTTTACAAGCAACCAAGAAGCTGGTTGATAAAATTGTTACCAACAAAGAATCAGGGTTGAAAATTGAGTTTACCGTAAAAGGACTGAAAGAGGCTATCAACAATCCATTCTCCGCTTATCAGGCAAAATTGCAGGCAATGGATAGTATCGATAAGTTGCTAAAAAAAGCGAAGTATAAAGGTTCTGTACCGAACGATAAATCGAACACAAAACCTCATATAGTGAAGTATCATTATTTTGATGCCGAAATAGGTGGAGTACAGGCAATATTGGTAGTTAGTGAGGACAAATGGGGAAAGAATACATTTTATTCAATTACCGAAAACAAAAAAACAACCGAATAAAGTTTCACTTAGAGGATACAGTCCAATGCGCTGGCTTTAAGGGGTTGTTTTTCTTTTGCAAATATACAACCGTTTTTTATAAATTGTTCTACAAACTACACTTTCACTTCATATTTAACCAATATCAACTATAAAGATGGACATATCTGATTTTGCAGCACAATTCTCCGAAAAAATGAAAGCCGTTAATGACTTCATTCAGGGTGACGAAATAAAAGATATTATGGGCGTAGAGTCTGTAAACCATTATAAAGATAGTTTTAAGAACGAAGGGTTCACTGATAAGACACTTGAAAAATGGCAAGAAGTAGAGCGACGCAAACCCGCATCAGATTGGTATAATAAAGGGAAAGCATCGGCAGGACGTAAAATATTGAGTGGAGAAACAAAAGAACTGGCTCAGTCAACATCATACACCTACATCTCCGACGGCGTGCGCGTTACTAATGCTACACCCTATGCATCAGTACATCAAAATGGTGAAATGGCAAAGATATTTGGCAAAAAAGAGTTCACCATGAAAGCCCGTCCATTCATAGGAAAATCGGCTGTGCTCAAAGAAAATATTGAAACTAAAATAGTTTCAGAAATCAAAAATATACTAACTAAATAGCCCCTTTTAGGGGGTTGGGGGTCATAACATGAAAACAATATACAAAGCCGTAAGAGCTAAGCTAAAAACTGACATCAGCGATTTTAAATGGATAGATGAAGACTTTGGGCAACTGAATACATCATCAGGTCAACGGCCTGCATTAGCGTTCCCATGTGCACTTATTGGTATCAAAATATGCGATTGTAAAGATATCACAGATAAATCGCAATCATGCAAAGGTACCGTTACTGTGCGTATGGCCTTCGACCCACTAATGAAGAATACTAATTCAAAGGTAGATAATGAAACGCTTGATAAATCACTTTCACCTTACGACACAATTGCGAAAGTGTACGCATGTTTGCAAGGTTTCGAAACAGAATCATTCAATGCGCTAAGCAGACGCAACCAGGGCGATGAAAAACGCTCTGACGGACTATTTGTTTATACCATATCGTTTGCAGTAGAATTCGAAGATAATACGGCAGAATAATTCCAAACAAAAAAAACCATTTCGTTATAATCAACGAAATGGTTTTTTTGTTTAAATATGTATTTTACCAATTATTATCCTGTTTAATTCCTTTTTCAATTCTATCTATAAAACCGGTAAAAAAGGTATTGAAATCAATAACCGTTTTTTCAATACATGAGCTCATAAATGGCATATTTTCAACTGGGTTTTCAACAGTCATAAAATGATAATACAAATCTGTAAGAGTGTACTTATATCTTCCATCCTTAAATTGTAGCGTTAATGTAAAATTATAAGTTGTATACTCATCTTCTTTCAAAATTCCTTTTAAAACCAATGATGTATTTACCACATCAGTTTGTATAACAGCTCCAGCACTTCCAAAGTTAGATGCCACCCAAACTTTTGCATTGCTATAAATAGTTGACGCACTATAATTACCTACAACAACTCCCTCATAACATACTTTTTTATCTTTAATTGGAATTAATCCACAAATTGTATCCATCTGTGCATGTGCCAATAAACTGAATACTGTTACGACTAAAATTAATACGAGTTTTTTCATAAATCTATTTTTAAGTATTTTGCAAAAATAAAGAGTTTCCCTGAATAAACAAGCAAAACCACTAATTAATTAGGAGAAAACGAAATTAGTCAAATAATTTCAGTTGGTTCGGGTCGTCATCCGGCTTTTCGTTTTCGGCTTCAATTTCATTCATATATCGCCAAAACGTTCGTTCTGATATTCCCGTTACAGGCTTTATTTTGTTGCGATAAATAGCCAACTTACACCTATCCTGTCTACCCGGCTCGTAGTCGGCTCTTAGCATACCTTTTACTCGTTCCGCACTTAGATGCGTACTTTTATGCTTTTTTCGCTTTGCCATTTAATCGGTTTTTAATTGGTATTTAAAAATTACAAGAATCCGTCGCGGATTGCTTTATCCTCTCTCGTTATCGGCACTCTATCAATTATCATCTCGTATATTTCATCCCAGTGCGGAAGTGGTTTAAGTAAACCCCTATCATCTATTACCATATCGTGAAATACTTTTCGAGTGTCAACACCTCCATATTCAGCTATATTAGCAGGACAACCATTATTATAACTATCGAATAAAACTCCATTTTCACCAAGAAACTGAGCAGCTTCTGCAAGTTTTTTACCATTTCTATTTGTCCATAGAATTAAATAATAACCATCCTTTTTTAGTTTCAGTAGATTCTCTTTTGCTCCTGGTTTAAAATCCCCAATTTCGGGGAAACGGTCTTCTACAATTGTTCCATCAAAATCTATTGCTAAAATCACTCCCATACATTTATTTTTTAAGTTCTCTTTTAAGTTCTGATAGCTCCCTAGCCACCGTTAAGTAATTTATTCGATATATTTCTCTTTCGTTGCACACACGTTCAATCATATCATTTGCAGCCACAAGGTCGGTTGCAAACTTCCCTTCTGAGTCTCTGTTTCGTTCCGACTCTATTCGTCGAACCTTGACAGTCTCTGTGAAATTGATTGATAATTGATCGTTCATACAAATAATTACTTAAACCTGTCTCGAAAATGCTGCAATCCATCTTCATTGTCCCCTTCCAAGGGGACGAGCGTAGCGGAGGGGTTCTCTTCAGTCTTCAATTCATTAAACCTTTCTGCTATCCACACATTCAATTTCTCCACAGTCTTATTACTAACTAGGCAATGCCTTTTAAACTTACCGTAGTCAATAATCGACTTTTCAACTACGCCACCACGTTCTGAAAATGTAAGAAAACAAACACGGTATTCTTTCAAATCAATGCCACTTGTGCGCGTATCTCGGTATGTTTTACCGATACTTATCCATGTACCGGTGGGATTAGCAGGTGAAATTATTGAAGCGTCAAACACATTCGACCAATTCAGAAACTTCCACTCAGGTGGAACTACTAATGCCTCAAAAAACGCCTTACAGATTTCGCTCAGCTCATTCGCTGTGCGTGGGGTTCGCTGCCCCCATGTTCCTTTAGCTTTTGCAATTTCGGCCATATCTGAAACTTGTAAAATGAATACAGGCCATTGGCTCTTTCAAATCGTATTTTCCTTTTTCAAACCAATCGCGAAAGTCAACTTGTGATAATCCGTCATTTTCAGCAGTCTGATAAAAAGGAAAGTCTCGAAACATTTCATCCTCACATCGTATTGCCATTCCGCAAAAAGGCATATCAAAATCCGATTCATAAATAGCCTCCTGAAGTCCAATACCGCTATCTTTATCTAATTGCGCAAACTCTATAGGCTTACTTCCATCTCGCTGATAGTTGTAGGGTGATCCGCTCCAATATCGTAATGAAAGTATCGCTCTACCTTCCTGAACCTCTTTAATTCGTTTTTGCCATAGTGTAAGGTTTCCACGGAAAGTATGAATCTTTGAGTCTAAATCGATAAGCAAGTAGTCAGGCATTTCTACAAGCAGATTAAGTGCTAACTGTATCTTTTCGACAAAATATGTGGGTTGTCCCTTCCTGGGGTGATAGGCCGGATAAGTACGGCTTATCATTGCCACGTATGTTTTGAGTTTATTTGTCATGTGTGTTATTTTAAAATAATTCTAACTGTGTTTCTACCCACTTAACTAACCTACTTTTATGTGGACCAATTCCGCTCATTAAATCTCCTCTAAGCGGTGGTCTATCCGGGTGTTCCAAATAAGTATCTTGTCTAAAAGTTTTAGTTATGTATAAAAGATTATCTTCGCCAATAATCAATAACTCTTTTTCTTCATCTAACCACCCAAGTTTAGCATCATATTGGTTTAAATCGCACCGGAATATACCTTTCCGTGGGTGATCCCATAATACAAGTCCGTGCAGTAATTCCATATCATGTAAATTGATAAGTTTTATTATTTCCAGTTCCAAATTTTTGCGGCTTGATAACCGTTTTAAAAGGAAAGTCTGATTTTTCAATTTTGTCTAAAGCCTCTTTTATCGGAGTGGCATTGGTAAAGAACTTTCGTTCCTCGTTTTCGTATCGAATTCGCACCACATATCGTCCATCTCCAAACTTTGTTTTCACGTCCGTGGCAAAATCTAATACTTCAATTTCGCAATTCGTCACGTCGGTAATTGATATTTGTTGCACCTGGAATATATTTTTATCTTCATTAAGCTTTATCCCCAGGTCAGAAAATTTTTTCATCCTTCAGTATCGTTTTTAGTAAGTGTTTCGAATCGCAATGTTTTGCCCATCCCATGTGAGATGCAATTGCCATTCTATACGCTTTCGGTTCTAAGTTTTTTTTATTGAGTTTTGCCACTTTTCGGCAAAACCTAACTTTAATTGTTTTCCGCATTAATGTATGCGTATGGTAGAACTTATATCCTACAAAGTCAATCCCGCGAGCTGCGACAGGGAACACCTGATAGTTGCCTTTTAGTTGTAGGTTTAATCTATTCGTCAGATAGTCGTTTATATCAACTAGTAATCCATGCAAATAGGGTTTATCCGGTGCGAGTATCACTATATCATCCGCGTACCGGTAGTAATACTTAACCCGCTTATCTTCTTTCATCCAGTGGTCAAAATAGGTAAGGTATAAATTCGCCAGGAACTGAGAGAGATAATTTCCAATTGGAACTCCGGGAGCCGAATCAATTATTTCATCAAGTAGTTTCAAAAGTCGAACGTCCTTTATTTTCTTTCGAATAATCACCTTCAGAATGTCGTGGTCAACGCTTGGGTAAAACTTCTTTACGTCCATTTTTAAGCAATATTGGGTATTTTCAATATCCTTTAAATCGCGTTTCAAATGCACTAAAACACCATTTATTCCACGGCCTTTAATACAGGCGTATGTATGCGAAATAAAAGTTGACACCCATATTTCACCCACTACGTTCATAATGGCATGGTGAACGACTCGATCACGGAACGGTAAGCGGTACACGTCGCGTTCCTTGGGGTCGTAAATCTTGAAAACACTGTATTCCGAAGTACAGTAGCATCCGCTTATTAATTCGGCTTGTATCGTCTCCATATTGCTTTCAAAATTCTTATCAAATAGCACAACTCCATATGATTTAGCTTTACCTTGTTTTGCTTTTAGATATGCCTCGTACAAATTTGCAGTACTGCAAATTGTATCGTATAAGTTTCCTATTCTTTTCATCGCTTTGCTTTTCTTATTAGAGTTTTCAGTTTCCCTACTAACACCTTTCGAGTTTGTTGTTTTTTGGCAAGTGCCAAGGTCTCTGTCTTTGTAATATCTTTTTAGCATAGGTGGGAGCTGTTCCCTGCATTCGCATTCGAGTAATTGTAATTCGTATCGTTGAACACAAAAGCCCTGGAGGACAACCCACAAAGACAAACAACCTTAATTCTCTATTTTTGCAAAATTGCAGCGTAAATATCTAAGAACTGTTTACCTGCATACTCTGCTAATTCGTCGCTCTTGAAGCAAAGGCGGGAGCTGCTCCCCGCAGACGCATCCGAGTAAATGTAATACGTATCGCCGAACACAAAAGCCCCGGAGGACAACCCACGAAACCAAGGAAGCCACTTCTCTTGATCAGAGTTACTCCAATCTGCTTTCCATCCTTCGTTCAATGCCTCTGCAATTACAACAGCTTTATATTGCGCCTCAAAGTACTCGCGCAAATCTTCCGGTAAATTTGAAAAATCAGGTTTTTCCGGACGGCCTGTTTCTTTTACTGCATCTTCGTAAGTTTTAATTCTTACTGTAACTATTTCAGTTACTACTTTTTCATTTTCCATGAGTGTTGTTTTTATGCCTTACGGCGATTATAATTTAATTAAAACATAAATCCTTTGTAAATATCAGTGAACTGTTTTCCTGCATATGTTGCCAACTCGTCGCTCTTAAAGCAAAGGCGGGAGCCGTTCCCCGCAGCCGCACCCGAGTAACCGTAACGCGTATCGCAGAACACAAAAGCCCCGGAGGAAAACCCACGAAACCAAGGAAGCCACTTCTCTTGATCAGAGTTACTCCAATCTGCTTTCCATCCTTCGTTCAATGCCTCTGCAATTACAACAGCTTTATATTGCGCCTCAAAGTACTCGCGCAAATCTTCCGGTAAATTTGAAAAATCAGGTTTTTCCGGACGGCCTGTTTCTTTTACTGCATCTTCGTAAGTTTTAATTCTTACTGTAACTATTTCAGTTACTACTTTTTCATTTTCCATGAGTGTTGTTTTTATGCCTTACGGCGATTATAATTTAATTAAAACATAAATCCTTTGTAAATATCAGTGAACTGTTTTCCTGCATATGTTGCCAACTCGTCGCTCTTAAAGCAAAGGCGGGAGCCGTCCCCCGCACTCGCATACGAGTAATAGTAATCCGTATCGTAGAACACAAAAGCCCCGGAGGACAAACTGAAGTATGGTTGCCATTTTGGCTCACTAGTATTAGTCCAGTCAGGAACCCATCCCTCATTAAGAGCTTTTCCAATGGTTTTTAATTTACGGTAATTGATTTCGTCATCAGTAAAACCAATTGCCTTAAGAGCCTTTTCGTCTAGTGGCATTTCGCCAATTTCTGCACACGCATCTTCGTATGTTTTGATACGGTCGGTTATTTTCATTGAGAAAAACTCTTTTCCGAAAGTATCTTCAAGTGTCGCCTTGAATTCCGATGTTGCATTTTCATACAACCTCCGGGCGTTTTGTTCTGTTATTTGTAATTGTTTCATTTGTTTATTGTTATTATTTATCTTCCCAAACTCCTTTATTTAAACTACACATCCATTGGCCTACAGGCTCAACCAAATCGTAGATGTGTTTTGCTTCAAAGTTCTGACTAAACATATTTTTATAGGCGGTCAGTGTTATTTTCAAATCATCCTTTTTCAATACATAATTGTCAAGAACTAAAAGCATGCAAGAAAAGCCCATCACCTTTTTTAATTCCTCTTCACGAATTTTATTTTCATGTAGTTCATTAGCCTGTTGGCGATAGGCTTTTCTTTGTAAATCTTTAAGCGACGGCATCGTACAAGTATAAATCCAAAATCGCAGTTTCTGTAATAGAAGCAACTTCAAAGTCGGCCATTGTGCCTTTCATACCTTCATGCAAACCATCCCAAGCCTCTTTAATGTCGTTAGCTTGCACCAACATCGTTACACCTGTACGTTTTTCAATGTCCTTTTCTTCATCAAGTGAGATAAAGAATACTTTTGCTTTGTACCACTTGTCTCCATTTATATTAGCAAAAATTTCATTGATTTTCTTTCGAAGAACTTTTTCAACTTTAAATTCACCAGAAATAAAAGGCTTCATTTCTTCAATAATCCGATTTTCAGCTTCCGCATGACTTAAAGCATCAATCAAATAATGCTCTTTTACCTTTACAATTTTACCCTCTTCAGCTGTCTTTTCGTAGCCAATGACTGTTTCAAACCAATTCTGCATAATTCTTTGTTTTTGTGTTCCGTGTGTGGAACTGATTAATAATTATTTAAGCTTTTGTTGCTGATAAAGGCAACTGTTTATATCCAAATTCATCTTTTTTAAAGACTTTCACCGACACGCTGCTCATTTCCTTATAAAGTGATTTTTTCACTGCCTCAGCGGCGGAATTGAGCAATGGAACATTGTATTCCTCTGCCGCATTTACAAACGTCCATAGGTTCTCAGCCGAGTAAGTTCCTCCTCTCGATTTACCGAGCAGATTTTCAATCATGGAAGACATCATTTTAGATTTTTCATTCTCTTCTGCTATTTCCAAAAGCCATTGCTTTGCAAACTCTACACCGGCATGTATTCCGTCATCATACTTGAATGTTTCATTGTAATCAATCACCGATTTTCCCGAACCACTTTTTGTTTTGAAAGTGAAAGACCGTTGTTTTTCAGCGGCTTTTCCAAGGTCTGTTTTCATTTTCATAAGCGGTTCAAATCTCCTGATCCACTTTTGTTTGAAATTTACAATTGCAAGAGATAATGTTTCAGCCTCCTCCATCATTTCAATCACGGCATCATTTTCTAAATCAGCTAATGCTGCACGGTCAGCTATGCGCTGTTCAATTTCCTTTTTTTCTTTTTCGATAAGTTGAGCATGTAGCTCTTTGATTTGATCAGGCGTTAAGTCCTGAATGTTTACTGTTGTTTCCATTTTAAAGTATATAATTGATTATTAATTTATAAATTCCATATCCAAAAATTAAAGCACCTGTGAGCAATACGCTGGCTACAGTTATCGGGTTGTATTTTCGGTCGTCCACCAGTTCGTCGGTAATAGTGTCCGTCACATCTTTATATATTCTTCCGGAGCAGCATAAATTATCAGGAGCCTGACAAAAGTCAATTTTAAAATCACACCCCTTACAAGTTCCATATTCTTCCGGCACCATAGCCCGGTAAACTTTGTCTTTATGCTTGAAGTACCCTCCGGTACTTGGATTAATACGTTTCATCTTCCTCCTCCTCAAGTCTTTTGAGTTCTGAAAATTTCTGATCGTATTCAGGATCATCAATTTCATGCGTTTCGAGCCATTCCGTTACTTCGTCAATCTGTTGTTGTAATGACTGTGCTTCCATAACATTAGCTAATTCGTCAATTTGTGCTTGTTTTGAGTCCATTCTATTTAATTTTGAGTTATGTTAATTCATTGCGGCCAATGCCTTTACATCGTTTACAATTATTTGTTTTGCCAACATGGCATCATTTTTACTTTTCTTGAATTGATTGTAAATGCCTTGTAACCGTTTTTTAGAGATGTTATTGAAGTTGTCAATATTTGTAGCAGCGCAAACAATACCCTCTGCATATTCATTGCTGTAATTGGCTCCCATTACTTTACCGTAAGCCTTTACACAGGTGCGCACCCAATCACGCCATTTTTCCAATTCTGCTTTTTCCGGATCAACCATTTTTTCAAGAAACTCGCATACTTGAATTAGTTGATCAACATTCAAATCCTTTGAACTTGTTACCTTCCAATTTGCTAATAGAACTAACTTGTCATCATCGCTAATCTTTGCATCACGAACAAGCACGTGATACTTCTTAATAAATCCGTTTTTTCGCTTGTCAATTGCATTCAGTGTTGTTTTCATATCCGTTGTGTTTATTATATGTTACACTTTCAATCCCCAATAAGCATCTGCCAGCTCCTCATTAATCACTATTGGAGCACCACCGCCATATCGGCTAGTTGGGAAAATTTTAAAACCCTCAACTCGTAGTATTATAGCTGCATCTTTATAAATTCGTTTTGCCACACTTCCTTCGGGGTTTTTACCATCTACGTGCGAAACGTAAATGAATGTTTTGTTGGGGAACGACCATTTAAGCTCCTTATAAGTTTTGAAATCAAGTTCACCAAATTGGATAGAATCAAAAATGATTACATCGGGTGATTTATGTTTCGATAGTCGTTCTTTTAGTTCCTCAGGGCTTTCCTTATCCAGCAGTATCACTTTACTTGCTACATCGGACATCCCTACGCGCTCCATTGCTTTTTTTATTGTCAAACTCAACCCCTCCTCAATCGAATCATAAGCACATCTTGTAAATCCGGCTAAGTATTTTGTTGCCATCATTGCCGTACTTGTTTTTCCATTCTTTGGAGGTCCGAGTATTATCCACGTACAGCCTTTTTCAGGGCATCCAACAGCCTCACGCCATTGTCCTTTAAATTCATACGTTTTAAACTTTGCATCCGTTACGTTCGCTACACTGTAAGCTCTCCGCATATCACTCCGCCGTTGTCAGTTTTGTGTAAATTCGTCGGAGACTTGGTCGGCCATCTTCACCCATTGTTTGCCTCAATAACTTATTAATGTCTGTATCTTCCGAACAATTAGCCTTTATAATCATAGCTGCTGTTGCATTCATAAGCTTTTCGCTGTCTTCCTTGCCTGTCGGTACTACTTTGCCGTATTTCTTTCCAAATCGGCTGAAAAGTTCAGTATAACCAACCTTCTTGTGGTCAATGGCGCGTCTCATTTTCTCCTGTAGTCCGTCCGCTCCTAGCATGTAGTATCCGCAGGTGTGTTCGGTTGCGTTCCAGAGTGCTTTTATTTCGAGGAATGCATCATACTGTAGGTCTCCTGCTTCGTCCAAAATAACTAATGGATTGGGCAATGTTTTTAGATAAAATACCAAATCCTCATACACATCAGCATATTTGCCCGTGTGACCAACCCCGAACTCTTTGGCAATATGGCGAACCATTTTTTGTTTACTTTTTACCTGTGAGCAATCGCAGTAAATTGCGTTCTTGTGAGTTTTTGCATAATGAACAGCTGCAACCGTTTTTCCAATATCCGATAAATCACAAAGCAGTGAGCTAATACCCTCTTTTTGGCAAATTTCTAATTGCATGGTAATAAATTCAAACACAGGCGTTTTTGCAATTTTCCAAGCTGGTGTATTATTTATGCTCACACCCTGTCTACGTGCCAACGAAATCCAAACTGCATCGCTCAACACCTTAGTGGTGTCACCGTTTTTAATTCGGTTATATTGCGCTCCGTTAATGCCTAAACTAATGGCAAACTTCGAATCCGATCCGTCAAACAACTGGCGACTTGCCGCCAAACTTTCAACTATTGCTTTTTTTAATTCTTCTGTTATCATATTCATGGTGTTTTAAATCGTTTTATAATGATTCTCTCGCAAATTTGCTCCAATCTTCAACCGTCAAATCTTCGTCTCCGTCATATCCTTTAGGCTGTAGTGTTTCCATTATTTCAACTTCCTCATACACTTTTTCGGGAGTTGCTTTGTAGCTTCCAATTTTCGGAATTTCCGCTTTTTCATCTTTCACAAACTTGTCGAACTTTGCAAGTCGTTTGTTTTGCTCAAGCATATTAACCTCATCCTTTTCCGTCCGCTCAATAGCACATTCGTTGTAGCTGGTCAGCGATCTGTTTATCGCTTCGCCTATGAAAGTGTCACCTTGCCACAGATAAACCTCGTTGATTGATCCTTCCTCGTTTGGAAGCCAGTAAGCAGTTACGGTTCTATCGTTCGATTTCAGTTTTTTCAGATTTTTGAAGTCTTTTAGCTCAAATTGTTCGTTCGATACCGGGCAAAAATCATTGTGATAGATTGATGTTTGTGTTTCGTTGCCTATAAACTTGTAAAGGTGCCAGTGCTCTATCGGCTGTAAATTCGGGTTAACCTGCGTAATTAAAACCTGCTTCCTGGTCATTCCAGGATAAGTCTTTTGCAATGGGTGAAGCTCGTTATTGTGCTTTTCAATGTCGTCCAAGTCATCACGTACAATTGTTTGAGGTTGGTACATCGGTTCTACAAAATCGCCATCCTCTTTGTGTCGTATGGCTTTCCATGCTTCATTTTTGCTAAACCAACGCCCCCGAGTGTGTCCTGCATCCTTAGCAGCTCCGTACTTCAATGCCTTAATGGCGTGTTCGGCTCGTTTTTCCGTAGGGGAGTTACAGAACCGAACAAATGGGAACGCTTTGTCAAGCCAGTCGATATGCTTCATCAGTGCGTATTCAACTTCAAGTTCTCCAGGCATCGGCAATCCCAATTCGTCAAGCTCGCAAAACATATTCCTGAAAGTATTGTGAATGGTCCTTACCGTAGGTTTTCCAAGTACATAGTCCGGTCGGAACCAATAACCGCTCACCACATCCACCGCCATATATTTGTAAATCCAACCCCTGTTAGATTTGCGACTCATGGCCACGTCATCCATCGAAATTTTACTGAGAGAGAAACGACCCGGTGTGCGATGTTTTTTCGGCCTTACCTTATCCATATAGTCAAAGTTTCCATTTCTGTCGGAGTACACAGCTGTGTTGTTTACAACATCCTTCAGATAGCTCCATATAGTCGCCACGCTCACCTCCATTGCACGTCCTTTGTGCATAAAATCCTGAGGTCTGAAAATCTCACCGGTGCTTTTGTCAAATAGCTCTTTGCTGCCTGATACGAATTCGAGATATAATTCATGTACCCGAAGTACGAATGGCTTGTCGTTTGTCCGCCAAAGTGCTAGGAATAACTTTTCAGCAGAAACCGATACTTTACGAGCCGCATCATTGCCGACATTCTTATGAATAAGCACTTCATAACCGCCGTTTAAATACTCTTTAAATGCCCTTTCAAGACTTCGCGCATTACCTATTGGGGTGCATTGATATTTTTCTGTTTGTTCCAGGAACCAATCAACAGCATCCGTCCAAAACTCACCCATTTTCAACCGGCTGCCACTTTTAGCCCTCGCAGCCATTTGTTGCTTTAGTCCCGTTTCAAGTGCATTGAAAATTGATGCACGGTTTACGTATTCCTCAATCCTATTCGGCTCTATTGGCGTTCCGTCAGGTTTACGGTAACTAATGAAGAATGTTCTAGCCTTATGGTCAATCTCTACATTAAAAATTGAGTTAGTTTTCTTTACGTCAACTATTTTCCCGTAAACCCGCTCCAACACGTTCAATCTCTCAGGTCGTTTTATTGATCGTACATCAATTAGAGTATTGCCGTTTAGGCCACGACGATAAATTGATAAATAGCCAGATTTACTGTCATGCTCAAACTGATTTTGTGTAAGACCGGCACTTTTCCAGTCATTCACAGAAATAGTTAATGTGTCATCTATTAAATTGTACATAGTCGTAAAAAATTATTGTCGACTTCTTTTTTTTAGCAAATCTCTCTTACCCATGTTGAGCAATGAATCTCTTTTAATTTCGATTTTCCATCAGTAGTAGCTGAATATCCTACTACATTTCTCCAATCTTTAGGATAAAGAAGTATGAATACATCATCAGCTCGAAGAAACATGAACTTTGATCCTAACTTTAAATCTTTAAGTTGAACTTCACGCGTCATCTATTCTGAATTAAATAGTGGATAATCATATTTCCAAAAAATAGGATTCCGGATATAGCTAATGCCCAGGTGCAAATCCTTTCATTTAGAGGATCAGATAATAAGCGGTCAAACGCCCAATAAATTAGTTTTTTCATCATTATCTAGTTTTGGGATTATTACACCTCCGTTATCTAATGCGGCCTTCCTAATTCTCAATGCTTGTGGAGTATTTACATATCCTTTAAGAGCTTTTCTTATCGTTGGATATGTAGCAATGATTAGAAGCTTTTTTTTGACCTTATAGTCGACTACTATTTTGTTTTCTAGTTCCATATAATTTTTTTCTGATTAATTTAGTACTTTTGCTTTTCAATTTGTTTCAGTAGTGAATCACGTTGCAAATGTAATTCAGAAAATCGTAATTTCAAAGCATTTATTCAGAAAAACGTAATTATTTTTTATGGCACAATGGAAATAAATATAAATCAGCGATTTAAAGATGTCTTAAATACATGTTTAAACAAAGGAATTGTACAAAACAAAGCCGATTTTGCACAAAAAATAAATATTACAGCCTCCAGATTGTCTGAAATTACAGCAGGAAGGATGGGTGTTAGTTCAGAAATATGTAATTCTATGTTTCAAAACTTCGGAATTAACCTGAATTGGCTTATATCAAACGGTGGTGAAATGTTCATAGCAAATAGTGGTGAAATCTCTAGTTGTATATCACAACCTGACCCATATTACGGAAGTGATGTAGTCAAAATACCGGTTATGGATGTGGCGGGGGCTGCTGGTATAACAGGATATATTAATCCGAGTAATATAGATACCCTTGAATACATTGTATTACCGTCCAGCATGGTAAAAAAGAATTCAGTAACTGTTTGTGTCAAAAACAAAGGTGAATCAATGTCTCCTACGTTTTATGACTACGATAAGTTAGTTATTCGCCTGTTAGATCGTTCTGAGTGGATTAGTATGCGTGATGAACATGTATATTTTATTGTTCATAGAGAGGGTGGAAGCTACATAAAAAGAGTAAAAAACAGATTAAAGAAGGGTTTTATAGTCTGTATGTCGGATAATGTAGACAAACTGAGTTATCCCAACTTCAATATCGACCACAATGATTTAATGTTCATTTGGCATGTAGACTTGCATATTTCGGCAAAAATGCCAAACATCAATGACACATACTATCATCGCATAAAAAACGTAGAGGATCGGATGGAAGAAATGAGTAACATCCTTTTAAAAGTGACTAAATCAATAGATAAATAGCAAATAATTACGCTTTTTTGAACTAATATGCACATAATCAATTGCAAGTCAATTAATTATGTGCATATATTTTTGCTTTAATTGTCCATATTTTATGTATTAAAGGGTTATTAATGTTTGTTTTTTCAGTGTTTATTAATAATAATACTATCGTATAGGCTATCAAATAACTAAACTTTAGCCGTATTTGATGCCGTAACTATGCCGTAACTCTTGTATTTTTCGTTTTTTAGGCATAAAAATAGCCTACTCGGAATCGAACCGGTAGGCTTTAAAATAGAGGCTATTGGGGGCGTAAAATTGCAGGCTCACATAGTCGTTTATCCTTTATTTAATAGGCTTTTACGCCATTATTAAACCATTCATAAGCCACTATTAAAGTAATGCATAAAAAAAGGCTCACGAGAAGCCTAATTATTAAAGTAGAATTAAAGTAAATGTATAAATTGTTTTTTTGAGCCTTTTTGTATATTGTTTATTCTCAATAAGTTTCATTCAGTTTTATGTATTATATGTTTTTATGCCCTTGAATAAAACGATTTTTGTTTGACTCGCTTTATTATTTTTTTTTCTTCTAAACTGCTTTATTAAACCTATAAATCGTTCATTAAACCCTGTATGATTATACAGAAGTAATGAACGATTTTCTATTTA
>Ga0302170_10000056_pt1 | contig 37760 bp, 30 predicted proteins | sample I_Fen_N2_1_FD_193492 | JGI IMG/M metagenome (GOLD analysis project Ga0302170, IMG submission 193492) | Peat permafrost microbial communities from Stordalen Mire near Abisko, Sweden - I_Fen_N2_1 | ecosystem: Environmental > Terrestrial > Soil > Wetlands > Permafrost | place: Sweden: Abisko...
GGAGGCGTTGGGAAACATGGCTCCGTTTTCGGTCAGTGTAATGCCGATATCGTTGAATTTCAGCAAGGGGTCTAGTGCGAAGATGATGGACTGGTCGGGTAGGGAAGGATACCCCACGGCAGGACGGATACCCTTGTATTGTGTTTTGAGCATTTCCTTTATAGACAGGTTTTCGTCGGCAGCATAGCCCCAGTATTTCTGCCTCACCTGAGTGTGGAGCCATTCGGCAGCTGCTTCCGCCAGGCGGTCGGAGAGGGTCTTGACCAGGATGGAATCATACATGTTATCATCCTTTTCGAATATCGCTGCAAAATCCTCCACGCCCTGGATGGTAGTGGCAAATACCCCGACATAATCGTTTTCAGGAGCCAGGAAGTCGGCCAGTGAATAACAGAACCCATCGGTGGAAGGATGCTGTTGGCGAAGGGTGGGGATCACCACCGTGTTGTCTTTATCCAGAATATAAATATCATCATTCTTGGCATAGCCCGGAAAAATGCCAAAGCTGGCTTTAATATGCAGAATTTTTTCATCCTTGAAACGGCGAAGCATTGCCTGCGCATCCTTGTAGAGTTTCAACGCTTCTTCAGCTTTGGGCCTGTCAGCCTGGGGAAACTGCTGTAGCCAGGATACTTTGCAGGACTCACAATCGTGTACCGTCTCAATGCCTTCATACTTGCCGGACATGCGCCAGGCCATAAAGAAAAAGGTCCAGTCGATATAAGTGACGATTTCGCTTAAGTCAATATCTGTAAGTTGGATAATGCCGAGGGTGGCGGGTTTTGAAGGAATATAGCTCATAAAGAAGTTTGAATGGTTTGATGTTTGAAAGGTTTGAAGTTATCAGTTTTGCTTTTTAGGCAGAAACTTAACTATTAGAACACAAAAATAGATGAAAAAGTTGTAAGTTTGCGGTTTAAGAATTCATTCATTAAAAACAGCAACATGAAAAAATTAGTTCTTGCCCTTTGTATCATGGTGGTTACGTTGGTTTCAGCTCAAACTACTAAAGATTTAGAAGCATCGAATACCCCGATGGAATTGACCACCTTTGACACCATCAGGCTGTTGGCACCCGATACCCTGGGTGGCAAACCTCTTATGCAGGCCATCTCACGCAGAAAGAGCGACCGCCAGTTTGAATCACGCAACCTGTCATTGAAGCATCTTTCGGAGGTGTTGTGGGTGGCCTACGGTATTAACCGGGCTAACGGAAAACGTACTGTACCTTCCTCCATGGGCAGGTATCCGTTGCAAACCTATGCCGTACTGGCCAATGGAATTTATTTTTATAATTGCAAGAAACATCAGCTGGAGCCGGTTGTAAAAGGAGATTTCCGCAACCTTGCAGGCAAACAGTCATTTGTAGATACTGCTCCGCTTAATCTGCTATTCATTGCCAAAGGGAAAACTGCTGCCGATAACTTTATCCAAGCTGTTGAAGACTCCGGATATGGCTGTCAAAATGTGTACCTGTATTGTGCTTCTGAAGGACTGAAATGCGTGGTACGGGCAGGGGCAAAAGAAGCGGAATTATTGAAAACGTTGAATCTGGGCGATAACTATAAGTTTATTATGGCGCAAACAGTGGGATATTGAAGGAAATGACCCCTAAATCCCCTAAGGGAACTCTTCCTTTAAAGAGTGGTATATGACAGTTTGTAAAATTAGAAGATAAAAGTGGCCCCACATCCCCTTTAGGGGCTTGGGGTTATTTCTTTTATTATAGCGTAGGAATACTCATACCTGTTATCTTACGGTACAGGTCGAGGGCATAAATGTCGGTCATGCCGGAGATATAATCCAACACTGCCATTATTTTACCGTATACGGTCGGGCTGTTTGTTTCATACTGTTCGGGGATGCGCATAAGCAGTTGCTGGGAATAGGCCTTCTCGGGATTCAAGACTGCTTTAACAAGATTCTCAAGCAATGTCAGAATAATTTTGTACCCTGCCAATTCAATATCCAACACTTCGGAAGACCGGTATATTTTTGCAAGAGCCATCTTTTCACAGCTTTTATAGGCATCAGCCGACTGTTTTGGGAGCTGCTTGATAAGCGAAAGCGTGAATGTACCGTTCAATATGGCTTCCTCATTTTCAGCAAATACAGCCGAACACTGGTCGATAAGTTGTCCGATTACCGATGAACGTAAATAGGCTATCTGTTCGTTTACATCGGTGACCAGATTCATAGTCTCCTGTCTGCGGGCTTTACGTTCGTCGTCGAAGAAACCCAGGAAAAGGGTCTTCGTTTCGTCGGATGTCAGTATCTTCAGTTTGTGTGCATCTTCGATATCCATGATCTGGTAGCAAATATCATCAGCTGCTTCGACCAGGTAAACCAGAGGGTGACGGGCATAATGATCTGGATTACCTGGTAAATGCGGGATTCCCAACTCTGTTGCAATCTTATTAAAATCAGCTTTCTCGGAATCAAAGAATCCAAACTTTTGTTTTCTAGGGTCGGAATAAATAGATGCGTATGGGTATTTTACGATGGATGCCAGTGTACTGTATGTCAAAACGAATCCACCCGGTCGGCGACCATTGAACTGATGGGTCAACAGGCGAAAGGCATTAGCGTTTCCTTCGAAACAGGTGCAGTCTTTCCATTCCTCGGCACTCATCTCATTTTTCAGGTTTTGCACATTCCCTTCCGAAAAGAAGGTGGCTATGGCTCTTTCGCCTGAATGTCCGAAAGGAGGGTTTCCCAGATCGTGTGCCAGACAGGCTGCTGAAACAATGGAGCCTATTTCATCTAAGAACGGGGATACGACTTCGTCCTTTTTATGAATCCGATGAGCCACATTCACACCCAATGATCGTCCCACGCAAGCTACCTCCAGGCTATGAGTCAGTCGATTGTGAACAAACACACTTCCAGGAAGCGGAAAAACCTGCGTTTTGTTCTGTAACCTGCGGAAAGGAGCAGAGAAGATCAACCGGTCGTAATCACGTTGAAATTCACTACGGTCATCGGGCTTTTTAGCATGATATTCTTCCTGGCCGAAGCGCTTGGTAGATAGAAGTTTATTCCAGTTCATTCTTAAATGGATATTGTTTTCAATGAAATTCACTTTGTTGATATGATTTCATGATATGAATTTTATTGATATGATCTTTGATGATATTATTTCATGATATGAATTTCAATGATATTCTCTGTGATGATATTTTTCTTAGATAGGTAATGGCTCAAAGTCTATATTTATTTCATATTGCAAAGCATAATATCCTGAAATAATATCGCCGGAGGCTCATATCTTTTTTTTAATATCACAAAGTATTTTATCCGGGCATATGATATTGTTTCAATTCAGCCCGTAGTTCATCGCTTTTATCATTGGTGACCTTATCCATTAGCCGCCAGAAGTTAGGTCCGTGATTCATTTCTTTCGTATGGCAGAGTTCATGTAAGATCACATAGTCGATCAAATGGGAGGGTAATAGCATTAGGTAAAGCGACAAATTAAGACTTTTCTCGCGGGAGCAACTGCCCCATCGTGTTTTGCTTGATTGAATTTTTACACTGGTAAAGTAGAACCGGAATTTATCGGACAGCTGCTTGGTGCGATCGGGTAAAAGACGTTTTGCCTCTTTCCGCATAAAGTAGCTGATCCCGTTCCAGAAATATTCCTGGGTCTGAACATCTGAACAATCTGTTCCATGAGGAAATTCTATGTTTAATGTGTTATTCTTTAAGGCAAAATAGATATTCTTTCGTTCACCTGCTTTGCATTCCACCTTAAACGTAAGGGTTTGGAGCTGGGAATTCTCATTAATCAGGATATTACTCTTTTGAAGTCCTTTCTCTAGTTTTTCCTGCTTTTGAATGAGCTTGACACGAATGGAATTAATAAACTTCATGGCTTCATCCTGCGATGCCCTGACAGGTAAACTGACCCGTAACCCTGAAGCTAAAATACGAACGCGAATATGTTTTGAACGTTCGCTATGAACGAATTCGATAGTACCTAATTCAGTATCTGTCATCATAAAGGAAATAATAAATGCTGGATTTGACAAAAAAACAATACAAAGGTACATTTTTTTGAATAGGAAATAGGAGTTTATTGTCTGAAACGAATAACTTTGTACAAAATTTTAATAATACGGAAATAGGGGAAATGGAAGGTTCATCCGGTACCTGTTGTTTCCTGAAAAGGATAAAAAATAAGTGAAATGATTCAAGCAAAAAATATTCATAAGAGTTTTGGTGAACTCGAAGTCCTTAAAGGCGTTGATTTAGATGTAAAGAAGGGCGAAATAGTATCAATAGTCGGGCCCAGTGGCGCCGGTAAAACAACCTTACTTCAAATACTGGGAACACTTGATAAGCCTAGCGCAGGTGAGGTACTGGTGGATGGCGTTGATTTTAGCAAATTAGGGGAAAAAGCGTTGGCGGCATTCCGAAATAAGCATATCGGGTTTATCTTTCAGTTTCATCAATTGCTTCCTGAATTTACGGCTTTGGAGAATGTTATGATCCCGGCTTTGATTGCAAGGAAAGACCAGAAGAAAACGGCTGAGAAGGCAAAAGAAATACTGGCTTACCTGAAACTCACTGATCGGATGGAACATAAACCAAATGAACTATCGGGAGGTGAAAAACAGAGGGTGGCAGTTGCACGTGCCTTGATAAATGACCCGTCGTTGATTTTAGCCGATGAACCTTCAGGTAGTCTGGATTCGAAGAACAAGGAGGAACTGCATAAGCTGTTGTTTGACTTGCGGGATAAATTCGGATTGACTATTGTGATCGTTACACACGATAAAGAACTGGCAGCACTGTCGGACAGGGTAATCCAAATGCGGGATGGTCAAATCATAAGTTAAGATTCGGATTTTTTTGTTTGTCTGGTCCTGAAATAGTGTTACATAAAAAACCAATCAGGAGAACCACCCCGACCGCCAATTGTGTTTGACCTACCAACAGCAGACGTCGGAAATTGATACAAAGGGAATACTCCCCTTTTTAGTAGTAATTTATTAATCGGGATCGAACTTGCCATACCTTGTTCCGATAATGTAATGGAAAGCACCTTTATTTTAGAATGGCATAATACTCTGTGGTCTGATTTATAAATGTATTTTAATAATTAAGGCTTTGAAAACTTTATTATTGCTTGTTCTGTTATTTTTTTCATTTACTTGTTTCTCGCAATGTCTGAAAGATACTTCTCGTGTTGTTAATCTTCAATCAGTCAGGCAAGAAAAGTCCGAAAGATGGAAGGTTATCGCATTGTATTCAGGATCTATTATACTCAATGGCATTGGGGATGGATTAAATGGATCTAACCAAAAAACTGTCGGACATTTATTCAATGCTGCCAGTATCGGAGCCCTTTTACTTAGTCCTGCATTATTCAACTATCAGAAAGACAACTGGATTTGGTACATACTTTCTTATACCTGCCTACGTGCTGCACTTTTTGATATAGCTTACAATTTAACCCGAAATTTACCTTTTAATTATATCGGTTCAACATCGATAACCGATAAAGCTTATAACTCACTAGGAGTCTCTCCCGTATTTCCAAGAGCAATTTTCTTTGCTGTAGGATTTGCAATTCCACTAACTAAATTGTAGCTAACTAATTGTTTTAGAATATGAATCAAATATCACTAATTTTGTATCTCTTTTCTTTTCCGATCTGTTACAATAAAAAACGGTCAGGAACCATCCCGACCGTCAATTGTATTTAACCAACCAACGGCAACCGTTGGAAAGTGATGCAAAGATAATGTCTAATTTGATAATTTGATATTCTAACTATTCAATCCAATCAATAGACTTTTGTATGCGTGTTTAATTTTGCCTATTTTTGCACCCTACAAGCAGCAAAACAAATCTATTCTTACCAATATTCTTACCAAAGTAAGATGTTGCGGTATCTGTATGACTGACTGTAAGAATAAACTATGTAGTCTTGCCGGGAATCGAACCCGGATCTAGTGTTTAGGAAACACTTGTTCTATCCATTGAACTACAGGACCTTTTTTGGTGGTGCAAAAATACATCTTTTAAAGGACATATACAATGGACTTCGAATAGTAAATGGTAAATAGATAACTGGTAAATAAATTAACATGAGCAAAAATAAATTCTTTGTGGTATGGGAAGGCAAAGAACCCGGCATTTACCGCTCGTGGGAAGAGTGCAAGCGACAAATACACGGTTTTGAAGGAGCGATATACAAAGGTTTTGCCACAGATGCAGAAGCCCGTGAAGCTATGGTATCTCCATGTTGGGATTATATCGGCAAAAATGCAAAGACGAAGAAGCCTACCGAGGAAAAAATCACAAGAGCCGGGTTACCTGATCTCGAGAGCCTATCGGTGGATGCAGCATGTAGTGGAAATCCCGGCATCATGGAGTACCGTGGAGTTTACAGTAAAACAGGTGAAGAAATCTTCCATCAGGGGCCATTCAAGGAAGGAACAAATAATATAGGTGAATTTCTTGCTTTAGTACATGGGTTAGCATTTTTAAAACAAAAGAATAGTCCACTACCCATTTATACCGATAGTAAAACAGCATTAGCATGGGTAAAATCGAAAAAGGCAAAGACCAAATTGATGAAGAATGTTGTAAATTCAGAATTGTTTGATTTAATAGCTCGTGCTGAAATCTGGCTTCAAAACAACAAATATACCACCCAAATCATGAAATGGGAAACTTCGGTATGGGGTGAGATACCTGCTGATTTTGGAAGAAAATAAGGTCAATACACTAATTCGTTTTGATCTGAAAGTATTATTGAAAAGTATAATCGGATATTATTTTTGTTATTATTGTGCTGGGAATATAAAACAGTAAAAAAGTAATTACGGCAAATTTGGGAAGTGAAAAGTATGAAAAAAATTATTGTAGATCTTTCTATGCTAAAACACATTAATTGTGGACTTGGGCAGGTTGCTTTTAACTACGGAGAGTATTTTCAACATAACTACTCTGCTGATGGTATTTGTCAAATTTATCTCTTACTACCCAAAAAGATGTTTGGTGAATTTGGTTCGGCTGTTAAGTATATTTCTTCAAGCTGGTGGCGTAAGTTGTTTCCATTCCTAATCCCTAAATGTGATGTTTGGCATGCTATTCATCAATTAAGTCATTTCCGACCATTTTATAGTGACTCTAAACTGGTATTGACCATTCATGATTTTAATTTCCTTTACGAAAAGAATGAACGTAAATCAAAAAGGTATCTACGAAGAGTTCAAGGAGAAATAGATAGGGCAGATAAAATAATTTGTATCTCTGAATTTACAAAAACTGAAACAGAACGTTTTGCAAAATTGAATGGCAAAATGGTTGAAGTTATTTATAATGGCGTTGAGCAATTCGATGCTAATTGTGCAAAACAACCGGATTTTATTACTAACGGAAAGCCATTTTTCTTTAGTATTGGTCAAATTAAGAAGAAAAAAAACTTTCATGTCCTATTGCCTTTGATGAAAATACTTCGTGAAAAGGAATTATACATTGCAGGTAAATTAGGAACAACTTATGCCACAGAAATACAATCGACAATTAAAAATGAGAATATATCAAATGTTCATTTGGTGGGGCAGATAACAAATGAAGAAAGGATTTGGCTTTATAAAAACTGCGAAGCATTGTTATTCCCTTCTCTTTTTGAAGGATTTGGACTACCGGTCATTGAGGCAATGTCATTTGGTAAACCTGTATTTACAACAGAAGAAACAAGTTTAAAAGAGATAGGGGGCGGTCTTACCTATGTCTGGGATAACTTTGAACCAGCCTATATGAAAAGTGTAATAGATAAAAATTTAACTGCTTTTTATTCATCTCCTCTTAAAGCAACTGAAAGTATTGATTATGCAAGATCATTCTCCTATGAAAAGCATATGACTAAATATTTGAAAATTTATAATGATTTGATAGGTTGACAGAAATAATGAGATTGAATCATGTTTGGAAATCTTTTTTGGAAAGGCTTCGAAAATAGGTGCAAAAAATTCCTTTACTGCGACAAAGCAATCTTGTTATTTGAATAAATATTTAGGACAATTGAATAATCTAATTAAGAAAATACGGATGCTCAAAAATTGACGAGCTTTTTTAAAAGATATCATATTGGCGTAATAACTAACTTCTGTTTTAATTTCTTCAATCCCGAAGCCCTTTCGTACCATTTTCTTCGTTAATTGATAGAGTTTCTTTCTTTCAATTTCCGGAATTTCTAATCGCTCTTCTAATGTAACATTGTCTCCAATAATAGGGAGGTTGTTTTCCCATTTCTTGAAAATTGAAATTAAATTCCTAAAATAGAGTATACTGGTTTTTCCTCCGGAGAAATGCTCTAATTTTATATCATAAATAACATAATTTGTATAACCTGCCATAATAGACTGAAGACTAATATCATAGTCGTAACCATGAAACCCTTTTAAGTTTTCATCAAAATGAATTTTATTTGTAAGATCTTTTCGCATACACATAAAAAGACCATCAAGAATAATTGAAGATCGTTTTGATAGATTATAATTCTTAGGTAACAGAATTATCTCAGTAGGTTTTTTCCTGGCGTTATCAGTCAGTATGATATTGTGACCCTGCGAGATCATATTAGCCCAGGATGCCGGTATCCGCGTTACTAAATCACTGCCGGCGACTCCAATGATACCAGTTTTCGTATCTTGTAAATGGCTGATTACTTTTTCCCCCCAATCAGATGTGTGAAAAAACACATCTTCATGCACAAAACACAAATATGGATATTTGCTTTGAGTAATTCCTAAATTATAGGCTGCAAATATTGAATATTTATTCTCGGAATTATCTATGTAAACTATTTCATAATCAACACTAACAGTGACTTTTATGTTTTCTGTAAATTCTTTTGAAAGTACTTTGTTTCTTGAGCAAATGATAATTGAAAGCATATAAGTATAATATAATTATTTTACAAGTTTATGTGTTCTCCGGTTGGTTTCGGCTGGAAATATTCTGTTCCAGCATTGCCGAATTGTCCGGCTGATATTTGTCCGGCGTATGTTATTTGGATGGCAAGATAGTATATCTTTTACGAGTGAGCGTGACTAAATAGAACGATCATTTTAGAAGTAAAAGACCGGATTGATTGTTTCTTCATAAAAACGATATTGTTATAATTGAAAATAATTAGGGAAACTTCATAATGAATTTAGTCACAGATTAATAATTTTTGATATAACCTTGCAAATGTACGCTCTTTTATGCAGGAACAAAAATAAAACGTTTTTTTTTGGAAATTTTACTTTTTTGAAATCATAAGTAGGTGGAATAAATTAATTTCTTGTTTTACTCATAGAGAACCTTTATTTTCACCTTCCCTTATCTCTCTGCGCACTGACTCACCCGGGGTGATAGTAAAGCCGATCCTTCACTTGACACCCGATCCTTCCTGACTTGTTCCGTTTTTTTGCAATTCACCCCATGGGAGTAGATCCTGAATTTCAACATAATTCATTCGCTGATCAAAGAGATTCCATTGAGGGTTGAGAGGGGGTTGAGAGAGGGTTCAATGAGGTTTACCCCTCCTAACCCTCAATGAACCCTCAATGAACCCTCTCTCAACCCTCAATGAACCCCCTCTGAACAGTAAACAGATGCAGTCTGAGAGGCTGTTCAATTCCGGTGATTCGCTTTTGAAAAAGTGTTGCAATTTCAGGCTGTTTTCCTTCCGTCCGGAAAATTCAGATAAGATTTCTACCTGTTGAACATGTTGCCTGGAGGAGTCGTTCTGTGAGTAGAAAATAAAATGAACGGATCATATAAAAAAACGGCATTTAAGTATTCCTGTTACTTAATCTATATTCTTATAACGATTTAATTTGAATTGCTTAATTTAATCTCTTTTTTTTTATCGGTATTGTTGTTTCAATAGATGTTCAATCATAAATTATATATATCTTTGTGTTAATAAAAATGTGTTTTCCTAATAACGCTTGAATGAATATTTTTGATAAAAGACGTTTTTTTCAACTTCTCCGATTTGGGATAGTAGGTGTTATTGCTACCGTTATTCATTATGGCCTTTATTGGATTCTGTTAAAATGGATAAATCCCACTTTTGCTTATAGCATTGGTTATGCCGTTAGTTTTGTGATAAATTTTTTCCTTTCCAGTTTTTTTACATTTAAAATTCGCCCCAATATTGAAAAAGGGATTGGTTTTGCTTTAAGCCATGGCGTTAACTTTTTGTTGCATATTTCTTTATTAAATGTCTTTCTTTATTTTGGAATTCCAAAGACATATGCACCTATTCCGGTATTTGCGATCGCCATTCCAATCAATTATATTTTAGTTCATGCTGCCTTAACCCGTAATAAAAAAAATGCAAAAAATATCAATTCTGATTCCTGCATATAATGAAGAAGCTTCCTTGCAATTTCTTTTTGAGAGATTAGTAAACCTGATGGATGCAAACAATAAATTTGCATGGGAAGTGTTGTTGGTCAATGATGGAAGTACTGATAATACACTAATGTTGTTGAGCCAAATACATGAAAAGGATAATCGGTTCAATTATCTGGACTTATCCCGAAACTATGGAAAAGAAGTGGCAATGCTGGCAGGTTTTGATTATGTAACCGGCGATTGCATGGTTATTATGGATGCCGATTTACAGCATCCGCCGGAATTGATACCCGAAATGGCGCAATACTGGCAAGAAGGGTATGATGATGTCTATGCCCGGCGTCGTGCCCGTGAAGGTGAATCTTTTTTCCGAAAGAAGGTTTCACGTTTGTTTTATTCGTTTCTACAAAAAATTACAAGTGTAGAAATTCAACAAGATACAGGCGATTTTAGACTGTTGGATAAGACTTGTATAGATGCGTTACGAAGTATGCGTGAAACGCAACGTTATACAAAAGGTATGTATAGTTGGATTGGGTTTAATAAAAAAGAAATCTTATTTGACCAACAAGCGCGGATTGCCGGTTCGTCTAAATGGAACTATTTTAAATTGTCTGAATTAGCAATTGAAGGCATTACTTCATTTACTATTTCACCACTTCGCATATCTGCTTTCATTGGAATCCTTGTATCTTTAGGAGCGTTTATTTACATGGTTTATGTCTTTATAGATGCTTTAATTTTTGGTGATCCGGCAAGAGGATATCCTACCATGATGGTGGTTATTCTTTTTTTAGGAGGCTTTCAATTGCTTTCGTTGGGAATTATAGGAGAATATCTTGGTCGTATTTTCCTGGAAACAAAAAATCGCCCACCCTATTTTGCCCGCTTATTTAACGGAAAGAAAATTGTGAAAATCAATACGGAAGATTTAATGCCTAAAATTAATCAGTCGGATCTAAGAGGAGTAAATAATGCAAAATGAATAAAATCAATCAAATTATTAAAAGTATAAATAGAATTTTTGAACGCCCGTTTTTTAGAAACCCCAAAAGCTTGTTTTATCTTTGGGTGATTATTTTACCTTTGATATCCTGGTTAAAATATATTATTGGAGATAATGCAAATAACTTCAGGATATTTAGAAATGTGTTTTGGCATACTCTTCATGAGTTACCTTTATATGCTAAATATGCTGCTGAGTATTATGATATAAATCACTATGGGGTTTTCTTTAGCCTGGTAGTTGCACCCTTTGCCGTTTTGCCAATGTGGCTTGGATTATTGCTTTGGTTGATGGCAAATGCTGCTTTTGTTTACTTTGCAGTCAGGGAGTTACCAAAAGCAAAGCACATTTTCCTGTATTGGTTCTGTGCCAATGAACTGCTTACAGCCTTATTTATGCAACAATTTAATATCGCAATTGCTGCCTGTGTTATTTTATCCTTTGCATTTGTTGAAAAAGAGAAAGATGGTTGGGCAACCTTTTTTGTTCTGTTGGGTGCTTTTGTGAAGATCTACAGTTTAGGAGGATTGGCATTCTTCATTTTCTCAAAGCACAAGTTGAAATATGCCCTATCTGCTATTGGTTGGGGTGTACTCTTCTTTTTGCTTCCAATGCTTATTTCCTCACCTCAGTATGTCTTATCGCAATACCTGGCATGGGCAGCTGATTTAGTCGAAAAGAACAATCAGAATTTATTTTCAGCATTCACCAATACTTCTTTGTTGGGAATAGTCAGAAAATTATCACAATCATCAACGTACTCTGATTTATATCTTATTGCCGGAGGACTGATATTATTTGCTTTGCCCTATCTTCGCTTTAAGCAATATAAGAATCTTGCTTTCCGTTATTTTTTCCTTGCATCGGTATTGATGTTTATAGTTTTGTTCAGCACAGGCAGCGAATCAAGCGGATATATCATTGCCTTGTTGGGAGTGGCTATCTGGTACACTGCTGCTCCGTGGAAAAGGAGTAAATTTGATCTGGGTTTACTCGTCTTTGCATTTATTCTTACAACTCTTTCCCCTACTGATCTTATTCCATATTATATTCGGGCAGAAATCATAAGGCCTTATGCCCTGAAAGCCTTGCCCAGTGCCTTGATTTGGTTTAAACTATGTTATGAACTCTTTACCAAAGATTTTGCACCTGAACAGATAAGGGAACAAATAAGGGAATATAGATTCTAAAATGGTGATTTACAAATGAAACAAACAATACTACTTGGATTTGATTTGGAAGAATTCGATTTACCTTTAGAGAATAATGGTAAAATATCTTTTGAGGATCAACTTAATACCTCTGAAACAGGCATCAATAATGTGCTGGATTTACTTGTAAAATATAATTTAGTGGCTACCTTTTTTTGCACAGTAAACTTTGCAAAGAACCGTCCGCAAGTATTGCAACGAATTGTTAGGGATGGACATGAAGTGGCTTCGCATGGTTGTTTCCACAATATGTTTTCGCCTGAAGATTATCTAAAATCTAAGGAAGAATTAGACAGGATATCCGGTGGAAATCTGGTTGGTTTTCGTATGGCGCGTATGCAAACAGTAGATTTTGAGAAAATGAAAGAAGCGGGATATCTGTACGACAGCTCTATTAACCCTACATTTATACCCGGAAGATACAATAATTTTAAACTACCCTGTTTGTGGCATGTTATGCCAAATGGGTTGGTGGAAATACCTTCTGCAGTTACTCCCCGATGGCGGATTCCATTATTCTGGTTGAGTTTTCACAATTTCCCGCTGAAGTTTTATTTTTTATGTCTAAATCAATTGTTGAAAACTCAGGGATATGCAGTCCTTTATTTTCACCCCTGGGAGTTTACGAACCTGAATGAATATCCGGAACGTAATATACCTTACTACATTCGCCGGAATTCAGGCCTTAAAATGATACAGCGCTTTCAAAAGATGGTGGAATATTCTCTTGCTAAAGGGGTGGTGTTTGATACAACACGAAATTTTCTGAATGAAGCAGGAGCCTTTGATTCTGAGAAATAAACTCTCAAAGTAATTTCTGATATACAGCCATTAAATTTTGAGCAATTTTGTCGTCGGTGAATTTTTCGGAATATAACAACCCTTCTTTCTTCATGGTTTCCAGAAGGTTGGAATCAGATAATACTTTTAAGAGTGATGCACCTATTTCCTCTGCATTTTGAGGTTGAACATACAGGCTGTATTTCCCTCCGGTTTCTTCAAAACAACTTCCAACCGAAGTTATGACAGGAGTTTCACTACAAAGAGCTTCCAGAATGGGAATACCAAAGCCTTCAAAAATAGAAGGATAAATAAACAGTTGTGCAAGTTGATAAATAGCCGGCAGATCATTGGTTTCCACTTGAGACAAGAACTGAACCTGTGCTGAAATACTCAATTCGTTTGCTAATTTAAGTAGTTCTTTCGTATAATCCGTTTGACGGCCAACAACAACCAACGGGATATCTATCTTTTCCTGTGAAATAGCCTGCAGAATTGTTGCTATATTCTTGCGGGGTTCAATGGCACCCACAAAGAGCATATAGTCAGCCGGTAAATTGTATTTTGCCTTGATCTGTTCTTTTTCTTCCGGTGTAGCCTTCTGTCTAAAAATGTTATTACACCCCTGGTAAACAACTTCCACTTTTGCAGCATCTGCATTGAAAAATTCAATAGCATCACGCTTTGATTGTTCGCTTATGGCAATAATGCTGTCGGCAATCCGGCAACTTTTCATATTCTTCAACGTGAATATCTTACGATATGTTGATGGATATAATTCAGGATAGCGAATAAAAATAGCATCATGAAATGTAATTACTTTTTTGATGGGCAGTTTCTCTATCCCGATAGGTAATTCCTGACTTAAACCATGAAATATATCGTCTCCCAAACGCTTGATGTCCGACTTGATACCAATACTTCTCCAGATGGATGAAGGCAGTAATTTGTAAATACCGTTAGGTTGGATGATTTGCGTATTCTGTGGATTAACAGGGAAATCAATCTTGACTTTAGGGGTGTATAAATCATACTGGTTTTCCGGATAATAGTGGTTTAATATCCTGATTAAATCCCTGCTGTAATTACCTAGTCCGCGATGATTACAGAATAACCGTTTTGCATCATACCCTATCCTCATGATTCCTCGCTATTTTTGGGTTTAGATCTTTTTCTGGCTGAGAAGAATTTTGAACTGTATAGGTTTATCTTCTCTATTGATTCTGCTTTATTTAAGCCGGCTGCTGCTGCGTAAAATCCGGCAACAGCAGTCAGAACACCTTCGTCCTCCGATAAGCGCTTAAAACTCTTGAAACGCTTATCCTTGGATACGGAGGATAAGAATTGCATCCTGTTGATATCAATCAAGGTGAAATGGAAATCAGATCCTTCCTTTTTGTATAAGATATTCCCCGGTGACATGTCTAAATGCAATACGCCTTTACTGTGTATCTTCGCTATATACAAGGAGAGTGCTTTCAGTAATGAAGCATCTTCCTGAGTCCCTGCCATTAATTCCCGGATAAGGGAATAGTCTTTTTCATAAATGGAAATAAAATAGCCATAAGTAAGCAAACCACAGCTGTATTCTTCTATATAAGCAATCGGGGCAGGTGAATCCACACCTAGTTCCAGTAATTTAAATGCATACTCATATGCCCGTTTTGCTTTGGAAGGACGAAGGTAACTGTAGGCTATCCTATTGATTAAATGAGGCTTTTTATACCGTTTAACGATAACATCATACCCTTCAACTGAAAAATGTTTAAGTTGGTTACGGGCTATATATACCAGTTCTCCTTCTTGTTCAAAAAAAACAGGTATTTCTGTAATAAATTTATTTAAAACCGCATAAGCGGGGTTGATTACTATTTTCATAAATCAAAAAGTACATTGTCGATGCGGTTAATAATTTGCTCAGGGGTTATTTGATACAAGCAGGCATAATCTTTTCGGTAACATGGTATCTGTCCGTAAATGGAACAAGGCCTGCAAAACAAATCTACTTGTATAGTATTCTCCAGGGATTGATTCCAACCCATAAACCCTGCATAGGGGTGGGTGGCACCCCAAAGTGAAATGACCGGTGTATTCACCAGGGAAGCCAGGTGCATATTGGCAGAGTCCATGGAATACATCAGGTCTAACTGGCTCATTAAGTACAGCTCCTGGCTCAATTTCAACTTGCCTACTAAAGATATGAGAGATGGATAGGTTGCACACCAACCTCTGACTATGTCTTCTTCCTCATCACCACCACCAAAAATAAACACCTTTATCCGTGCATCATTGGCCAGATGTGCAATGACTTTTTCCTGCAGTTCCAACGGATAAATTTTACCGGTGTGCTTTGCAAAAGGGGCTATGCCAAGCCATTTTAAATCTTTTTTCTCACCGGTATGACAGATTGTCTCTGGAAAATGGTCACTCTTTTTATCAAAGATAGAATTAAAACTTAAATCAAATTTGAACCCCAGCTTCTCCAGTACCTCATAATAACGACTAAAGCCTGATTTTAAGGGAACAAATGTTTTATTATTCTTTTGTGTGAGTTTTTTTTTCTCTCTACGCCCCTTGTCAATGGATGCTGTGGAAACACCATTCAGCATAAATCGCAGCCTGAGATATTGAGAACGTAATACCGAATGGAAATCAGCTACATAATTATATTTCTCAGCCTGTAATTCTTTGTACAATAAATTCAATCCCGGAATTCCCTTGTATTTCCCTTTTAGATCAATGCCCAGAAAGTGGATATTGGAGGGTAATTCCTGAAACAAAGGTTGAAAGGCGCTTCGGCTCAATACAGTTATTTCATGCATGGGGAATTGCCGTGCCAGTGAATAAATCACCGGTATAGTCATTGCGACATCTCCCAGGGCCGAAAACCGTATGATGAGAATTTTTGACATTACTTGCTTTTTGCGTACAAAACAGGATTCAGTGCAGGATCGTTATACATCTTCATTTGCTTGTATACTTTCATCCTTTTCTCCCCTTTTGCGATATCATCAATCAATTGCTGGATGGAAGTAGATAAATCTTCTTTTTGCTCCAGTAGGATAGTTACCTTAGCCTGGCATTGGGCTGTATGTTCAGCGGAGGAATCCTTTCTCTCCACCTCTTGTTGCATATGGTATATTTTCAGGTGCAGAATAGACAGGCGGTCAATGGCCCACGCAGGACTTTCTGTGTTTAGTATGGCATCAGAGTGGACTACTACGTCTTTGTATTGATCCAAAAAGTAGCTGTCAATCAATTCTACCAGGTCTGTTCTATCCTGGTTGGACTTATCAATTCTTCGCTTTAGGGCAAGTGCTTCAACAGGGTCAATTGCCGGGTTACGGATTATATCTTCCAGATGCCACTGAACGGTATCAATCCAGTTTTTGAGATACAGGTAGTACTCAATGGACTTGAATTCATACGGATTCTGTATGGGAGTGTCTACATGATCCGTTTTGTGGTATGCTAATACGGATTCATTGAAAATTTGGTTGCTTAATTGGCTAAAAGTCATATGTTTTTTTGATTAAAAGATAACTGGTTGTCTGTTTTATTTGTTGTATATTGCTTCAATAAGTTTTTTCCAATAGTACTTTACAGGTTGTGACCGTTTTATGTGCTTCCAGGGGTACATGCTATGTTGTGTATGCACAACCTTTGTCGATGTCAGTAAATAATTATTAAACCCCAGTTCAACAGATTTATGGGATAGAAATATATCATACCAGGTTTTCTCGGGATTTAAGGTGTCAAAATTGTAGGAAGCCAGGAACGACTGGGTCATAAGAGTACAGCAAAAGCTGAATCCTTTGCGGGTATTTACACTCCCGGAGAGGAATCTCTTGGCATACAAATACGGATAATTGACTTTCCCGTGAATATCTGTGGTTATGGCAGCTATCAGTCCTGCTTTTTCAAGGGTGGAAATGCTGTCGTACATGTGTTGGATCGTATCCTTTTCAACAACGATATCCGATTCAATGATCAGCAAATGTGCACCTTCGAAGTTGGCACTTTGTTGTGCCCTTTGTAAAATCAACAAATAATTTGGAGAATGATGCATGGTTATTTGTTTCAAATTAATCAGGTTAAACCCTAATTCCTTTGATTTCTTTTCCAGTATTTCCGTGTTAGCATCTGAACTGAAATCATTGTAAACTGTATAGCTGAAATCAGCGGTAATTTCCGAATTCATTATACTGGCAATGGTTCGAAGGGTTGTTTCCATCGAATCTTTAACCGGAGTTATAATATGAAGTTTAGTCATAATAATTAGTCTTTAAAAAACCGATTGATAACGGGAATGTTCCTTAATGGAAAATCACGTTTTACCAGTAATATTAAAAATGCAACCATTAAAACGGATTTGAGCATTACATTAACGACTGTATAAGGCGTTTTTATAAATAAACTGATCACATAAAATAAAAGTGTGACCGCGGTATACAGTCCAATGGTTTTCAGATCATATTTTATAGGCATATTTTTTTGCCCAAAATAATACGATACCACCATGATAACAAAGTAACAACTGAATGCTGCCCAGGCACAACCCATATAGCTATATCTGGGAACTAAAAGTATATTTAATACAACGATGATAAAGGTTCCTAATATAGAGAACCAGGCACCGTACATTGTTTTGTCCGTTAACTTGTACCAGAGTGACAGGTTAAAGAATATACCCTGGAAAATAAAAGAAAACAAAACTATAGGTACAACTTTAAGTCCCACCCAATAGTTATGCTGGATAACATACTTGAAAATATCCATGTACAATACCATGCCCAGAAATATAAACAGCGCAAACAGGATGTAGAACTTCATAGCATCTGCATAAGCCTCCAGGCTGTTCTTGTCTTTTTTCTGTGCAAAGATAAACGGTTCGTACGAATAGCGGAATGCCTGTGTGAACATCAACATTACTAAAGCTATTTTTGAGGTAGCACCATATATTCCTAATTCAGCGGCACCTTTTACTCCCGGCATTAGTATCTTGAAAAGTATTTTATCCAGTGTCTGGTTCATGGTGCCTGCAATTCCCAATACGACCAATGGTAAGGAGTATTTGAGCATCTTCTTAAGCAATTCTTTATCAAACTCAAACTTGACAACAAATACATCAAACAACAAAGCAATAGTAACTGAAGCTGTCGAGAATATGTTTGCAATGAACACATAGCCAACTCCATAATTGGGGTTGTAGAACCAACTGATCAGATTGGGTGCTTTGGTCATCAACCATGGACAAATTACCAGGAAGAAGATATTAAAGAATATGTTGACGAATATGGCAAATAAGTTTAAAGCAACAAACTTTACCGGTCGGTTTTTAAAGCGTAAGTATACATAAGGGATACAACCAAAAGCATCCAGTGCTACCGTTGTCCCCAGCATGGCAATAAATTCGGAATGGTCAGGGTAACCCAATGCCACGGCTATCGGATGAGAGAATATGATACACATTAAGGCAAAAATAGTGGAGGTTACTCCTACTGCTATCAGGGTTGTGCTGTATACTTTTCCGGCTTCTTCCTTGTTTTTATTGGCAAACCGCAGAAAGCCGGTTTCCATACCATAAGTAAGCATGACCAGCAACAAGGCAGTCCAGGCATACAGGTTCGTCACAATGCCATAATCAGCAGGACTGGCCAACACATACGTATACAGAGGTACCATCATCCAGTTCAGGAACTTCCCTAAAATGCTGCTTACTCCATACATGGCAGTTTCCTTTGCCAGCTTTCTCATTTGTTGTGCCATTCTTTTTTCTCTGTAAAGTTAAGTTGTTTTATCCTGGTTGTTTAGGTTCTTCTGCAGATGAACTAATTATTTCCGTATTGAATTTTCTGCCATTTCAATTGCTTTTTTTAGTTTTTGTTCCAATACTTTTTTTGTAGGCAATAAAGTTAAGTATTCCGCTACTTTTATGTGTTCATCATTGTCAAGCATTAAGTATTTTATTTGTTCAGGCGATTTTTCAGCGCAAAGAATGAGCCCTATGGGTTTATTTTCTCCTTCCCGTTGTTCATTTTGCTCGAGCCATCTCAAGTATAGTTCCATACGACTTTTATAGTCAGCTTTAAACTTATCAAGTTTTAAATCGATAGCTATCAGGCTTCTCAATCCTCGATGATAAAACAATAAGTCGATATAGAAATCTTCATTATCAATGATTATTCTTTTTTGTCGGGCCAGAAAAGCAAACTCTGTTCCCATTTCAGTTATAAAGAGTTGGAGGTTAGTCAGTATGGCCGATTCTAGATCTTTTTCACTGTATGAGTCGTGCAAGCCCAGAAAGTCCAGAAAATAAGGATCTCTGAAAGTTAATTCAGGAGATATTTGCTTTTCATTTTTCAACAACTCCAAGTCATTCATGATGGTCAATTCCGGTTTCTTGCTGATAGCAGTGCGTTCATAAAGCATACTACTCATTCGCTCTTGTAATGTTCGGACACTCCAACGTTCATGAATGCAGAGTTGAGTATAAAATTCACGCTTTACATTTTCATTAATATAAATAAGTGAGTAAATATGGGACCAGCTCAATTGTGCAGACAATGTCTGCACAATTTGAATGTCTGAGTACAATTCGTTGAATTTTATAAAGTTATGCAGATTCCTTTTGCTGAAACCTACTCCATATTTTGTGATTAATCCTTTACTAAGTTCAGAAACAATGGTCTTTCCATAATCCGCCCTGCCGTTTTTTAGAATATCTTCATTAATTTGCTTGCCTATATTCCAATACAAAAGAGTCAGTTCACTATTTACTGTTAAAGCAACACGTTGGCGCGTACCGTCAATTAACGATACGATCGATTGTAATAAGTCCTTTTTTTGAAGCTCTATGTTGCTCATAATTTTTTTTTGTAATTGTGCACAAATTGTCTGCACAATTGAGCTCTAAAACTCTCTATTCTTTATGTCTAAAATGATTCAATAATTTCTCAACCCATTTCATTTCCGCACTAGGTTCAAAATCTTCTGCTTTCAGGTATCCGCCATCGAGCAGTAGTTTCACAGCTTCTTCGGCTTGTTCCGATCGTACCTGTAACTTGACACCTCCGTTTACATTTGCATAGTCGCGGTTTAATATCTCATCCTGGCCGTAACAGTCAATGCCAAACGATACCAGATACGATTTTGCCATTTCATATTCTGTTGATTGTGTAAAAGTCCGTACTGTTACTAGCTTCTCCATTCTCAATAATTTTTGGTGGTATATAGATCTAAAAAAAGTTATTCCACCTTTTTTAGTTTTGTATTGTCCGAAAATTTATAAATACTTCTGATTAATACTACTTACTCCTTACTTTTTTACTACCCACTATCTACTACCCACTAAAACAACGTTCCCGTTTCTCCCAGCCTTACCCTGCCCAAATGTTTGTAGGCCAGCTCAGTTACTTCCCGTCCACGTGGTGTGCGTTTCAGGAAGCCTTCCTTAATCAGGAACGGTTCATAGACTTCTTCCAGTGTTCCTGAGTCTTCTCCCAATGCGGTGGCAATGGTGGTCAATCCTACCGGTCCTCCCTGGAATTTATCAATGATGGTGGTCAGGATCTTATTGTCTATCTCGTCCAGGCCGTATTTGTCTATATTCAATGCTTCGAGGGCATAGATAGCAATTTCAATGTCGATGCTGCCGTTTCCTTTTACCTGGGCAAAATCACGTACCCTGCGCAGCAAAGCATTCGCAATACGGGGAGTTCCACGGCTGCGTCCACCTATCTCCAGGGCTGCCTGGTTTTCTATCTCCACGTTCAGCAGGTGTGCCGAACGTTTAATGATTCCTGTGATAACTTCAAGGTCGTAATACTCAAAGTGGCAATTGATGCCAAAACGTGCCCTCAACGGTGCCGTAAGCAATCCGCTACGCGTGGTGGCACCAATGAGTGTAAAAGGATTTAATTCCAACTGTATGGATCGTGCACTGGGTCCTTTGTCAATCATGATATCAATACGGTAATCCTCCATGGCAGAATACAGGTATTCCTCTACAATAGGACTCAGGCGGTGGATTTCATCAATAAACAACACGTCATTTGGCTCCAGGCTGGTAAGCAATCCTGCCAGGTCTCCCGGTTTGTCGAGCACCGGACCTGATGTGATTTTAAAACCTACATTGAGTTCGTTGGCAATGATATTCGAGAGAGTCGTTTTCCCCAATCCCGGAGGTCCGTGCAGCAACACATGGTCAAGCGATTCGGTACGCATGCGGGCTGCCTGCACAAAGATCTTCAGATTCTCGACAATCTTATTCTGCCCTTTGAAGTCCGAAAATGTCAGTGGCCGTAAAGCGTTCTCAAACTCTTTTTCACCTGCCTTGTTGTTACGTATGTCGAAATTGGTTTCTTCCATATGTTTTAACGATCTATATTCCTCTAATTTGTCAAACTTTTAAATACTTCTTCCATACTCCGTTCTATCGGTTTTATCATCAGTATTTTATTTTTTGTTCCTACCGCAAAATCAAACAGTAAAGAACGGATATCCGACGAAGCAATGATTGTAAAACTATTTGCGGCTACTCTTTTTACATTGGTCACATCCTCCAGTTTTTCCAGTATCTCCAGGTTTACTTCCCGGATAAATTCCACTTCCAAATGATAACTATTTTCATCAAAAGCTTTTATCTTTGATAAGTCCGAATAATCCGCCACAATATCTCCGTTGTTGATCACAATCACCCGGTTGCAGATGGCTTTTATCTCCTGCATGATATGCGTGCTGAGCAATACTGTTTTATCTTTCCCGATTTCCCGTATCAAACCCCTTATTTCTTCCAGTTGGTTTGGATCAAGTCCGGTGGTTGGCTCGTCCAGTATCAGTACTTTCGGGTTTGGAATTAATGCCTGTGCCAGTCCCACCCGTTGACGGAATCCTTTTGATAGCTGCCCTATTTTTTTATGAAACTCAGGTCGCAACCCCACTTTATCAATCAGTTCGTTCACCCGCTCATGCCGTTCTTTTCCCAACCCATAGGTCTCGGCTACAAAAAGCAGGTATTCCTTTACGTACATATCCAGGTACAGCGGATTTTGTTCAGGCAAGTACCCTACAAAACTCTTTGTCTTCAACGGGTTTTCACTTACTTCCACCCCGCAGATTTTTACCTTCCCGGTATCGTACGACAGAGCTCCTGCCAGAATCTTCATAGTGGTAGTTTTCCCGGCTCCGTTTGGCCCCAGGAAACCAACAACTTCTCCCTCGCCAATTTCGAAGGTAACGTTGTTGAGAACAGTTTGTTCACCGTATTTTTTGGTCAGATTGGAAATGCTGATAGACATACATGCTTGATTTTGGACAAAAGTACAAATAAGCGCCCGTAACCGGAAATATTTTTAAGATTGAATGAGTGCAGGGTCGCGCAATAGTTATTTGCAACCGGTATTATCTAAGCTTCTTCAGTAGGAGAATCCCGGTTGACGATGCAATGTACCATCCAATAATAATGGCAAAAGCATCGAGTTTAAAGAGAGCCAGTATGGCCACGCATCCTATTAAGAAGAAGTATTGGATTTCATTTTCTTTCCACGATACATTCTTGAATTTAAGGGAGAACATAGGGATTTCAGAAATCAGAAAGAAACAGAATACCCCGATCAACAGGAGGAAGAACCAGAGGTTATTCGTCAAAAACGGAGAGAATGAGTAAACGATTCCGGCCCAGAAAATAGCGTTTGCAGGAACAGGAAGCCCTAAAAAAGAAGACGTCTGGCGATCATCAATGTTGAACTTCGCCAACCTCAATCCCGAGAATACCGGTATCAGGAATCCCGCAAAAGGCAACCATTCGTTGATGCCTGTATCGGTCAATAGCGAAAAAACAATAGCACCCGGTGCCAACCCAAAACTGATCATATCGGCTAGTGAATCGAGCTCTTTTCCCATGGGGGAATACGCTTTCAGCAATCGGGCGGCAAAACCATCCAGAAAATCGAATACAGCAGCAAACAATATAGCTACAAAAGCACCCTGATAATTTCCTTTGAACGCAAGATATGATGCCACGCAACCGGAGAAAAGGTTCAGGCAGGTAATGAAATTGGGAATGTGTTTCTTCATAATATATTAATTACACGAATTTTTATAAATGCTAATTACACGAATTGAATCGAATTATACTAATATCAATGAATGTCCAATGTGAAGTTATCCATTCATTTTCAAATTTTCAAATCAACAGCTTTTCAAATTATTCTTTATTCTTGCTGTCAATCCAAATAGTGACAGGCCCGTTGTTCACCAGTGCTACTTTCATGTCAGCGGCAAAAGTTCCTGTTTGTACTTCTTTTCCAAGCTTTTGGCTAAGCTGTCTGCAAAAATCTTCGTACAGCGGAATCGCTGTTTCATGTTTTGCCGCCTTAATATACGATGGCCGGTTTCCCTTTCGCGTCATGGCGTGCAACGTAAACTGGCTCACAACCAGAATCTCGCCGTTTATGTCCTGCACCGATCGGTTCATGACTCCCTTTTCATCGTCAAAAATGCGCAATCCGGTCACTTTGCCCGCCAACCATTCCGAATCTTCGGTTGTATCCGCCTCTTCAATCCCCACCAATACCAGCAACCCCTTCCGAATGCCTGACTTTATGTGATGGTCGATTTCTACCGATGCTTCATTAACCCGCTGAATTAAAATGCGCATATATTCTACATTAAATCATTTTTCAGGTCACAAAATTACAAAAAAATGTCGATAGTCAAGTTTGTTGATTTATTCTATTGGAAGGAAGTTTCAAAAAGTGTTTCGTCGTTCCTTGTAAATTAGCTGTAAGCTCAGAATTTCCATTCCCGGATGTGAATCAATTCCGGTTTGGTTTCACGACAATGCGAAGTCCGTTTGATTATTTTAATGTCCCATTCCCGGTTTTATTTATACGGCTTATCTCCGGTTCCTCTTCACCATCTGTTCACTGGTATTCCCTATATACTCCCTATATATTCCCTATATAACCCGTATATATTCCATATTTATATAGATAGGGAATATATACGGGACATATACGGAGTACTAAAGGCTTAATGACGATTAAATGGTGAATTAGCGGCGGAGGAAGAGTGGAAGTTATTTAGCAAGGACGAAAACTGTTTAAGGCTGGAATTTGTACGCGGATAAATGACACGGCAGGACGCATTATTCAGATTTAACCTGTATTTAGCTTGTCCTATTTAATTAAAAGATTGTAATTATTTAATCCAAAAAGGAAGGAAAATCAGACATGTTTAATGGAATATCCCCTTTACCGGATTAAGCCGAAATCCCAACCCTGAAACACCCTGGAATTTAAATAATTGCTGAATTTGTATTCTCTTTAAATCAAATAATCAGTCTGTTATAGGATTTAGCATATTGTTTTGAAAACCTCATAAATTTAACGATCTTTTGCCTTTTGCCCAAAATGTGCACGTTCTATACCGATTATTACACATCTTTCGATATAAATTATATTTTCTTTGTAACATCAATCTTCTTCAAAGAATCAAGATTTAATACTCAATGGCTCGTTATAAAATTCTCTAAACTAAACGGCAATTTTACCACGGTTTTTCAGTTCAGAGATGATTTGTTTATTCTTGAAAATATTCGCATTGATAGCGAACTTTCGAATAAATGTATTTAATAGCAACTCATTGTTATTTTAATTTGTAACGAACCATTGAATTAAGTAACTGACAAAAACAGTGCTTTTGTGAATTAATTAAAAACATCTCTACTAAAAATACATTCTGTGAATATTTTGCAGAACAATAAAAACCCTTAAAAAACACAAATGAAGAAAGACAAATTTCAATTAAGACGTACAATGTTTCTATTTGTTGCCATTTCTCTTTATGGGATATTGCTGGCACAAACTAAGACAATCACTGGCGATGTAAAAGAAACCACTGGCGATCCTATTATCGGAGCTTCAGTTGTTGCGAAAGGTACATCAATCGTAACAATTACGAATTTAGATGGAACATTTAGTATTGCCGTTCCTCAAACTGTAAAATCATTGGTGTTCTCATATGTGGGACTGCAAAAACAAGAAGTTGCGATTACCGGATCTGTAATGAAAGTTATAATGGCTTCTGACTCCAAACTCTTAGATGAAGTTGTGGCTATTGGTTATGGTACGGTGAAAAAGCGGGATTTAACTGGTTCTGTATCCTCTGTAAGTGGTAAGGATTTGACAGCAAATCCAGTATCCAATGTTACAGAAGCACTACAAGGTCATTTGGCAGGTGTTAGCGTTATGTCTCAAGACGGTCGTCCGGGCGCATCTGTATCAATTAAAGTACGTGGTGGAGGTTCCATTTCTCAAAGCAATGATCCTATCTATATTGTAGATGGTTTTCCTGTTAGTGGTATTTCTGACATTCCTGCAGATCGGATAGAAAGCATTGATGTCTTAAAAGATGCTTCTTCTACAGCAATTTATGGTGCGCGTGGTGCAAACGGTGTAATCCTTGTTACAACTAAGAATGCAAAGAGTGACAAAACAACTGTCACATATAGTAGCTATGTTCAGTCTAAAACTGTAGCAAAAACGTTAAGCGTTGTGGATAATGCTCAAGATTATGTTGGGTATGCATGGGGTTATGCAGGATTGTTGGGAAGTTCATACGCGACCATAGGTTCAACATACTTTGGTTTAGGAAGTAATGCCAATGCAGCCGCAAACTGGGCAACCTATGGTACTATGAAAACCCATAACTATACAAATGACTTACTTCGTTCAACAATTTCCCAAAATCATAACCTGAGTATATCCGGAGGTTCGGAGAAAACAAAATTACTTTTTGAATCTAGCTACCTGGACGATCAAGGTATCCGAATTAATTCAGGATATAGCCGATGGAATGCTTCTTTGAAAGTATCACAACAACTTACGAAGAAGATGAAACTTGGCTTGAATTTATCTTATATGCAATCTACTGTTGACGGTAAGAATGATGTGGGTAATTTAGCTACAGCTTACCGGTATCGCGCTGTTGAACCTCTTGGTGATGGAACTAACTACAGTGGTTGGGGTAACGGAGACGTTAATGTAGATCTCTCGAAAAATGTAGTAGATATCATTAATAATATTACTCAGGTAAATAAAGATCAGAATTTAAATGGACAAGCTATTTTTAATTGGGAGCTTGCTAAAGGTCTTACTTTAAACGACGAATTGGGTTTAAAAAGTAGTTGGAGTAATGATAAATATTGGGATAATGGTTATTCCTCTTATAAGTATGCCAAATTGAATGAAGGAACCGGATGGAATCTGCGTAATGCTGTAACATTGAATTATAAAGTATCAGGCTTAAGCAAGGATCATGATTTAAATTTTTTAGCCGGACAAGAAATTGTACAGTCTAACAGCACAAGTACCTGGATTTATGGAGCTGGCTATCCTGCCACTTTTGGCTTTAATGAAGCATTTGGAATGATAACATTAACAAATAGCAGTTTAGGGAAAGATGAGCGTGGTTATACTATTGGAACTCCTTCCAAAACGCAATCGTGGTTTGGACGTGCAAATTATACACTACTTGATCGTTATCTGTTTACAGCTACTTTCAGAGCTGATGGTTCTACCAAATTTGCACCTAATAACCGATGGGGCTACTTTCCTGCAGCAGCATTGGGTTGGCGTGTTTCAGATGAGCCTTTTCTGGAAAGTGCAAAAACATGGTTGGATAATCTGAAATTGAGATTATCTTATGGTGAATCAGGTGCCGATAACATTAGTTCTTCTCTTTGGAAGGATGTATGGACTACAAGTACGGCTCAAGTTAATGGAACTACTGTGACAACTTATATACCCGGGTCTTTGCTTCCAAATCCTGATTTGAAGTGGGAGACCACCATTTCACGGAATGTAGGTGTTGATTTCAGTATTTTCAACTCTCGTTTGAGCGGTACCGTGGATATTTATTCTAACACAAATAAAGATTTGTTGCTAAGAGTTCCTGTGGATGTTACAACCGGATACTCTTATCAATACCAAAATATGGGTAGAACTTCAAATAAAGGAATTGAACTTTCTTTGAATGCAAGTTTAGTTAAATCGAAAGATTTTAATTTAAAAGTAGGTGCCAATGCCAACTATAACATTAATAGAATTGAAAAATTGGCAAATGGTATGATAACTACTTATGGTCAAATATTTGGATCCACTTCAAAGCTCCCAACTAATGAATATCAATTAATTGAAGGTCATTCGGTCGGAACATTATCGAGTTATCATAATGAGGGTTATTATAGTGTGAGTGATTTTAATTATGATACTTCTACAAAAACGTATACGTTGAAATCCGGAGTTGCTGATTTTCCATTAGCAGTGTCTAATTATCCGGGAAAAAGCTTATTCAAGCTTGCTTCGGGACAAAATGCATTTCCGGGATGTCTAAAGGTAACTACAAATGCTGACGGAACGGCAGCTTTGAGCCAATTTGATATGACGCCTAAGCTTACCGGTGGGTTTTCATTACAAGGCAACTATAAAAATTTAGATTTTAGTACCAATTTCACATGGCAGATAGGTGGAAAAGTTTTTAATGCTCAGGCTATGAATGATTTTTATGGTAACAAAGATGGCTCTTTAGGCGCCAATCACTATGCTTATTTTAACAATACATACAAGATGTGGGAAGTCAGTGCCGGACAAATAACTTACTATACAGATCCTGAAAACCTGACTCGCTTAAATACAAACGCAACTTATGCTTTGCCTACTTTTGAAACAGCCGTGATGTTAGACAACTGGATTGAAGATGCTTCTTACCTCCGTTTAAGCACATTGACAATCGGTTATACGTTACCCAGATCGATAACTCAAAAAGTATCTATCCAAAATTTGCGCATTTACGCTACAGGTGGAAACCTGTTCTGCTTAACCCGCTATTCTGGCCTTGATCCGGAAGTTGACTCTGTTACATCGAGTGGCAATTTTCCCACGCCAGGTGTTGACTTTAGTTCATATCCACGTGCACGGACATTCACATTGGGTTTAAGTGTAACATTTTAATGACATATAATTTATAATAATATGAAAAAGAAGTTAGTATATTCGTTATTGATTGTTTGCACTCTAGCAACAACGACAATTACATCTTGTAAAGATTTTCTTGAAGTGTCTTCGCCTTCAGTAGTAGATGCTGATTTTGTCTATAAAGATTTGGCTACAGCTGAGGCTGCCATGGCTGGATTGCGTGAATCGTGGCGTTCATGCTCAGGAAGCTATGTTTTTGGAGCAGGCGCATTTTATGCGTTAGATGCCAGTGGTTCTGACATTGAAAGACATCCTGAAGCTTATGCCAATCAGTTGACAAGGCATTATCCTGAAGGATTTTATGAGAACGGGACTAAGACCTCTATCTATGGGATAGATCAAAGTGATGGGAAGAATACATACGGAGCCTTGTATGCAGTAATAGCCCTGGCAAACAATGCAATTTCTGCTATTGAGAACCGTAGCGATTATAACACTATAATAAGCTCCAAGACTCCTTCTGCCTGGGGATTCATATATGGACAAGCTGTTTCTGCACGTGCCCAATGTTATTTAGATTTGATACGTTATTATGGAGATGTTCCTTACCTGACAAAGGGCGGTCAGAGTGTATCCGGATTGAATACTCGAGATGTTATCTATGAAGGAGAAATTGCTAAATTGCAGTTGGTTGAACCATTAATGTATCGCCCAGGGGAAGCAGATGCTTCAGGAACTGCAGTAAAAAAACTAGTATTTACCCGTACTTTTGCACAAGGCCTAATAGGACGTATGTGCTTGTATGCCGGTGGCTACTCTACTCGTCGTAATGATATTAAATATACCGACCTGGCTGGAAATACCTTATCTTTTGATAAAATTGGATCAGATAACAATAGTTCATTTTATGGGCGTCGTACTGATTATAAGACATTTTATACTATAGCACAGACATATCTTGACGCTGCAGTTGCTAATCCGGGGAGTACAGTCATATTCCGTACAGCAGATCCACGAAAAACAGATGCGGTAGGTCGTACTTTCAGTAATCCATATCAATATTTTTTCCAGCAATTAATGGATAATGTGGGAACGCAAGTAAATGCGGATGAATCTATCTATGAAGTGCCGATGACCAGAGGATCTTCTAATGAACGCCCCTATTCTTCAGGACGTAGTTCGGATGGTGGCACTGCTAATCAATATCCATGTAAGGGATATGGGCAAGCCCGTATACAACCGGTATATTACTATGGCTGGTTTGACAACAATGATATGCGTCGCGATGTTACAGTGACTGTTACAGGTAGCAATGGCAAGGGGGTTGAAAAATTGATACCTTTTACTCCCGGCAGTAAAGCTTCCGGCGGTGGATTATGTTTGAATAAATTCGACGAAAACAGACAGGCTAGCCCGTATACAATAGCGCCACGCAACTCCGGTATTAATGCCCCATTCATGCGTATATCCGATATTTATTTACTTGACGCCGAGGTGAATGCCGTTTTGGGTAACGACGGAGTAGCAAAAGGCTTACTCCAGAAAGTACACGAACGTGCATTTGTGTCTGCTGCGTTAGCAAATACGAATCAATTTATAACAAACGCCGGATCATTGTATAAAGCAATTCTTAATGAGCGAGCGTTAGAGTTCGGTGGTGAAGGCGATCGTAGAAATGTACTGATTCGTACAGGTTTGATAGCAGATGCCGTTGTTGCGACCCGTGCAGCAAATAAAGCAATGGTGACCGGATTGAACAATGATCTTTCCTACACATTTGCAAATGGGAATACGATCTCAGCATACATCTGGACTGTTACCGGAGATCTTAAAACGGCGAAAGGTTACCGTTTAACCACTCAGTCTGATGCTACTAATCCGTACTTGTTTCCAGGTTGGAGAGGTCAATATGATAGTTGGGAAAATTTAGGTGCTACTGCTATTTCAGGTAATAAGACAAACCTTGCAATTAAAGGATTGTTTACCCAGTATATCCCTACTAAGGTATTAATTACTTATACTGATAAAACCACAGCAACTATAAGCGGCATGACCTTTAAAGATATGATGTTATTGATGAAGAATGGAACAGCAACATCAATAGTAGAAAAGGATGATGCTTTAGGCTTCGCTCTTACAGCTTGGGCGTCCGAAATTGTGAAAGGTTATGGTACTGCAAGTGATGTCAGTAAAGAGTTTACAGACTATTTCTTCCCAAGTTTTGATGGGACATTAGCTCCTGTCTATTTCTACCCAATTAATTTTAATACTGTAAGTAGCTCAAATGGTACTATCACCAATGGATATGGATTTGCACAGCAATAAGCTTTATTAAAGTTTTTATTTTAGATAAGAGGCTGTATCAAAAGATGCAGCCTTTTATTTATATTGCCAGAATAAACCAAAATTTGAAATTTAATAGAAGTTCATGAAAAAATCTCTTTTTTTTGCTGTACTGTGGCTGTTAGCTATAACTTGTTGTTCTTTTGCAGAAAGTCAAAATGTTCTTGACCTCTCAAACCTGAAGTGGAAGCTTTCACTCGACAAGGAGGCAATCTGGCAAAACGACATCCTGTATGCTCCACCTGTAGATATCAGATTGTTGAAATTTCAGCTACCTACCGGTGGTTGGGAAGCACTTAATACCTTACCGGGTAAAACCGTGAACCTTCCGGCAACAGTGGAACAATATTATTGGGGAGAAAATAATAATAGTTTTGGAGTTGATGGAAATTATGTGGGTGTTTCATGGTTTAATATAGAGGTTGTTGTTCCCCAAACTATGAAGGGGAAGCACATTTTTCTCAATATGGAGAGTGTCAGGTTTAGAGCTGAGATATTTGTGAACCAACAACCTGTTGGTTATGATCTGGTAAACGGAACACCCTTTCAGGTAGATATAACAGATGCAGTTATACCGGGAGCCCTGAATAAAATAGCCATTCGTATCACTGATCCTAATGGTAATTTTAATTGGAAGGATTCACAAAATTTCATGTGGGGAAATTACAGAACTATTCCTTCGCATGGTTTTGGAGGGATAACGGGCAAGATATTCCTGACAGCAAAAAATAATATCTCGATCACTGATGTTTTTGTAAAAAATAAGCCCATGCCTCATGAAGTAGATGTGGAGGTTACGACACAGAATGCAGCGGGAATAAATAATGCCGGTTCTTTTATGCTGGAGGTGAAAGAACATGCCGCGGGACATAAGATGGTTTACAGCAAAAAATATCCGGTTATAACAATAGTACCCGGTGAAAATGTAGCCCGGTTTACCATCGATTTGAAAGATGCCCGGCTTTGGAGTATTGAATCCCCCAACCTGTATGACCTTTCAGTTCGCTGGGCTAATGATAAAGAAGAAGATTATTTTTCTCGTCGTTTCGGATTCCGTTGGTTTGAAGTAAATGAAGTAAACGGGAATAAACAATTCACCCTGAATGGGAAAAGGATTGTTTTGAGAACTGCTATTTCGTGGGGCTTCTGGCCAGATAATGGCATAACACCGGATGACAGCCTGGCTAAAAAACAAATTGTTATTGCCAAAAAGTTAGGATTGAACATGTTGAACTTCCATCGCTCCATTGGACAGACTAATGTACTGGATTGTGCTGATGAACTAGGCCTGCTTTATTTTGAAGAACCGGGAGGAAACCAATATCCGGCAAATAAGTTTAATGCCGGCGATTCAACTGGAAAAATGCAGGCAGACTTTTACCTGAAAGTCAGAAAAGAAAAGTTGTTGCGCATGATAAGACGTGACCGAAACCATCCTTCGCTTGTAATTTATAATTTACATAATGAACGGGGAGCCGATCCGCAAGATCCTGACCGGGATGAAATGCAGGCAGCACATAAACTGGACGAGACGCGTATTATCACCTATAATTCATGCAATGGCAATAATCCACAGGATAAACCCAATGCACACTTCAAATTACACCTGTTGCCTTATGACCGGAATTTCCATGATACAGGTTGGTGGGATGAGCATCATGCCGGAGGTCCCGGTGTTTATCACGATTTCCTGTATAAAAATGCCAATGAGTACCATCGGGGCAGTACCAATACCAAAGAAATTGTTTATTGGGGTGAAGAAGGAGCTATAGGTACGCCGCCGCGCCTTGAATTGATTCGAAATGAGATATTGAAAAGTGGTAAGACAAGCGGCTGGGAAGCTGCTGATTATCTGAAATGGTATGACGCATACGCCTCCTTTATAAAAGGACAGGGATTTACAAAGGCATTTCCAACAGTGGACTCTCTGACCCGTGCGATGGGAGATGTTTCGTTTTATTACCAGGGAAGGGTGATCGAGAATATCCGGATCAACAATGTGGTGGATGGGTATGCGGTTAACGGCTGGGAAAGTATGAAACTCGAGAATCATTCGGGAATTGTCGATAATTACCGTAATCCAAAAGGAGATGTCAATTTAATTGCACGGTATAATCGTCCGTTGTACATTGCCGTAAAATTAAACCGCAAGGTATTGTCTGTGGGAAGCACAACAGTAGCAGATTTTCATATTGTAAACGAGGTTAATCTCAACGGAAATTATCTCCTCAAAGTAACAGTAACTGATTCAGACGGAAAGACAACCCTGACGCATACCCAGCATGTGAAAGTAGCGGGAGGAAACCACTATGGTGAATTGCTTCAGTCCGGTTGGGAAGTGCCTGTTACAACAACAGGATACAGTACGGTAAAAGCTGATCTGATTAAAGGCGGGAAAATTGTAGCATCAGGTGATGACAAGATTTTTGCAGTAAAAATGGATTATCTGAGTCTTAAAGCCAAAGGAATGGTGGCCGATAGCAGCGGCACACTTCAGCGGTTTCTGTCAGCCAAAGGATGTCTGGTCAACAATTATAAATCAGGAGCCCCTGAAGGCGATTACCTGTTGGTGGGAGCTTTCGAACCACAGCAAAGTGGATCGGGCGTTTCAGATATTATGGAATGGGTATATTCCGGGCATACACTGATTATTGTGAATAATGCCGAACATTGGGCTGATTTCCTGGCAGAAAAGGAAACAGTCGATTACAGGGGTAGTAAAAAATTAGGCACATCCTGGTTTGGAGGCAACTATTTTGTCAAGGACCATCCTCTATTCGAAGGTTTGCCCGTCAACTGTGTGTTCAATTGGGAATACCAGTGTTTTGCAACTTATAACCGGAAACGTACTGGACTACGGATCTTTAACGGGGAAACAATCGTAGGGTGTGTCTCCGATCATAAAAAAGAAGTCTACTCAGCACTGAGTGTCATACCGGCCGGCCGGGGTAACATTATTCTTTGCGCCCTTGATATGTTCTCTTGCATTCAGGATGTTAATCCTGCGAAAAAGATCGTTGACATTGATGGTGAAAATGCATCGATGAGCACTTTCAATACAAAAGAAAATAATCAAACCAATGTGGTTGGGCAACGATTATTGTTCAATATGTTGAACTGGACAAGGAAATAATTAGTAGTTGGATTTAGTTATATTCTCTTTGCTTATCATATTTATTCAAAACTTTTATTTTCAAAATGTTATGAGGAACAATATAAAATAAAAGTTTTCATAGCTCATCATTCTTTTTTTATTTAAAAATGACTCAATTGATTAAAATGAAAAAACACTATTTGATTTTATTGTTCACGTATTGTTTTGTGATGACCATCACCGCTATAAACCGTCCTTTCCATGCCAATATTGTTGTTGCACTAGATGGCAGCGGAGATTTTATAAAGATTCAGGATGCCATTAATTCAGTGCCTTCAAACAGTTCCGTTAGAACGATACTATTCATTAAGAATGGTTTATACAATACAGAAAAAATAATTATTCCTGCTGATAAAAAGAATATCTCTTTTGTGGGGGAGGATCGTGATAAGACGATCATCAGTTACCATATTTACGATTGCAGGGAAGGGGGACTTAACAATAAATGCCCTGCCGAAGATGTTGCTAAATGGAGTGGTGATGTTATTAAAACTTCTGCAACTGTAACAGTCTATGGTGACGGTCTTTCAGCTGAGAACATAACGTTTCAAAATACAGCGGGTGCCGTGGGACAAGCCCTGGCGATAACACTATGTTCTGATAAAAATATATTTGTGAACTGCAACTTCCTGGGTTATCAGGATACAATGTATTTTTTAACCGCCGGTAAACGAAGTTACTTCAACAATTGCCTAGTGAGAGGACGGACTGATTTTATTTACGGTGCAGGCATAGCTTTTTTCGACGCTTGTGAAATCCGAAGCTTTGGAGGAGGTTGGATAACTGCACCTTCAACACCACAGGACCAACCTTTCGGGTTTGTCTTTTCTAACTGTAAACTAACGTTTATCACGGGCAGCCCCCGTTCCAAAGATGATACGACTAAAATAGCTTTAGGCCGTCCATGGCATAACTATCCCAAGGTTGCCTGGCTGTATTGTGATATGTGTAAAGAAATTAACCCAATAGGGTGGCCTACTATCTGGCACATGGAATATGCGGCTACCAGTGCCGATCTTCATTTATACGAATACAATAACACCGGTGCAGGAGCTGATATGGGTAAACGTGCTAAATGGATTGGACTTCGTACTATGACAAAGGCTGAAGCAAATGACTATACAATTCAAAACGTAATGGCTGGTGCTGATAACTGGAATCCAATAACAGAATTAAAAAAACAAATACACAAATAATGAAAAAGCAATTTATAGTACTCACAGCCATCCTATTTTCAGCTTTTGCCAGTGCACAACTTGTCATTCCATTGTGGGAAACAGGGAAAATGCCTAACAGCAAAGGCTTGCACATAACCGACAGCATTGCCAATGAACGCCAATATATAGTAGCTTCGCCCAATATAGAAGTGTATGCTCCTTCAAAAGAAGAAAACCGCGGCTTTGCTGTACTGGTCATTCCCGGAGGTGGGTATGCCCGGTTAGCCTATGTGGTTAGCGGTTCCCAAATCGCAAAATATATCAATAGTCTTGGCGGTACTGCTTTTGTATTGAAATACCGATTGCCCATTAGTCCTGATCTGATCCATCGTGAAATAGCGCCCTTACAGGATGCCCAGCGTGCTATGAAAATGATTCGGTCGTTTGCTCATAAATATGGTTACTCAGCATCTAAAGTCGGAGTATTCGGTACTTCTTCCGGTGGACATTTGGCTTCCTCACTGGGTGTTTATACTCAGGATTTTACCGAAATAAAGGATTCAACCTTCAACTATCCCTTTAAGCCGGATTTTCTGGTACTGCTATCTCCTGTCATCACCCTGGCCGATCCGTATGCCCACAAAGGCTCTCGTGAAAACCTGCTGGGCAAGAATGCTTCACCCGAACTGGTCAATCGCTTTTCAACCAACATGCAGGTTACCGCCCAAACGCCTCCTACCTTGCTTTTTCATGCCAACGACGATAAGAGTGTTCCATCTCTCAACAGTGTTTTCTTTTACACAGCCCTCAGAGAAAAAGGAGTAACTGCCTCACTACATATTTTCCCGCATGGAGGCCATGCCATTAACCTGACCAAGAGTCCCCTTTCCACCATGATGTGGATGCCTTTAATGGATGCCTGGTTAAAGGAAACAGGATTTTATGATCTTAAATAGTACCTCAAACTCCAAATCAGGCTGACTTAAAAGTATTCTGAAGAAACTCTATTAAATTCAGATTCGTTTATGCGAGACTGTTTTTATGGAAGCATCTTTTCCTGCTTGTAGGAAAAGATGCTCCTTTCTTATAAAATCTATTCTAAAGCAATAGTTTTCAATGCCTTTTACCAAAAAATACACCTTTAATATCAATTATTGGTACCTATGGTATTTTGTGTTTCTATACATTTGCAATTATAATTTTAAATCAATAATTTTAAATCAATTTTAAAACAATATTATTATGAGAAAATTTTTACTTTTAGCCTTACTGGCAATTACTTGTTTTTCATGGACATCAAAGCTTAGTGCACAAGATGTTATCAACTTAGGTGTAAACGATAGTCTTGGTTTGGCTATAAGGTCTTATGCAGGTCTTGCTCCTGATTTAACGGTTGTTATCCCTTCAGGTTATAGTAATCCCGAAGGTGCAGGTGTTGCCATAAAATCGATAGATTTAAGCTCTACCTTAACTCCGATTTCAACAACTTTAAAAAAGATCACAATAAAAGGAGATGGTTCAAAACCAACCCTTAAGATTAAGACATTCGTACTTCCTGCATCTCTTTCAACGGCTTTAAAGTTTCAGGACTTAAATATCATTGGAGCCGATCCTGTAGCAGCTAACAACTATCTTATCAACAATGCTTCTGCAAACCCGGTTCCTATAGTAGATACTATTTCTTTAAAGGGCTGCAGTGTGTCGAATTTTAGAGGAATGATCCGACTTCAGACCTCAGGAACGACATATAAAAACATAGTTATTAATAATAGTATAATTAGTAATATTGTTGATTATACTTTAATAAATGTGGCCGCCGGCACGACAGTCGATAATATTGTTATTTCTAATTCAACTGTATACGGAGTTTCAGGCACACTATTAACCTTGAGTGCTGGTAATGCATTATCAAAAGTAACAATCTCAAATAGCACATTTGATAATGTAGTAATGACTTCAACTAAGTATTTTATTGATTTTGGAACAGCAAATGCTTCTCCTGTATTGACTATATCAAATACAATAATAGGTAAGAACTTTGGAAGCGGTGTAAAAGGAATTCGTGGTGCAGCCAATTGGACTTATACAACTACCAATTCATACACTACTTCTGACTGGGTTACTTCAGGGAATGCATTAACAGGGTTTACTGCTTACACCTCTACGGCGGCAACTTTATTTAAAACTCCAACTACCTACGTCGTAGGAGCTCCACAATCAGCAAGTATCGGCGATTATTCTATTATTGATGCCACATTTGCCGGTAAAAATAATGCCGGTGACCCACGATGGTACTCTGCTACTACTACAGATGTTAGTTCTCCAAAAGCATCTTCTATTATCATTTCATACAACGGAATAGAAATTTCATTGACCGAAGCACAGGATATCAACATCTACAGTGTTACAGGTAATTTGCTAAAATCGGCTAAAAAGGTTAATGTGATATCTGTGACTGATTTGCCTAAAGGTATTTATCTGGTAAAAGCAGGTTCTGCAGTTCGGAAATTAATGATCAACTAACTATTTATCTTCTTATTAACTACCGGATAGCCTGGTCCAGATACACATCATGGACCAGGCTATTTTTGTCAGTTAATTGCCCTGCTTGCTTTTCCTGAACCTGCTACTTACCGGAGGAAATAAAACGAGAAAAACTATTGTTTCTGCCACCTACGTGGATGAACCGTTTTATTATTTAATCCCTGATTCCTTTTTCTATCTAAGACAGACTACTTTCTGCCGACTGCCATTTACTCC